>Ga0307479_10001430_pt1 | contig 21679 bp, 14 predicted proteins | sample atmos_gasesECM4C_FD_203743 | JGI IMG/M metagenome (GOLD analysis project Ga0307479, IMG submission 203743) | Hardwood forest soil microbial communities from Morgan-Monroe State Forest, Indiana, United States - atmos_gasesECM4C_515 | ecosystem: Environmental > Terrestrial > Soil > Temperate...
TCGCTCGAAAGCAACAATACACCTGCGCGGTTCTCAAAACTGTTCATCACCAGGACCTTGAAGCCGCGGTCATCGTAAGCGCGATGCACGCGATAGGTGCCCGCAGGGAGTGTTTTTCCGGCCGCGACGAACTCGTAGGGGATGTTTACAATGATTTGATCGATCTCCTGGGCCCGAGCGGCAACCACGAACGCAGCCACCGCAAAAAATGTGGCCAAAAATCGCACGTAAATCGTTTTCATTACTTCTCCTTTTGTGTCGTTCCGGGTGTTGTACGAGATCACGGGCTTCCTGTGCGGCGCAGCGCCGCACAGGCCTCGACCAGCAATCGTTCAAACAATCATCCTCAAAACGTCTACGCTAGGTTGGATGCGTAGGGCGGCAAGCTGTTAGCAGTTGGCATGTAAACGCTGTGTAAAGCCGGTGTCGCGGGAATTGGGCATAAACTCGCAACTAAACCGATTGAGTTGCGACGAGTTGAAAAATTCATGTGGAATTTCCGCCGAGTTTAGGGTATTAAGACGGCAACAGAATGAGGAGCGATTCCTCACTCACGTTTCGGACTGACGACGTTGCGATTGGAAACGCCGAAACCCCAGCTCGACGTTTTCAGCGTAGTCAGCGCGAGCGATGCAGGTCGAAAGCATAAAAACTGTACGGAGGGACAGGCGAAGTCTTTGCGTAGTGTTTGTGTATCGAATGAACAACGCGAAAAAAAGTCCAAAAATACTCTTGACAGGAAAAGGTGATTCGCACGATACTCCCGTCGCGCCAGTTACACTGCCTTCCCCCCGAAGTACGTTCCGACGTTTCCTCTCCTATCCGCGCGCCGGAAAAAGTCAGCGAGGAGTGCCGGTGTCCGCACAATCAGACAAAGAAGCGGTTAGTTCGTTAGAACTGGATAGGGAAGTCATTCGCTGTAAGACATGCGGTTTAGTCCAGTACCGGACGCGCACGGGGAATTGCCGACGTTGCGTGCGCGCCTTGCCTCAGCGTTTGGAGTTCCTGATTCCTCCCGCAGCACCCGTGGAGGAAGCCGGCGCTGAACCAGCCCAAGAAAAGTTCGCCAACCGCGAGACGGTCGAGAACATCGGCCAGCGCATTCGCCAATTGCGCGAATCGCGCACCATGACTCAGAGCCAGCTGCAGTCGCGCTCGAAAGTGTCGCGCTCGTATTTGTCACGCATCGAGAGCGGCCAGATGACGCCCAGCCTGGGCACTTTGGAGAAGATCTCCGAAGCCCTGAACGTAGGGCTCAATCGCTTCTTCATTCCGGAATCGGACGGCGAAGCGTTGCTGGAAGATCCGTTCATCCAGGGATTGCGGCCGTTCCTGCGCCAGTTGGACTGGGAGCAATGGCAATCCATATTGAAGAGGCTGCAGGCGATCAGCGATCACGTTGGAACGCTGCCGACGAATCTCCGCCCTATCGGTAATCCGGCGCGGCTTCCGCAGCCCGCGTCGGGGAATGGCAACGGCAATGGACATATCAATGCCGGCCATTCGAATGGGCATGCGCTGTCGCACACGCATGGTCATCCGCAGGGCTACCCGCTGCGGCGTCCGGGCGCACCCTTTGCAACTCCGGGGAAGCCTACGTTTCAGCGATCGTTCGCGAGATAGGTTCGAAACGCGAAAAGGGAAACTGGAAAAGCGAAACTCGACGCGGCGTGATTCAATCATGCCGCGTTTTTTTTCGGCTGCGCGTTTCGAGCGGCAACCGGGACTGTCGCAGCATGCCGCGCCGCTGCAACGCAATGAGATCAATCGCGAAAGACGGAAACTTTGGCGGCGGGAACTTCCAGGCGCATCAAGCGGTGATTGGAGGGATCCAGGAACAGCAGCACCTCGAGGTCGGAGGTCGTGACGCGCAGCCCGTCATACGATTTGCCCTTGGCGCTGACCGACCCGGTGGCATCAACGTTGACCGAGCCCGGCGTCAGCTCTTGCGGGATCAGCACAGGAAGGCTCTGCGTCCCGCGCTTGGCCCAATCGTAAACTCGCGCCAGCACTCCATATTGATAGTAGAGATTATTGTCCAGCACGGCGATGAGTGGCGTGTTGAAAGTCAGATCCTGCTCAAACGGCCGTGCGCCTTGCATCTGCAGCGTAATTTTAGCTACGCCATTGGCGAAAAGGATCTTCGCTCCATTCGTTTTTTCCGCTTGCGAAGTCCATTCGTAGCTGATGGGAGCGCCATCGGGCTGCAGCGTCAGCGTGCCTGTGACGCGGGTGGCCGGAGAATCTGGAGTCTTCAGGTCCGTCGTGCCTTGCGCGGCCCAGCCTCCCGACGAAGGCGCAATCTCGAACTCTTCGTGCCCAACGGTCTGGCCGTCCAACTGTATGGTGAATTTTCCTTTGTCCGCGGCCAGAACCGGGGACTTCTTTGGCGATTGCGAAGCCAGGGAACCTAGCGTTAGCACGCCTGCGGTCAGCCCGCACAATATGATTTTGGATCTCAGGGGATTGCGCATCGAAGTTGCTCCTTCAATCAGGCCGCTCGACACAAAGTTTGCCACACCCGAGATGCCCGCACCGGAGTTCCTGCGCGATTGCGCTCAGAATGTTACCGGCAGGCTTTTGGCCGAAAAACTTCCATGGACGGAACGCGATTCGTTACGATTTGGGCTCTTCTACTACCATGTGCGCGTGACCACCCGCGGCGGAAATAATTCCGCGGCGCAGAATTTCCGCAACGACGCGCGAAGGTTCTCCGGAACTATCGACACGGTAATCGGCGAGCTGATACGAAGGCAATCGCTGGGCGTAAAGTGCCCGAAAGCTGGGCTCGTCGCGAAACAGTGGGCGCCCGGTCATAGTCATGCAGCGAGTCAGCAAAATATCCGGCGCAGTGTCCAGCCAAATGACCGGTACGCCCGCAGCGCGAAGGAACTCCGGCGCCCCGGCTTGCGCATACGTTCCGCCTCCTAGGGCGAGTACCACGGATTCCTTGTGCTCCACCGCGCGGCCAAGAGCCGCGCGCAACTGATCCGCCTCCATCTGGCGAAACGCGGTCTCACCGAGACGCTCGAAAATTTCAGGAATGCGCAGGCCGGCGGCCTCTTCAATGCGATCGTCCAGATCGACAAAGCGCCATGCCAGTTGGCGCGCCAGCAGGGTGCCAACCGTTGTTTTGCCGGAGCCCATGAAACCGGCCAGGCAAAGCACTTGCAGGCGCGATGGTGGTCGCGGAGGAGGTTGCGTCATCGAGTCGTTCTTGAGCAGGCTGGAGCCTGAACCACGCGTTAATCGCGCTTCAGGATGCGGATTGTACCACTGTAGGAGGAGAGTTCGACTTTGGCGAGCCCGCTGCCGACGGTGCCGAACAAACCCTTGGTGAATCGGGAAGCCATGTGCCGCACGCCGTGTGAATCCGGCTTCAAGTAGGCTTCCGCCTGGTTGTCCACCGTGCCAGTAGCGGTTTGCGCGTTCAGATCGAAGGAATCGTTGCCCGAGAAATGCACCTCGACGGTGCCCTTGCCACTCTTCATCGTGTAAATGCCAGTGCGGATAAAGTCGCCATCGAACAGAATATTGCCCGACATGGTGAACAACGTGACGCTGCTGAGCCCCGGCTGCAGCACCTGCGCATTGCCGCTGATGGAATTAAAATTGAGCTTGCCGGCGCACTGGGTGCAAACAAGCGAGCCGCCAGTGGTGCGCACCACGATATAACCGGAAACTTCCTTCAGGTGGATATCGCCGGCCACGCTTTGCAAGGTCATGTCGCCCATGACCTGCTCGACGTACACCAATCCCGTTTGCGACTTCAACTGCAGCTCGGTCTCCTCCGGAACGGTTATTTGAAAATTGGCTTCCAGCTCATTGGCCGGCGCGGAATTGTCCAGAACGGTGGCGGTCACGTCCACGCGCTCCTCAGCCTGTTCGGCGACGATGCCAATTTTGTTGGAGGCTTGCGTGGCGGCCACGATCACTTCGGAGTTTTTCGAAGATTTCACTTCGATGCGTCCGTTGGCGACGTTTTGCAGGACCACCACCGGGCGTCCTTTGACTGCAAAATGCCGCTCAAAATGCTGTGGCGGCTGTGGCGCCGCTTGCACCGAAGACGTCGGCAAGAGGAGCACACCAATACCCAACATCGGCAATATTCCGTGGCCTATCATTTTCAAGCGCATGTTAGTTTCCGCTCCCCCCACGCTCCATCATCACCGATATCAACTCTGCCTTCTGCTGATAGGCGCCGCTCAAGTATTCGCGCGTCAACTCGTCCTGCGGCTGCTCCTTGACGCGCTGCTCGCAGTCCACAATAAATTTGTCCACGATATCGAGATTCTGACGCAGGGAAATGTCCGTACCGGAATTGGCGGCTAGCTGCATGGCCGGTAGATGCGCTTCGTCGTTGGTCAGCGTCAAACTGGTATCCTGGTATAGATTCTCAGACGCGTTGCGAGCTTCGGTGGGCTGCGTCCCTGGGCGCTCAAATTGCAGAGCGGCTGCCGCGACAATCAGCAAAGCGACCGCCGCCGTAGCGAATACACGCGGGCGGAAGAACTCTGAAAAATTCAACCACCGGGAATGCGTCGCGGCCGACCGGATGATGCCTTCCTCTTCCAATTGAATGCGCAAAGAGGTCCACACGCGCGCAGGAGGTTCCACTTCCGCCGGAAGCAAATGAGCCGTGGCGACGATAGAGGTTAAGTCGGCGATCAGATTCCGGCAGGAACTGCACCCCGAGAGATGAGCTCGGGCCGCTTCAGGCACGGGCACAAATCCTTCTCGCTCGAGGACTACTTCTACGTCTTTACACTGCATGGCCGTTTACCCCGCAACACGCAGCTTCGGAAGTTTCTTCGGCTCGACTCCGAATACGACCTTGCGACGTGTCTGCGTTGACTCCGTGCACCCCGGAATTTTCCCTAGTGTAGCTCAATCGGCGTTTCCCGTCTGCGTTTTCGCCGCATGCCGTTCCTGACGCGCCTGCTCTCGAATTTCTTCCTGCAGCAGGTCGCGTAACCTGGTTCGCGCTTTGTGTAACTGCGATTTCGAATTTCCGACCGAGCAACCCATGATTCCGGCAATCTCGTTGTGCTCGTAACCCTGCACGTCGTGCAACACAAATACGGTGCGATACCCGGGCGGCAACCTATCGATCGAGCGCTCTAAATTCACCCGGTCGACCGCGCCGCTCAGCCGCAAATCCGGGGCGCCCACATCTTTCCTCGGGCCGCCGCTGTCTTCGTCTGGCTCGGTTGTTTCCTCCAGAGAAGCCACCGGAAGGGCCTTCTTTCGTAAGCGCATCAGCACCACATTTACGGTCATGCGGTGCAGCCACGTAGAGAATGCGGATTCGCTCCGAAACGTCCCAATCTTGCGGAAGAGTTGCAGGAATGCCTCTTGCATCAAGTCTTCCGCGTCGGACGGGTTACTGACCATACGCAGACACAAGGCATAGACCCGGCGACTGTGCAGCCCGTACAAAAACTCGAAAGCCGCCGCGTCACCAGCCTGCGCCAGGCGAATGGCCTCCGCCTCCGTCAGCGCTTTGGGCGGCTGCGGCACGTTTGGTGCGATGGGATCGCTTGGTCTGTTTCGGGCCAACGGTCCAATAGCGACGCATCCACCCCTTCGGATGCGCCGGATACCTCCTGGAGTTGTCTTCTTACAAGCCCGCATTACCGAGGAAACACGCAGCGGGCGCTTATTACTCGCTGAGTTGGTGCCCGGAGAACAGGCTACGCTATTCTCTCTCGATTAGGACGGTTCGTCTACCTGCCGCTGGGTCCACTTCATAGCAGGCCTGCCATCGGTCATTTATGGTTTTCTGGAACCGGCCGAGTTGCTCATTAGGCAGTACTACTAAGAACGACTTTAGGACGACGATCGATTCCCGCAAGCAGGTATTCAGGTCAAAGTGAGCGTTATCAATTGCGCGCCAATCCTCGGAGGGCTCCTGGGACACACCGCTTCCGAGGTCCGAAGCTACCTCGCGGAAGTTTTTTCGGATGCCCAACACCATTTCTTCCAGCGTGTCGATCTTGTGCAGAAATTGTGATCGCTGCGTGAGCAGCACGCGGCTCAACAAATCGCTCATGCGTGCCGTCCACTGCTCCCGGTAGCCCCGAAAATTAGCCGCATCCAGAGGCGTTGTGTTTGGAACTACCCCGAAATGTTTCGCGTGTTCCGACAGCGTGTGCAGAAGCCCCTCCAGGGGGAATGCCAAGCGAGCGCATAACGCAGGCGTCAAGAAAATAGCCCGGCACGAATGCCCAGCCTTCCCAATTCGGCGCAGTTCCAGCGCCTCATTAAGTGAGACGCTAAACATCCCGTAAAAGCGCTCCAACTGGCGGACGCAAGAGTCAAAGGTCTCCGCCTTGGCTGCTGGCAACCAAGCGCTCCAGTCCTGTTGGACTGGCGAACTCCGGGAAGGAAGGGTTTGTGCGCGAATCCGCACGGATATGTCTCCTGAGCCGGGGGAGTATACCAAAATAGGTCTGAGGCGGTAAGAGATTATTAGGGAAAATTAATTCCCTCGGCGCTGAGGTCGCCATTCTCGCGACCGTTCATAACGGATTTGCTATAAGCAGATTTCCTTGTTCGAGGTTGGGTGCGGGCTCGTTACCTCCCATTGTTGCCCTCTGCCTGTGCTGGCCGCTATACTCGCCTGAATCTGCGGAAAGGATTTTCCCGTTGCAATTTGAGCCGCGTGACCAGTTTGAACAACGCCAGAAGAAATTGGAGCAAATTCAGGCCTTAGGTCTGAAGGCGTACCCTCATGAATTTCGTTGGACAGACACGGTTGCCGACATAGTCGCCGAATTTGCCGAGACTTCCGGGGCCGACCTGCAGGCTCCCACCCGCGACATTCGCGTTGCAGGGCGAATCGTTTCGATACGCTTGATGGGCAAGGCCGGGTTTGCGCACCTGCAAGGCTCCGGAAAGCGCATCCAGATTTACGTAAAAAAAGACGTGGTTGGTGAGGGCGGCTTCGAGCTCTTCAAGTTGTTGGATTTGGGCGATTGGATTGGTGTGCGCGGTCACCTGTTTCGCACCAAAACGAATGAGCTTTCCGTTTGGGTCGAGGAATTATTTTTCCTGTCCAAGGCGCTGTTGCCTCTCCCCGAGAAGTGGCACGGCCTGACCGATGTCGAGCTGCGCTATCGCCAGCGCTATCTCGATTTGATCGCCAATGAAAAGTCCCGGCAGGTTTTCGTGACGCGAGCACGAATTATTCAGGAACTGCGCCGTTTTTTCGACGAGCGCGGATATATCGAAGTAGAAACGCCTATGATGCATCCGCTGCCGGGAGGAGCGGCCGCGCGACCCTTTGTCACTCATCACAACACTTTGGACATTGACCTCTTTTTAAGGATTGCCCCGGAATTGTATTTGAAGCGGCTGACCGTGGGTGGATTTGATCGCGTTTATGAAATCAATCGTAATTTTCGCAATGAAGGCATCTCCACACAGCACAATCCCGAATTCACCATGTTGGAGTTCTATGAAGCATATAGCAACTACCAGGACTTGATGGACATGAACGAGCGCTTATTCGCGGACCTGGCCAGGAAAATTACGGGATCCCCGGTAGTCCGCTATGGAGATGCCGAGCTGAACTTCGGCAAATTTGAGCGCTTGTCCATGCGGGAGGCCATCGTGAAATTTTGGCCGGAAGCAGCGGGACCTGCCCCGCGCGTCGCCGATCTGGCCGCACCAGGAGGGCCCCGCGCCGCGGCCGAGCGCTACAACGTGTGGGCGAAAACCGCCGGAGCCTCCTATGCGGCGTCCAAGGGCACTCTTAGCGATGGAGAATGGATGGGCCTGCTTTTTGAGACGATGGCCGAAGATAAGCTGGTTCAGCCGACGATTTTGTACGAATTTCCGACCGACATTTCTCCCTTGTCCAAGCAAAAGCCCGATGACCCGAGCGTGACCGAGCGGTTTGAGATTTACGTTGCCGGCATGGAAATCGCCAATGGCTTTTCGGAATTGAATGATCCCCTGGAGCAAGAGCGGCGTTTTCGCGCGCAAGTCGAGCAAGGCGGAGAGGAAATGCCCAAGCAAGTCGACTGGGACTACATACGCGCGCTCTCCCACGGAATGCCCCCGACCGCGGGTGAAGGGATCGGCATCGACCGCTTGACCATGCTCTTTACGGATTCACCGTCCATTCGCGACGTGATTCTGTTCCCACAATTGCGCCCGGAAGCGTCTTCGCATCCGGAGCAAGGCCCGAAGCTCTGACGAGTCCAGCATGAAATTCGAATGGTTCGTCGCCAAGCGGTACCTGCGGTCGCCCTACCGGCCCGCGGTGCTACGCCTAGTGACTGCCTTTTCAGTGATCGGTGTCGCAGCAGGGGTCGCTACGCTGGTCATTGCCTTGGCGATGAATACGGGCTTTCGGGAGACGCTGCAGGACCGGCTGTTGGGCGTGACCGCGCACGTATCGCTGACCCGACCGGGCGCTGGTGGCATTCGGGATTACAAGACTTTGGCCGCCAAATTCGCCGCGATTCCCGGGGTCCGCTCCGTTATTCCTGCCGCCTATCAGACCGTGTTGATGACCTTTGCCGGCGAGGCCCGCGGTGTAGTCACCAAGGGTATCGATTTAGAGAGCGAGCGCCGCAGCGATGAGGCATTGCAGCACATCACCGCCGGCAAACTGGATTTTGCGCCAGACGCGGACGGCATCGATGCGGTGGTGGTTGGCAAGCAACTCTCGCAAGAGTGGAAACTCTCGCCCGGCGACTATGTGACGTTGACCAGTCCGCAAGGCGGGCGCTTGACGCCCTACGGCATGCTGCCACGCAGCCGCCGTTTTCGCGTGGCCGGCGTTTTTGATTCCGGATTTTATGACTACGATGAGAACTGGTGTTTCCTGAGTCTGCCCGCCGCGCAAGGACTTTCGGGTGTCGGCGATCGAGTCAGTGTGCTCGAGTTTCGATTGTACAAGCCGGAGCAGGCTGGCCACATTGCGCGCACATTGGAACAAGCCGCAGGCTCAGGCTTTGCGGCGACCACCTGGATGGAAGAAAATCGCGCGCTTTTTCGGGCCTTGCGTCTGGAAAAGTTGGTAACTGCAATTTTCATCGGATTGATCACCTTCGTGGCCGGCTTGAACATTCTTGTAGTACTCTCGATGACGGTAACCGACAAAGCGCGCGACGTAGCGGTTCTGATGTCGATGGGTAGCAGACCCCAACAGATCCGGCGCATTTTTCTCTGGCAGGGAATCGCTATTGGCGCTACTGGCACGCTCGCCGGATTGTGTATTGGATATGCCTTCGCTTGGATCGCCGGCTCCTACCACGTGATCCGTCTCGACCCGCAAGTGTATGCGGTACCGTACGTTCCATTTCACCCCAGCGTGCTCGATGGCCTGTGGATCGCCACAGTTGCGATGGCTATTTCCGTTGGGGCAACTTTGCTCCCAGCCAGGGCTGCGGCACGCCTCCTACCGGTGGAGATTCTGCGTTATGAATGAAGGAATCCGTGCAGGACGGAGTCGAAATGAGCGGAGAAGATCGATTTTCCTGCTGGAATTTGGGCTTTGGAGCGCCATTTGCTCCTATTCCTGCTCGAGTTGACTCGACGAAACCACAAAATCTCGTCTGGCTTCGGCGGGCCATAAGCATTTGAATCGAAAGCAATTAAGCGGTTAAGGAAATGCCCCTTTTTGGGCCGGTCGATGTGCGGGCAAGACCGGGCCATAAATGGGAACTGGTTGGGTCACGGCGAGCGCGATTAATGGTTAAGGTGCGGCACTGGAGTTGCCGTTCCTGCATCTAAATAAGTGGCGGCACTAGCAAGCGTCGCCACGCGCAGCATGGGGAAATGTGAACTCGCGATGAATTCCGAAGCCAATTCCGGGTCGCTCGCTGGCGAAGCCGCCGCGTTGGACTTGCCGGGCCCCCCAATCATGCTGGAAGCTCGCGGCTTGCGAAAAATTTATGGCGCCGGTGCGCGATCTTTGACTGTTTTAACTGACGCCAACCTAAGTTTGCGCCGTGGAGAGATGGTGGCCATCGTTGCGCCATCGGGAGCCGGAAAAAGCACGCTGCTGCATTTGCTCGCTGCGCTAGACACGCCGACGAGCGGTACAGTATACTTCGCTTCCAAGCCCATTGAATCGAATCAAGACAGCACGGTCGCCGAGTTTAGAAATCGCGCCGTGGCATTTTTGTGGCAGCGGCATCAACTGTTGCCTGATTTTACGGCTACAGAAAATGTAGCCATGCCTTTGCTGCTGCGTGGCGAGGGATTTTCACCCTCCATGAACACGGCGCGCAAATGGCTCGCGGAGGTCGGCCTGCAGGAGCGGACCGAGCACCGCGCAGGGGAGCTTTCGGGCGGGGAACAGCAGCGCGTCGCCATTGCCAGGGCGCTCGTCACCAGGCCGGCCGTGCTGCTGGCGGATGAACCGACCGGAGACTTGGACGAGCAGAATGCTTGGGCCGTGTTTGAGTTGCTACAGCGGCTGCATCGCGCGTACCAGTTGACGTCGTTAATCGCGACGCACAACTTGGCGCTCGCCGCGCGTTGCGACCGCGTACTGACTCTGGAGCATGGCGTTCTACGTACTCGCGCGGCGGCGGCCGCGGCGACGGGAACCCTCGGGGGAGAAGCGAGCTAACGTGTTCGAACGGTATACAGAAAAAGCGCGGCGCGTCATTTTCTTCGCGCGTTATGAAGCCAGCCAGTATGGCAGCCCGTACATTGAGACGGAGCACCTGCTGCTCGGCCTGATGCGCGAAGACAAAGCCCTGGCCAATCGCTTCCTGCGCCAGCAAGGCTCCATCGAATCCATCCGCAAAGAGATCGAAGCGCGCATCACCATCCGCGAGCGCATCTCTACTTCCGTCGAAGTGCCGCTCAGCGCGGAGTGCAAGCGCATCCTTAATATGGCCGGCGAAGAAGCCGAGCGCCTCGGCGTAAAGCACGTCGGCACCGAGCACTTGCTGCTGGGAATCCTGCGCGAAGAGAAATGTTTCGGCGCCGAAATCTTGATGGAGCGCGGCCTGCGCCTCTCCACCTTGCGTGAAGAACTCGCCCGCACCTCCGGCGAAAAAACCACCGCCACGCGCCCCAAAGAAACTTCGCTCCTCGCCGAATTCAGCCGCGACCTTACGCAAGCCGCCTCCGAAGGCTCCCTCGATCCCCTGGTTGGCCGCGAAGGCGAAGTCGAGCGCGTCATCCAAATCCTTTGCCGCCGCACGAAAAATAATCCCGTGCTCATCGGCGAACCCGGCGTAGGCAAGACCGCCATCGTCGAGGGCCTCGCCCAGCGCATTTCCGATGGCGACGTCCCTCCGTTTCTGGCCGACAAACGCATTCTCTCTCTCGACCTCTCCCTCATAGTCGCCGGAACAAAATATCGCGGCCAGTTCGAAGAGCGCCTCAAGACCATCATGAAAGAATTGATGGAGAGCCAGAACGCCATCGTCTTTATCGACGAACTGCACACCCTCGTCGGCGCCGGCTCCGCCGAAGGCTCGCTCGACGCCGCCAACATTCTCAAGCCTGCGCTGTCCCGCGGCGAAATTCAGTGCATCGGCGCCACCACCCCCGGCGAATATCGCAAGTCTGTGGAGAAAGATCGCTCTCTCGAGCGCCGCTTCCAATCCGTGAAAGTTCCCGCTCCCAACGAAGAGGAAGCCGTCCAGGTCATCAGTGGCGTCCGCGAGCGCTACGAAAAATTCCATGCTGTCAGCTATACCGACGACGCCCTCCGCTATTCCGTCTATCTTTCGAATCGCTATATCCCCGACCGCTTCCTCCCCGACAAAGCCATTGACCTGATCGACGAAGCTGGCGCCCGCGTTAAGCTCCGCCAGGCCAGCGTCCCCGAAGAAGTCGGCGAAGTGCAAAAGCGCGTCAAGTTCATCACCCATCGCATGGAAAGCGCCATCGCTGCCCATGAATTCGAAAAGGCTCGCTTTTATTCCGAAGAAGAGCGCAAGGAAAAGGAAAATCTGCGCGGCCTCCGCGAGCGCTATAAACTCGACGACGCTTCCACCGGCATCGTCACCCGCGAAGACATCGAAGAAGTCGTCTCCCGCTGGACCGGCATCGCGGTAACCTCCATCAAAGAGGACGAGCAGCAGAAGCTCCTGCGCATCGAGCCCGAATTGCACAAGCGCGTCATCAGCCAGGACAAAGCCATCACCGCCCTCGCTCGCGCCATTCGCCGCAGCCGCGCCGGACTAAAAAATCCGGCCCGCCCCGTCGGCTGTTTCTTCTTCCTCGGTCCCACCGGCGTCGGCAAGACCGAAGTCGCCCGCCGCCTCGCGGAATTCCTGTTCGGTTCGGAGAAGTCGCTGGTTCGCTTCGACATGTCGGAGTTTATGGAAAAGCATTCCGTGTCGAAGCTCATCGGCGCCCCTCCAGGTTATGTGGGCTACGAAGAAGGCGGCCAGTTGACCGAGCGCGTTCGCCGCACTCCTTACTCGGTTATCCTTCTGGACGAAATCGAGAAGGCGCACCCGGACGTCTTCAATATCCTTTTACAGGTCTTTGAAGACGGCCAATTGACGGACGGCCTCGGCAACACCGTGGATTTTCGCAACACCATCATCATCATGACTTCCAACTTGGGCGCGCGCCATTTGCAGAAGCGCACTTCCATCGGCTTCCAGTCCGGCGCCGATGAAGCCAGCCTCAAGAGCATGGAAGAAATGGTGATGAACGAAGTAAAGCGGGCGTTCAATCCGGAGTTTCTCAACCGCTTGGACGAGGTGATCATCTTCAACCCGCTCGGCGACGACGACCTGCTGCGCATCATTGATTTGCTTGTGGGCCAGATGAATGACACGCTGATCCACCGACAAGTCCAGGTGGTTTTGTCTCCGGAAGCACGCCAGTGGATCCTCGAAAAAACGTGTGCGGATCGCAGTTACGGGGCACGTCCTTTGCGGCGGGCATTACAGAAATATGTTGAAGACCCGCTGTCCGAGGCGCTCATTCAGGGTGGCATTCAAAGGCCCGCGACGCTGCAAATTTACGTCGCAGGGGAAGGCCTTTCCTTCCGTCCTGTCGGTGAGGCAACCCCGGTCGTCCACTAGGGAATCTGACACCAACATGTGTGACCCCGCCGTCGTGTGCGGGGTAATCGCACGGCCGGCCCATACCGGGTCCGGCGGGAGAAGAACATCTTGGGTTTGGGGGCGCGGCCTTGACCACCTCACTGGCCGCTCACACAAGAGTTTCTTTGCCGTTTGGGGTTATGCGCGTCCGGCTCTCGCTCGCGGCAGTGGTGTTATTGCTCGCGTCCTCGGTGATTGCCGCAACGCCGCGTCATTCTTATGCGGCTGCGTTGCCGTCTTCAATTTCTTTTCCATTTGATTCCGATCAGCCCTCAAAAGTTTCGTCCGAACCCGAAGAGCATCCCTTCCAGAGTCCCCCTCCGCAGCCGGCCGGAACCATCATCGATCGCGTTTTGTTCCTCGGTAACCGTCGCGTGCGCAGCGATACCTTAAAGGCTCGGATTTTTACCCGCGACGGCGATCCTTATAATGAAGAGACCCTGCGCCGCGATTTTCAGGCCCTGTGGAACACCCAATTCTTCGAAGACGTGAAGTTGCGCGTCGAAGACTCTCCGGAGGGCCCCGATCACAAGACCGTCATCTTTGAGGTCAAAGAGCGTCCGGTAATTCGCCGCATTCGCTATGACGGCATCCACTCCGTCTCCGAATCCGACATCCTCGACCGCTTCAAGGAACGCAAGGTCGGCCTGACTGTCGAAAGCCAGTTCGATCCTACCCGCATCAAAAAAGCCGAAGTCGTCCTCAAGGAATTGCTCGGCGAGCATGGCCGGCAATTTGCCAAAGTCACTCCGCAATACGAGCGCATCGCCGCCAGCAATGCGGTCATCCTGGTTTTTAAAATCGAAGAGGGAGCCAAGGTAAAAGTCGGCAAGATTAAATTTACCGGCAACCATGCATTCAGCGATCGCAAGCTCATTCGCGCCATGCGCCACGATCGTCCGTATGCCATTCCTCTATACTTCTGGAATGTCTCCGTCCTCACCAAAACGTACGATCGCGAAAAGCTGGATGAAGATCTCGAGGTCGGCGTCCGCGGCCTCTACCAGGACAATGGCTACTTCAAGGTCGTAGTCAATCCCGCGGTCCTCGAAAATGTCGATACCACCGGTTTCCGCATGGGCGTGCCTATCGCCGGGCGCACTCACGGCAAAGCGGTCAACATGACCATCCACATCGATGAAGGCGACCGCTACCGCATGGGCACCCTGAAGATCGTCAGCGCCGACCCTGACAAGGCCCTCTCCTTGAAGGTCGACGCTCTCAAGGCCATTTTCCCCCTCAAGGAGGGCGACATCTTCTCCACCGCCAAAATCCGCAAGGCCTTGGATGACTACCGAAAAGCCTATGGCCAATACGGTTTCATCGACTTTACCGCAGAGCCTTCCGAGGACATCGATGAGGCCAACAAGCGCATCTCCTTGACCATGCGCTTCAATGAAGAAAAACAATATTACGTACGCCGCATCGATTTCGTCGGCAACACCACTACCCGCGACAAAGTCATCCGCCGCGAACTGCTTCTCGACGAGGGCCAGCTCTTCAACAAGCGCGCCTGGGAAATCAGCATCTTGCGTTTGAATCAGCTCGATTATTTCGACCGCATTGAGGAAGACAAGGCCGTCGAGATCAAGCGCAATCAAAAAGAAGGCACCGTCGATCTCACCCTCAAGCTAAAAGAGAAGGGCAAACAGTCCATCGGTTTGCAGGGCGGTGTCAGCGGCATCGCCGGCACCTTCATTGGTTTGACCTATCAGACCAACAATTTCCTCGGCCTCGGCGAAACCCTGACCTTCTCCGCGCAATTCGGCGACATTCAGCGCAGCTTCATGTTCGGTTTTACCGAGCCATACCTTTTCGATCGCCCCATCTCCACCGGCTTTACGATCTTCTCCAGCCGCTACAGTTTCAATCAAGCCCGCCAATTGGCCCTCTTGCAGGGTCAATCGGTCAGCGTCAATCCGCAGTTCATCCAAAATTACAACCAGGACAGCACCGGCTTCACCTTGTTTGCCAGCTATCCGGTAAAGAAACTTTCGTTCACCCGCTTGGGCCTCACTTACGGACTTACCCGCACCAGCATCACCGCTTTCAATGACGCTTCCCGCTTCCTGTTCGAGGACATTCAGTTCCGCAGCATTTCCGGCCCCAGCGCCCTCCAGGGCATCGTTTCCAGCACTATCACACCCACCATTACCTACAACACGATCGATAATCCCACCAATCAACATACTGGCAAGAGCTATTTTTACTCCCTGGGTTTCACCGGTGGCCCTTTGGGCGGTAACGTAAATACCATCACCAACGTTTTTGACTGGAAGTATTTTCATCCCATTCAGAAACGCCGCAACGTTATCGGCTTTCACGCAACCGCCGCCTATACCACCGGATACGGCGGCAAGGAAGTACCCCCTTACAGCCGCTTCTATATGGGTGGGGAGAACGACGTTCGCGGCTTCGATCTCCGCTCCATCTCGCCGGTTACCTTTATTCCGCAGTCCTCGGCGCAGCAAATCTCCTTTCATGATCCAACCGCTGGCGGCGCTCTTCGCTCTTTCACCGTTCCGGCCCTGACCTTCGTTGCCACCTTGCCCGGTGGTGACGTTCAGACCGCCGGAAACATTGAATACCGCATCCCCATCGTCGGCCCGGTAACCGCCGCGCTTTTCTTCGACGGCGGTACCGATGGGATTGCTCGCCCCAGTGCTCTCAATCTGAATCTGCAGGGTTTCCAGCAGCTTACCCAACAGTTTCCTGCCGCTAATCTGAAGCAGCAGCTTCTCATCGCGCCGAACACTAACTTCCGTCTGCGCGGCTCAACTGGCATCGAGTTTGTCGTGCAATTGCCCATCGTGCAGGCTCCCTTCCGCGTCTATTACGCTTACAATGTCCATCGCCTGCATGAAGAAATCATCGCGCCCCAGCCCTACCTGAATCCCAATGATGTGACCTTTTTGAAGACTGCGTTCAATGGTATTGACCCGACGATTTTCCCTCTGCAGATCCAGCCGCAGTTGAACATTATTCAGAATAATCCGGGCCGCCTGGACTATTTTGAGCCTAGGACAACATTTCGCTTTACGGTCAGCCGGACTTTCTGATGCGCAAACCAACGAGATTTTTGACGCTACTGGAGTCAATGTCACGGACCGCGCGTTTATCGCCAATGCGGTCTATTCGGGAGGCGGTTGGATGAAGTTGCGAAGGATCTTGACAAGCTTGACGGCTGCGATTGTTGCGGCTTGGCTGGCCGCGGGCTGTGGCAGTAAAAACACGGCCAATGCCGTGACCGTGAGCGTTTCCTCTTCCATCGGTCCCACCATTATCGTGGGCCAGTCCACTACTCTCACCGCCTCCGTCACCGGCGGCACCACCACCAACACCGCCGTCAATTGGCAGCCTTGCCAGTTCACCACCACCACTGTTTCAGGCACTACCACTACCACTTCCACTGCCGCCGCTTGTCCAACCGACGGCTCCCTCGGTACCCTCTCCAACCAGCAAACCACCGGCACCGCGACCTACACCGCCCCCGGCAAAATTCCCGACCAAACGAAGTTCCCCGGATTGCAGATTGTCATCACCGCCCAATCTCAGCAGGACACCACTAAGACCGGCAATATTAAGCTCACACTCGACTCTGGCATCGGACTCACTCTCACGCCCGTCACTGCCACTGTGGCCACCAACGAACCCCAGGGTTTCAGCGTTGTTCCGGTCAATGATTTACAGGGCCTCGGGGTGACCTGGCTGGTTACCCAATCGGCGGCAACCACCACTATCACCGAACCTAATCTCGCCACTTGCAGTCCCACCTGCGGAACTATCACCTCCACTGGTCCCCTCACTGCCACCTACACCGCACCTGGCACGGTTCCCACTGCTGCCACCCCCGCCGGTGCCAGTACCACGCCTACTGACGTTACTGTCGTGGCTACCGCTAAGGCCGATAACACTCGCTTTGTTACCGGAACAATTACAATCGTCCAGGGCGGACCCATCACCTTCAACGGCATCTCCCCAACCATCGCTCCTCAGGGCGGCGTTCTCTGGGATATTTATCTTGACGCTCCCAATATCACTTCCGCCTCCCAAATCACTATCACTTCGACAAATGGTGGTGGGTCGAAGACCTTTACGTCTTCGGATGTGTCGAATCAAGTCAAGGTGCTCGTGCCTGTTCCCACCACGACCACCACCACTCCTGCCTCCTCCAGTGGCGCGCGCCTGCGTCTCTTGGAGGCCGATCTCGGCGCCGTCTCCAATTCCACTTCGCCCCTTAGTTATACGGTTTCAGTTTTCGATCCCGGCCAACCTGTCACCCAAGGCGCAGGTCCCTTCATTTTTACCCTTATGCCCGTCCGCGCCACCTTGGTTGCTTCTTCTCCCAGCGGTATTGTTCAGAGTTCATCGTCCAGTTCGCCTCCTGCGGTTGTCCTGGATGGAGGTTACTTCGGGCCAGGCGGCACCTTTGCTACCGCCAACAGCCCCGCGTCTCCGAACAACCCCATTCAATTCGACCCATCATCCGACGCGCGACGCCTTATTCTCAATTTCCCTAACACTTCGAGCGCTCCAGGTCTGTACCCAATCTCGGTAGCCCGTTCCAGTGCCCCGCAGCCAAATCCCAACAACTCGGCCGTTGCAAGCCTTGCTGTTTTTCCGGATTACTCGGGCGGCTCGCCGGCGCCCATAGCCGCGGTTCCGGCCGGCACCAATCCCACCGCCATCGACATCGATCCTGTTTTGGGTATCGCCGTCGTCGCGGAAACTGGCTCGAACGCCATCCAGTTCTATACCATTGGTGCTGGGTCGCTTACTCCCTTGGGGTCCCCGGTCGGGGTTGGTCAGTTGCCGACCGGTGTTTCTGTAAATCCAACCACTCACTGCGTTGCCGTGGTCAACTACGGAAGCCAGAGCGTTTCCATCGTGCCCATCCCTGGCTCGACTTGCTCCGTAACAGTGCCAACTATCGATTTGTCCAACGCCTTGCAAGGAACGGTTACTCCCGCTCCGCGCCCTTATGCTATTGGAGTTGATCCCGATACGAATCTTGCGCTCGTCGCTTACTCTTCCGTTTCCACTACCAATGGCGCCAATCTCGGTTTCGTGGTTAACCTCAATCAAGCGGCGGGAACATTCGGCTGTTTGGCCAGCCAGTCTATACAGACTCCGCCCTGCATCTATTCCCAGGTCAGCCTAAACACCGGCCAGTATCCCCAAGTCGCAATTTCTCCACACGATCATCTGGCCTTCGTAAGCCCCGGTGGTTCGGGCGTCGTCGCCGGCATTGACGTCACCCAACCGTCCACTTCCGTTGCTCTTGGCTCAATTACATATAACGCCGGCACGGTAACCGCCACCACCGCTAACTCCGCGCCCCTCACCGGCTTGGTTCCCGGAATCCCAACCACCGCCCTGATTTCCGGCGTTCCATCAGTCCCAAATTCCAGTAACAGCACTCCCGCTACTCTCAACTTGAATGGAGTGTTCTCCATTAACTTCGTTAGCAGCACATCCTTCTCGTATTTCTTGGGAACCGGTCTGACCGGCAGCGCTACCACCACCGGGGGCACGGTCTTCTTCGGCAAGCCCAGCTTGATTTTCAGCGGTCTTTCCAGCACCACCCAGGGTATCGCCATCAACCCTATCGCTCACAGTGCTGCATTGGCAGACGCCAACGCCGTCGGTGGGCAGGTTAACCTTCTCAATCAGGTCGACCAGTCCACCGGTTCTATTAGTTTTCGAACCGGCTGCACCGCTTTTACCGTTCCCTGCAACAGTTCCGGTGAATTCCCAGGCACCGCCAGACTCGCCTGGCAGCCCTTCACCAATTCCATCGTCTCCTACAATCCGGGTGTGCCCGGAACTCCAGTGAACGAAGTCTCCATATCCGATCCCGTTACTCAGCAGCGTTATGCGCTCATAAGTTTGTCAGGCACCGGCGTCGTTGACATCCCGGTTCAGAATGGCATCCAGAATGGCACTCTTCGGTTGTCGGGCGGCGTCGCCGTTGATCCCTCCAGCAACCAGGCCTTCATCGTGCAGTCAGGCAGCGGTGTCATCCAGATCATTCCCTTGAGCACAAGTTCTTTGAACGCCCCCAAGCCCGCGGAGATCAGCCAGGTTGTCGTTCCCAGCCCTAGTCCCGGCCCCGGTGTAATCGGAGGCATTCCCTTCGCGCAGGTTCCCCAGGGAACCCTCACCTCCACAAACGATCTGGCCGGCGTGCAAATTTTTGGTACCGGTTTCGTTCCCAGTGCGACGCAAGTATTCTTGGATAACACCGACATCACAACTCAGCCCAACGGCGCTGTAAGCGTGGACCCCAGCGGCCGGATAATCACGGCCACCATTCCGAAGGCATTTCTCTCCACGCCGCACCACTACGCGCTAAACGTCGCCGTCAGTGGCGGCACGCCATCCAATGCAGTGGACTTCATTGTTGTTCAAACCGTGCCGATGACCACGGCTTGCGCCACCCCAGCACCGAGTTCCGTTGCCATCGCCGACCAAATCGCGAATGGAGTGTTCTCGCCGATTGCCCTGGTTACCAACATCGGCTGCAACAGCCTGTCCGTCATCGACATCAACCCCGCTCATATCGGTACGACTTTCGGGACCATAGTTAATAATGTATCGGTGGGAGCCGGCCCGCAGGGCGTCGCCGTCAATTCCCATCTCGGCTTCGCTGTGACCGCCAACAACTCCGCCGGGACCGCCTCCATCGTCAATTTAAAGGCCAACCCGCCCGTCGAGGCCGTTCCCGATGTCGCCGTGGGGACTCAACCTATCGGGGTTGCCATCAATGAATCCACCGGTGTTGCTCTCGTCGCTAACTTTGGTGCCAACAGCGTTTCCCAGATCAACCTGGGCCTTCTGGTCGGATCCTCGCCAGCCACTTCTTTGACGGCAGCCACCGTTACCGGTGTGCAGTTTCCCGTTGCCATTGCCATTGATCCCGATCGCGGCACCAACAATCAGGGGCTCGCCGAGGTTACCGGCCTGCAAACCACCAGTGCCGGTTCGGTGGGGGCGCTATTCCCCATAGACATTGGTCTACCCACGCCTACCCTCAGCACGAGCATTTCGGTCGGTAGCGTCATCTCCACTCCCAGCGGCATCGTCTTTAACCCAGCCGTGCCGTCCGGACCGGCGCCGACACCGCCAGCCGGAGTCCCCTCCATCGTGTCTACTGGGACTGCCAATGCCGGCCTGTTCTATGTCAATTCGAGCGGCGGCAATACGATCACTGCGTTCAATCCGGATAATGGTTCGCCGATCCAGACACGCGTGGGCATCAATCCGACCGCTCTGGCCGTCAATCCGCAAAGCGGCGCGATTCTGACTTCCAACTTTGGCGGGAGGTCGGCGTCCATTGTGGATACGGTCACCAATCCCAAGGCGGTGCAGACGCTGGGTCTTCCGGGGTCGCCGCAGTTTGGCGTGGCGATCGATCAATTCACGAATCTTGCGGTCATCGTGGATCAGGCCAATAATCGGGTGCTGCTGTTCCCGATGCCGAATTGATTGCGTGTTGTCGTGACCGTCGAAGTTGCTGGAACGCAATCTTGCGGCCTGAAAGACGAGTCGTGATGTGGGCTTTTTGTTGCGGGTGATTGTGGCGTCAGCTATACTGCCAAGTTTGTGTGGGGACCGCGGAGCGCATTGGGCGCGGCGGAAACGATTTTAGCCGATAGTTTTCAGTCGATGATTTTTTTTGCGACGGTTTTAGCCGATAGTTTTCAGTCGATGGTTTTTTCGGCAATAGTTTTAAGCCGGCATTGTCTGGCTTAGATTTTGAGCGATTAGAAAGAAGGAGAAAAAAGTGAATTCGAGAATTTTGGCCCTGATCCAGTCGGGGTCGTTGCGAAAAACATTTCAGTTGGCAATCTTGGCCGCCGGCATTTTCGGGGCGAGCGCGCTGCACGCGCAAAGCACCGCGCCGGGCTCGGCCGCCGGAACGAAAATCGGGGTCATCAATGTGCGCCAGGCCATCGCCAGCACTTCGGAAGGCAAGCAGGCCGGAGCGGAACTGCAATCGCAGTTTGCGCCGCGGCAGAGCGAGCTGGAAGGGCTGAACAAACAGATCAACGATTTGCGTACGCGCATCGATGCCGGCACCGGCAAATTCAGCCAGGACGAGCAAGCGCGTTTGCAGCGCGAAGGCGAAGTCAAGGCTCGGCAACTGCAGAGGAAGCAGGACGAATACCAGGAAGACGTCAACGCCGCGCAAGCCGATGTGTTCGATCGCATCGGGCGCAAGATGATTGATGTGCTGGACCGCTACGCGCGCGAGAACGGGTACGTGGCCGTCCTGGATACGTCCGCGCAGAACACGCCGATTCTTTTTGCGTCCACCAACATTGATGTGACGCAGGACATCGTGAAGCTCTACGATCAGGCCTATCCGGTGAAGGCGGGGAGCGCGCCGGCGGCTACTCCGGCGGCCAAGCCACCGGTTCGGCCGGCTACGCAGCCTCCTGCCGCGAAGCCTCCGCAGCGGTAACGCATCGCAATTATTTCGCAGGTTCATAGTAGTAAGCGCCCCGGAGCAGCCCTCCGGGGCGTTTTGTTGTACGCCGTGCATGTTCGGCAGCTAGCGGGTGCAAGTCCCGTCCCAACCTGATGGAGGTGAAGGGTAGCGAAGCGCAAGGGCGTCACCGTGAGGTGGGGTCTGA
>Ga0307479_10001431_pt1 | contig 21677 bp, 22 predicted proteins | sample atmos_gasesECM4C_FD_203743 | JGI IMG/M metagenome (GOLD analysis project Ga0307479, IMG submission 203743) | Hardwood forest soil microbial communities from Morgan-Monroe State Forest, Indiana, United States - atmos_gasesECM4C_515 | ecosystem: Environmental > Terrestrial > Soil > Temperate...
GAGAGCAGCCGCGGGCGGTCCGGCAGATTGAAGTTGTTGACATAGCAGCGGTCGAGCGACGGCTTGGTCTGCGGGTGTACTTCCTCAATCATGCGGGCGATCGTGCCGCCGCGGCTGGTCCCCGCCAGCCCGCAGACGAACACGTTGTACCCTGGCGCGGACAGCTCCACGCCCATTTTCAGCGCGCGCAAGGCGCGTTCCTGCCCGATGAAGCCTTCGCGCGGCTCGGTCTGGGCCGTTGTTTCAAACGGGATGCGCGAAGGCTCACAACGCCAGCGCAGCTTTGCCAGAGGCAATTCTGGGTGTGCCGGAGCGGGTTTGATGTCCTTGCAAATCATCCGAGCCGGGTACTCTAGCACAGGCGCGCCGAGGCGCACGGATATTTGCCTGGCGTGTTACGCACTAGTGCCGTTCCAACCTATTGGTCCGAATTTTGGAGAGCCACTGGGCTCAAATAGTTGGAACGGCACTAGTCGAGGCCAGCTCATCGCGATGTTCCATGTAGACTCGAAACACGCCCATCGCCGCCGCGACGATGGTCGGCCCCGCCACCAATCCCAACAGCCCAAAGACCTCGATGCCGCCAACAACACTGATGAACAGCAGCAATTCATTCAAGCGCGTGCGATTGCGCAACAGCATGGGCCGCAATATGTTGTCCGCCACGGTGGCAACACCGCCGCAGATCAATACCACCACCAGGCCCCTGCCCCAGTGGCCGCTGAATCCCAGCCACAGCGCCCCGGGCACCCAGATCAGCGCGGAACCCACCACGGGCACCAGAGAAAAAAACGCGATCAATACGCCCCAAAATATCGGCGTGGCAATTCCCACGAACGCAAACGCCATTCCCCCTAGAATTCCCTGCACCGCGGCCACGAGCAGCCCAATCGCAACGCTGGCAATAATCAATTCCTTCGATTCGCCCAGCATGTCCTCCTGGATGGACTCGTCAAAAGGCAAGAGATGCCTCGCCGCACGCACGATGTTCTCCCCGTCGCGAAACATGAAAAAAAGCGCAAAGATCAGAATGAACAGGTCGACAAAAAACGCAAACAAGTTTTTCACGAGAACGGCAAGTTTTCCGGCGAGGAAAGAGGCTATTTTTTCCGCCCCTTGCCGCAGCGGCTCGGAGAAATCCATGGATCGCCAGGCTGCGGGAAGCTGGCTGCGAAACCACGCGACGGCGTGAGCGGGCAGCGCGTGTTTTGGATTTTGCAGTGCGCTCTGCAAACCAGCCGTAGCGTCGATCGCTTCGCGCGCCGTATACAACAGCACCACCAGAGCCGGAACAATCAGCAACAGCGTTACTCCGAACGTGCTGACCAGCCCCGCAGGCGTCGGACCCAGCCGCCGCGCTATCCGCTCATGCAGCGGATAAAAGAAAATCGCCAATACGGCGGACCACGCCAGGGGCACCAGGAAGGGTTCTACGATCAGAAATACCAGGTATCCGAGGAGCAGCAGCGCCCCGTATGATAGGACAGTCGTTAACTGGTCACTGGTTGTCTTGCTGGCAGCAGATGGTGTATTCATGCGCGGTATATAATGACAAAGGAACAAACGAGCGTCGACCTTAACTGAGTCGGGTGCATGCAACTCCAGGTCGTACAAGACAAACAGAGCGAGCCAAGCATGGCCTTAAAGACCATTCCGCTTACGTCCTACCAGCTTCGTCTTCTTGCTGTACTTGTTCTCGTCAACTTTGTCAACTTCGCTGCGCGCTGGGTCTTCATCCCCCTGCTTCCCATGCTGCGCGCGGATCTCGGCGTCACTGATGCCCAGCTCGGCTCCCTGCAAACGTGGCTGCTCCTGGTTCTGGCCGTCGGCAGCATCCCCTTTGGATTCCTCGCCGACCGGCTTAGCCGCAAAGCCATCATCGTCTTCGGAATCGTCTGCTGGAGCCTGGCCACCTTCGCTGGCGGATTTGCTGGCAGTTTCATGTTTTTGCTGATTGCCCGCGCCTTCGTCGGCATCGGCGAAGCGGCCTACGCGCCCGCTGCGCAATCCATGATTTCCGGAACGTTTCCCCTCGAAAAGCGCGCGTCGGCGCAAGCGATTTTTGCCAGCGGCATGCTCCTGGGTGGCGCCGCTGGCGAAGCTTTCGGCGGCGTCATCGGCTCCCGCTACGGCTGGCAGTACGCGCTTTTTGTAATCGCCGCGGCGGGCCTGATCCCGGTGATTGCAGCCCTCTCCCTGCAAGAGCCTCCGCGCGGACCGTGCTCTGATGCCTGCTGCCCCATTCGAAAGATACTCGCCGTCCCCGCGTTTCTCGCCATGATTGCGGGCGGCGCCTGTATTACCTTTTCCAGCGTATCGCTGCTCACCTGGGGAGTGGATTTCGCCGTCACCTACAAAGATTTCAGCCTGCGCCAAGCCTCCGTCTCGCTCGCGGCGATCGGTTTAGTGTGCAGCCTTTGCGGCGTTCTTTTCGGCGGTTACGTCGCGGATCGTTTGCAGCGGCGTTTCACTTATGGACGCATCATCGCCATCGCCGTGGCTTTTCTTCTCGCCGCTCCGTTCTTGCTTTTGGCCATTCAAACCGAGGAACAATCGATCGTACTCGGTGCGCTTGCGCTGGCGGCTTTCTTCATGTCTTGGTATCACGGCCCAGTGACCGCCGTCATTCACGACATGATGCCGCGGCGGGCGCACGCGACTTCCATCGGCGTCTATATGTTTGTCACGCAATTGGTTGGCGGATTTGGTCCGCAGTTGGTGGGCAGAATTTCCGACCTTCACGACATGCAGCTCGGACTGCAAATCGCGGTCGCCGTGATGGTGTTTGGCGGACTGCTGATGTTCCTGGTGATTTACTTTATCCGCCGGGATGGTTTGCGGCACCCGAGGCTCGCTCAATTCCAGGCCGAAGCCGGCGACTAACTCGCCGAAACTTACTTGATGCCGACTTGTTTGATGATCCGCAGCACGTCATCGTGCGTCACGTCATAAAGCTGCCGCTCGTCTTCTTCCTCGAGCCGCTCGCGTAGGTATTCCGCCGCAATATAGCTCACCTCGCGGTCGGTCAAATCGCGTCCGCTTCGTTCGCGAAACTTCACAAAAGCGGTGTGCGCCAGCCCGACCACCACGGCTCCGCCATCCACAAAAAACTTCGCGTCGATGGTATCGCTGTGACGCGTGGCGATGCCGTTCCACATGTGCGAGAAGCGGCATTGATAAACATGCCCGCTCAATTTTGAAGTCACCTCAAAGGCGCCGATGAACTGGCTCATCGCGCCGACATTTGCCAATACCGGAAGTGTGGGCACGCAATCTCCTTTTTCCCTGCTTCGTTACTTCCCCGCTTCTTCGCTTCTTTACCGGCTAACCGCTGCCGCTGATTCCGAATGCGCGTAGCTGCGGATCGCCGCCGCTACTCCGGCGCCGGCCGGCACTCGGTAGCCCTGATCCTGCAGCACTTTTTCAAACGCCGAAAGGAACAGCAGCACAAACGGCTTCTGGCTGCAGTATCCCATCAGCCCAACGCGCCAAATCTTACCCTTCACCGGGCCAAATCCGCCGGCGATTTCGATATTGAATTCGTCGAGCAACTGATTGCGAACCTTGGCGTCGTCCACTCCGTTAGGAATCAAAACGGCTGTCACGGTCGGCAGGCGGTCCGCCGGATCTTTCACCAAAAACCCCAGTCCCATCGCCTCGACACCGGCCATCAGCGCAAGCTGATTCATGCGGTGGCGCTCCCACCTCGCCTCCAGCCCTTCTTCGAGAACGATGCGCATCGCCTCGCGCAAGCCATAAATCAGCGAAATCGGCGGCGTGTGATGATACAGCCGTTCTTTGCCCCAATAATTCATCGCCGTCGAAAGATCGAAGTACCAGCTTTGGACTTTCGTCTTGCGCTTGCGGAAAGCTTCTTCGGCAGTCGCGCTAACGGTAATCGGCGACATCCCCGGCGGCGCGCTGATGGCTTTCTGCGACCCGCTAAAGCAAATGTCAATCCGCTCGCGATCGACATGCACTGGAACAGCAGCCAGCGACGCCACCGTATCCACCACCAGAAGCGCCCCAAACTCGTCGGCAACTTTTCGATACGCGTCGAGTTTGGTCAGCACGCCGGAAGACGTTTCGCCCTGCGCCAGGCCCACCAATTTGATCTTCCTGCCCTTACCCGCCCGGCGCACGTCCTCCGCGTCCACCGGCTTCCCATACGGCGCCTCGACCTTCGTCACTCTCGATGATGCGCGCGCGGCTATCTCGTACATCCGGTCGGAAAATATGCCGTTGACGGCCACAATGGCTTCGTCGCCCTCTTCCAAGGTGTTGACAACCGACGCCTCAATCCCGCCCGAGCCTGACGCCGAGAGCGGCATGGTCAGGCGGTTCTCGGTTTGAAAAATCTGCCGCAGCAGCAGTTGCGTCTCGTCCATGCAGCCCTTGAACCACGGGTCCAGGTGGCCCACCAGCGGCGTCGCCATGGCCCTGTAAACGCGCGGGTCCATCGACGACGGCCCAGGCGTAAGCATCAATCGGTGGGGGGGATTGAGTTCGCCGACGTTTTGCGTCATGACGTTTGCCCTTCTCTGCGGAATCTTGTAGCGGCGAGTTCTTGCCCTGAGCCTGCCGAACGGGTAGCTCGCCAGGCTTCCTGTCTCCCGTGCCACTGGCAGGCTCGCCTTTCTAGCCCCAGGATCGCCCGCGAGTGCGTTCTCTTGGGATGCTTGGGAGCGCGGCGGGAAGAGCAATTTTCCCGCAATCGCCGGAGTGGCGCAACCGACAATTTGGCCGGAGTCTTTGTAGCGGCGAGTTTCATCTCGCCACTCTCGCATTCTGGTTAGAACGACGATGTTACCCCTCCCCCCTCTCCCCATGAAATGCGCACCCCTCGCTGCGGCTCCCTTCGCTGACGCTCGGGGCAGGCGGGGCAGGAGAGAGCGCCCGCCGCGGCCGGTGGGCTCGCAGAGCGCAGCGCGTGTGCGGAAAATAGGAGATAGAACAACGAAGACGGTCGAGGAAAGTTGGGGGGAGGGGGGGAGGGGGGGTACGGATGTGTGGCAAACAAAGGACTTCAAGTCCAATGATTTTGGATGTGTGGCAATGAAAGGACTTAGGGTGCGATTTTCCGGATGTGTGGCAACGAAAGGGGTTAGCGGAAGAACAGTCACCCATCGCGAAGCGTGCTCTGGGTAAAGAAGTCGAAGTTGAAAGTCGAGAGGAACAGAGGCTCCGAGCGAGGCCAAGCGAGGATGAACTTCGATATACACGACGGAAGGTAGCATAAAATACACGGCGTGTCAATTACTTTATTGGTACCGTTCGAATGAGCTGTGGAAAAATCGCCGGCCCCCGCACGGGTACGCCGGTCCCTAGGTTGGGGTCGACGGCGGCGAGGGAGGCACATTTTTTGCAACGATTGCTTGAATCTCACTTGCAAGCGCTTGGCTACTCTTGAGAAGTTTTAAAATACTTCGCCAGTTCTGCCTATGTTGTTGCCACATTTCTGGACCGACGATTGCGGCAAAATCGATCTTACGAGGCTGGCGCCAGACCTCATAACTCTGAAGCCGTGCCGCTCGTTCTGCTAAGTCCGGAATAGCTCGTGTCTTAGGCGATAGCCTAGCGTTGCCTTCCATCCAGGTGCGCCAGTAGGATTTGCCTTTGGATTGATTGCATTTTCCGCAACTAGGAACGAGATTCGCTATCTCGGTGATATAACCGGTGGGTTCTTGATTGCTGATGATTGGGCGAAGATGATCCCATTCTGTGCTCTTGTCCCCGCAGTATGCGCAGCGAATATCCTTGGGATCAATCTCCAAGATGCGAAGGGCCTCCAACTCTTCTTCCTCCGTCGGCTTAACGACCGGAATGATTGCATTGATAAACGCGTTCGTGATGCTGGAAGAGCGACCGATTACGCTCATCGTAGCTGGCAATTGACAGTAGCGAGCGGGCTTCATTTTGGTCGCGGCCTCGCACGGACTTCAGCTGCGTGGCTCACAGTCGTCTATCCCCCTCTCAGCCAGCACGCGTCCCGTTGGCTGCCGCGCCCCGCTTCGTCCAGCTTCGGGATCTGAAGTTGTCCTTGTAGATGCACAGCACATCCTCGATCTCTCGTGCGCTTAAACGGCGGAACACCGAAGGGAGTTCGTCGAGGTGGAGGATCCCACGAGACACGTCGAGGCCAAGACGCTTGGCTCCAACGCGCGTGCCAGCGTGGAGGAAGACGATGCTCGGCTCCAATTTCAGTTTCGCGCCTATTCGTAGTGTCGTGTCGTAGATCGCTAACGGACCAATTCCGCGAATTGATGCAATCTTTGACCGGATAAGTTCGTGCAGCTCCTCGAAGGACCTAGTCCGCCGAAGGGCCGGAAGGTAGGCTATAGCAGCACCTTCATGTTATGAAGGTGCTCGATCGGGACTAACCCGAGGCTATGTTCCTTAGGACAAACAGAGCGAAAGTCAGACCAGACCCGCAAAGCTGAGTTCTTGCGGTCACCATCGAGATCCCAGAGCCGCTGGATTTCGAGGAGCTCTGATTCTTTCAGGAGCGGAAAGCCTGACTGAAGTTGTATTCTGGTGAGTCTTTCCAGAATCTCACGGCGCGTCGATAGGAAGCAACCAATTCCAATTGATCGGGTTCGCGCAGAATGTGGTCGTAGAATTTTGCCTGCCAGAGCGGACCTTCAGCGCGATTTTTGTGCGCAATCGCGGTGCGTTGTTTGAAGGCCGTGATGAAACGAAGCAGATTGGATTGGGGAGAGCTGCCTTCGGAGAGGAAATGAAGATGATCGGGCATGAGGCAGAAGGCGTGGAGTAGGAAAGAGTGGCGCCCCGAGAGAGAAATCAGGTGACCCAATGCCATGTGGCCAAAAGAGATGTCGGCGAAATGCGGATTGCGGTTGTGAGAACAGATTGTGACGAAATAGATTCCATGACCGAGGTAGTTCTGCGGGGCGAGGCGGATATTCTTCCGGTTGAATGGCATAGCCAAGAGAATAACAAGAGAAGATGCCGGGCTTCCCGACAAAAACCGTCGGGACCCCCACAAACCGGGGGAAAGCCCGGCGCTACACGGTCCAGAGGATGTCGAGCTTTTTTTCGACGTGGGCGAAATCTTTATCGCTGGTGGCGAGGGGGGCTTTGCGAGCGGCGGCTAGGGCGGCGGCAAAGCCGTCGACGTATGGGAGATTGAAGTTGGCTTTGAATTCGGCAGCGTGGCGCGCGAGCTCGATATCCGCTGGGACCAAATGGATCGGCAGTTGGGCAATCTGCGCGAGAATTTGCCGGGCGAATCCCGGGCCTCGGTCGCGCCAGACAGAATAGTACACCTCGCCCCAATTGACGACGCACATGAGGAGTTCGCGCTTGCCATCTACGGCGAGTTGAATGAGTTGCTCGACCTTTTCGGCGCCGGGACGGTTAGCCGAAAACGTCATGACGGCGCTGGCGTCGAGAACGATAGGTTTCATAGTCCGGGGCGCTTCACAGTTTTCGCTCTCGGCGGCGCTCCTCGAGGAGAATTTCTGGAGCCTTGGAGTCTTTGCCGAGGCAGCCGCGGAGACTGCGGATAAATTCCGGAGTGAGCGGTTGGAGAATGAGACGATTTTCCTCTTCGACGAAGGCCACCTGGGTTCCCTTTTTGATCGAATACTTGCGGCGGAGCTTCGAGGGGATGACCAGCTGGCCTTTGGTCGTGACGGTGGAGACTTCTCTCTTCATGCGAATTCCTTGGCGAAGGATTACAAATAAGTATGCCATCTTGGATTATGTAGGTCAATACTAGTTATGGCTTACGTCACTGTTTATGTCCTACTTTTCGTAAGGGCACGTTATGGGGAAGAGGGGAGCGGCAAAAGCAGATTCCTCTCTGCGCAAGCCGACCCTTTCACGCGAGTGAAAGGGGAAGAAAAAATCGGCTTGCTTCGTTCGGAATGACGGTGGGGTGAGGGTGGGCCCTTTATGTCGCACCTGAAGGTGCGACCCACAAAGCGGCACGGCCCGCCTGGGAAGGTGGCCCCTACACAAGCTTAGCGACGGGGCGGCGGGTGAAAGAACTAAAAGCAGATTCCTCTCTCCGTTCGGGATGACACCCGCGGAGGCAGCGAGATGTTTCCAGCGACCGTGCCGGTGCTTAAGTTCAGCCACGATCCCTCCGCTGCGGTCGGGATGACAAACTGGGTGGGTGCGGCGATTATGTCGGAGCTGAAGTGGCCGAGAGCGGGCGCAGGGGGTGAGTGTTTCGGCTGGAAAAAAGAAATGGGACAGGCGCGAAAGTCTGTCCCACAATCTTGCAGGGTCGCGCGTTAAGCGGCGACTCTTTGTTCGGAGAGCAGATGCGGCGGCACCTTGCGGAGGTCCCACACGATCCCGAACCAGGAGAGCACCTTCAGCGTGTAGTAGGTGATGTCCACTTCCCACCAGAAGAAGCCCTGGCGGGCCGATGCCATGAAGTGATGATGGTTGTTGTGCCAGCCTTCGCCGAGCGTCATGAGGGCGAGCAGCCAGTTGTTCTTGCTGGTGTCGGTGGTTTCATAGCGCCGCGAACCGAAGAGGTGCGAGAGCGAATTGATGGTAAACGTGTCGTGCCAGAGCATCACCGTGCTCAGGCAGAAACCCCATACAAACAGCGGCCATCCGCCGATGAGAATGATGGCGGCGGCCAGCGCGACCGGCGGCACCATGTGGTACTTGTTCAGCCAGCGCAGCTCCGGATACTTCGCGAAATCGCCGATGTAATCGAAACGCGTCTCGTTATATTTATCCGAAATAATCCAGCCGATGTGCGACCAGAAAAATCCGAAAAGCGTCGGCGAATGCAGGTCCAGGTCCTGGTCGGAATAGCGATGATGATGCCGGTGATGCGCCGCCCACCAGAGCACGCCCTTTTGCGAGGACGTCATGGCGATGAACGCAATCATAAATTGGAAAACGCGGCTGGTCTTGAAAGCGCGGTGCGAAAAATAGCGGTGGTACCCGGCGGTCACAAAAAACATGCGCACCAGGAAAATGCCCAGGCAGGCGACCAAGTAGTACCAGTGAAATGGAATGAAGAAAACCGCCAGCACGGCAAGATGAACCAGGAAAAACGGCAACGAATGAATGACCGAAATGCGGGAACCATTCGGCAGGGGAATCGATAATGCGCGCAACGCCATCGGGCAATTTCCTCCGCGTCACAAGGGAAGTTTGTGAAGCACCTATCCGCGAGCGCGGATTTTCAAGCCGAAGGTCAGCGCCACGAATCAGCTTGCTTAGTGTACGTTCGCGTTCCGTAGCGGTCAAGTTCAATAAGGGACAGCTGTACCTTTTTTTAAGATTATTTTCACGAAACATGGGTTTCTTTCGCGCGAGAGGAACTCTTTGAAACGATGTGCTATTGTTCCCCGGCACAGAATCAACAAGGAGATTTGACCCGTCGCAGCGTCCGGGTCGCAGATCACAATGGCTGAACGCCCGGTATTGGTTGGACTTATCCCGCAAGTGGTGGTGCTCGAGGAAGGCGACCAGGTCTCCTGGATCTCCGACGCGGGAAACCTGCGCGTCGAATTCGACGTCAACCGTTGCCCCTTCTCGTCGAACGTGTTTCAAGCGCCCGCGGGCATGCGCCTGCTCAGCGGGCCGCCGCGGCCGGGCACCAAAGCCGCAGCGTATAAGTACCGGCTGTGGCTCAATGACCAGATGGTCGGCCAGGGTGAGGTAATCCTTCGCGAAAAGTAGGGTGCCGGCTCAAGACCGTCCGATGGGGGTCGCACTTCCGGCCTATTGCGTTGTAGGGGATGCTATAGGGGATTAGGATTAAGTAGGTCAGTCGCTGGCAGCCGCGCTACGCTCACTCTCCATTGACTCAGCCAGCCCCCGGCGCATGGGTCCAAGCACGAAGGCGGGCACGGCGCGCTCCGGCGCCAGAGAAAGATTGGCGGCCTTTGGCGGAAATTCGGTGCGCCGGTCCAGTTTCATTCCCGCTTCGCGGAGGAATTCGGCCGAAAAGCCCATGTCTTCGGCGCGGTCCACGCCCCAAAACCACAGCTTCTCCTCCTGCCGTTGCAGGAAGTCCAGCGACTCCTCAAGCTTCTTCATCGCCCGATCAAACGACGATGCCAGGAAAAACACCCCCAGCTTCCAAGCATGGCGGGGATAATGCACTTGGATCCGGACACAATACTTCCCCGCTTGATTCCGTTCCATGCTGCAGCGGTAGTCGTTGCGGACCGTGGATGTGCGTGCGGCCATCTTCCCCCCGGGCGAGACACAAATAGGGTATCGGGAAGCAGCGGGAAAGACAAGACGCCCCTCACGAATTCATAAGTTCTTTATTATTAATAGGTTAGATTAGCCGAGGTCCGTGAAGTTCCGGAGCCTCTCCGGCATGAGCTTCAGCTTGCCTTCCTGTTTGAGGCGAGCCTCGAGGGCTGTTTTGAACGCGTCGAAAGCCAATCCGCGCTTGCTTTGCAGGACTTGCTCCGTGAGTTCCTTTTTTTGTTTATCAAAATCGGCTGGATTGGGCTCTTCTTTTTCCGCAATGCGATAGACCAGCCAATTTGGGCCCAGATTCAGCGGGGCGCCCACATCCCCAGCTTTCATCTGGAAGGCGGCATTGAGTTGTCTGCCGCTGGCCACACCCGTGATGCTCCCGCTGCGGGCTATAGCCTCGCTGGTCTTGGCTTCCAGGCCCAAGGACTTAGCCGCGGCGTCAAACTTCTCACCCGCCTTCACGCGCCGCACTAGGTCATCGGCCTTGGTCCGCACCAACTCCGTAGCTTTCTGCTGTTTCAGCTCCGTGATTACCTTCTCGCGGACCTCTTCCAGCGAGCCTTGGTGAGCGGGCTGGACTTCCTTTAGCGCAAGGACGACGTAGCCACGGTCCGTTCGCACGGGAGCGCTCAATTCTCCCGGCCGCAGGCGGAAGATGGCGTCCTTGATGTCCTGGGAATTGCCGAGTTCCAGCAGAGGGTCCGTCGAGCTAACCGGACGCGTTTCCCCGACGGTCAGGTGAAATTGTTTCGCCAGATCGTCCAGAGAGCTCTTGCTGGATTTGCGAATCGCGGCGGAGAGTTGATCGGCCGTGTCACTCGCCAGCTTGTCAGCTTTAGAAAGCATCAGTGGGGCGCGGATGGAATCCTTCACCTCTTCGAACGCCTTGGTGTGGGCCGTCTCTTTGTCCAGCACTTTGATAATGTGGAAGCCGTACTGCGTCTTGACGAGATCCGAAATACTGCCTTTGGGCAGGCTGAAGGCGGCCTTTTCGAATTCCGCGACCGTTTGCCCCTGGATGATCCAGCCGAGGTCGCCACCTTTGTCCTTCGTGCTGCGGTCCTCGGAGTTCTTCTTTGCGAGGTCCTCGAAGTTTCCGCCTTTCTTCGCGAGTTTCAGAATGTCCTCGGCCTTCTTGCGAATCTCTTCGACCTCGGCATCGGTTTTTCCGACCGTCATCAATAGGATGTGTTCGACGTGCACGCGATTGGGCACCTGATATTGCTGAATGTTTTGCTGGTATTGCACCTTCAGGTCGTCATCGGAAATCTGCACGCTCTGCCGGATCTGGTTTACATCCACGAGGCCGTAGCGCACGACGCGGCGCTCCGGCACCTGATACTTGCCCTTGTTCTTCTCGTAGAATGATTTGATCTCCGATTCCTCAGGACTGATTTTCGCTTCCAGCTCTTCCGGCTTGATCAGCGCATAGTCCAACTTTACTTTTTCATTCCGCAGGCGGAATTCGTCCTGCAAATCGCCGGGGCTGGCGCTGATTCCATCCGTGACCAACTTGTGGAATTTTTCCTCCAACAATCCCTCCCGAATCAATTCCTCGAATACGGGGACCGTCATCTGAAAGCGCGACTGCACTTGCGCCGCATATTGATCCATACCCACCGGCGTGTCGCCGTTAAACGCCGTGGGCAGGACTTGTCGAATGCGATCCGCAATCTCATCCGGCGAGACGCGAATACCCAGGCGTTTCGCCTCGTACTCAATCTCTTTCTGGAAAACGAGTTGTGCCAGGATCTGCCGGGCATAGAAGCTCTCCAGCTGCTTGGGCACCTGATTGCGCTGCTCAATCTCGTTGAGCTGCTTGCGCACGTCTGCCACTGTAACGGTCAGGTCCCCGACTTGCGCGACGCTATCCGTCGAAACCTCGGCGGTCGTGGGCCCTTGCGGAACGAGATACAGCAACATGCTCAGCGCGATGAGCCCGATCACAGCGCCGAGGATAATTCGATACCCGGTCTTGCTACTTCCAGCCATCCAATAGATCTCCTAGTCAGTGGACAAACTCTAGATTATAAGAGATATATGGCACGCCCCTCAAATGGAATCGTAGTTCGCAATTGGGCTAGGAAACTTGGAGGGAAGCTCCTTCATCTGACCCCAAGAATATGCGCTCGCGGGCAAATCGAATCGGAATGACGTTTATGGTGTTGGCGTCATGCCTGCTTCCGGAGGCAGGGTGGCTCTATCCTGAAGGCGCCCAAGAAACGCGACAGACCGCGCCTCCCACTTTCTATCGCGAAGTTTTGCCGATTTTGCAGAAAAGCTGCCAGGGGTGCCACCGAACGGATGGAATTGCCCCGATGCCTTTCGAGACTTACGAGCAAACCCGACCTTACGCCGAGGCAATCAAGAACACGACGCAAGAAAAAGCCATGCCGCCGTGGTTTGCTGATCCGAGTATAGGCAAGTTTTCAGACGATCCCTCTCTAACGGCAAAACAAATAGCAATACTGAAAGCGTGGGCAGACGCAAAAGCTCCGGGCGGGGAACCTCAGGATGGTCCGGCTCCGCTCAGGTGGAACGCAAACTGGAGCATTCCGCGACCCGACCTTATTTTGAAGGTGCCACGCGGAATCCCGCTCCCAGCGCAAGGTGAAGTCGAATACACTTACGAGATCGTACCGACGCATTTCTCCGAAGACCGGTGGGTGCAGATGACGGAAATCTTCCCCTCGCTTCGTCCCAATGTGCATCACGCCGTCGTGTACGTACGGCCACCCGATTCGAATTGGCTGCGTCACGCGCCAATCGGCAGGCCGTTCACGGCGTCCAGCCTCTCAGAAGAGGATGACCGCCGCAGCGCCCACTGGACAGACAGTGACATCCTGCTGGTTTACGCGCCTGGAAGCTCGCCCGACGAGTGGCCGGCCACGATGGCGAAGTTCGTACCAAAGGGTTCGGACCTCGTCCTCCAGACGCACTACACAACGAACGGTAAAGCGGGAATAGACCAGGCCAGTATAGGCCTGGTTTTTTCAAAACAGCCGCCACAGCAGAGGGTGCTTACATTGCAGCTCACGAACGATCACTTCGTGATTCCTCCCGGAGCGCCGGACTACCGAGTCGAGGCCCGCGGCACTCTTCCCCAGGAAGCGATGCTGCTGAGTTTTTTTCCGCACATGCACCTTCGCGGAAAGCGATTCGAATACAACATCGTTCATCCAGACCGGCCTGCGGGACAGAACATAGAGCCGCTGCTCCGGGTCAATTATCATTTCCACTGGCAGATGAGCTACCGGCTGGCGGAACCCCGCATCCTCAAAGCCGGGACCGAATTGCAGGGTGTCGCGTGGTACGACAATTCCCGCAACAATCCTCACAATCCCGATCCTGAGGCCGCGGTCCGTTGGGGGGATCAAACGTACGAGGAGATGATGGTCGGATTTTTTGATGTGGCGGTCACAGCATCCCTCGACAAGCAGCACTATTTTCTCAGACACTAAATGCGTGTTGGCTCGGTTGCGGGAAAGACTCAGGAGTGACCATGGAAACGAAGAGTGAATACGTCACATTGAAAGTGAGCGATGGAACGACAATGCGGGCCTGGGTAGCACGGCCTTCGACGAGAGCAGCGCCCGCTGGCATTCTCGTTTTCCAGGAAGCCTTCGGGGTGAACGCCCATATCCGGGACATCGCGGGACGACTTGCGAGCGAGGGTTATTTTGCGATCGCGCCCGAGCTATTTCATCGCACCGGTGTCGGCTTTGAAGGTCGGTATGACGATTTCCCCAGTGCCATGCCGCACATGCGCGGTTTGACCGACGCCGGCATGGAAGCGGACCAGCGCGCGGCACATGATTGGCTGCGCGCGAATGGGGCGGCGGATTCCCGGATATCAGCCGTGGGCTACTGCATGGGTGGCCGCGCTGCATTTCTCGCCGCGCTCACTCTGCCGTTGGCATGCGGAATTTCGTACTACGGCGGAGGCATCGCGCCGAACGTGAACAATCCCGGTTTGCTCGGGCGCGTCAGGGAATTGCAGGCACCAATGCTGTTCTTCTGGGGCGGCCGCGACAAGCACATCACTCCGGATCAAATTCGCGCGGTCACGGATGCGCTACGAGCGGCAGGGAAGAATTTCGTGAACGTGGAAATTTCCGATGCGGATCACGGTTTTTTCTGCGATGCGCGGGCCTCTTACAATCCAGCCGCGGCGGCGCAAGCATGGCCGCTGACATTGGCATTCCTCAAGACGCACCAGTCTGGAAGACCAGCAAGCTCCTCGGTCGGTTCCTAATCTAAATCCGATAGTCGGGTTGGGCTGCCGGAAAGGATTCGGCAGGGCGAGCCAGCCCCGTTTGGGACTTGTACCTCCGTACAGGTGACGGCTATTTGCAATTTGACTACGCTGCCGCGCGCAGTTTAGACGCCCCACAAACGGCTGTGCTAAATTGAAAAGTTAGCGCAGTCCTCGCACAAGAACACATGACAACACAGACACCCACGGAACCCCGGCCTTCCCTCAGCCCTCCGGCCCAGCCGAAGATTCACCGGGTCGAGGTCTATTGGACCACGGTCACCTACAAGACCGTGGCCGTTTATGTTCTTCTGATCGTGGGGATTATCCTCCTCGCGCTGTCCTTGGCTTTTCCTAGCTGGTATTCCGCGGCGTACACCAAGCTCTCGAGCGCCGTCGGCAATTCCGAAACGGAAGGCGTCAGCGTCGAACAGCGGCAGGCGAAATTCGTGAACCTCGACGGCAAGGTGCAGGTGAAGAGGGTCAACTCCGTCCAATGGGTCGAAGCCGACTTCCATACTGCTCTCGACAAAGGGGATCTCATCCAGACGGGTGCGGACGGGGCCGCAAGAATTGCCTTCGCTGACGGCACGGAGTACACGGTGAAATCCGATACGCTTGTCACGGTCGAAGAGAATTCGATGGGCAGCGACAGGCCCACAAGCGTAGCCATGCGCATTAATACGGGCGCCGTAGATCTGGCGACCCCCAATTGGTCATCGCCGGATTCCAAGGCAGCTGTGAGCGTGGAAGACGCCACCGCGCAACTGCGCTCCAACAGCCGCGCGGCAGTGAAGGCCGATCCGCAGAAGAAGGAAAATGAGATCTTGGTCTCCGGCGGCAGCGCGGAAGTCAAGCGAGGCCAGGAAAGAATCGAACTCGCGCAATGGCAGAAGGCCGCCATTACGACCGGGAGCCCCATCCAGAAGTCGAACGTGCTCGCGCCGCCGGATCTTATCGCGCCGCTCAACCTGGCACCTATCGTCGTGGAGAACCCGAAGACTTCGCCGCTGGAGTTCGAGTGGAAAGCGGTTCCGGACGCCGTCTCATATACTCTTCGCATCAGCACGACGGCGATGTTCACCAAGACGGTCGGCGGAGCAAAGGTCTCCGGCACCAGCGCGGATATCACCGGACTCGACGCCGGGGATTATTTCTGGAATGTGATAGCCACGGACGCGAAGAACCAGAACAGCGAAGTGAGCGAAACGTTCAAATTCACGCTGGCCAAGCAAGGCAAAACCCAGGATATGGTCCTGGAGATCGTCAGCACGCAGATTCACGGCCGCGTGGCGGAAATTATCGGCCGAACGGAACCCGGCGCCGCGCTCATCGTGAACGGGCAGCCCGTTCCCAACATTTCGCCCGACGGGAGTTTCCGTCATTTCACGGAGCCGCTCGAGCCCGGCCCGCATACCATTGTGGTGATTGGACAGAATCGCCGAGGAGGCACGGCAAAGCAGCAGGTGTCCATTGTGGTGCCCAGGTAAAGCGCCGGAGGAAAGTTTTCGGAGCAAAGGCCACAACGGCCTTTGCGTTGACCTCAATGTCCGTGGACAATGGTACAGGTGACCGCGAAGCGCTCACCCTGCTCAGCGGACAGCGGGGAAGATTTCTCCGCGAGGGGACGGAGGAATGAATAAGAACGGTTACAACCTGAGGTCGGTCTTCAGTCTGTTTTCATCCGACCTGGCAATCGATCTGGGCACAGCGAACACGCTGGTGTTCTCGGGCGGCAAAGGCATTGTCGTAAACGAGCCCTCGATCGTGGCCATCAACAAATCAAGCGGTGAAGTCGTGGCTGTCGGGCGCGAAGCCAAAGATATGCTGGGCCGCACGCCCGGCAACGTCGTGGCCATCAAACCCATGAAGGACGGGGTCATCGCGGACTTCAAAGTTACTGAAAAAATGCTCACTTACTTTATCCAGAAGGCGCACAACCGCCGCGTGCTGGTGCATCCGCGGATTGTCATCGGCGTGCCGAGCGAAATCACACCGGTGGAAAAGCGCGCCGTGCAGGACTCCGCCTATCGCGCCCGGGCCAGCGAAGTCTTTCTGGTCGAGCAAGCCATGGCCGCAGCCATCGGAGCGGGACTCCCTATCGAAGAGCCCTCCGGCAACATGGTCGTGGATATCGGCGGGGGCACCACGGATATCGCGGTGATCTCCATGAGCGGCATCGTCTACTCGCGCTCTGTCCGCGTGGCGGGCAACGAGATGGACGAAGCCGTGATGCAGTATCTCAAGCGCAAATACAACCTGCTCGTCGGCGAACGCACCGCCGAGCAGATCAAGATGGAAATCGGCTCGGCCTACCCGCTGGAAAAGCCGCTCACCATGGAAGTGAAAGGCCGCAACCTCATCGAAGGCGTGCCGCGCACGGTCACCATCGACGACAGCGAAATCCGCGAAGCTTTGAGCGAATGTGTGGCGACGATTTTGAATGCCGTGCGCGTGGCGCTCGAGCGCACTCCGCCCGAACTTTCCGCGGATATCAGCGACCGCGGAATTGTTCTTACCGGAGGCGGTGCGCTGCTCAAGAATCTCGACAAGCGCATCCGCGAAGAGACCGGCCTGCCGGTTTCCATTGCCGATGATCCGCTGGCATCGGTCGTGCTTGGAACCGGAAAGATGCTCAGCGACTTCCGATTGTTGCGCCAGGTTTGCATCGATTAACCGTGGTAATTGCAAAGGTGAACTGCACAGGCTAGAGCCTGTGGCGCCGAACGCCAATGGTCGCTATCCCTTCTCGGCATAAATCACTGGTTCTGCTCGCCGGCGTGGTCATCGTGCAGATGCTGTTCCTGGCCGTGCAGATCAAGCGCGACTCGCAGGGGCGCCTCATTCGCTCCTGGACTGTCGGGGCCATCTCTCCCTTTGAACGCACGGGCGCATGGGGTTTCGGAAGGATTCGCGGCATTTGGATCCACTATTTCGCGCTGCAAAACACATCCCGCGAAAATGAAAACTTGCGGCGTGAAAATGACGCGCTGAAGCTCCAGCTCGATCAGCTCAGAAGCAAGGCCGCGGAAGCAGATCGCCTTGCCCCGCTCATCAATTTCCGGCAGTTGAATCGCAATGTCCCCATGCTCGGCGCGCGCGTCATCGGAGCCAGCGCGGATACGGCGAGCCACACGATTTTTCTTGACCGCGGCGAGCGCGAAGGGGTTCGCCGTAATATGGCGGTCATTACCCCTGACGGCGTCGTCGGCAAGATTATCGAAGCATTTCCCAACTCCGCCCAGGTGCTTCTGCTTACCGACAAGGAAGGCGGCGTGGGAGCCCTGCTTGCCGATTCCCGCATTCAGAAACCCGTCGGAGGCACCGGCGAGCCGCTCCTGGTGATGAAATACGTCCCCAACGACGAAACGGTGAATGCCGGTGATCGCGTCATCACCAGTGGAATGGACCGCATTTTCCCGAAGGATCTTCCCGTCGGCACCGTCACCGAGGTCAAGCCAGGCAATCCTTTCAAACTCATTCGCGTGCGGCCGGCAGCGAATCTCGAGCGCCTGGAAGAAGTCATCGTCCTGCTCACGCTGCACCCGCTGGAGCTCCGCAAAGAGCCAGAATCACGCGTGTCCGATGCCGCTGAGAAAACTGCGTCCGAGCAGCCGCCGACGGCGAAGCCATGATCAACGGGACTTTTGACCTGCGAGGCGCAGAAACACACATCGAGGTGCACAAATTCCGCGCCGGCGCCGTAGCCGCCGCGGCGATTTTCGCGCTCGTCATTCAAGCGCTTCTTCCCGTCTATTTTCCCAAAGCTGACATTCTCGATTTGCCATTGCTCGTGACCATCTACTTCGGATTGAGCCGGCGCAACCCCTCGACCGGCTTGCTTCTCGGCACGATCATCGGCCTTTTGCAAGATAGTCTAAGCAAGTCGCCGCTTGGCCTCTATGGCATCGCGAAAACGATCATCGGCTACGTCGCTTCTTCCATCGGCGCGCGGCTCGACACCGAACATCCCATAGCCCGCTTCGCGCTTACAGCCGTATTCTTCGGTCTGCACCAAGGTGTCATCGTCCTAATAAAGCGCCTGCTTCTCGCGCAGCCTGAAGCCTGGTTCACAACTCGCCTCGGCATCGCCGCCGGCCTCAACGCGCTCGTCGCCGTCTTCCTTTTCCTCCTCCTCGACCGCCTACGTAAGCCATCCGGATCCTTTCCCTAGGAATAACAGGAGCTGGGATTACCGGCCGTGCGGTGTCCTTGCGAAAGAAAGCAGGCGAGATTTCTGCGCCAAGCGCCGGAGTATTCCTGCCAGCACCCCTTAGGAAAGGACGAAATTAACGCGCGAGCAGGAACTGCCTGAAGTCATCGTAGGCGCTAGACATCGGAAGGGAAAGTTTCTCGCGTTTCAAATACGCCGCGAGGCGATCGGGGAGCGGGGGCGCAGCACCGATTGCCTTCACCACCACATCCGCAAACTTGGCTGGATGCGCCGTCGCCAACACCAGCCCCTGCGCCGGCCCGGGATGCTCGCGGCGGAAAGCCTCCCAGCCCAACACTCCGACGGCCGTATGCGGATCGGCGACATAGCCATAGCGCTCGTGCACGGCCTTCATTGCGCGCAGCGTCTCTTCATCCGTGACGCCGTGACCCCAGACTTCGCGCTGCACATATTCAAGGCGGTTCCGGCAAAGATCCAGCAGCCGCGGAAAATTGTTCGGATTGCCCACATCCATGGCATTCGAATAGGTGGGTTTGGCCGGCCGAGGATGAAATTCGCCGGTCCGCAGATACTCGGGGACAACGTCATTCACGTTTGTTGCCGCCACAAATTTTGCAACGGGCAAGCCGATGCGCTTCGCGAAAATCCCCGCCGTCAAGTTTCCGAAGTTGCCGCTGGGCACGGAAACAATCAGCGGAACGGAAGCCACCGGCAGTTGCCGGTAGGCGGCGACGTGATAGAACATTTGCGGCAGCAAGCGCCCGATGTTGATCGAATTTGCTGACGTCAGGAATGCCCGCTTGTTCAGCGCCTCATCTGAAAACGCCTGTTTCACCAACCGCTGGCAATCGTCGAAGGTCCCCGCCACTTCCAGCGCCGTGATGTTTTCACCGAGCGTCGTGAACTGTTTCTCCTGCGCGTCGCTGATGCGCTTCGACGGGTACAGAATCACCACGCGAATCCCAGGCACGCCAAGAAATCCATGCGCCACGGCGCTGCCCGTGTCGCCCGAGGTGGCCACGAGCACGGTCAGGGGACGTGTTTCCCCGCGAACGAAGTAACCCATCAATCGGGCCATGAACCGCGCGCCGAAATCCTTGAATGCCAGCGTCGGCCCGTGAAACAACTCGAGAATATGCAGTGCGGGAGAGAGCGACACGAGCTTCACGGGAAAATTGATCGCTTCGCTTACCACCTGCCACAACACTTCTTCCGGGACTTCCGCTCCCCCGAACGGCCGCACCACGCGAAAACACACCTCCGTAAACGGCAGCCGCCGAAATTCTTCCAGCTCTTCCGGCGATCGCCGCGCAATTTCGACCGGCATATACAGTCCACTGTCGGGCGCAAGCCCGCGCAACATTGCCCCTCGCAACGACGTGAGCGGCGCCTGCCGCGATGTGCTCCGGTATCTCATTCGAAAGTTTTCATCGCGAGCCTTCGAGCTTGTCTTGGATCATCCTGAGGAATGCTTCGGCGCCCAGCGAAGTATCGCTTGAAATGTCACGCAACTCTGCGACGGGCAGCGCGCAGTGTGCCAGCGCCTCATAGCTTTGGCGCCGGGCCGCGATTAATGCGGGATAACACCGCGCCACGGTTTCGCGCGGCGCTTCACCTGGGCGCGGCCGAAACGCGCCGCGCCACAGGACCGGCTTGGGATCCGTCAAGTAACGCTCGATCAGGAGTTGCTGCTCTGCCGCCGACGCCGCCAGATAGACTATGGTCATTCGCCGCCGCAATCGCATCAGTAAATTGTTTCCGGCGTAAATGACGCTTCCTGTCGTGTCGAGAATCAACTCTTGCTGCCGTTCCCGCTCCAGTCCGGTTAAGACTTCATCGAGCGTGTGAATCTCTTCGGCGAGATAATCGGCTTCGCGTCCTGGGTAGGTGGGACTGTCCGGCCAGCCCATCCACGCAGCCACGCCGTTGATTCCGGCGAACCCGCCGGGGACAAGCCGGGAGGCCAGACGCTGCTCGATCCGGTCGTCGCAGGAGACGCTGGGTCGCCCAGCTTCCGCTAACCGCTTTGTCCAGAATGTCTTGCCGGAGCCAGACATCCCTATTAGTGCCAATCGTAGCGGCTTCTCTCCGTGGGTTTCTTGCATCATCGGGGAATTAGCTACGATAACGTGACCCATCAAAACGGGCAAGGAGCAAGGGATTCCTGCCTCGGCCGAACACCCGTGTCGGCCTAGAACCTGTACTCCAGGACGGCTTGCATGCACAATTCCCAAGTGCTACTTTTGCTTAGACTTCCGCGGCGCACCGCCGCGCAAGTAGAGCGGTGATTCGAGAGTTCCGAAAGATTTTTTTGCAATCATTTTGGGCGAAATTTTCGACGGATATTTCGAAACTGCCCTATAGATTTTTCATGACGCGAGGATGTTCCGGAGAAACTGGAACGGCCCCGACAGGATCGGGGCAGGGCTGCAACCAGCCCTGACAATGACGCCGTTCACTTTGCGGCCGTCCATAGAAGCACTCGCGCGCGGGGTTTTTCGTGTCGTACTGGTTTCGTAACGACAATCGGTTGCCGCAAGGCCGGCTGGCTATTGTTTCCTACTTCATCGTGGGAATGGTTGGCCTGCTCATCCTGGGATTTTGGAAACTCCAGGTTATCGATTCCGACAAATACTCCTCCCTGGCCGAGCGCAATCGCGTGCGCGCGATTCCGATAATGGCGCCGCGCGGACGCATGCTCGATCGCGATGGGCGCGTGCTCGTGGACAATCGCCCGTCTTTCAGCGTACTGCTCCTGCGCGACGATCCCGCCCTGGTGGAGAAGAACCTTTCGGGCATCGCCGAAGGACTGGGCATCCCGCTGGACGATTTGAAGGACCAGCTCAGCAACACGAAGAATCTCGCCAAATTTCAACCCATAATCATCAAGCCCGAGGCGTCAGAAGCTGACATTGCTTTTATCGAATCGCATCGTTCGGATATTCCCGTTCTGGAAATGATCAACGTTTCCCGGCGCCGCTATCTCCCCGGCGGATTCATGGCTCACGCCGGCGGCTACGTTGGTGAAGTCAGCGAACA
>Ga0307479_10001432_pt1 | contig 21668 bp, 19 predicted proteins | sample atmos_gasesECM4C_FD_203743 | JGI IMG/M metagenome (GOLD analysis project Ga0307479, IMG submission 203743) | Hardwood forest soil microbial communities from Morgan-Monroe State Forest, Indiana, United States - atmos_gasesECM4C_515 | ecosystem: Environmental > Terrestrial > Soil > Temperate...
AGGAGTTCGGCGACGATCAGGTATGTCCAGGCCCAGCCGATCGTAATTCGCAGCGCATCCACGACTTCGGGAAAGGTGGCGGGCAGGAACACCTTGTAGAAGACCTTCCAGCGTGATGCCCCGAGCGTATAGGCGACGTTGAGCATCTCGTCCGGGACCCGGTGCGCGATGTCCATCACCATCAACACCAGTTGGAAGAAGACGCCAATCCAGATGAGCGTCAGCTTCTCCTCCTCACCGAGGCCAAGGAGCACGATCAGCAGAACGATGAAGGCCGAGGCCGGCATATAGCGGATCGCGTTGATCGGCGGTTGAAAGAACGAACGCACCACCTCGAACGATCCCATCAGGAGCCCAAGCGGCACCGCCATAGCCGCAGCGATCAAGAATCCCGCGACGATCCGGAAGGTGCTCCAGGCGACGTCGTCGAGGAAGTGCTGGTGCTGCCACATATCGATCCAGGCTGTGCCGACTCGCGGGATGCTCGGCAAGAACAGGGGATTGTTGATCAGGACCGATCCGACGCTCCAGAGCGTGACGATCACGACGAAGCTGCCAATGCCCAGAACCAGTCTGGCCGAACGTGGGATGGCCTGCTTCGGCGTCAGGTAGGTGCGGAGCAGACCGCGGCGCCGGCGCTGCACTCGGGCAGAAGCCGCCGGCGCCGCCTGGGTCGCGGGGACCCGCTCGCTCACGAGTCCCTACAAGCTGTTGATGAAGCTGGGGTCGACAGCGTCGCTCGGATTCACGGCCGTGTCGATCTTGCCCTGGGACTTCCAGAAGTCGGCGGCCGCCTTGACGTTGTCGTAAATCTTCCCGTGGCTGCTACTGGTGCCGATCACCTGCTTGCCGGTGCTCAGGTCGAAGAGGGTCATGGTTGAGAGATCAGCCGATACGTCTGACGGCGACTCCTGCACCGCATCCCCGATCACTTTGAGGGCCTCGGTCTGGTTCGCCTGCATCCAGGTGAAGGCGTCGTAGTAGGCCTTCATGAAGTCCTTGACCGTATCCGGATACTTCTGGATGAAATCCTTGCGGAACGCGAAGCTGTCCATGATCAGGTCCGGATACTGCTTCGAGGACACGAGAACATGGCCGTCGGTCCGGGCCTTCGCCTTGCTCAGCCATGGTTCCCAGGTGACTGCCACGTCGAGTTTCGAGGCGACGAACGCCGCCCCGGCCGCTCCCGATGTCATGTTCTGCTCTTTCACGTCGGACAGATGCAGGCCGTTCTTTTCCAGGACCTGGGCCAGAAACCACTCGGAGACCGAGCCCTGGTTGACGCCGACCGTCTTGCCTTTGAGGTCGGCCACGTTCTGGATCGAGTTTGCCGCAAGGATGCCGTCACCACCAACCGATGCGTCGATGGGAAACACTTCGACCGCGGCCACACCGTTGGATTGCTGGCGAGCGAAGGCGTCGACCGTTGAGGCCATCCCTTCGAGCCGACCCGCCGCGAGCGCGATGAAGCGGTCGTTCGGGTCCTCGATGTCTTTGAAGTTGACGTCGAGTCCGTGCTGTTTCCAGATGCCCTTGGCATTGGCGAGGTAGATGAGCGCGTATCCGGTCCAGGTCGATGAGGCGATGTGAATCGTGCCGCTGTACTTCGTGCTACCCGACGCCGTGTTCGATGCGCCGCACGCCGACAGGACGAGGGCCACAAGGATGAATAGAGGTAAGAGCGACCGCTTTCCGAACATGGAATCCCCTCCCGGACAGAGTCGGCGCCGTATACAAAAACGGCCTCGGCGGCGCCTTCGCCGGGCCGCGAGCCCCTATGCTACTCGATGTGGCCCACCCCCTTCGTCTCGGACTAAAAAACTCCGGCCAGGACACCACCATCCAGGCGCTGCGCGACGTCTGGCGGATCGCCGACGAGGCCGGCTTCGACCACGTCTGGGTCTTCGACCACCTGGCCTCCATCGGTGGAATCGGTCCGGACCGCCCGGTCTACGAGGGTTGGGCGCTGCAGGCCGCCATCGCGCAGGCAACCAAGCGGGTGCGGATCGGCTGCATGGTCACCGGCAACACCTACCGCAATCCGGCTTTGCTGGCCAAGCTGGCGGTGACGGTCGATCACCTCTCTGGCGGGCGGCTCGAGTTCGGGATCGGCGCCGCCTGGGCCGAAATCGAACACCAGATGTACGGCATCGAGGGCCTCGATCACCGGGTGGGCCGGCTGCGCGAGTCGCTCGAGGTGATCACCTCGCTGTGGACCACGGATCGCACCACCTTCGACGGGCGGTACTACCACTTCAATGACGCCATCGGGAATCCCAAGCCGATTCAGAAACCGCACCCACCGATCTGGATCGGCGCCGGCGGGCCGCAGATGATGGAGGTCGTTGTCCGATTTGCTGATGTCTGGAACTGCGCCGGGGCGTCGACCCCACAGGAGGCGGCCGAAAAGAGTCGGGTGCTGGATAAGACATCCGAGGAGGCCGGCCGAGATCCCGCGACGATCCGGCGATCGGTGCAGCAGTCCTGGGACGGTCGCGATCGTGGTCAGCTACTTGACCTCGTGGGCCAGTACTTCGAGCGTGGGTTCACCGAGCAGATCATCTACCTGCCTGGACCCGATCAGGCCCGCGTCGCCGAAGCCGCGGCGGAAGCGCTTCCCGAGCTGCGCAGCGCCCTCGTTCGCTGAGCACGCCCAGCGCCCGGCTCGCGCCTGACGCTCCGATGAGGGTCCGGCTCCTCGCCCTCAGCTTCCTGATGCTCTTTGTCGAGCTCGCTCTGATTCGCTGGACGGGCTCCAACATCCTCTATCTCTCGTACTTCTCGAACTTCATCTTGCTCGCGAGCTTTCTGGGGATCGGGCTTGGGTTCTTACGCGCCGATGCCCGCCGGAACCTCTTTCCATTCGCCGCGATTGGGCTGACGGTCCTCGTCGCGTTCGTGCGGATTTTCCCCGTCGAAATCGATCGGTCGGGCACCGAACTGATCTTCTTCGGCGCCCTGGGCACGCAGAGCGGGCTGCCACCCTGGCTCACCCTTCCGGCTCTTTTCCTGGGCGTAGCCGGGGTGATGACGCTGATCGCTGAGGGGGTGGCGAGAACGTTCCGCCAGTTTCCGCCGCTCGAGGCCTACCGTCTCGACATCCTCGGCAGCATCGCCGGCATCATCGCCTTCTCGGTTCTCTCTTTCCTTGGCGCGCCACCCTTTGCCTGGGGCACGGTCGCCTCCGTGATCCCGGTGCTGCTGGTCGATCGGCGCAGCCGCGTCTGGCAACTTCCGGTCCTGGCAACCATGCTCGTCCTGCTCGGCCTGGAGTCGGTTGTCCCGACGGATAGTTGGTCCCCCTACTACAAGATTCGGCTGATCACCCAGCCGTCGGGAGCCGTGACCGTGTTGGTCAACGGGATTCCCCACCAGACGATGGAACCGGCGGCGCGGCGGCTGGACACGGTGACGCTCTACGGCCTCGTCTATCAGCGAACTCGTTCGATACCGAAGGACGTCCTCATCGTTGGCGCCGGGACGGGCGTCGACGTTGCGGTCGCGCTCCGCGAGGGCGTCCAGCATATCGATGCCGTGGAAATCGATCCTCGCATCCATGACATCGGCCTCCAACAGAACCCCGACCATCCCTTCCAGGACGCGCGCGTGACCTCGTACGTCAACGACGGCCGAGCCTTTCTCGAGCAGACCGCCCGGCGGTATGACCTGATCCTCTTCGCGTTGCCGGACTCGCTCACGCTGGTCGCCGGCCAGTCGTCGCTGCGGCTGGAGAGTTACCTCTTTACGACCGAGGCGATGCGGTCGGCGCGCGCACACCTGACACCGGGCGGCGCCTTCGGTGAGTACAACTACTATCGCGAGGACTGGCTCGTCGACCGGCTGGCGGGCACCCTGCAGCAGGTGTATGGGCGCACGCCATGCCTCGACTCGACCGGCCACTTCGCGCGGCTGGCCCTGCTGATGGCCAGCTCCAGCTCAAGCGCGCTGCAGTGCCCCAGCGAATGGCATCAAGTCTCGGCGACCGTTCCAGCACCCGCGGCCGATGACTATCCCTTCCTTTATCTGCAGGACCGGACCATTCCCGGGTTCTATCTGATGACGCTTGCCCTGATCCTTTTTTCCGCGCTCCTCCTCGTCCGCGTCACGACCGGCAGCTTGCGACCGATGGGCCGTTATCTCGACCTGTTCTGCATGGGCGCGGCGTTTCTCCTGCTGGAAACGAAGAACGTGGTGCAATTTGCGCTGCTGTTCGGGACGACCTGGTTCGTGAACTCGCTCGTCTTCCTTGGAATCCTGGTCGCGGTCTACCTCGCGATCGAGGTGGCGCGGCGGGTCGAGCTCGGTCCGTCATGGCGCCTCTACCTCATCTTGCTGCTTGCGCTCGCCGTCGCCTGGGTCGTGCAACCGGATCTGCTGCTCAAGCTGAGCGTTGTGCCTCGCTTTTTGGTGGCTGTGGCGGTCGCCTTCGTTCCGGTTTTCCTGGCCAACCTGGTTTTCGCGAAGCGCTTCCGGGACGTCGCCGCGTCGAACGTGGCCTTCGGCGCCAACCTTCTCGGGGCGATGGTCGGCGGCGCGCTCGAGTACGCATCGCTGATCACGGGCTATCGGGCGTTGCTGATCCTTGTTGGTGTCCTCTATGCCGCGGCCTTCGGCCTGCAACGATTCCAGGTTGGCCGCCAACGGACGCTAGAAGCGGTCAGCACGCAGCACGGATAGAGTCGACAGGATGTGGCAGGTTGCGGCAGCTGGCGATCGGGCCCTGCTGGTCACCGTCGGCACCGTGATCGATCCATCGCTTCTCAACGAGGTGCTCGCCCTCGATCGAGCCCTGCAGGACCGTCGACCCAGCGGATTGCTGGGCACCGTGCCCGCCTACGCCTCGCTGCTCTGCCACTTCGACCCGGCCATTACTGGACCCGATCGCCTCGAGGAAACCATCCGTCAACTCGAAGGAACGCTGGAGGCTGCGATTCCGACCGGGGCTGTCGTCGATGTCGCCACCCGATACGACGGGCCCGACCTGCCGCAGGTCGCACTCAAGACCAACCTGACGCCGGCGGGCGTGGTCGAGCGGCACGCCGGCCGGGAGTACCTCGTCTACTGCGTCGGCTTTGCCCCGGGATTCACGTACTGCGGCGCGCTGCCCGAAGAGATCGCGGTGCCTCGGCTGGCGTCGCCGCGCCTTCGGGTGCCGGCCGGATCGGTCGCGATCGCGGGCCGCCAGACCGGGGTCTACGGCGTCGAGAGTCCCGGCGGATGGAATCTCATCGGCCGAACCGCGCTGCGGCTCTTCGACCCGGCGGCCGATCCGCCGGCGCGCTTCAAACCCGGCGACCGGGTGCGATTCGTTCCGATCCCGTGATCGACGTCATCGACGCGGGGCGCTGGACCACCATCCAGGATCGCGGGCGCCCCGGCCTCGAACGTTTCGGCATTCCGCCAGGTGGTGCCGCCGATTGGTTCGCGGCTCGCGTCGCGAACGAGCTGGTTGGAAATGCGCCGGACGCCGCCCTGCTCGAATGCACCGCCACCGGCCCGACGCTCCGATCGGACGTCGATGTTCTCGCCGCGGTCACGGGCGGTCACGTGGCCGTTGCTGATTGGCAAGCGGTCCAAGTCGTCCATGGCTCGAGCCTTGCCATCGGCACGATAGCTCCCGGCCTCCGCACCTACGTCGCCATTCGGGGCGGCATTGACGTTCCGGTCGTGCTCGGCAGCCGGTCCTTTTGCCAGCTTGGGAGCTTCGGCGGGGGCTTCGGCCGGCCACTCGCCGCCGGTGATCGACTTCGTCTCGGTAAAAACGTCGGGCACGAACCGCTGATCGATCCATGGCCACCATCGCATCGTCTCCCGGTGCAAGGTCCATGGGAGGTCCATGTCATCGCCGGCCCGCAGTCCGATGCCTTCGCGGGCGACGCGCTCGAGCGATTGGCCGCGACCGCCTCTCGGGTAACGCCCGCCATCGACCGCATGGGTCTGCGCCTTGAGACGCCAGCGCTGCGCCTCCAGGCACAGGAGATCCTGACGGTGCCGGTGACGGCTGGCGCCATCCAGGTCACCCCGTCCGGGGGACTCATCGTTCTGCTTGTCGATCACCAGACCAGCGGTGGTTACCCCGTGATCGCGACGGTGATCAGCGCCGACCTCCCGCTGTTGGCCCAGGCGCGGCCGGGCGATACCGTTCGGTTCCGTGTCGTCGACTCGACCGAAGCAGCTCGTGCCTGGCGGCGAGTATCCGGCTGGCTCGAGCTCGATCGGTAAGCGATACTTGGAGAAGCCGATGCTCAATCACGTCGTCAACCGTTTCATCGACCGGCAGGGCTGGCTCGAGCCTGTGGCCGACTTCCTTCAGAAGGTTGTAACGGGCGCCTACAAGCTGCTCGGCAAACCGGGTCATGATCTCAAGACGTTCGTTCATGGCACCTGGTTGGGCCATCCGCTCCACCCGGTCATCACCGATATTCCGATTGGGGCCTGGACACTGGCCGTTCTTTTCGACATCATCTATCTCTTCCAGCGGACGCACGGTTGGGTCTCGGCGGCCGACGTCACGATTTTCGTCGGCCTCCTGGCGGCGCTCGGCGCCGCCGTCACCGGCTACACCGACTGGAATGAAACCGTTGATCGCGAGCGCCGGGTCGGCATTGCGCACGGATTGCTGAACACGGCGGCGATCGTCATCTACCTGGTCTCGCTGATCATCCGGGTGAGCGGCGGCAGTCGTGGCCTGGCGATTGTGCTTGCCCTGATTGGCTACGCCACCATCGTCACCGCCGCCTACCTTGGCGGTGAGCTGGTCTTTTCAATCGGGACCGGTGTTAACCACCACGCCTGGCAGGAGGTGCCGACCAAGTTCACAAAGGTCATGCTCGAGGGGCAGCTCACCGACAACATGCTGGTCAAGGCCATGGCTGGCGATACCCCGATCCTCCTTTACAAGCGGGGCAATACCGTCTGTGCCATCAGTGAGACCTGCTCGCACGCAGGCGGTCCACTCTCCGAGGGCGAGCTCGACGGGAACCTGGTGCAGTGCCCGTGGCACGCCTCACGATTCGATGTCTGCACCGGTCAGGTCAGGGGCGGCCCGGCCACTATCAGCCAGGTTCGCTACGAAACGCGAATCCAGAACGGGCAGATCGAGGTCCGGCGGTCGGAAGATACACTGCAACCGAACTAAATGGCTGAGCGAGAGCTGGATCTTACCGTGGGCGGCCTTCGTGATGAGGACGTCGAGGGTCGCGACTGGGAGCGCGTTCGACCCCGACGGATCAGTGACGCCGACTGGAAACGCTTCGAGGGCTACATGGGCGAGATTCTCCAGGCGCTTGGCCTGCCACTCAATACACCGGGCACCAGCAAGACACCGCAGCGCTACCTACGAGCGATGCTCGACTCGACCGAGGGCTATGAGGGCGATGCCAAGCTGGTAACCGCCTTCCCTACCGAATGCGAAGGTGGTCCCGACTGCGAGGTCAGCCAGGTGGTCGACGGCCCGATTCCCTTCTACGCGCTGTGCGAGCACCACGCCTTCCCCTTCTTCGGCCACGCATACCTGGGCTACGTCGCCCACGAGCACATCATCGGCATCTCCAAGCTCACGCGGCTGGTGCGTCTCTTCGCGCGGCGCTTCACCGTTCAGGAACGGCTTGGCCGCGAGATCACCGAGACGCTCTCGCGCATCCTGCAGGCCCACGGCGTTGCCGTCTACCTCGAGGCGATTCACCTCTGCACCCAGATGCGCGGCGTTCGCGAGTCGGAGTCGACCACACGGACGACCTTCTGGCGCGGGAACTACGCATCGAATCCGCAGCTGCGAGAGGAGTTCTTGAATATTGCTCGCTCGCATGGAACGGTGAGCTGAATTCGCTCAACCGCCTTTACGAGGCCGATGACCTACCGTCTGCCGACCTACCGGCACAGCTGAGCAAAATCTACGATGGTGGACTCGCGATCCGCGACGGGTCGGTCTATGCCAATTTCGTCAGCTCGATCGACGGCGTGGTTGCGCTTGAGGGCGGCACCGCCGCCTCGGGGGGAATCATCAGCGGACGCAACGAGATGGATCGGTTCGTGATGGGACTCTTGCGTGCGTTCGCCGATGCCGTGTTAGTCGGCGCGGGCACCGTTCGCGCCGAAGGCGGCAAAGCGCTCTGGACACCCGAGTACATTTTCCCCGCGGCGGCGGAGGCTTTCGGGGCGCTGCGTTGGTCTCTCAAGCGCCAGAAAACGCCTCGGCTCGTGATCGTCACAGCGCGCGGCGAGCTGAATGCTTCCGAACGGGCGCTCCAGATCGGGGCGCTCGTCCTGACCACAGCGGCCATCGCCCCCAAACTCCGAAAGGCACTCCCCAACGCGACTGAGGTCCGAGCAGTGTCAGAGGGCGATCGGATCGGCGTCGATGAGATCTTCGCGACGCTGAAAGCAGAGGGCCATCGAACCATCCTTACAGAAGGGGGTCCGCATCTCTTCGGCCAGCTGGTGGCCCGCAATCGAGTCGACGAGCTTTTCCTAACCGTTTCCCCAAAACTCGCCGGCCATCACGATCGATCCTTCGGAATCATCCGAGGCGTGGATTTCGGCCGGACGTTCAAAGAGGGCCGGCTTCTGAGCGTCCGTCGAAGCGATTCCTATCTCTTCATGCGCTACCAGCTGAACCGTTTGCCCTCCCCGTCGGCGGAAGCTTCATCGTTTCCCTCCCCCTCTGGGGGAGGATAGGGTGGGGGCTTCATGCCAGACCTAACCGTAATCTTCGGGGCAACGGGTGGACTGGGAGCCGCCGTCGTCGACGCCTTCGCGAAGCGCGGCGACCGCGTCATCGCGGTGGCTCGCTCGCGCTCCGGCGTATCGGAGCTGGCCGCGAAGTATCCGGACATAGTCACTGGTGACGCCGCCGATTTGACTTCCCGCCAGGACGTCGATGATTTGTGGGAGCGGATCGACCGTGTTGGCGTGCCGCGCTGGGTCGTGAATACGACGGGCGGTTTTCGCGGTGGCAAGGTTGTCGATAGCACGCCCGACGACTTCACCGCCATGATGGACCTCAATCTAGGCACGACCTGGTGGTCCTGCCGCGCGGCTGCCCGCCGCATGGCTTCATCTCCCTCCACTTCTGGGGGAGAGCAGCGTGGCGGCTGCATCGTCAACGTTTCCTCCCGCTCCGCTCTGGTGGCGGAACCAGGGGCAGCCGCTTACGCCATCGCCAAAGCGGGCGTCATCAAACTCACCGAGGTGCTAGCCGCCGAGCTGAAGTCGTCAGACGTGCGCGTCAACGTCGTTGTTCCGGCCATCATCGACACTGCGGCGAATCGGAAATCGCTGCCAGAGAAGGTGTTGCAGAAGGCAGTGGATCCGGCGGAGATCGCCGCCGTCATCTTGAGTCTGTGTAGTGACAGCGCCACCGCGGTTACTGGCGCTGTCGTTCCCGTCTACGGCAAGTTCTGAATCTCTCCCTCCCCGCTAGCGGGGGAGGGTCGGGGTGGGGGCGCCCATGGCCGTCGATCTGGGATTGGGTCTCAAGCTACGAGGATCGTGGGCTCTGTCATCCATGAGCGGTATCCGTGGAAGCTCGAGGCGATCCGCACTGGCGGTGCACTCGCGAAGGCACTCGTCGTCCTTACACCTGGCCGCTGGCCTTAGCCGGAGACTTGACTCCCTGGCAGCGTGGGCAGAAATAAGTAAGGCGAGCCTGGTGCCCCTGCGATTGGATTCGGATTGGCGTCCTACAGCGTGGACAGGGTCGTCCGCCGCGCGCGTGAACGGCATGCCGCTGGCGGGCGATTGGCGTGACCAAGTTGCGGCGCATCATGCCGCGGGCCGCCGCGTAAACCTGGCGAAGGCGCTCGTCGTCCAGCTCGGCAGGCCGCATCCACGGATCCAGGCGATGCGCCCAGAGCGATTCGCACTTATAGATGTTGCCGATCCCGGCACAGACACGCTGCTCCAGGAGCAGCTCTCCGAGGGTGGGTGCCTCCGATCGGCGAGCGCGGCGGATCACCTCATCAATGTCGAAAGGATCGACCAGGATATCGGGTCCCAGGTGGGCGACCGGCTGTCGGCCATCGCGCACCAGCTCCATAACGGGAGCGGCGAAGCAAACCGCGACGACGTCGTCGAAACTGAGCACTGCGGTGGCGCGCCGCTCGGGTTGGCGCCAGCGCTCCCCCACCCGGTAGAGGTGCCATGCGCCGGTCATTCGCATGTGCGAATGAAGCGCCAGCCCGCCTTCGAACTGCATCACGATGTGCTTGCCACTGGGCTCGACCGACTCCAGACGTCTTCCCTTCAGTCGCGCGATCGATGCCGGACGGGCGTCACTGACCACCTTGCCGCCGACGCGCCGCCGCATGGCGGCCGCCGTTCGCCAGATCGTGTCGCCTTCAGGCAAGCACGGGCCGCCGCTCTGGCCAGAGCACGACGCCTTTCGGTGTGGTGCCGAACCCGGCTTCGCGCAGCATGCCCTCCAGCGGCGAGCCTTTGATGGGTGCGCCGTCGATGCTCTGAATCTCCAGTTTGTCCACCCGTGCCGCGACCGCCGCCAGTGCCTGCATGTGAGCCGGTTGTACGTCCCCCACGGTGAGCAACGACCGTCCGCCACGCTCCAGGTAGAGCCGGAGCTCGCCCCCATCGAGCGCGACGTAGGCCCCGGCGGCCCGCGCCATCCGCGATTCGTGTTCCGGCCAGGGAATGGTGGTGCCGTAGGGGCTGGCGGGATCGGTGGCGGCGAGCGCCAGCACTTTCGATTCCTCATCGCGCGCTCCGCGCAACCGGTCGACGGCGCCCGGTAACGCAAACTGCAAGCCGCCGAGACCATCGATGAAATAGCCTCGCCGGATCTTTCCCGCTTCCTCCATCGCGCGGAGCACAGGGTAGAGTGCCGCGAAGCCGCCAGTAATGTTTTCGGCCAACGCCGCCTCGCGGGTCAGCACGCCGTATCGCTGCAACAGCGCGCCCGCCATCGCATGCAGATGCTCCGTAGTCGAGGCGGCCGGCTGCAGCAGATCGGAGACGAGGGACCAGCGGCCGGCGGCCGCCGGCGGCCCGAGACGCATCACTGGCCGGCGCGGATTGCGCCGCGCGCGCGGCCCGAGCATGCGGAGCGGCAGGAAGGTGTCGTTGGTCACTTCACCGGCCCACACCATGTCCCAGAGCGCGTCGAGTACCGCATCCTCGTCGCCCGAGCCGGTCGCGTAATAGAGGTCGCGGAAGAAGGAGGCTCCGCGACTTTGCAAGTGCTCGCGAAGCCGTTCGTGGTTCTCGCCGTTCGGCCGCTCGTCGGTGTCCCGGATCAGCCGCGGCGCATCGGACCGGAGATAGAGCGCAACTCGTCCATCGGAGCTGCCGAGTGATCCACGTCCCGCCCAGATAACCTCCCCCATCGAGATCAACTGATCAAGGAGCTGCGGCCGGTAGTCGCGCATGCGCACCGCGAGCACGTCCCGTTCCAGCACCGACGCTGGGATGGCGCAGCCCTGCAGCTGGAAGACAATCTCGGCGAGCCGGTCCAGGCCGCTCGCCTGGAGGCCGACGCCGTGCCACGCCGGCAGGAAGCGGCCGAGAGTTTCGACCGGTACCGGCTCGACCTCCCGCCGCAGCGCTGCTAGCGACTTTCGCCGCAGTGATCTGAGGACATCGGGATGGCAGTACTCGCGACCTGCCTTGCCGGGGCGGAATTCGCCGGCGACGATGTCGCCGCGCCCCGCGAGTTGCCGCAGGGCGTCCTCGACCTCCCGGAGCGGGAGCCGCCAGCGGGCCGCCGGGTCGGCGCTGAAGAATGGCACATGCGTCCGTGCCCAGCGAACGAGCAGCGATGACAATGGTGCGTCGACCGGCTGCAGGAAGACATCGGGGAGTCCAACCGGCAGCGTGACGCCCAGTGCCTCGCGATACCGCCCGGCGTCCTCGGCGGAGATCCATCGCTCTTCGTCGGCGATCCGCACCCGGATGGCTCGGCGCTCGCGTTCCAGTTGCTCGACCCATTCTTCGCGGATTCCACGCGCCTCGGCTTCCGCCGCGGTCAGGTCGCCGAGTCGCCGCAGGAGGTCGGCGGCCTCATCAGGGTCGCACGGCCATCGTTCCTTGAGCAGACCCTGCAATTCCAGCTCGAGCGCCTCGATGGCTCGCGGATCGAGCAGCTCCCGAAGCTCTTCGGTGCCGAGCAGCTCGGCGAGCAACTCTTTGTCCAGCGTGAGCGCCTGTGCCCGCCGCTCCGCGAGCGGGGCGTCACCGTCGTACATGTACTGGCCGATGTAGTCGAAGACCAGCGTCGACGCGAAGGGCGAGGCGCGCTCCGTGTCGACCACGACCGTGCGCACCTGTCGGGACCGAATTGACGTCATCAGCTCACGCAAGCCATCCATGTCGAAGACATCACTCAGGCATTCGCGGTAGGTCTCAATCAAGATCGGGAACTCCGCGTGCTTGCTGGCCACCTGCAGCAGGTCGTGGCTGCGCTGACGCTGCTGCCAGAGCGGGGTTCGCTCACCGGGCCGACGCCGCGGTAACAACAGCGCGCGGGCGGCGTTTTCCCGGAACCGTGAAGCGAAAAGGGCGGACCCATGCAATTGCGAGGTCACCAGCTCGCGCACCTCTTCCGGATCGAGCAGCAGGTCGTCGATGTCCGGCGCGCGGTCGGCCTCCGGCAGCCGCAGCGCGAACCCGTCGTCGGTGTAGATCATCTGGATCTCGAGGTCCAGTCGCTCCTGCATCCGGGCTCGCGCCGCCAGCGCCCACGGGGCATGCACGCGGGCACCGAACGGGGTCAGCACTGACAGCCGCCAGTCACCCAGCTGGTCGCGGAATCGCTCGATCACGATCGTCCGGTCGGTTGGTACGGTGCCGGTGGCCTGGGCCTGATCGGACAGATAGTTCATCAGGTTGGACGCCGCCCGATCATCGAAGCGCGATCGCTCCTGAAGTCGGGCGATCGCCGCGTCGGGCTCCATGGCGGTGAGCTCGCGCATCGCCTGCCCCATCGCGCGACCGACCTCGACCGGCCGTCCCAACGCATCGCCGTGCCAGAACGCGATCCGTCCCGGTTCCCCGGGGGCCGGCGTAACCATGACTTGCGAAGGCGTGATGTCGGCGACGCGCCAGCTGGTCGCGCCGAGGATGAAGACTTCGCCCGGCCGCATCTCGTAGACCATTTCCTCGTCGAGCTCGCCAACTTTTTTCCCGTCATCCAGCAGGTTCACCGAGAAGAGGCCACGGTCCGGTATGGTGCCGCCGCTGACCACAGCCAATCGTTGCGCACCGGCGCGGCCGCGGATCTTCCCTTCCAATCGGTCCCAAACGATGCGCGGGCGCAGCTCGGCGAACTCGTCCGACGGATACCGCCCGCTCAGCATGTCGAGCGTCGACTCGAGGGCGCGCGGGCCAAGGTCGCTAAAGGGATAGGCGCGATGGACCAGTTCTGACAGAGCAGACACGCTCCACTCTTCCATTGCCGTCATCGCGACGATCTGCTGCGCGAGGACGTCGAGTGGGTTGCGAGGTACCCGAGTTGTCTCGATCTCCCCGCGGAGCATGCGATCGACGACCACCGCGGTCTCGAGCAGATCACCCCGATACTTCGGGAAGATCGTCCCCTTTGACGGCTCGCCCACCGAGTGGCCCGCCCGGCCAATTCGCTGGATGCCGCTCGCCACGCTGGTGGGCGACTCCACCTGGATCACGAGATCGACGGCGCCCATGTCGATGCCGAGTTCGAGGCTCGAGGTCGCCACGAGTCCCGGCAGCCGGCCGGCTTTGAGCGCATCCTCTATAAGGACGCGCTGCTCCTTCGCGATCGAGCCGTGGTGGGCGCGGACCAGCTCCTCGCCGGCCAGCTCGTTGATCGCGGCCGCCAGCCGCTCGGCAAGGCGCCGGGAGTTGACGAAGATGATGGTCGAGCGGTGCTGTCGGACCAGCTCGAGGATGCGTGGGTGGATCGCCGGCCAGATGCTCCGGCGCGGGCTCTCCTGTTCAGCCCCGATCGCCGCGGCCGGGCCGCTATAAACCTCGGTGCCCTGCTCCAGATCGGCCATGTCGTCGACCGGGACCTCGACGGTGATCTCCAGCTGCTTGACCCGGCCGGCATCGATGATGCTCACCTCGCGGTTGGTTCCACCCAGGAAACGCGCCGTTTCGCTGAGCGGTCGCTGCGTCGCAGAGAGACCAATCCTCTGCGGCTCAGCCTTGGTCAGCGCCGCGAGTCGCTCGAGGCTCAAGGCCAGGTGCGCCCCGCGCTTTGTCTCGGCCATGGAGTGGATCTCGTCCACGATCACCCAGCGGACAGACGGCAGGATCTGACGTGCCGCGCTGGTCAGCAGAAGAAACAGCGACTCCGGGGTCGTAATCAGGATGTCCGGCGGGTGGCGCTCGATCTGGCGACGTTCTCGAGTCGGCGTGTCGCCCGTCCGAATCGCAACCGTGATAGGCGACTGCTTCAGACCCATTCGCTCCGCCTCGAGGGCTATGCCACGCAGCGGCGCCTGCAGGTTGCGCTCGATGTCGACGGTCAGCGCCTTCAGGGGCGAGACGTACAGCACGCGACACCGCTCCGCCTCAGGCGGCACCGGCTCGTTCGCCAGCTGGTCGACGCACCAGAAAAAGGCGGCGAGCGTCTTACCACTGCCGGTGGGCGCCGACATCAGTGTGTGCTGACCGGCAGCGACCGAGCGCCAGCCGCCCTCCTGGACCTCGGTCGGCTTGGGGAAGGCGCCCGAAAACCACGTTCGCGCCGCAGGCGAAAACAGGTCCAGAACAGTGGGCATGGACTTCAGTTTACCCATCGAATTCCACGGACGGGGGCTTAGAACTTGAAGTTTTTCAGTAGTTCTTCCGGGCTCTGATGGCGCCCGGTAGCAAAGACCGCGCGGCCCTGCCCCAGTAACCCGGAGTTGTAGGGCGTGGGGCGTCCGATCCGATCCCCGAGCGTCACGATCTCACCGTTGAGGTAATCGAGTTCGCTGCTCGAGTGACGCTGGAAGCTCTGCAGTGTCGAGGGACCGTAGGTGCTGTCCGGCGGAAAGTTGCCCGCCAGCCGGCCGCGGAACAACCGGTAGCTGAGTGGCATCGGTAGGGTCGACATCAGCCGAAAGGTGCGCGCCCGTCGGCTCTGATCCAGACCGTGCCCGCCGAGCTGGGCCGTCTTGACGCCTTCGCGAATCGTCGCGATCGACAGCCGGGTGAGCCCCGGATGGCGAAGCGCCTTGCCGATCGGCCAACCGGTGATCGCCATGATGGCGTTGTTAAGGTTCGCCATCAGCTTCGTCCAGCGCGAGCGGGCGATATCCGGGACCAGCTCCGTCTTAATCGCCAGGCTGAGCAATGCGAGCACGGCGTCGACGCGCGCCTTCGACTCCGGGAAGGGAGCGCCTACCTGAAATAGGCCACTGGTGTTCTGCTCGACCACCCCGGGCTCGAGATAGGTGGCGCTGATATTCAGCACACAACCGACGACACGGTCGCGTCCCAGGATATCGGCGGCCTCGCGGTCGGACCGGACACCGTTCTGCATGGTGACGACCGTGGCGTCCGAGCGCAGCGCCGCGATGGTGCGGCAGGCGTCCTGCACGTCCTGCGATTTGACTGTCAACAGAATGATGTCGGCAGTCCCGTCCAACGACGTTGCCGCAGGAAGCCGGACCAATCGGGATCCCGTTTTACCTTTGACCAGCAGGCCTTTCGCGCGGATTGCGTCGACCTGGGTCTCGCGGCCGACCAGGCGTACGTCGACACCGGACTCATGGAGCCGGGCCCCAACCAGGCCCCCGATCGCCCCGGCGCCGAATACCGCAATCGCCTGGGGCATTCCGTACAAGTTACACAGGCGTTCTGCTGCTCCCAGAACCCTCCAAACGGCTCGCCCCGGCAGGGTACGAATGGGGCGTACGCGCTGGCATAAAACCTGCTATCATGTCTGTAGCGTTTGAGCCACGCTCCGTACCCCATATGCGGGCTCAGAGGAGAAGCTTTATGGCGGATTCATACGAACGCGAAGTCGTCCGAAAGGAGACGACCGAGGGCGAACCGGCGGCTCCGGTCCGGCCGGTCGCGCCCGTTACCACGACCAGCAGCACCGCCGTCTACCGCCGCCGTCCGACCAACTACCGTGCCATCCAGGCCGTGTGGTGGATCGTCGGCTTCATCGATACGCTGATCGCGATCCGATTCGTCCTCAAGCTGTTTGGCGCTAACCCGGCGCCTTTCGTCCGCTTTATGTACGACGTGACCTGGCCGCTCGTCGCGCCCTTCCACGGCATCTTCAATACCGTCCAGGAGAGCCGCTCAGTGCTCGAACCCGAGTCGCTGGTCGCGATCGCGATCTACGCCCTGATCGGTTGGGGCATCGTTTCGCTCATCCGATTGATGACCGGGTCATCCTCCAGCAGCACTACCGTCGTCGACTAACGTCTCCCGGCACTCCAAGAAGAGCCGCCGCCTTCGGGCGGCTCTTTCCTTCCTACTTCTCCTAGTGTTTGCTGGAGCTTGTGATTAGCCCGCTTGGCTAACCGCCTCCGCCAGCGCGCCGATCCCCTCGTCAAGCTGAGCATCCTCAATGAGTATCGAGGGCAGAAAGCGGATAACGGTGCCGCCGGCTGGAAGCACCAGTACACCACGCTCCTGCATCGCCTTGATGACCGGCGTTGCCGGTCTCTTCAGCTCAACCGCTAGCAACAGGCCGCGTCCGCGCACCTCGCGGATCTGACTCAGGCCGAGATCGCGAACCCGCTGTTTGAAGCGCTCGCCCTTTTCCGCCGCCCTGGTGTGAAGGCGTTCATCAGCGAGGACCTGAAGCGTCGCGACCCCCGCCGCGCATACCAGCGGGTTGCCGGAGAACGTGCCGCCGTGGCTGCCCTTGGGCACTCGCTCGCTGACCGGTTCCGTAACGATGGTCACGCCAATCGGCAGGCCATTCGCGATGGACTTGGATAGGCAAAGGATGTCGGGAACGATCGCTTCGCGGGTGAATGCGAGAGGTGCTCCGGTTCGAAAACCGGTCTGAATTTCATCGACGATGAGCAGGGATCCGTTCGCGCTGCACAGGTCACGCAGGCCTCTGAGATAGCCGTCGGTGGGAACACGGATTCCGCCTTCGCCCTGGATAGGTTCGATGATGACGGCGGCCGTCGAGTCGTCGAGCGCCTCGGCCATTTCGGGAAGATTGTCGAACGGGACGTGCCGAGCCCCCTCGAGCATCGGCATAAAGGGCTCGCGGTATTTCGCATCGGCCGTCGCTGCCAGCGCGCCGAAGGTCCGCCCGTGATAGGCGCGATGGGTGGCTACGATGCCGGTTCGGCCGGTGGCGACCCGTGTGTACTTCATCGCCGCCTCGACGGCCTCGGCTCCTGAATTTGCGAACGACATTCGGCTCAGCGCCGGCGGCAGAAACCCGGCCAGCATGTCGAGAAACTGCTGCCGCACCGGCGTATCGAAACTCTGGTGCGCGTTGGTCAGTAGCGACGCCTGGCGTTCGATCGCCGCGGTCACTCGTGGATGCGCGTGTCCCAGGAGATTGACGCCGTAGTTCGTCATAAGGTCGAGATATCGGCGGCCCTGGTCATCCCAGAGATAGCAACCCTCGCCACGTGCCAGGCTGATGCCGCGATCCACATGAAGGGGAATCGGCTGAAGTCGTGTCCCCAGCCTCACGCCGTCACCCATGTCCCAGCTCCTTCGAATGCCCTTATCAGGGGATGCTCACCACGACCGTCGAGCAGACCGACTGCCTGGATGCCGCGGCGGATCGCCTGTGCCGCGGCCAGCAGCTTGACGCGCGCGCGGCCTTTGCCGAATTGAGCGACCTGCTCGACCTCATCGAGGCGAATCAGCGGGATCACGCTCCGCTCGTCACTGATGTCGCGCATGAAGCCCGGTGTATCGGCGAAGATCAGCAAACGCTCGGCCCCCAGGGCCGTGGCAACCTCCATTGCCAGCCGATCACCGTCGACATTGATGGCAACGCCCTCATGGCTGATCGCCGGTGGGGTAATCACCGGCAGGAAGCCATTGTCCAGCAGCAGGCGCAGGAGCTTTGGCTCGAGCCGCTCGATGCTGCCGCTGTGGTCGCCGTGCAGCACCTTGACCTTGTCCGCTTCCTTGATGCGCAGGTCGGGCTTTCGCCGACCGATCGCGATGCCGCCGTCCATGGCGGTTAGCCCCACCGCGTTGGCACCGAGGGCGCGAAGCCGCTCCACGATGCGCTTGTTCTGCTTGCCGGCGTAAGCCATCAGGAAATGATCCATCGTGATGGCGTCGGTGAAGCGGCTGATCTCACCGCGTTCGGAGGTCACCATCCGCGGTGGATGATTCAGCCGCGCCGAAAGCTCGTTGAGTTCCTTGTTGGCGCCATGGACCAGGACGAGTGGCTCCTGGCAGGCCGCGACATCGCGCAGCAACGGATCGAAATCGGTCAGGCTGCCGCCGATCTTGATGACCAGCACGGCTAGATTGGGTATAGACCGGGGAAGTCGAGGCCGGTCCGCTCGTCCCATCCGAAGCGGACGTTGAGTGCCTGCACCGCCTGGCCGGCGGCGCCCTTCATCAAGTTGTCGAGGGCGCTCATCACGACCACCCGACGTGAGTGCGGGTCCCGCTCGAAGCCGACATCGCAGTAGTTCGTCCCGGACAGGATCTTCGGATTGGGATAGCGATGGATGCCCTGCGACTCTTTGACGATCCGCATGAATGGCTCGTCGGCGTAGGCCGCCCGGTAGATCCTCCAGAGGTCCTTCTCCGACAGGTCGTCTTTGAGGAAGACGTGGGCCGTGACCAGGATGCCGCGGACAGCTTCGACGGCGGTCGCCGAGAAGGCGATGTTGGGGCCGTGGCCATTCGGTGACTGGAGGCCCAGCTCCTGGATGATCTCAGCCGTGTGCCGATGCGCGGTGGGGGCGAAGGAGCGCATCTCACCGCTGCGATGGGGATGGTGGGACGCCGGCCCCGACTCGGCGCCGCCGGCTGACGATCCGGTCTTGCCCTCGATCACGATCGGCATCGAGTGATCGATCACGCCGGCGCGGGTAAGCGGATAGAGACCGAGAATGGCGGCCGTCGCCAGGCAACCGCCCGCGGCGAGCCGGTCGGCGGTGCGAATCTGGTCGCGGTGCAGCTCCGGGAGCGCATAGACGAAGTCGTTGAGCACGGCCGGCTGCGGATGCTCCCAGCCGTACCAGGTCGGGTACCCGGCGGGATCGTGCAGGCGAAAGTCCGCCGAGAGATCGATGATGGTCGGCGCCAGTGACTGCAGCTGGTCGATTTCGCGGCTGGTCTGGCCGTGGGGCATGGCGAGGAAGAGCACGTCGACCGGCTGAAGGGCCGACCGCGACAGGAATTTCAGCTCGGTCCGGCGCCGCAGGTGCGGGTGGACGGTGTGCACGAACTTCCCACCGAGACGTTCCGACGTCACCTGCGTGACCTCGACCTCGGGATGCGAGAGGAGGAGACGGAGCAGCTCACCGCCGGCGTATCCGGCGCCGCCAATGACCGCCGCTTTCATCGCGCCAGGTGGCTGAGCGCCGCGGTCAGCACGTCGACCCCACGCGCGAAGTCCTCGAGATCCATGGCCTCGTCCGGTGTGTGGTCGAGCTTTGAATCGCCGGGGCCGTAGGCCAGCGTCGGACAGCCCCAGACCGGGGCCAGGATGTTCATGTCGGAGGTTCCCGTCTTCATCTTGAACCTCGGCGTGCCGCCCGTGTCGCGGATGCCTTTGAGAAAGGCCCGGACAACCGGCGTATTCTTCTCCGCGCGGACCGCGGCGTCGGCGTACTCGAAGCGGAGCTCGGCGCCCTCGGCCCAGTGTTCCAGCTGCTGCTGAAAGGACGGCACAGCGAAGTTCGGCGGCAGGCGGAACCCGACCGTCATGGCGGCGGTGTCCTTGAAGCCGTCGTGATCGGCATGGAATCGCAGGATCCGCACGTCAAGTCGTTCAAAGCTGCCTAATACCTCTCCCCCGCTTGCGGGGGAGGGCAGGGTGGGGGCACTTGCATAGTCCTGAACCCTCCGCACGAACGCGATCGCCCGGTCGGCCGCGCTGTCGTTGGGGCCGGCGCCGTGGCCCATCGGCTGCGAGAGCCGGTAGCGGAGCTTGAGGCTGCCCTTGTAGCCGAGCGTGACGGCGTCCCAGCCGCTCGGTTCCAGGATCACCAGCTGGTCGGGTGACCGGCGGTTCACGAGGTGGCGCGCTCCGCGCGAGCTGGCCTCCTCCTCGACTGCCCCAATGATGGTGAAGCGATAGTTGGCTCCTTCGGGCTGCCGCGCCACCGCCGTGATGGCGGCGGCCAGCGGGCCCTTGGCGTCGACGGCGCCGCGACCGAAAAGTCGTTGGCCCTCGCGGCGCACCGGAATGAAGCCCGGGACCGTGTCCATGTGCCCGAGCAGCATCACCTCACGCGGTCCGCTGCCCCAGAAGGCAACGACGTTACCAACCTCGTCGCGCTTGGCGGCAAAGCCCATGCCACGCAGCCGGGTCACGAGCCACTGGCCGAGCTCGCGCTCCTGGGTCGAGGGACTGGGGATCGACACCATCTCCTCCAGCAGCTCGATGCCGGTCCCGGTCGCGGGCTCGGTCTCGGCGCGCACGGCGGTGATCACGCGGGCACCGCCTCCAGCTCGCCGACCCGCAGCACGTAGTCGATGATGCGGCCGGGGATGTCGACGCCGGTGGTGTCGATGCTGTTGCGGAATTCCATTGTGTAATTGACCTCGCTGACGACCATGCCGTCGGGGTGCTCGAGAAGGTCGATGGCGAGCACGCCGCCACCAACGGCTTTCGCCGCCGCGCGCGACAGACGGTCGATCTCCGGTGTCACCGGGCAATTGCGGGCCTGGCCGCCGCGCGCGGTATTCGTGATCCAGTGGGAGGACTCACGATAGATCGCGCAGATGGTCTCATCGCCGACGACAAAGCTGCGGATGTCGCGCGACGGCTTGTCGACGTACTCCTGGACATAGAAGATCGCGTGCTGGTAGGAGCCGAGCGTGTCCTTGTGCTCGAGCAGCGCTTCGGCGGCGTCGCGATCCGAGATCTTGGCCAGCAGCCGTCCCCAGGAGCCGACTGCCGGCTTCAGCACGACCGGGTACCCGAGGGTCTCGATCGCCTCGAGCGCGGATTCGGGGGTGAAGGCGATCAAGGTGCGCGGACTGGGAACCCCGGCGGCGATCAGGGCCGTCGTGGTGTTGATCTTGTCGCCGCAAGTCAGGGCGACCTCGTAGGTGTTGACAGTCGGCACCCCCCACTGATTGAGGATGCGCAGCGCGTACAGCGCCCGCGAGTGATGCAGGCAGCGCTCCAGCACCACGTCGAAGCGAGCCCGCTCCGCGGCCAGGTCGAAGACCAGCTCGCGATCGTCGATCTTTTCGAATTCGAGACCGCGGCGAGCAAAGCTCTCGAAGAGCAATTTCTCCTCGGCCCGGATGCGTGAGCAGAGAACGCCGATCCTCATTCGCCCCAGTCTTCCTCTTCTTCCGGCGCCAGGCGCAGCTCGACCGGGTCGCGCTCGACCACCTCGAGCTCCGCGCCGCAGTCGGCGCAGGGGACGATCTCGCCCTTCTCCACGTCGGCCGCGAGCTTGACGTCGGCCGCGCATTCCGGGCACTTCGCGGTTAGAGCGGTTGCCATCATGACACCTCCTCGATCGCGGCCCAGCCGCGCGTTTTGATCAGGTCGACGAGCGTCCCGGCTTCCATGATGGCGACCGCCACCGGGCCGGGAGTTTCCCCCTGGAACA
>Ga0307479_10001433_pt1 | contig 21651 bp, 16 predicted proteins | sample atmos_gasesECM4C_FD_203743 | JGI IMG/M metagenome (GOLD analysis project Ga0307479, IMG submission 203743) | Hardwood forest soil microbial communities from Morgan-Monroe State Forest, Indiana, United States - atmos_gasesECM4C_515 | ecosystem: Environmental > Terrestrial > Soil > Temperate...
CGACTGCGGGGTGCGGCCGAACCCCCCCACACGGCCATCCTGCTGGCCGAATTTCTGGTAGGGAAAGGCCTGGTAGCGCAGGTTGACACGGTCATCCGGCTTGACGAAGCCGACCGCCCGGCTCGGCGCGAACAGATGAACCTGGAGCGCCGCGCCGTCGGGATGGATCACGGCAAGCGGCTGGCTCGGCGTGACGGACTGGCCCATCGCCGCCAGGTCGAGCGTCAGCACGCCACCTGCCGGCGCCACGATGACGTTCTCGCGTCGCGTCTCGGATTCGGCGAGCTGCTGATCCAGCGACGACAGGTCGCGCTCCAGCGCGCTGAGCTCGTTGTGCTGCTGCAGCGGCTTCACCGCCAGATCGTTGTCGAGCGTGCTCAGCTCCTGGGTCAGGCTCGCGCGGTCGAGCCTGAGCCCGGAAAGCTGGGCCTTCTGGTCGAGCAGGCCGAGCTCGACCTGCTCGCTCTGGTCGACGGTGCCAAGCTTGCGGTCGGCGAGACTCTTCTTGCGCTCGAGGATCGCGGCGCGAAGATTGATCGCGTCCGCGAGGATGGCGATCTTCTCGTCGAGCAGCGTCCGCCGTTCGATCGCCTCATGGCGCCGCGCCGCGATGCGAACAAGCTCGGTGGCCTGGATGCTGCGGGTCTTCTCGATCGTGTCGGCCATCTTCGCGCGCCGGTCGCGCAGTGTCTCGTCGGCGAGCGCATACAGCGGCGCCTGCTCGCGACCCTCGCGGTCCGATGACAGCACGAACAGCACTTGACCCTTGGCGACGTGATCGCCGGCCTTGATGCGCTTCTCCACGATGACGCCCGACTGCGGCGCAAACACCCGCAGGATGCCGCCTTCGGGGACCAGATATCCGGAGATCGCGACCGCCCTCGTGTAGTGGCCGAACACGATCAAGAAGAGGAAGCCGATGCTCAGCGCGGCTGACGCGGCTGCCACCGGCCGCGTCCAGCGTGAATAGTTCAGCACCGCGCCCGACGGCTTGTTGAGCTTGTGGCGAACCGCCTGGTCGCGAAACAACTGGTGCATGGTCGTCAACTTCGCATGATGAAGCCTGCGTCGCTCCCGAGGTCGGGAGGACGTGCGATGAACCGGTCGGATGAGAGCTTGAATCTATTGGATGCGAGCTGGTCGCACGGCGTGACGGCTTCGGGGCGGCGTCACCTTGATGTCGTCTCGGCAACGGGCAGCGAATGACGGATACGCATGTCGATCTTCCTCTTGGCCCAGCCAGCGAAAAGCAAAACGAGCGGCCGAAAATTCCGTTCCGTCGGAAAACAAAAAGAGTCGAAGAATTCAACCCGGAAGATTTGGATCTAAAAAAATCAATTGCTCGCTTGAGCGCGCTGGCCGGAAATTTGTTTTTATCATTTCAGAGAAATGTTGAAACTGCGGCTCGATTGCGATGCCGGATGACAGCCCCATCGTCGAGGCGTCGTCGTGCATGCGGCCAATTGATTGCTGTTATCCCGCGGCGGCGGTGGCGGGCTTGACCGGCGGCGGCTTGGCGCGGGGAAACCGAAGCACGATCCGGGTGCCGGCATGGTTGGGATCGCGCCCGACGGTTGCATCGAGCTTGGCGGCCATGGCGGCGACGATGCGCTGGCCCATGCCGGTGGAGCGCGGATCGGTCTTGACGTTGAGGCCGACGCCGTTGTCGGCGATCGACAGCAGCAGATCCCCGGCTTGCGCGTTGAGACCGACATGAATCGGCCCGGCGCAGTCGGGATAGGCGTATTTCACCGCGTTCATCACCAGCTCGTTGACGATGATGCCGATCGCCACCGCGCGATCCGGGTCGATCTCGATCGCCTCCGCCTGCAAGGTCAGCCGCGACATCTTGTTGCCCTCGGCGGACCTTCGCAGGTCCTCCAGCAGCGCCTCGAGATACTGGTTCAGCAGCACGCTCTTCAGGTCGTGCGAGGTGTAGAGCCGGCGGTGCACCTGCGCCACCGCGGCCACCCGTCCCATCGCGTTGGTTAGCGCCGCCTTGACGTCGTCCTGAGTTGTGGAATTGGCCTGCAAATGCAAAAGCGACGCGATGATCTGCAGGCTGTTGCCGACGCGATGGTTGACTTCGCGGAGCAGCACCTCGCGCTCGGCGGCGAGCGCCGCGTAGCGGTCGCGCGAGGCGTGGATCTCGGCCTCGGCCTCGTCGCGCGCCCGCTGCAACTGGGCCTGGCGCAGCGCGCCGTCGACGGCAACCTGCAACAGCGGAACGAAATCGCCCTGCACGTCCTTGACGAGGTAATCGGCGGCCCCCGCCTTCAGCGCGGTGACGGCAATGCTGGAATCCTGCGAGGCGGTGACGAACACCACCGGCGGCGCATCCGGGATCGCCAGGATCCGCTCCAGCGTCTCGATCCCGTCGAGGCCCGACATGTACTGGTCGAGCGCGACGACGTCGATACCGCCTGCCGCGATGCGCTCGAGCCCCTCCGTCCCGCTCTTGGCGTGAAGGACGTTGAAGCCGCGCCGCGTCAGGCCGCGGTCGACCAGCCGGGCGAGCGCGTCGTCGTCATCGATATACAGCAGCGTGGTCGTCGCATCGTTCATGTGGCGGCCTGCGGAACCTGGATGACTGAGAAGAATAGCCCGAGTTGGCGGATAGCGTTGGCAAAACTTTCGTAGTTCACAGGCTTGGTGATGTAGACATTACAGCCAAGCTCGTAACAGCGGTTGATCTCCTGCGAATCGTCGGCGGTGGTCAGCACCACCACGGGTACGCTCTTCAGATACGGGTTCTCCTTGATCTGGCGCAGGATTTCGATGCCGCTCATGTCGGGCAGGTTGAGATCGAGCAGCAGCAACAGCGCGCGGCCCTTGTGTCTGATACCGCGGTCGTCGCCATCGAACAGGTATTTCATCGCCGCTGTACCGTCACTGAACGGGATGATCTCATTGTTGACACCAGAACGACGAATATTCCGCTCAATCAGGCGGGCGTGTCCTTCGTCGTCCTCGATCATGATGATGGTGACGGGGGTGGTCATCGGTCGCGGGTTCGGTTGGTGGCCGTCCAATTGATCGGCAAAGTTATGGCGAAAGTGCTGCCGCCGTTAAGTTCCGATGATACCGACATGGTCCCGCCGAGCCGCCGGACCAGGGCGCGGACATGGGCGAGGCCGATGCCCTGACCCGGCCTGTCCTGGGCTCCGGCGCGCCGAAACAGGTCGAAAATCCGCTCATGGTCCTTCGGATCGATGCCGCGGCCGTTGTCGGCGACCTCGAATATCGCAAATCCGAGCTTGGTTCGCCCGTTGACCGAGATTTCCCCGGGAATTCCGGGTTTCAAATATTTGATCGCATTGTCGATCAGGTTGGAGAAAATCTGTTCGAGTGCAAGCCGGTCGCTGACGATGTTCGGCAGTGCGGCGATACGGATGGTGGCGTTGGCTTCCGCGGCCTGGTGGGCCAGCGTCGCCACGATGGTCTCGATCAGTTCGCGGGTATCGATCTTGACGGGGTCGAATTGGCGCCGGCCCTCGCGGGTGAGGCTGAGGATCGCCGTGATCAGGCGGTCCATCTTGCCGATCGAGGATTTGATGAACCCCAGGGCTTCCGAGAAATCCTTGGAGAGCTGTAGGTCGGCGCCCTCGAGCGCAGGCTCGCCGTCGACCGCAATCGCCGGCGGCGGCGCCGCCGCCGCGCTTTGTCTAAGCTCTGCGATCCGCCGGAAGATATCGCCGCGCAGCTCCTCCAATTCGCTGGTGAAGCCCATGATGTTGACCAGCGGCGAGCGCAGGTCGTGGCTGACGATGTGGGCGAAGCGCTGGACCTCGTTGTTAGCCTCGCGCAGATCGGCGGTGCGCTCGTCGACGGTGGCTTCGAGATTGAGATTGGCGTCGCGCAACCGCGCCTCCGCCTCGTCGCGCCCGCGCGCCGATTGCCGCAGCAGCAGGATTGCAATCCCGGCGAGCAGGAAGACGAGCGTGGAACCTGCGATGGTCACGGTGGTGGCGAGCCGCTCGCTGCGATCGGCGTTGGCGACGCGCAGGTTGAACAGCCGGTCCTCCTCGGTGCGCATGGCGCTCGCCAGGTCGCGAATGGCGGATGTCGTATCGCGCGTGGCGGCGTCGCGTACCAGGGCGGTAGCGCGCGCCGGCGAGCCTTGCTTGATGAATTTCAATTCGCGCGCGAACTGGTCGAGCTGCGTTTCGATCGCCGCCCTCAGTTTCTTGATGTTCTCGACCTGGAGCGGATTGTCGGCCGTCAACCGTTCGAGCTTCTCGAGATCGGGCAGGACTGCGGCCACGGCCTGATTGTGATCGGCGAGAAATTCCGGCCCCAGGGTCACGAGATAGCCGCGCGCGGCGCTCTCGGCGCGGCGGATTTCAAGGAGCAGGGCGTTGGTCTGATTTTCGACCTCGATGGTATGCACCACCCAGGCGCTGTCCTCGCGCGACTTGTTGACCAAGAGGACGGAAGCGGCACTGATTACCACCAGCACCAGGAATCCCGCCGAGAGCAGCAGGATTTGCCCCATCGCGCGCCGGCGTCGAACGTCAGGCGCCACGGCAAGCTCGCGTTGCAAGTTCAGGAATCGACGTTTCCCCGAGCGAAAAGAGCTCCAGCCTTTGAGAACGCCAGGTTGCGCAATTGGTTCCCCGGGGTTCCTTGGAGGCTTACCGGGCCGGTTCAGCCAGGCTGCTGACCGGCCAGGTATTGTTCGAGCCAGTGGATGTGATAGTCGCCGTCGATGATGGCGGGTTCGCGGACCAATGCACGGAACAGTGGCAGCGTGGTCTCGATACCCTCGACCACCATTTCGTCGAGCGCCCGGCGCAGCCGCATCAGGCACTCGCCGCGGGTCTTGCCGTGGACGATCAGCTTGCCGACGAGACTGTCGTAATAGGGCGGAATGACGTAACCCTGATAGACGGCGGAATCGATGCGCACGCCGAGCCCGCCGGGCGGATGGTACTGCTGGATCCGGCCGGGCGAGGGCCGGAAGGTCACCGGGTTTTCGGCGTTGACGCGGCATTCGATGGCGTGGCCGGTGACGGTCACCTCGTCCTGCGTCACCGGCAGGTCACCGCCGGCGGCGATGCGGATCTGCTCCAGCACGAGATCGATGCCCGTGATCATCTCGGTGACGGGATGTTCGACCTGGATGCGGGTGTTCATCTCGATGAAATAGAACTCGCCGTCCTCGTAGAGGAATTCGACGGTGCCGACGCCGAGATATTTCATCTGCTGCATCGCCTTCGCGACCGTCGAGCCGATCTCGGCGCGCGCGGCGGCGTCCAGCGCGGGTGAGGGGCCTTCTTCCCAGACCTTCTGGTGGCGGCGCTGCAGCGAGCAATCGCGCTCGCCGAGATGGATGGCGCCGCCGCGGCCGTCGCCGAGCACCTGAATCTCGATGTGGCGCGGCTTCTGCAGGTATTTCTCCAGATAGACCGAGGCATCGCCGAACGCCGACCTCGCTTCGTTGGCGGCGGTGGTCAGCGCCAGCACCAGGTCGCCTTCGGTGTGCGCGACCTTCATGCCGCGCCCGCCGCCGCCGGCCGCGGCCTTCACCAGCACCGGAAAGCCGATTTGCCTGGCGATCGCCATCGCGTCGTCGTCGGCGGCGACCGCGCCGTCGGAGCCGGGCACCACGGGAATGCCGAGCTTCTTCGCGGTCTTCTTGGCCTCGATCTTGTCGCCCATCAGGCGGATATGCGCGGCCTTGGGCCCGATGAAATGCAGGTTGTGATCGGCGAGAATCTCGGCAAAGCGCGCGTTTTCCGACAGGAAACCGTAGCCGGGATGCACCGCGTCCGCGCCGGTGATCTCGCAGGCCGCGAGCAGCGCCGGCACGTTGAGATAGGAGTCCTTCGACGGCGGCGGCCCGATGCAGACGCTCTCGTCGGCAAGCCGCACATGCATCGCATCGGCATCGGCGGTGGAATGCACTGCAACCGTCGCAATGCCCAATTCCTTGCACGCCCGCAGGATGCGAAGGGCGATCTCGCCGCGATTGGCTATGAGGATCTTGTCGAACATGTTGTCCCGGGGGCGAGTAGCGAATGGCGAATAGCGAATGGTAGCAGGGAAAAAACCATTCGCTATTCGCCACTCGCCATTCGCGCTCTACTCAATAATCACCAGCGGTTCGCCGAATTCGACCGGCTGGCCGTCCTCGACAAGGATCTGCGTCACGGTACCGGCGCGCGGCGACGGAATCTGGTTCATCGTCTTCATCGCTTCGATGATCAGAAGCGTCTGGCCGGCCGAAACCTTGCTGCCGACTTCGATGAAAGGTTTTGCGCCGGGCTCCGGCGCCCAGTAGGCGGTGCCGACCATGGGCGAGGGCACCACGCCCGGATGATTTACAGGATCGGCTGTGGCGGCGGCCGCAGCCGATGCGGTCGCCGCCGCAGTCGCGCCCGGCTGAGAGTTCGCCGGCATCGACGCCGCGATCGTGATGTTGCGCGCGACGCGCACGCGCAGGCCAGCGCGCTCGATCTCGATCTCGGTCAGGCTCGTCTCGTCGAGCAATAGCGCCAGCTCGCGAATCAGCGCGCTGTCTTCGCTGGAGATTTTAGCGGTTGTGTTGTCGTCAGGCTGGCGCGCCATGTCTTGATCCGGAACTCTTCTGTGGGGGACGGGCGGAAGCGTCAGGCGTGTGGCTTGGCATCTAGCTTGGCGCCGATTTTGGCGGCAAGGCCGTTGATCGCGAGCCGATAGCCGTCGATGCCGAAGCCGGCAAGGGTCGCGAACGCGGCCATGGCGGTAAAGGAATGATGCCGGAAGCTCTCGCGGGCGTGGATATTGCTGATATGGACTTCGACGGTCGGGATTTTGACCGCCACGAGCGCGTCGTGCAGCGCGATCGAGGTGTGCGAATAGCCGCCGGCGTTGATGATGATGCCACAGGCCTTCCTGGCATGGGCCTCGTGGATGAAATCGATCAATTCGCCCTCGCGGTTGGATTGCCGGCAATCGGCTTTCAGACCGAACTGCGCCGCGGTCTCGGCGCAAAGCTTCTCGACATCGGCGAGCTTGGAATGGCCATAGGTCTCAGGCTCGCGCGTCCCCAACATATTGAGGTTCGGGCCGTTGAGAACATAAATTGTCTGGTCAGGGGTCTTGGCCATCCCAATCCCGGCGGTGTGGGCTGCAGAAGGCCGGGGTTATAGGTAACAACAGGCTCAAGGGGAAGCCTCTAGAGCCTTAAGTAAGTGGCCCAAATGCCTCATCCACCTTGCAAAAAAACCGCAAAGTCTGCGGAAACAACCCGTTAACCAAGGTAAGCGGATGAGTTCCCGAATCAGCCGGCGAAGTGCGCATCCACACGAAAAAGGGCGGGCATCGCTGCCCGCCCCGAACTCAAAAGCCTGCCTTACGTCTTAGGCCTCGAGAATTGCCACGATTTCGAGCGTCCTTGGATCCACCACGATGATCTGATCGCGGACCAGGAAGAACTCGTAGCCGCGCCATTCCGGATAGATCGTCACGACCTCCGCCGGGAGCGGACGGAACGTCACGCCTTCGCGCGGAACGCGGGTACCAACCGAGATCGAGAAGTTCACATGGTCGACGGGGGCGACGCGCTCGTTGCGGATCACGGTGGTGATCTTGGTGCGCTGCTCGGTCGATATCTTGGCGCCGGCGCCGGCCTGGCCCGTCGTGACTTGCGATCTGTCGGTGCCGCTCTTGGTTTCCGCATTCATCTTGCCGTTACGGTCTTCGCGGCCTTCGGCGTTCATCTTGTTGTCGCGGCCCTCGCGGCCTTCCACTTTCATGTTGTCGCGGCCCTCGCGACCTTCGGCTTTCATGTTGCCGCTCTGGCCCTCGCGGGTCTCGGCCTTCATGTCCTTGCCGCCCTTGGTCTCGGTCTCAGAGCTCATGCCCTTCGACTTCTGACCCGGCGCGGATTCCTGGGCGTGTTGGCCCTTGGCGGCGCCCGGCGCCATTTTTTCCGGTGCCGTCGAGTTCATGCCGGACGAAGGTTGCGTGCCCTGGTTCTGCGTGGCCGCACCGCCGCCCGCGGAAGACGGTGCGCTCTGCATCGCGGCTCCGCCGGATTCGCGCGCCCCGGTTCCCTGCGCGCTGGCGGCACCGGTGCCGGCGATCAGCGCAAGTGCTGCGACCGAAATCAAGAAACGATTAGTCATTGGAATTCCTCCTCACGTGTTGGCATTGCCCGCGCCGACAACGGCAGGAGGTGTGAGACGTTCCGTGCGATCCACAGTTCCACCGGCTTTGTTTCTCTAGCGCGAGCGGAACAAAATGCGCGATGAGGAGATGCGTAAAAGAAAAGGCCGGCTGTTGGGCCGGCCTTCCTGCTTCACCGGCTCAACGAGCGAAGCTTTAACTCAGCACGTAGCCTTGCCGCAGCGCGCCATCCCGATCTTTTCCTTCAGCCCGTCAAGCCCGACCGCGCCGACCACGATCTGCTTGCCGATCACGTAGCTCGGCGTGCCGTTCAGGCCCATGTCTTCGGCAAGCTTGAAGTTCTCCTCGATCGTCGACTTGACCTCCGGGTTTGCGAGATCCTTCTCGATCCGAGCCACGTCGAGGCCGGCGTCCTTGGCCGCGGCAAGCGCGCGCGCCTTGTCAGCCGGACCGCGGCCGCCAAGCAGTTTTTGATGGAAGTCGAGATATTTCTTCCCGGTCGGGTCCTGCATGCGCACCGCGACCGCGACCTTCGCGGCCTCGACCGAGCCCTCGCTCAGCACCGGAAATTCCTTCAGCACGACTTTCAGCTTCGGATCGTTCTTCAAGAGGTCGAGCATGTCGGCCATGGCGCGCTTGCAGTAGCCGCAATTGTAGTCGAAGAATTCGACGAAGGTGACGTCGCCGTCCTTGTTGCCGAGCACCACGCCGCGCGGCGAATTGAAGATCTCGTCGGCGTTCTTGGCGACGCTGGCCTCATGCTTGGCGGCTTCGTCGGCGGCCTGGCGCTTGCTCAGCTCGTTCATTGCCTCCTCGAGCACCTCGGGATGGCTGATCAGATATTTCTTGACGATGGCCTCGATATCGGAGCGCTGGGTGTCGCTGAAGCTTTGCGCCGAAGCGGCCACGGGCGCGCCGATGAGGGCGAGCGCGAACAGGGCGGAGGCGATCGGGCGGAACGATGGCATTGGCAAATCCTCTGGCTGAAAGCCGGTTTCCTAAAGACTCTAAATTTCCTAAGACATTATTTCAATCAGCGCGGGGCGTCTCGGCTCGGTTCAGTTGTTCTTCTCAATTGTTCTTGGGCAGCTTGGCGGAGACGATATCGTCGGCCTTGACCCATCCGGGCGTGCCGATCGCGAAACGGGTCTTGGCACGCGAGGCGAGATCGCGGGCGGTCTTGTTGTCGCCGCGAAGGAAGGCGGCCTGCGCCGAGGCGAGATCGGCCTCGGCATAGTCTCCCTTGCGGCCATAGGCCATCGCAAGCTGGGTATAGCCGAGCGGCGCCTCGGTCTCCCGCGACACCGCGAGCCGCAGAATGGCGATCGCTTCGTCGGTATGTGCCTTATTATCGGTTCCGACCAGCGCCTGCCCAAGTAACATCTCGATGAGCGGGGCGTTATTCGAGAGCTGGACTGCCTTCCGCAGCGGCTCGATCGCATCGCTCGGCTTGCCGCCTTCGAGCAGCGCCTGACCGCGCAGCTCGTAGAAATAGGGGTTGTTCGGCTCGACATGGATGAGCCCGTCGATCTGGGTAAGCGCGTTGCGCAAGTCGCCGTGCAAATAGGTGACGATCGCGCGCGCATAGCGCGCCGGCAGGCTGTCGTTGGACAGCGGATAGCGGCGATAGACGGTATCGGGCCGTTCCATGAAGGCGGAGATCTTGGCGCGCACCATGTCGTGGCGCATCTGCAAATTAGCGTCGTCCTTCTTTTCCCAATAGGGGCTGGCCTGCGCGACCTGTTCGAGCGCTGCGACGCGGTCGGCCGGCATCGGGTGCGACTGCAGGTACGGATCGGCGCCGCGCGCGGCGAACAGGCTTTCATTGCCGAAGCGCTTGAAGGTGTCGACCATTCCCCTCGCGGATTGACTGGTCGCGGTCAGAAACTTCACGCCGGCGCGGTCGGCCTGTTCCTCTTGCGCCCGCTGATAGGAGATCAGCGACCGCATGATCATATTCTGCGGGCCCGCGATCGCGGCCGCGCCGGCATTGGACAGACCGTTATCGGCGCCGCTCTTGGCGCCCGCTGCCAACGCGCCGACGCCGAGCAGCATGGCGATGATCATCTGGGTCTGCGCCGCTTCCAATTGGATGCGAAACTTGGCGAGGTGGCCGCCGGCCAAGTGACCGGTTTCGTGCGCCAGCACGCCGATCAGCTGGTTCGGCGTCTCCGATTGCAGGATCGCGCCGTAGTTCACGAAAATGCGCCGTCCGTCGGCAACGAAGGCGTTGAAGCTGGGGTCGCTGATGATGACGACCTGGATGTTCTGCTTTTCCAGGCCGGCCGCGCGCAGCACTGGCCGCGTGTAGTCGCGAAGCAACTGTTCGGTCTCGGCGTCGCGCAGGATCGGCGGGCCCTTGCTCTCCTTGTCCTCCGCGCGCACGCGGGCCATCGGCGCCAACGCCAGCGCGGCCGCAACCGTGACGGCGGTCAGACCGGACATTCTCTTGCGGAGGGCTATGCGGAGCAACATGGGAAAGGTCTTTAGCGATTGGCGGCTGGCCGGATACCGGATATGCCCTTACAAGCCGTGGAATAAGGCTAGTCTGGGGCACTTGCGCCCCCGTTCCCGGGGACCCCTGATCCAACCCGCAACCGAAATAGCAGATATCAATGCTTGAATCGACACCGAGAGATCGCATGGAACTTCTGCTGGCGGCATCTGGCCGCAGCGAGGTTCCGCCGTTCATGGTGATGGACGTGATGGCCGCGGCCGAGCGAATCGAGGCCGCCGGCGGCCATGTCATTCATATGGAAGTCGGCCAGCCTGCGGCAGCAGCGCCCAGGGCTGCGATCGCGGCCGCCCATCGCGCGCTCGAACAAGGGCGGATCGACTACACCTCCGCGCTCGGGATTCCCTCGCTGCGCGAGCGTATCGCCCGTCACTATCGCGATTCGTATGGCTGTTCCGTCGATGCCGGGCGGATCGTGATCACCACGGGCTCGTCGGGGGCGTTCATACTGGCGTTTCTAGCCATGTTCGAGCCCGGCGATCGCGTCGCGGTCACGGTGCCCGGCTATCCGCCTTACCGGCACATTCTGACCGCGCTCGGCTGCGAGCCGGTCCTGATCGAAACCTCGGGTGAAACCAGGCATGCGCTGACCGGCGAAGCGCTGCTTGCCGCGCACCAAAGGACGCCGCTCAAGGGCGTGCTGGTCGGAAGCCCGGCCAATCCGACCGGCACCATGATGTCGCGCGAAGCGCTCACGAGCCTGATCGCGGCGGCGGAAGGCGCCGGCATCCGCTTCATCTCCGACGAAATCTATCACGGCCTCGACTACGCATTTCCCGCGGTGACGGCGGCCGAGCTGTCGCCGCACGCGCTCGTCATCAATTCGTTCTCGAAATATTTCTGCATGACCGGCTGGCGGGTCGGCTGGATGGTGGTGCCGGAGCCGCTGGTTCGCCCGATCGAACGGCTGCAGCAGAATCTCGCGATCTCGGTGCCGACGCTGTCGCAGATCGCGGCGGAATCAGCCTTCGACGGCGCGGCCGAGATGGAAGCGGTCAAGCGCGGCTATCTGGAAAACCGCCGCATCCTGATCGAGGGGCTGCCGCAGGCCGGCCTCACCAAATTCCTGCCCGCTGACGGAGCATTCTACCTCTATGCCGACGTCTCCGACTTCACCTCCGACAGTTACGACTTCGCCAGGAAGATGCTGGAGGAGGCGCGGGTGGCCGCAACCCCCGGCGTCGACTTCGACCCGCTCCACGGCCGCAACTTCATCCGCTTTTCCTACGCGCGTTCGGCCGACGACATGCGTGAGGCGGTAAAGCGGATCGCGCGCTGGCTCGGGTGACGCCGGGCCGGGGTTTTGCAGTTGACCGCCGTCATTGACTGCGCCAAATCCAATTGATCTCAGCCAGAGCTGAGGCGGTGGCGTCCGCGTCGTGCGACGGCCCGCGTAAAAATACCGATGTTGGGAGTGGAAGTCATGGTGGCAGCAACGCAGGCAACGAGTCCGCCGGCAAGACCCTGGTACAAAATTCTTTATGTTCAGGTGCTGATCGCCATCCTGATCGGCGTCTTGGTCGGTTGGAAATTGCCCGGTCTCGCCACCAACGACTGGATCAAGGCGCTCGGCGACGGCTTCATCAAGCTGATCCGGATGGTGATCGCGCCGATCATCTTCTGCACCGTGGTATCGGGCATCTCGCATATTCAGGATGCCAAGAAGGTCGGCCGGGTCGGCGTCAAGGCGCTGGTCTATTTCGAGGTCGTCTCGAGCTTTGCGCTGATCATCGGCCTCGTCATGGGCAATCTGATCCAGGTCGGCCATGGACTTGCTGCAAAGCCCGATGCCGCGGCGGTCGCCAATTTCGTCAAGCAGGCGGAAGCCCAGAAATCGGTCGACTTCGTCCTCAACATCATCCCCGACAGCGTGGTCGGGGCGCTCGCGCGCGGCGACATCCTGCAGGTGTTGCTGTTCGCCATCCTGTTCGGATTCTCGATGATGGCGATGGGCGAGCGCGCCAACCGGCTGCGCGACATCATCGACGACACCACGCATGCGGTGTTCGGCGTGATCGGCATCGTGATGAAGGCTGCGCCGCTGGGCGCGTTCGGCGCGATGGCCTACACCATCGGCAGGTACGGGCCCGAGGCTTTGGGCAATCTGGTCGGATTGATCGCGCTGTTTTATTTCACCGCCGCAGCGTTCGTCTTTATCGTGCTCGGCCTGATCGCGCGCTTCGTCGGCTTTTCCGTCTTCAAGTTCATCGCCTACATCAAGGACGAGCTGCTGATCGTGCTCGGCACCTCTTCGTCCGAGAGCGCGCTGCCGCAACTGATGGAGAAGCTGGAGCGGCTCGGCTGCTCGAAGCCGGTGGTAGGGCTCGTGGTGCCCACCGGCTATTCCTTCAATCTCGATGGCACCAACATCTACATGACGCTGGCGACGCTGTTCATCGCGCAGGCGCTCGGCGTCGATCTCTCATTCGGCCAGCAGCTGACCATCCTGGTCGTGGCTATGCTGACCTCGAAGGGCGCGAGCGGCGTCACCGGTGCCGGCTTCATCACGCTGGCGGCGACGCTCACCGTCGTCAATCCGGTGCTGGTGCCGGGGATGGCGATCGTGTTCTCGATCGACAAGTTCATGAGCGAGGTGCGCGCGCTGACCAACATCACCGGCAACGGCATAGCCACGGTGTTCGTGTCGTGGTGGGAAGGCGAGCTCGACCACGAGAAGCTGCACGCGCGACTGAACCAACAGATCGATCCCGCCGACGTCGAGACCGCGGTCACGACTGGGTGAGCATGATCCGGAAAAAGCCTGCCCCGCACTTGATGCAGGGTGGGTACAGGTTTTCCCTTAGCTAACAAACGCAGAGCGCGTTTGCGCGGAGATCATGCTCAAGCAAAAAGTGAGAAGCGCCATGAAATCATTGCGCTCTAGCCGGGTTAGGCGTCACAAAGTTCAGCCAAGAGATCAAAGCCCAGCATCCTAGCCTAAGGTATCAGCCCGAGGCATCGACGCGTCATCGAACCGCTGCTCTCCAGAAGCGACTAATTTCGGTGGGCATCCCTCCCGTCGAACCGACGGTTTAGGCCTCTACACCAGGCCGGGCAGGGCCATCTAGGAAGAATCATCATGGACATCAATAACCTCGTGACCCCAGGCATCTGGGCAGGTTGCATCGTCGCTGTTCTCATCGTGTTACGGGTGGCCAATATTTTCCGCTACATCTCGAACAATCAGGTCGGGATCGTGGAGAAGATGTGGGCCGTGAAGGGCTCGATCAATTCGGGCTTCATCGCGCTCAACGGCGAGGCCGGATTCGAGCCCGAGATCCTGCGCGGCGGCATCCACCTGTTCTTTCCCTTCACCTATCGGATCCACACCTCCGACCTGGTCACGGTCGGACAGGGCAAGATCGCCTATGTGTTCGCGCGCGACGGCGCGCCGCTTGGCGCTTCCCAGGTGCTCGCTGCCAACGACACCGAGGACAAATCCGACTTCCAGGATGCGCGGAAGTTTCTGGTCAGCGGCGGCCAGAAAGGTCCGCAACGCAAGGTTCTGCGCGAGGGAACCTATGCGATCAACACCACGCAATTCGCGATCATCACCGATGAACGGGTGTATGGCCACGCCCTCAGTCAACAGGAACAAGCCGTCCTCGACGGGATGAAGCAGACGATTGCCGATCGCGACGGCTTCGTCCCGGTCATCCTGGCCGCCAATCAGGACATGGTCGGCATCGTCACCGTCCATGACGGTCCCTCGCTGCCTCCCGGCGAGATTATCGCTCCCGAGGCAGGCACCGATTTGCATGACCCTGAGACCTTTCACAACAACTTCCAGGAGCCGGAGAAATTCCTCAAAGCCGGCGGCTTCCGCGGACGCCAATTGCAGGTCGTGGTCGAGGGCACCTGGTACATCAACCGGCTGTTCGCGACGGTTGAGTCCGTTCCGAAGTCCGTAATCCCGGTCGGCAATGTCGGGGTGGTGATCTTCTATACCGGACCGAAAACCGCCGACGTCTCCGGCGAGCAATACCGCCATGGCGAACTGGTCCTCAACGGCAGCCGCGGCGTCTGGAGAGATCCGATGCTGCCCGGCAAATACGCCTTCAATACCTATGCCGGCAAGATCGAGATCATTCCCACCGTCAACTTCATCCTCAAATGGGTCCGCGGCGAGGTCGGCGCGCTAAAGCTCGACGAAAACCTGTCGGAGATATCGCTCATCACCAAGGACGCGTTCGAGCCGACGCTGCCGCTCTCCGTCGTCATGCACATCGACTACAAGAAGGCGCCGATGATCATTCAGCGCTTCGGCGACGTGAAGAAGCTGGTCGAACAGACGCTCGACCCGATGGTCAGCGCGTTCTTCAAGAATATCGCGCAGAAGATGACGCTGATCGAATTGCTGCAGAACCGCGCCGCGATCCAGGAGGAGTCGGGAAGCGAGATGAAGGCGAGGTTCGAGGCTTACTCGCTCGAATTGCAGGAGGTCCTGATCGGAACGCCGCGCGCCGCAGCCGGCGACCGGACCATCGAGGATATCCTCTTTCAACTGCGGTCGCGCCAGGTGGCGCGCGAGCAGGTGACGACCTTCCAGGAGCAGGAGAAGGCGGCCGTGCAGGAGCGAACTTTGAACGAGGCCAAGGCGACGGCGGCGGCGCAGATCGCGCTGACCCAGTCGCTGATCCAGGTCAAGGTGCACGAGAACGAGGGCGCCGCGGCGCTGGCGCGCGCGCAAAAGGACGCCGAGACCGTCAAGGTGACCGCGGCCGCGGTCGGCGAGAAATCGCGGCTCGAGGGGCAGGGCGAGGCGGATCGGACGCTGGCGATCGGTACCGCGAATGCGCAGGCGACAAAGCTCTCCGTCGATGCCTATGGCGGTCCCGAATATCGGCTCGCCGAACAGAATTTCTCGCGTTTCGCCGACGCCCTGACCAAGATCAATCAACCGCTGGTGCCCCAATTCCTGATGTCGGGTGCGCAGGGCCAGGAGAACAATGGCGGCCTGATCCCGACCGCCATGCTCAGCTCGATGTTCGGACGCATGATGCCCGACGCCCTGGAGAAACTGAAGGAAGAGGCGCCGAAGACCTCTCGCGGCAACGGCCAGTAGTGAGGTACAGTAGGCGAGGCGGCCGATGCTCAGGGAATGAGCATCTGGCCGCCGGCATTTCACGACAGAGGCAGCGATGAAACGTCCACGCCGCCAGTTCCTGCGTCTCGCTGCGACCGCCATCGGTCTTCCGGCCGTCTCGCGCATGGCGCACGCTCAAGCCTATCCCGTACGTCCGGTACGCATTGTCGTCGGTTTCGCGGCCGGCGGCGCGCCGGACATCGCGGCGCGCCTGGTGGCGCAGTGGCTGTCGGAACGGCTCGGCCAGCAATTCGTGGTCGAGAACCGGCCCGGCGCCGGCGGCAACATCGCCACCGAGATCGTGCTGGACGCGCCCGCCGATGGTTATACGCTGTTGTTGCTGAGCCTGGCGAATGCCGTCAACGCGACGCTCTACCAAAAGCTCAAATACGATTTCATCCGCGACATCGCGCCGGTTGCGGGCATTAGCCACGAGAACTATTGCATGGAGGTGCATCCGTCGTTTCCGGCGAAGACGGTTGCCGAATTCATCGCTTACGCCAAGGCCAATCCCGGAAAACTCAACATGGCATCGGCCGGCAACGGCACCGGGCCTCATATGGCCGGCGAGTTGTTCAAGATCATGGCTGACGTCGACATGGTGCACGTACCCTATCGCGGCTCGCCGCCGGCACTGACAGATCTGCTCGCCGGGCAGGTGCAGGTGATGTTCAGCCCAATGTCATCGTCAATCGAATTCGTCAGGGGCGGCAAGCTTCGCGCGCTGGCCGTGACCACGGCGGCGCGCTCGGAAGTGCTGCCCGATGTCCCGACGGTCGGAGAGTTCGTGCCCGGCTACGAAGCAACCGGCTGGTTCGGCATCGGCGCGCCCCGGAAAACACCTGTCGAGATCGTCGACAGGCTTAACCGGGAGATCAATGCCGGCCTTGCTGATGCGAAGCTGAAGGCGCGACTGGCCGACCTCGGCGCTACCGTGTTTGTGAACTCGCCGACCGATTTCGCAACCTACCTCGCCGCAGAAACCGAGAAGTGGGGCAAGGTGGTGCGCACGGCCAACCTCAAGGCCGATTGAGGAAGATAGAGAAGGTCAACGTTCGCGGGGATCGGAGCGGCGATCGAGCGCAATCCGTGATAACGTATCGTCAAGCGGCGCAAAGCCGCATCGGGAGAGAAAAATGACAACCGCAACCGAAGGCAGGGAACTCACGCAAGTCGGCCCCGGAACCGTGATGGGCGAGCTGATGCGGCAGTACTGGATTCCCGCCGCGCAATCCGCAGAGCTCGTGCGCGACGGCGCGCCGGTTCGGCTGATGCTGCTCGGCGAGAAGCTGATCGCGTTTCGCGACAGCGCCGGCCGGGTCGGCGTGATGGACCATCGCTGCCCGCACCGCTGCGCCTCGCTGTTCCTGGGACGCAACGAGGAGGGCGGCATCCGCTGTATCTATCACGGCTGGAAATTCGACGTCGCCGGCAATTGCGTCGACATGGCGAGCGTGCCGCCGCACCAGGATTTCAAGCACAAGGTGAAGGCCAAGGCCTATCCCGCGGTCGAGCGCGCCGGGGTCGTCTGGGTGCACATGGGGTCGGGCGCCAAGACGCCGCCGCTGCCGGCGCTCGAAATCCTCGACGTTCCCGACGACGAGATCAGCGTCACCTTCATCCAGCGCGATTGCAATTACCTGCAGGCGCTCGAAGGCGAGATCGACACCTCGCATTTCGGTTTGCTGCACGCCGGCCACGTCGATCCGGACGATGTGGCGGAAGACGATCCGGTCTACCACACGATCACCAACCGTGCCCCGGAGTACCACATCGCCGATACCGCCTGGGGTACGCAATATGCCGCCTACCGCGCGGCCGGCCCTGACTCGACCTATTGGCGCTTTGCGAGCTTCGTGTTTCCGTTCTGGAGTCTCGCCCCCAACGGCGAGTTCTCCAGTCACGTGCATGCGCGTGCCTGGGTGCCGCTCGACGACGGCCACACCATGTTCTGCTTCTTGCGGTGGAAGCGCGGCGTATCGGCCCTGACGCAGCCGCAGCCTGCCTTCAAGGACGGCACGCCGATCGGCGGTACCGGGCGCGGCAACAAGTACCTCGCCAACACGACGGATTGGCTCGGGCGCTTTCGGCTCACCGCGAACGCGAGCAACGACTGGGGGATCGACCGCGCCGCCCAGCAGAGCAACGAGATCTACAGCGGGATCGACGGCATCCATCTGCAGGATCAGGCGATCACCGAGAGCATGGGGCCGATCACGGACCATACGCACGAGCATCTGGCGCCATCGGATCAGATGATCACGCGCACGCGCCGACGTCTCCTGATGGCGGCCCGCGCGCTACGCGACCAGCGCGTCCCGCCGCCCGGCGTCGAGGATGCAGAGGTGTTCCGTGGCGCGCGCAGCGGCTACTTCGTCAGCGACGACAAGAGCCAGTGGCAAGAGGTCTATGCCAGGCAACTGGCCGCCGCGCTGCACCCGGCGCCGACGCCATTGCGCGCGGCGGAGTAGTCAGAACATGATAAAACCGCCCGGCATTGCCGGGCGGCTTTCGTTTCACACGCCGTTTCAGGGCGATTACTCGCCCTCGGTGCCGATCGCGTAAGCGGTCTCGCCGTGAACCGCGTCGTCACCCACCTTCAGCGTCGCCTCATCCATTCGCAGCGGGACGATGATCGAGATGACCTTGAGGATGATGAAGGTCGCGATTGCGTTGTAGACGATGATGAACGCGGCACCCTCGGCCTGGAGCAGGAGCTGACCGGGATTGCCATAGAGCAGGCCGGTGATGTTGACGCCTGGCGCTTCCTTGTCGGTGCCGATATACATCAGCATGTCCGGATTGGCGAAGATTCCGGTCAGGAGGCCGCCGGTGAGGCCAGCGATGCCGTGGGTCGAAAGGACGCTCAGCGTATCGTCCACCTTCATCATGAACTTGGCTTTTTGCAATTTGTTCATCGCCAGCCAGGGAATGATGCCGGCGACAACGCCGATCGCGATCGCGCCCAGGCCGTCGACATAGCCGGCGGCGGGAGTGATGGCGACGAGGCCTGCGATCATGCCGTTGACGGCGCCCAGCACCGACGGCTTGCCGTAGGCCATCTTGTCCATGAGCGTCCAGACCAAGAGCGCCACCGCGGTGCAGGTGTTGGTGTTGAGCACTGCCGCGCCCGCGTCGGCATTGGCGAAATAGGGATCGCCGCCGTTAAAACCGTTCCAGCCGAGCCACAGGATTCCGGCTCCGACCAGCGTCATCAACAGGCTGTTGGGCGGGAAATGATCGCGATCGGCCTGTAGCCGCGGACCTACCACCCATGCGGCGACGAAGCCCGAGGTTCCCGCAGCAAGGTGGATGACATAGCCGCCGGAGAAGTCCGCCACGCCCATGCTGGCGAGCCAGCCGCCGCCCCAGATGCTGAATGCCCCGACCGTATAGACCAGCGTCATCCACACCGGGCAGAAGATCATCCATGCCGTGAAGTTCATGCGGCCGAGCAGCGAGCCGGCGAGGATGATGACGGTGATGGCGGCGAACACGAACTGGAAGAAAATCAGCGTCGCCATCGGGAAGGTCAGCGCCGGCATGCCCGCTGCGGCAGCCGGGACCGTTGCCTGACCGGTCGTGAAGGCGGCCGATGTCGCCAAGCCCGGCGTCCCCAGGAATGGAAATAATTGTGGCCCGAATGCCAAGTTGTAATCAAACAGCACCCAGACCACGAGGACGGACGCGAACGCGTACATCGCCATAAAGGCGGAGTTGATCGCCCATTTCTTCTTGACGATGCCGCCATAAAGAACCGTCAGCCCCGGAATGCTTTGTAGGCCGACAAATGTTGCAGCCGCGAGCTGCCACGCGTTATTTCCAGTGTCGAGCCATTGTGGTGATGGTACGAGTGCCATGCGCGTTCCCCAATTTTGTTTTGAACGAAGCCCAATCCGTACACCAACTGCACGGACCCGACGCGGGAAAACGCAAGGAATGTACCATTTGTCCAGAGCCTATTCCGGCGTTGACTGGCATGCGTTTTCTGGATCGAGGATGTGTCGCGCTCAGGTTGAAATGACTAAAAAGTGTGCAAATATGCTAATAAAATGGGCAGTGCGATGATGGCGGGAATTCGGCTGGTAGTGGGAATTAGCATGTTGACGGTTGCGATGGCTGCTGCCGCCGTCAGCAGCGAAGCAAGGCATGGCGAGGCCGCACCGACCTGTAGCAACCTCGCCAGCGGAGCGAGTTGGCAAATCAGGATCGACTACGACAAGGTCACTGTGGATTCCTATCCGGCCCGCATCAGCGATGCGCAGATTTCGTGGCACGACTCGACGGACGGCGGCAACTACACGCTGGACCGCAGGTCGGGTGAACTCACGGTCGTCGTCGCGTCGAGCACCGGTGGCTATTTCCTCCACCATCGCTGCAAGCTGGAAAACTAAGGCAAGGGCGCGCTCAGCGTCGGCACGCACGATGCTCGCGCAAACTGGAGCGGCGGCAATGGCTAAGCGAACTTCCGGCCTCAAGGTCAGCGTCGGGTTCGCGTCGGAGACCGGACCGCGCAAACGCAATGAGGATTTTGCCGGCGCCGTATTTGGACCGGAGCTGCCCGAGCCGCGCCGGGATGTGATCGCGGCAATATCAGACGGAATTGGGAGCACAAGGGGCGGCCGTGAGGCGGCCGAGATCGCGGTGCGCGGCTTTCTCGACGGATTTTGCGATCTTCCCGAAACGATGGAAGTGCGGCGCGCAGGGGCAGTGGTCCTGAATGCCCTCAATGGCTGGATCAATTCGCAAGGTCAGCGGGACTCGAGGCTGATCGGGATGGGATGCACCTTCACGGCAGTGGTGTTGCGCGGCCGCACAGCCCACGTGCTCCACGTCGGCGACACGCGCGCCTACCGGCTGAGCCGGGATCGTCTGACCTGCCTTACCACCGACCATGTGCGGCAGGTCGGCACCCGCCGATCGAACATTCTCACCCGAGCGCTCGGCGTCGAAACTGAACTCAGGCTGGACTACGCCAGTCAACCGATCGCGCAACACGACCGCTTCCTACTCTGTAGCGACGGCGTGCACGGCTATCTCTCCGCGGAGACAATCGCCGACGTCATGCGCGAGCGTGTGTCTTCGGATGATACGGCGCGCGCGCTCGTTGCCGCCGCGCGACGAGCTGATACAACGGACAACTGCACTGCCTTGGTGCTTGACGTGGTTGGCCTGGAATCAGCACAGTCGGCGGAGATCGGCGCCAGCATCGCGCAGCTCCCCGTGATCTCCGTGCCCATAGGCGGCGAGACGATCGATGGATTTGTGCTCAAGGCCCTGATTTCCGACGGCCGCTACAGCCGCCTGTTCGGGGCGCTCGACGAGATCGAGGGTGGCGAGGTAGCGCTGAAATTCCCAAAACCGCTTGTGGCGGGCGTTGAGAGCTACCGGGCTGCCTTCCTCCGCGAAGCATGGGTCGGCGCACGCGTCAGCAGTCCTGGTCTCGGCCAAGTCATCGAGTTGCCGTCTGGCCGTCAGACCTGCCTCTACGCGGTCATGCCGCTCTATTCGGGCGAACTTCTGGAGACGCGCATCGCGCGCCGGCCTGCGCTTGGCCTCGAGGAAGGACGCAGCACCGCGATCTTGCTGGCGCGGGCGGTAGCGGCGCTGCATCGCATCGGCGTCGTGCACCGCGACATCAAACCGGACAACGTCATTCTGGAGCGCGAGGGATCGCTGAAGTTGATCGATTTCGGCGTAGTGCGTGTGCCGGGAACGGAAGATTCCCCACCCGAGGATATTCCCGGTACCCCAGCCTACATGGCGCCGGAAATGTTCGAGGGTGAGCCCGGCAACGAGGCAACGGATATTTACGCTCTGGGTGTTACGCTTTTCCGCGCCTTCACCGGCGAATTCCCCTACGGCAACGCCGACGCCACAGGTCCGCCACGCCGTGACCGGGCGATGCCGCTGTCGGCCTTGCGTCCGGATCTCCCGG
>Ga0307479_10001434_pt1 | contig 21649 bp, 17 predicted proteins | sample atmos_gasesECM4C_FD_203743 | JGI IMG/M metagenome (GOLD analysis project Ga0307479, IMG submission 203743) | Hardwood forest soil microbial communities from Morgan-Monroe State Forest, Indiana, United States - atmos_gasesECM4C_515 | ecosystem: Environmental > Terrestrial > Soil > Temperate...
GATCATCGTGTTCAGCCCGATCCTGGGTTTGGCGTGCCTCGATGGAGGGCGCGCCTCGGCCAGCAGCGTGACGTTTGTATGATTGATCTGGCTGGCCAGGCTGTTCATCGACAGGCGCTGTTTGGCCGTGTCATAGGCGCGCTGCGCGCTCTCGACGTCTTTTTGCAGCACATTGAGCTCGTCGCGCTGCGAGGTCATCGCCAGCACCTTGGCTTTCTGGGCATCGAACGCGGCGTGCAGTTCCTTCTCCCGCTCCAGGTTGACCTGGTTGGCGGCGTCGACGTTCTGCGCCACCTGCCGGGTCTCGGCCTTGATCTGCCTCTTCAAGCTGCGCACTTCGGCAACCGCACGCTGATGTTCCGGGTGATTGGCTCCCACGCGAGTCGAAACTTCGCGCAGGTTCGCTTCAGCGCGCGCCAGTTCGGTCCGCAGCCGTTGGATGACCGGGCTTTGCACGACGTCCGGCGCCGCGCTCTGCAGGGTGGGCGATTGCTGGGCGCGCGCGCTGGTGTCGACCCGCTGCGCCTGAACCACGGTCAGCTGGTTGGCGAGCTCATTCAGGCGGGTCAGCTCGGAATCGTATCTTTCACCGGTACTGAGTATCCCGTTCTCCAGCTGGTAGCGCGACAGTCTCGCCTCGGCTTTTTCGAGGTTCTCGCGCAGCTTCTGTGTGCTCGCGTCGAAGAATGCGACGTTGCTCCTCGCGTCCTCCGAACGCAACTCGACTTGGGTGGCGAGGAACGCCTGCACGAAGCTGTTGGCTGCTTGGGTGGCAAACTGAGGCGAACGGCCGGTGTAGCGCACCGCCGCCACGCTGCTCTCGCGGGTCGGCTTGATCTCCAGATGCTTGCGCAGCCCCAGCGCGAAATATTCCTTCGCGGTTATTCTGCCGCCCGTGTCCTTACGCCACCGGTCCAGAGCGTCCTTGTCCTCGGCGAGCTTCAGTTCCGCGATCACCTTGTCGACCACTCGATCGCTGAGGATCACGTCGGACAGGGTCGCCATGAACATTTGCACCTGCTGCGGATAAGTAGGGCCAAACGAACCGGAGATCGGTTCGGGCGCATCGATGTCGACCAGGATCTCCGCGGTCGACACGTACTCCCGCGGCATCAGCAAGCTGCCGATCAGCGCGGCTGCCGTGGTGGTGGCGAAGACGCCCAGGACGACTCGCCATCGGGCGCGCAGGGTAAGAAGCAGTTCTTCGATCGGCATTCGTCCTTCCTCCGAGTCCTGGCCAACCGTCTCTAGTACGCTCGCTGGTCGCGCAGCACCACGCCGATCGTTTGCAGGATGATCCACAGGTCGAGGCCTGGCGACCATCGACGCAGGTACTCGATGTCGCAGGCGATGCGCTTGCTCATCTGTTCGAGATTGCTGCCACCGCGATAGCCGCGAACCTGGGCAAGACCGGTGATGCCGGGCTTTACTTTGTGGCGCAGCATGTAACTCGGGATCAGCCTGCGGTATTCCTCGTTCATCGCGACAGCGTGCGGCCGGGGTCCCACGACGCTCATTTGCCCCTGCAGCACGTTCAGGAACTGCGGCAGCTCGTCGAGCGAAGTGCGTCGGATGAACGCGCCGAAGCGGGTGATGCGCGGGTCGTCGCGGTCGGCGGCGCGGAACACGCGGTCGCCGTCCTCGGTGACGCTCATCGACCGGAACTTGTAGACCCACACGTCCCGGCCATCGAGGCCGTAGCGCCGTTGACGGAACAGTATCGGCCCGGGGCCGCTGAGCCGCACCCCGATCGCCACCGCCAGCAGCAGCGGCGATGTCAGCACCAGCACGAGCAATGCGACGACGATGTCCTCGAGGCGCTTGAGCAGCCGATTGATGCCCCTGAATGGCGTATCGCAGACGGAGATGACCGGCAGGCCGGACAGCGTCTCCACGTGGCCGTTGATCAGCGGCGTGATGAAGATGTCAGGAACGAAGTAGATCGATGCCGTCGTGTCCCGCAGGCCATCGATCAGTTTCAGGACCCGCGGCTGGCTTGCCATCGGCAGCGTGACGAACACCTGCTGGACCTTGTAGCGCTTGACGAAGTCGGCCAGATGCCTCAGCTTGCCCAGCACAGGCAGGCTGCCCATCGCGCCCAACCGCACGGGGTCGCGATCGTCGAAGAAACCGACAAAGCGCCCGCCGATGTCGCGACGCTGGAAGAAATGATTTGCCAGCCGCAGTCCGACCGCATTGGCACCGCAGATCACGACGCTGGTTTCCGACTGCAGCGCGCGCTGCGCCTGGGGCAGCATCCGGCGCGCGACGTACTGGCACCCGGTCAGAGCGAGCGGCAATCCGGTCGCCCAGGCAAGCACCACTTTGCTCGGAAACAGGTCCATGTAACCGGTCGCGTAACCGATAAACGCCAGTCCGCCCACCACCCGCAGGGCCGTGCGCAATGCCTTGGCGAAAGCGATCCGGGGCGGATCGCGGAGCCTCATCGCACCGGGAAACGCGAATGAAAACGCGATCGTGGCGACGATGAGGTAACGCGAATCGAAGGAATCGCCCCCCAGGCGCACGCACACGAACAGCCACGCCAAGGCCGCGCCCGGCTCCAGCAAAGCCTCGAACAACCCGAAGCCTGTCGGCGTTCGGCGCACTACAACCGGGCGCGTCAATTGGCCTGTGGTCGGCGTGACCCTGACGGTACTGTGTTGCGAAGTCCGATGGCCGCCGGCGTCCTGCGGCAACAACCCGGCTTTGAGCATCGGCCAAGCTCCCGTGGAAGTGGTTTCTCCTTTAGGAGGATCAGGTTTTGTCGGTGCGCTGCGCGTACGACTCCCATTTGCCTGGCAGTGTGCATGCGCGACAGGGTCTGAACCATCCGGGAAAACATCTAACGGGAAACTGGGGAATCACTGCCAGATCAACCCCCGTTTTCGGGTATCAGACTGGGTTGACTAGCGCGTCTTCAGGAAATCAGTTCAGGTGTTGACCTGAATCGGAACCAAGAGTTGACCTGAACCGGAACCATGAGAATCCCGCCTGTTGCCCTGAGCGAATGTCCTCCAAAATGTCGCTGATGATTCATGTTCGTTCGATGCTGGCTCGACTGAGCCTTGCGGTGCTGGCCAGCGCCGCCGCACTGCTGCCTGCCTCAAGCTGGGGAGCGGACTATCTGATCGGGCCCGGTGACGTGCTGCGGGTCAGCGTATTCCAGAATGCCGACTTGACACTCGAAACCAGGGTCGGCGAGGACGGCACGATCACCTATCCTTTGATCGGCAACGTGAAAGTCGGCGGCAGCACGATCCCCGCGGCCGAACGCCGCATCGCCCAGTTGCTTAAGGAAGGGGGTTTCGTCCTGAAGCCGCAGGTTTCGATCCTGCTGATGACGGTGCGAGGCAGCCAGGTCTCGGTGCTTGGTCAGGTGAACCGTCCTGGGCGCTATCCGATCGAAACCGCGAATATGCGGATGGCCGATGCCTTGGCCACGGCCGGGGGGATCGCCCAGACCGGGGCGGACACGGTGATCTTCGTCGGTACGCGCGAGGGCAAGCCCACGCGGCAAGTGATCGATGTGGAGAACCTGTTCAACCCGGACGCCGGCCGGGACTTCTTGATGCACAGCGGCGACATCCTGTACGTTCAGCGGGCGCCGGTCTTCTACATTTACGGCGAAGTACAGCGACCTGGCTCGTATCGACTTGAGCGCGACATGACCGTGATGCAGGGGCTCGCCGCAGGTGGCGGCCTGACCCCGAAAGGTACTCAGAAGGGATTGAGGATTCATCGCCGGAGCAACAACGGCAAGATCCAGACGCTCGAACTGGGGCTCGATGATCCGCTGCAGGCCAACGACGTGGTATACGTCAAGGAGAGTCTCTTCTAGTCGGCTGCTGTCGGTGCCGCTGTCTCAGCGCAGGGTTTGCAGGTACGCTGCGTCGCTATCGAGCATTTGAAAGCGCACGTTCGTGGGGAATGACGCACTGCCGGCCTTTGGAAGAATATGAACAGGCTCCGTCCATTTCGCACGGAACCCCGATTGCAGCGCGCATTGTGAAAGCATCGGGTCGCTCGCCAGCGTAACGAGCTCGGCGATTCCCGGCGTCTGAAGAGCCACCTGAACGGCGCAGTTCACCATCGCTCGCCAGTCGCCCGGGTCTTCCGAATCCACCCAGCAATCGACCAGTCGAGCTTGTTCAGCCGCAAAGGCGAGCAGGAAGTAGCCTCGACGTTCACCATTTTTTTCGAAACCGTGCAGGACCATGGGCGCGATGGGACAGTCCAGGAAATAAGTCAGCGAAGCGATGCTGCGCTCCAGCACCGTCGTGTTGGCCCGGGCGCTGGGCAGCACCGATGCAATGCTCTGCACCTGCTCCCGTGCTATGCGCGGGGCGTGCCACGCACCGCAATGGACGGCTGGCGCCGCGAGGGCCCATAGTAGGTTGCGACCGAATTCGGGCAACGTCTTCCAATTCCAGCGCGTGCGGTCCTTGATGCCGAGCAGAGGATGAAGCGCTCGCACATACAAGGTCGTGGCGCCACACGGTTGTAGCCGGAAGGCCCGGAAGGCTTGTCGTGTGTATTGGCTGCCGCCGACTCCGATCAGGGCGTCGGCAAGCCCGCGCATGTGCTTCAATAAGGCGACGCCGGCTCCGACCATGCCTCGAGACGCTGCCCAGTCGATCATGTGGATGACGGTCGTGCGATGGTTGTTCCATAGGCACACACCTGGGACGATCCCGGAGTGGGCAAAGATCTGGCTCTCGTTCGCGAGGACCAGGGACCGCGCGCCAGGCCAATCAGAACGCTGCTGCCAGTACTTCCATCTGAGCCATCCTTCTACCGCGTCCGGATTGAGTCCTGCATTGCGCATCAATGCGACGATTGCCGGCTCGTCATCCGGCGTCGACGGACGGATGCGGACTTCCATCGAGCAAGTCCTTCTCTCATGCGTGGGCACACGCAAGGCACGCAAGCCTTACCCCTGCGCTACGACGAAAACTCATCGTCGCGCAGGGCAAAATACCTTCTCGGCAAGCGCCTGTGTTTCGGGTGAATCCCTCAAGAGTAACCGCCTGGATTCCCCTGCTGCCACCGCCATCCGTCGGCGCACATTTCCTTTACGTCTCGCGTCGCGCGCCACTGCAACAGGCGCAGCGCAAGCCCGGCGTCGGCATAGCATTCGGCCAGGTCTCCGGATCGGCGCCCGACGATCCGGTACGGCACGGGTCGGCCGGTGACTTCCTCGAAGGCCTTGACCAGTTCCAGCACGCTGGTGCCGCGGCCGGTCCCCAGGTTGATCGGGGTGAAACCAGTCGATCGAGCGCCGTAGCGCAGCGCGCTCACGTGCCCCAGCGCGAGATCGACCACGTGGATGTAGTCGCGCACGCCGGTGCCGTCGCGCGTGGCCCAGTCGGATCCGAACACCGACAGGCGCTCGCGCCGGCCGATCGCAACCTGCGTGATGAACGGAAACAGATTGTTCGGGATGTCGCGCGGGTCCTCGCCGATCAGGCCGCTCGCATGCGCTCCGATCGGGTTGAAGTAACGCAGCGACACCACGCTCATCGCGGGGTCGGCCGCGCACAGGTCGCGCAGCAGCTGCTCGTTCACCAGCTTGGTCGCGCCGTACGGGTTGACGGCCGAAAGCGGCATGTCCTCCGTCAGAGGCAGTTTCTGCGGGATCCCGTAGACGGTGGCCGAGGAGCTGAACACGAAGCGCTTTACGCCGGCGCGGCGGCAGGCACGCAGCAGGCAAATCGTGCCGCCCACGTTATTGTCGTAGTAGTCGAGCGGACGCGAGACCGATTCGCTCACCGCTTTCAGCGCCGCGAAGTGGACCACCGCTTCGATCGGCGCGGCGGCAAATGCGCGCTCCAGGACCGGCTCCTGGCGAATGTCGCCGTCGACGCGCAGGACCGGGCGGCCCGCGATGTGCTCGACCCGGCCCAACGCCTCGGGGCTGCTGTTGGAGAAATTCTCGACGCATACAACGTCGTAATCGGCCGCGAGCAGCTCGACGAGCGTGTGGCTGCCGACGTATCCGGCGCCTCCCGTGACGAGGATCGTTGCGCGCCTGGAAGTCACGATTGGAGCAGATCCTGGAGCCCGGCCGCAGCTTCGTCAGGATGTCAGGGTTGCAGCGCCTCGTTCGGATCGACGTACTTGTGTCCGAGCGCCGCGGCCACGGCGCGATTGGTCACTCGGCCGTGGTGCACGTTCAGCCCGTTTCTCAAGTGCCGGTCCTCCAGCAGCGCCCTGCGGTATCCCTTGTCGGCGAGCGCGATCACGAACGGCAGCGTTGCGTTGTTCAGCGCGAAGGTCGAGGTGCGCGGCACCGCGCCCGGCATGTTGGTCACGCAGTAATGGATCACGCCATCGACCACGTAGGTGGGGTCGTCGTGCGTGGTCGGGCGCGACGTTTCGCTGCATCCGCCCTGGTCGATGGCGACATCGACGATCACCGAGCCGGGTTTCATCCGGCGCACGATTTCGGCCGTGATCAGCTTGGGCGCGGCCGCGCCGGGCACCAGCACGCCGCCGATCACCAGGTCGGCCGACACGCAGTGCTGCTCGATCGCCGCGCGGGTGGAAAACACCGTATTGAGCGGGCGGCCGAACTGACGCCACAGAGCGCGCAGCGCGTCGACGTTGCGGTCGATCACCCACACGTCGGCGGCCATCCCGATCGCGATGTGCACCGCGTGCGTGCCGACCACGCCGCCTCCGAGCACGACCACCTTGGCCGGATCGACGCCCGGAACGCCGCCCAGCAGCACACCCAGTCCCCCGTGTGCCTTCTCCAGGAAATACGCGCCGGCCTGGATCGACATGCGGCCGGCGACCTCGGACATCGGTGCCAGCAGCGGCAGCCCGCCGGATTCGGACGTGACCGTTTCATAGGCGATGCAGACGGCGCCGCTCTCGATCAGGTCGCTGGCCTGATCCGGGTCGGGCGCCAGGTGCAGGTAGGTGAACAGCACCTGATCGGGGCGCAGCAGCTTGCGTTCGTCCGGTTGCGGCTCCTTGACCTTCACGATCATCTGCGCCTGCGCGTACACCTGCTTGCCGCTGCCGACCACGCTGGCGCCGGCCGCCTCGTAGTTCGCATCGGGCAGACCGACGCCCTGGCCGCAGCCGGCCTGGACGATGACCTGGTGACCGCGGTCGGTCAGCTCCCGCACATTGGCCGGCGTCAGGCCGACTCGATACTCGCGAACCTTGATCTCGGTGGGCACTCCGATCAGCATGGTCATCCCCTTCAAGCCGGTGTTCAGTCGAGCCGTATCCAGGTCGTTTTCAGCTCGGTGTACTTGTCGAACGCGTGCAGCGACTTGTCGCGCCCGTTTCCGCTCTGCTTGTAGCCACCGAACGGAACCGTGATGTCGTCCTCATCGTACTGGTTCACGTGCACCGTGCCGGCCCGCAGCTGCCGGGCCACCCGGTGGGCGCGGCCCAGGTCGCTGCTCCAGACCCCGGCTTGCAGGCCGTACGAGGTGTCGTTGGCGATGGCGACCGCCTCCTGCTCGGTCTGGAAGCGGATCACCGACAGCACCGGACCGAAAATCTCCTCGCGGGCGATTTTCATCGAGCGGTCGACCTGGTCGAACACCGTGGGGGCCACATAAAAGCCGCCGGTCTCCGCGCGAACGCGTGTGCCGCCGGCCAGGCACCGTGCCCCCTCGCGCTCGCCGGACTCGATGTAACCGAGCACGGTGGCCAGCTGGGCCTGATCGACCAGAGCTCCCATGACCGTATCGGGCGCCAGAGGATCGGCCGGGGCATAGTCCGGCGCGCGGGCCACCACGCGGGCGACGAAATCGTCGGCGACCGATGCCTGCACCAGCAGCCGGGACGGAGCGTTGCACGATTCACCCTGGTTGAAGAACATGCACGCGGCGGCAGTCGCGGCGGCCCGGTCCAGGTCCCGGAAATCGGCGAACACGATGTTGGCCGATTTGCCGCCCAGCTCGTTGAAGACCCGCTTCAGATTCGAGCGTCCCGCGTATTCCAGCATGCGCCGGCCCACCCGGGTGGAGCCGGTGAACGAGATCGCATCGACGTCCGGGTGCAGCGCCAGAGCCTCGCCGGCCTCGTTGCCGAAGCCCGGCACCACATTCAGGACGGATTCGGGCAGTCCGGCCTGCAGCGCCAGCTCGGCCATTCGGAGCGCGGTCAGCGGAGATTTTTCCGAAGGCTTCAGCACCACGCTGTTGCCGGCCGCCAGCGCCGGGGCGAGCTTCCAGGCGGCCATGATCATCGGGTAGTTCCAGGGAACGATGGCCCCGACCACGCCCATCGGTTCGCGCCGGATCAGGGCCAGGGCCTCGTCGCGAGTCGGCGCGATTTCGTCGTAGATCTTGTCGATTGCTTCGGCGTACCAGCCGATGCAACGCGCCGCCGCCGGTACGTCCACCTTCAGGCTGAACTGCACGGGCTTGCCCATGTCCAGCGTCTCCAGCAGCGCGAGCTCATCGCGCGCCGCCAGCAGCAGTTCGGCGAACTTCAAAAGGACTTTCTTGCGCGCCGCGGGGGACTGGCCGCTCCAGCGCCGGTCCTCGAACGCACGGCGCGCCCCCGCCACCGCGCGGTCGAGGTCGGCGGGGCCGCAGCGTGCCACCTGAGCCAACGTGCGCCCGTCGATCGGAGAGACGCTCGAAAAGACCTGCCCGTTGTCGGCCCAAGCCCGCTGTCCGTCGATCAACGCCCGTCCGTCCGGCTGCAGGGCGGCTGCGCGCACATGCCAATCAATAGGTGCATTCACGACCGAATCTCCTCAGGCGGGGGTGAGGGCCTCACGATAGGCCGCCGCCCGCTCCTCGGCTCGCCGGCGCTCGTTGCGCGCCATCCACAGCGAGCCCGCCAGCACGCCGATCGCAACGACCGCAACCGACAGCGTGGCCACGGCGTTGACCGTCGGGTTCAGGCCGAGCCGGGCGCGCGCGAAGATCACGATCGGCAGCGTGCTGACGCCCGGACCGTTCAGGAAGGAGCTGGTAACCACGTCGTCCAGCGAGATCGTGAACGTCAGCAGCCAGGCCGCCACCAGCGACTGTGCGATCAGCGGAAGCGTCACCAGCAGGAACACCTGGAACGGCCGGCAGCCCAGATCCATGGCCGCCTCCTCGAGCGATTTGTCCATGGACAGAAGTCGGGATTGAATCACCACGGCCGCGTAGCACGTACAGATCGAAGTATGGCCGATCCAGATCGTCACGATGCCGCGCTCGCTGAAGATGCCGAACGCCTTTTCGCAAGCAACGAAGAACAGCAGCAGCGAAAGCCCGGTGATCACTTCGGGCACCACCAGCGGGGCGTTGATGTGCGCGATGAAGGCGGCCCGTCCGAAGAAGCTGCGGTAGCGCACCAGCGCGAAGGCCGCCATCGTCCCCAGCACGACCGATGCGGTTGCCGTCATCAGTGCGATTTTCAGCGAAGTGACGAAGGCATCGATCAACTCGGTGTCGTGCACGATCTCGTGGTACCAGCGCGTCGAAAAGCCGCCCCACAGCGTCACCATCCTGGATTCGTTGAACGAAAACACGATCAGCGTCGCGATCGGGATGTACAGGAACGCGTAGCCGAACGCGAGCCAGGCGCGACCGAAGCGGCTGTTCATGCTCCGCTTCCCCGGCCGACCCCGCGGGTCTGGTAGTGGTTGAACACGGCCAGCGGAATCAGGATCAGCACCACCATCGAGACGGCAACCGCCGAAGCCATCGACCAGTCGACGTTCCTGAAGAACTCGTCCCACAGCACGCGGCCGATCATCAGCGTGGATGGGCCGCCCAGCAGTTCCGGAATCACGTACTCGCCGACACTGGGGATCAGCACCAGCATCGAGCCGGCGATGATCCCGGGCGTCGACAGCGGCACCGTCACCCGCCAGAACGTGGCAAGGGGTGTGGAGCCCAGGTCCGCTGCCGCTTCCAGCAGGCGCAGGTCCATCTTCACCAGGTTCGCGTACACCGGCAGGATCATGAACGGCAGGTAGGTGTACACCATGCCGACCATCATCGAAAAGGGCGTGTGCATCATCCGGATCGGCGCATCGATCAGGTGCAGCCACAGCAGCAGGTTGTTCACGATGCCGTCGTCGTCCAGCAGACCTTTCCAGGCGTACACGCGCAGCAGGTACGAAGTCCAGAACGGCAGCGACACCAGCATCAGCAGCGCCGGTCGCCACGCGGCCGGCGAGCGCGCCATGAAGTACGCGAACGGGTAGCCGATCACGAGGCAGATGACCGTGTTCAGGCTCGCGAACCCGATCGAGGACAGGTACGTCAGGACATAGACCGGATCGGAAGCCAGGAACAGGTAGTTGGAGAATTTCAGCCGCAGCGTGATTGCTCCGTCGGCCCAGGTCAGCAGCTCCTGAAAGCGCACCCCGACCGACTCCGAGACGCTGATCCTGAAAACGACCAGAAATGGCACCGAGAAAAACAGCACCAGGAACAGGAACGGCACGCCGATCACGATGCGGCGTCCCCAGCCGTGAAGAACACGCGGTGCGTTCACCCTCACCCCCTCCCCTCTCCCGCTGCGCGGGCGAGGGGCGATCGGGCGTCGCGAGTACGTGAGGTGCTCGCAGGGGCAGGCGGTGTCGCCCCTCGCCCGCGCAGCGGGAGAGGGGAGGGGGTGAGGGCGCCAGCGCCCGTCATCACTGCGTCAGCACCACCATCGAATCGGGCGCGCAGGTCGCGTACACCTCGGATCCGACCGCCATCAGACCGCTGTGTCTCTCGGTGTTCGGAACCGATACCTGCAGCCGCATGCCGCTGTCGAGCTGCACCCGGTACAGCGAGGAGGCGCCGAAATAGGCCCGTTCGGCCACTCGACCATGCATGCAGTTGAAGCGCGTATCGGCGGGTGCTTGCGGCTGCAGCTCGATCTTTTCGGGGCGCAGCGCAACGCTGAGCGACTGGCCGAGCACGCCGGTGATGCCGTGGCCGATGTAGAAGCGCCCGTGCGGCGTGGCGACAATGCAATGGTCGGTCTCGTCCTCTTCGAGCGTTCCGTCGAACAGGTTCACGTTTCCGATGAAGTCGGCCACGAAGCGGCAGTTCGGGGTCTCGTAGATTTCGATGGGGCGACCGATCTGGAGCAGTTGCCCGCTGCTCATCACCGCCATCCGGTCGGCCATCGTCATGGCCTCTTCCTGGTCGTGCGTGACCATCACGCAGGTGACGCCCACCTTCTTGATGATGTTGGACAGCTCGAACTGGGTCTGCTCGCGCAGTTTGCGGTCCAGCGCCGCCAGCGGCTCGTCCAGCAGCAGCAGCTTGGGTTCCAGCGCGAGGCTGCGCGCCAGCGCGACGCGCTGCTGCTGGCCACCCGAGAGCTGGTGCGGCTTGCGCCGCGCGCAGGGCTTCAGCTGCACCAGCGTGAGCATGCGCTCGACCTGTTCGTCGACCCGCGCGCGCGGCATCCCGTGGCGCTTGAGCCCGAAGGCGATGTTCTCCGTCACCGTCAGATGCGGAAACAGCGCGTACGACTGGAACATCATGTTGATCGGGCGGTCGTAGGGGCGCAACTTCGAAATTTCGGCGCCTTGCAGGAAGATGCTGCCGGAGTCGGGTGCCTCGAAGCCGGCGAGCAGGCGAAGCAGCGTGGACTTGCCGCTGCCCGAGGAGCCGAGCAGCGCGAATATCTCGCCGCGCGCGATAGAAAGCGTCACGTCGTCCACTGCGGTGACTTCGTCGAAGCGCTTGGTCAGGCGTTCGACCCGCAGGAAACTCGCGTCGCCCGCCGCGTTGTGCTGCATGCGTGCATCTCCCCCCGGCCAGGCGCGGTCGACGTCCGCGTTCACCGGCCTACAGCCCCGTCTTGAATGTCGTGTAAAGGCGCGTCCGCAGCCGCCGGATCTCGTTGCTGACCGCGTCCGGCGGCACCAGCTTATCCAGGTCCTCGCCCCGGATCTGCAGAGCCCGGTTTGCCAGCACGTCGGGGCGCACGTACTTGATGGCGGCCGGAACCGCGCTGGCGGCGAACACCTTGTTGACGATGCCGGCCTGCACCTGGGGCCGGTAGACGTAGCTGAACCACTTGTAGGCGTTGTCCACGTGCGGCGCATCGACCGGCATGGCCATCGTGTCGAAGAACAGCACCGCGCCGGACTTCGGAAACAGCACCTGGATGTTCTGTCCGTTCTTGGCTTCCCGGGCGCGCGCGGCGGCAATTGCGATGTCGCCATTCCAGCCCAGCGCGACGCACACCGCCCCGGAGGCCAGCTCGTTGATGTAACCCGACGAGGAAAACAGCGTCACGTGCGGCCGGATCTGACTCAGCATCCGGGCCGCCTCCTGGTAATCGGCGGAGTTGTTGCTGTAGGGCAGCTTGCCGATGTAGCGCAGCGCCGCCGGAAACACTTCATCGGCCGAGTCCAGGAACGACACCCCGCAGGATTTCAAGCGACTCGCGTATTCGGGCTTGAACACCAGGTCCCAGGCGTCCTGCGGCATCGGCAGAGAACCCAGTGCAGCCTTGACCTTGCCCACATTGATTCCGACCGTGGTAAATCCCCACAGCCACGGCAGCAGGTACTTGTTGCCAGGGTCCACCTTGGCGAGCTGCTTCAGCACCCACGGATCGATGTTCGAATACGTGCTGATCCGGTTCTGGTCCAGTGGCTTGAGCAGCCCGCCCTCCAGCTGCAGCTTGGCCCAGTGCGACGAAGGCACCACGACGTCGTAGCCGGTGTGGCCGGCCACCAGCTTCGCGTACAGCGTCTCGTTGGCATCGAAGGTGTCGTAGCGCACCTTGATGCCGGTTTCCTTTTCGAAATCCGCAACCGTGGTGTCGCCGATGTAATCGGACCAGTTGTAGATGTTCAGGAACTTTTCGTCCTCGGCCCGTGCCGGCGCTGCCGCTGTCCACAGCGCGGCCGCCAGCGCAAAGGGCATCGCAGCGGCCCGCAACAGCGTGCGGGCGCGCATCGAAACGGATTGACTCATCGAGCGCTGGCCCTCGGAGTGGTCAGACGTGCAGCAGCAGATGTTCGCGCTCCCACGAGCTGATCACTTGCATGAACTCGTCGTACTCCAGTTCCTTGACCAGCCGGTAGATCGTGGCGAAGCGCTCGCCCAGCACGCCGGCCAGCTCCGGCGTGCCGGCGAGAAGATTCAGGGCCTCCGACATCGCGCGCGGCAGCTCGTAGGGCGCGCCGTACGCGTTGCCCGTGGCCTCCTCGCTCGGTTCGAGCCGCTCTTTCATGCCCAGGTAGCCGCACGCGAGCGTCACGGCCATGGCTACGTAGGGATTGGCATCGGCGCCGATCACGCGGTTTTCGATGCGGCGCGCTTCCGGCGTCGAGCGCGGCACGCGGATGCCGACCGTGCGGTTGTCCCGACCCCAGCGGATGTTGATCGGCGCAGCCGCGTGCCGCACCAGGCGCCGGTAGGAGTTCACGTACGGGGCCAGGAACGCCATCGCCGCCGGCAGGTACTTTTGCAGCCCGCCGATGTAGTGCCGGAACTTGTCGGACGGGGAGCCGTCGACGTTGGAGAAGATGTTGCGGCCGGTGCGGCGGTCGACGATGCTCTGGTGGATATGCATGGCGCTGCCCGGCTCATTGGCCATCGGCTTGGCCATGAAGGTCGCGTACATCTTGTGCCGCAGCGCCGCCTCGCGCAGCGTGCGCTTGAAGTAGAACACGCGGTCGGCCAGGTCGAGCGGATCGCCGTGCAGGAAATTGACTTCCATCTGGCCGGCGCCGATCTCGTGGATCAGCGTGTCCAGCTCCAGACCCATCTCCTCGCACCACTTGTAGATGTCCTCGAACAGCGGGTCGAATTCGTTGACCGCGTCGATGCTGTAGTGCTGCCGGCTGGTCTCGGAGCGGCCGCTGCGGCCCAGCGGCGGCGACAGCGGGAAGTCGGGATCGGTGTTCTGCGCGATCAGGTAGAACTCCACCTCGGGCGCCACCACCGGCTGCAGGCCCTCCTGCGCATACAGCTCGCGCACCCGGCGCAGCACCGAACGCGGCGCGAAGTCGACCAGGCGGCCGTCGGAGAAGTAGCAGTCGTGGATGATCTGCGCGGTGCGGCTCGGCGCCGGCACCCACGGCACCACGCACACGGTGGTCGGGTCGGCCAGCAATTCCATGTCGAAATCGCTGGGCGAGATGATGGCGTCGTACTCGTCGCTGTCCGGCGCCTCGCCCGTCACCGTCATCGCCAGCACCGATTCGGCCAGGCGCATGCCGCGGTCCTGCGTGAACTTGGCGCGCGGCAGGATCTTGCCGCGCGCCACGCCGGTCAGGTCCGGCACCAGGCATTCGACTTCGTCGACCTGGTTTTCGTCGAAGAAGCGCTCCAGGTCCGACTGGGTGAAATCCGAGCGCAGCCCCATGATGCGATTCAGGCAGCGCGCGAAAGACCGGTCGTGGAAGCGGCGCCCAGGCGGCGCGCCCGCGCGGCACGGCAGGCCTCTCCGAACGCGCGGAACAGCGCCGTCGAGGCCGGGTCCTGCAGCACCTTCCACTCGGGATGCCACTGCACCGCCAGCGCGAAGCCGGGATGGGCGCTGATATGAACGGCCTCGATCGTGCCGTCGCGCGCGCGCGCTTCGACCCGCAAGCCCGGGGCCAGCTGGTCGATCGCCTGTCCGTGCAGCGAATTCACCTGCAGCTGGCGCACGCCCAGGATCCGGTCCAGCTCGCCGCCGGCAACGATGTCGACCGGGTGCGACGGCCGGTATTGCGCATCGGCGTCGGATTGGGGATCGGCCCGATGGTCGAATCGGCCCGGCTCTTCGTGCACCGCCTGCAGCAACGTGCCGCCGAGCGCGACGTTGGTTTCCTGCAGCCCGCGGCAGATCGCCAACAGCGGCAGCGCCCGCTCGATCGCGAGCCGCACCAGCGGCAGTGTCACGTCGTCGCGTTCCTGATCGAGTGGCAATTCGGTGTCGCGGATGCTCTGGCCGAAGTGCATCGGATGCACATTCGCGGGTGAACCGGTCAGCAGGATGCCATCGGCCAGGTCCAGGAAAGCGGCCAGATCGGGATCCCCGCCGGTCGGCAGCAGCAGCGGATGGCACCCGGCCGCATCGTGCACCGCATCGGAGTATTTGCGTCCCAGTACGTGAAAAGCGTGGCCGCCCAGCATCCGGTTGTCGCACGGAATGAGCACAAAGGGCGCGCGTGCCGAGTCTGAATTCATACCTGATGAATGTTCGTCGATTGACATGAACCTAGTATTCTAGGCTTGGCAACGCCAGTCTATCGAATCCCGCGCCGGGCCGGATACAGACCGAATCGGGTAAAGCTTAGCTTCCAAGAACGATCCCCAGCCAATGTCCAAGTGAAGAGCGAGCGAGGTTTCCTGCTCGGTTGCGACGATCCGCTTGCGCGTCATTCGTATTACGAGGCGACAGTGGATCGGGGCGATCCCTTCCCGCCGCTGCAGGACGACGTCGCGTGCGATGTGTGCGTGGTCGGCGGCGGCCTGGCCGGGCTGTCGGCCGCGATCGATCTGGCCGACGCCGGCTGCACGGTCGCGGTGCTGGAGGCCAGGCAGGTCGGCTGGGGAGCGTCGGGACGCAACGGCGGGCAGGCGCTGGTCGGACTGTCGTCGGATATGCAGGTAATCGAGCGCCAGCTGGGCCGCGAGGCCGCGCGCCGGGTCTGGGACACCACGGTCGAGGCGGTCGGGTTGATCCAGGAGCGCTGCCGGCGCTTCGGCATCGATTGCGAATGGCGGGATGGATTCATCGCGGCTGCGGTGACGCAGCGCAGGGCGGCCGAGCTGGCGGGTTGGGTCGAAACGCTGGCTCGCGATTACGGCTACGACCGGATCCGGCGCATCGATCGGGCCGAATTGCCGCAGTGGATCGCGAGCGGCCGCTACCGGGGTGCGGCGTTCGACGCCGGCAGCGGACACCTGCATCCTCTGAAGTACACGCTGGGGCTGGCGCGCGCCGCCGCCGGCCTGGGCGTGAAGATCTTCGAACAAACGCAGGCGATCGAGGTCCGGCCGGGCCGATTGACGCAGGTGCGCACGCCGCGCGCGAGCGTGCACTGCTCGCACGTGCTGCTGGCGGGTAACGTCTACCTGGGAGACCTGGCGCCGCGGCTCGCGGCCCGCATCATGCCGGTCGGGACCTTCATCGCGGCCAGCCGGCCGCTCGGCGCCGAGCGCGCCGCGCAGCTGATTCCGAGCGGGGCGGCCGTAGCCGACACGCAGTGGGTGCTCGACTATTTCCGCCTGTCGCGCGATCACCGGATGCTCTTCGGCGGACGCGTCAGCTACAGCAGGATCCTGCCGCGGCGGTTGCCACAGGCGATGCGGCGCCGGATGGTGGATGTGTTTCCGCAGCTCGCCGACGTTGCGATCGAATTCGCTTGGGGCGGGTACGTCGACATCACGATGAACCGCGCCCCCGACTTCGGGCGCGTTGCCCCCAACGTCTATTATTTGCAAGGCTTTTCCGGGCACGGGCTGGCGCTGACCGGACTGGCCGGGCGCCTCGTCGCCGAGGCCATCGGCGGCACGGCCAGCCGTTTCGATCTGTTCGCCGCGATCAAGCACCGCGAATTTCCCGGCGGGCCCTGGCTTCGCACGCCGTTGCTGGTTGCCGCGATGGCGTGGTACCGGATCCGAGACTTGCTGGGGTGAGCTCGATGGCCGCGGCGAGGGGACGTTCAGCCCTCTTTTGCGAGCGCCTGAACACTTGCGCGGCTCGATCGCCCCTCGCCCGCGTCAGCGGGAGAGGGGAGGGGGTGAGGGTGCCGAAGAGCAGGACCTTTCACCGAACGCCAGAACACCGCAGCTACTCCATGTCACTTACGACGCAAAAACCGGAAGGACCCGTCACGGTGTCATCGACCCAGATCGTCAGCGGCTTGCCCGACGTCTCCGAGGCGAGAGCGAGCGCGAACATGCGCTGCCCTTCCTTGCCATTGGGCAAAAGAAATAAGACGTTGCCCGCATCGGCAATCTTGCAGGTTCCCAACGAGTCGACCTTGGCGAGCGAAAACCAATCCGGGTCCGCGCCGCGTGACGGATCGTGTGCGCGCAATGCGTCGACCATGCCCGTTGCGGAGTAGACCTCCGCGTGAGCGGTCGATGCGAGAAAGAAGACTGCACTGCAGCAACCAGCGAGCGGTCTCATTCGCTCATCTCCGATGCTTCATCGCTTGCCTCAATCGGCATTGTAGGAAGAAAGCAGGAACTCGAGTATTTGGCTTTTTGTCAACAGTTTGTATGAGCTAGAACCTTCTCTTCTCCAAGGTGTCTCAGCCTCAAAAGCTGGCCTGCCTGGTCAGAGCTTGAGCAAAGGGGACGTGATGAAGAACCGGCGAGGGCACAACCTTCTGCGACCAGCCGTATTCATGCTGACTCTGCTGCAAGCCGGGGCCGCGCTGGCATCGGAGACCTGGTACCAGTGGGTGGATTCGCAAGGCGCGGCCCACCTGGACAATCAGTTGCCCGGGCCTGGGATCTCGTACCAAATGATGCTAGTGCCCGAATCGATTCATTGGGCGGCTCGCCCCGATATCCCTGCGCCAGTCACCGACGCGTCGAGCCGTCTTGTAGCGAACGTATTCGCGCAAGCGCCTGACTCGGTCTACCCGGTCGTGCTTGGAGCCTCCGGCTTGCCTGAAGCCCCCGCGACCATCTCCGGATCGGCCGTAGCCATTTCAGAAGACACGTTACTGACCAATTGTCTCGTGACCGAGTCGGCAGGACGAGACTTGCTGATCGGTGTCGGCGGAATTGACAAGCTCGTCAGGGCAGAGCTCGTTGGTCGGGACTACCCGATGGGTCAGTGTGTCCTCAGTGTCCGCGGTGTGCGGTTACACCCCGCGGCGGGTGTGCGCCGATTCGATACGTTGGAACTTGGTGAACCGGTCTATGCCATCGGTAATCCTGCGACACGATCGGTATTTCGAGCGGAGCTATCGGGCTTGCAGGTCTTTGACCGCGCCCGTTACCTGCTGACGACGGCTCCAATTTCCTCAACCTCGTCCGGTAGTGGGCTGTTCGACGGCCACGGCAATCTGATCGGAATCATCTCCTGGATCTGGTGGGATTCTCAATCGGTCCAAGTCGTCATTCCGGCCGAGGACTTCTGGAGGTGACGCACTTGTTCGAGGGGCGACCAATCGCGCTAGCGCTGACGCAGAACCTTCTGCGCTGGATCGCCCCTCGCCCGCGCAGCGGGAGAGGGGAGGGGGTGAGGGCCGAGCGCTATCGCCGCCTCAAGTCCACCCGCGCTGCTTCACATCCCTCAGCGTCAAATCCAGGCTGCGCCGGATCAGCCCGATCATCTCGTCGATCTGCTCGTGCGTGATCACCAGCGGCGGAGCGATGATCATCCGCTCGCCCACCGCCCGCATCACGACGCCGCTGTCGAACATGTGACCGCGGCACACCATCCCGACCTTCAGGTCCTCGGCGAAGCGCTCCAGCGGGACCTTCTTCTTCACCAGTACCAGCGCGGCCATCATCCCGCACGCTTCGGCCTGACCCACCAGCGGATGGTCCTGCAGCGCCTCGAAGTGCCGCTTCAGGTATGGCCCGACATCGTCGTGGACGCGCTGCACCAGGTGCTCGCGCTCGATGATGGCGATGTTCTCGTTGGCCACCGCGCAGGCCACCGGGTGTCCGCAGTAGGTGAAGCCGTGCGCAAATTCCTCACCCTTGTCGATCATGACCTTGGCCACGCGTTGTCCCACCAGCACCCCGCCCAGCGGGATGTAGCCGGAGGTGACGCCCTTGGCGAACGTGATCAGGTCGGGCCGGGTTCCCATCCGCTCGCAGCCGAACCAGTGGCCCAGGCGGCCGAAGCCGCAGATCACTTCGTCCGACACCAGCAGGATCCCGTAGCGATCGCAGATGCGCTGGATCTGCGGCCAGTAGGTGGGCGGCGGGATGATCACGCCGCCCGCGCCCTGCACCGGCTCGCCGATGAACGCGGCCACGCGGCCGGCGCCCAGCTCCAGGATTTTCTCCTCGAGGCGCTGTGCCGCGAGCAGGCCGTACTCGTCGGGCGGCATTCCGGCGCCGTTTTCGAAGTGGTAGGGCTGCTCGATGTGCGTGATGTTCGGAATCGGCAGATCACCCTGCGCGTGCATCGCATCCATGCCGCCCAGCGACGCGCCGGCCACGGTGCTGCCGTGGTAGGCGTTGCGCCGGCTGATGATCACCTTGCGCTGCGGCTGTCCCATCAGGTCCCAGTAGCGCCGCACCATCCGCACCACCGTGTCATTGCCTTCGGAACCGGATCCGGCGAAGAACACGTGGTTGAACTGCGGCGGCGAAATCCGGGCCAGCGTGGCCGCCAGCGTGATGGCCGGCACGTTGGAGGTGTTGAAGAAGCTGTTGTAGAACGGCAGCGTGTTCAGCTGGCGGTACGCTGCGTCGGCGAGCTCGCGGCGGCCATAGCCGACGTTGACGCACCACAGCCCGGACATGCCGTCCAGAATCCGGTTGCCCTCGGAGTCCCAGACATAGATGCCGTCGCCTCGCACGATGACGCGCGAGCCGGTCTGGGCCAGCAGCTTGTAATCCGTGGCCGGATGCAGGTAGTGCGCGCTGTCGACCGCCTGCAGGGCCGCGGTGTCGTAGTGGGGCGCGGCGGGTGCACCCGATGGACCTGTCTTTTCGAAGCTGGCGTGCATGTGCGGTGTCCCGTCAGACGTGCAGCAGAAGGTGCTCGCGTTCCCACGGGCTGATCACCTTCATGAATTCGGCGTACTCGAGCTCCTTGACCGCCAGATACACGTCGATGAACGGCTTTCCGAGCACCTTGTGAAAGGCGGTACAGGCGCGCAGCTCGCCCAACGCCTCCGACAGGCTGCGCGGCAGCTCGTAGTCGAGCGAATAGGCGCTGCCGGTGTTCTCGGGGGTGGGCTCCAGCCGTTCACTGATGCCGAGCCAGCCGCACGCCAGCGTGGCCGCAATCGCAAGATACGGATTGGCGTCGGCGCCGATCACACGGTTTTCCACGCGGCGGTTCTCGGGGGTCGATCCCGGGATCCGGAACCCGACGGTCCGGTTGTCGTGCCCCCACTGGATGTTGATCGGCGCGGCGCCGTGGCGGACGATGCGCCGGTAGGAATTGACGTACGGTGCCACCAGCGCCATCGCCGCCGGCATGTACTTCTGCAGTCCGGCCAGGTAGTGGTTGAAGATGCTCGAGGCCGAGCCGTCCGGATTGCTGAAGATGTTGCGCCCGGTTTTGGCATCGAGCAGGCTCTGGTGGATGTGCATCGCGCTGCCCGGCTCGCCCTGCATCGGCTTGGCCATGAAGGTCGCGTACATCTGGTGGCGCAGTGCGGTCTCGCGCAGCGTGCGCTTGAAGTAGAACGTCTGGTCCGCCAGCTCCAGCGGGTCGCCGTGCAGGAAGTTGATCTCCATCTGTCCGGCGCCGACCTCGTGGATCAGCGTGTCCACGTCCAGCTCCATCGACTTGCAATAGTCGTAGATCTCTTCGAACAGCGGATCGAATTCGTTGACCGCGTCGATGCTGTAGGCGCGACGGACGGTCTCGGCCCGGCCGCTGCGGCCGATCGGCGGCGCCAGCGGCATGTTCGGGTCCACGTTCTTCGCGACCAGGTAGAACTCCAGCTCGGGCGCGACCACCGGCTCCCACCCCTTGTCGCGATACAGGCCGAGCACGCGCCGAAGCACGGTGCGCGGAACGAAGTCGGCCGGCTCGCCGTTCGTGCGGAACGCGTCGTGGATGATCTGTGCGGTCGAATCGGCGGCCCACGGAACCAGGCACGCGGTACTCGGATCGGGACGAAGCACCAGGTCGTGGTCGGTGGCCGCGATCACGGCCCGGTAGGAGGCATCGTCGCCGGGCTTGTCGCCGTTGACGGTCATCGCCAGCACGTCTTCGGGCACCCGCATGCCGCGGTCTTCGGTGAACTTTTCGCGCGGCAGGATCTTGCCGCGTGCGACGCCGGCCAGATCGGGAACCAGGCACTCGATCTCGGTGATCCGGTTCTCGTCGAACCAGCGATCCAGGTCTTTCTCGGTGAAGCTGCTGCGTTTGACCATTGCGCTCATGATGCATTTACCTCGATTGCTCGCGCCACCCTGGGCGGCGACACCGCCTGTGCCTGCGAAGCGGCGGGACCAGGCGGCAGACGTATAGCTGCCAGACCCGCACGGGTCCGGCCGCCGAGTTCAGGCTGCTGCCGGCCGTCGGGATGTCAGGGACCGCGCCGCCTTCGGCGCACGCCGCGTCCCTGGGGCTTCAGACCGCAGGTGCGGCGTGAGCTCTTGGCCCTTTGGATGGTCGGCATGATGGCGGCTCCCGGACCGCACGGCCGTGGCCGCTGCCGGTTTCCGGGTTGTTTTGTATCCGGCGAATGGAATGGATTTTAGCCGCAATTGGTATTATATGGAGATCCACTATTGGCGCTTCGATGGGGCCACTTAAGACGGCCATGGGAGGGAAATTCACGTGCGCCACGCTGCGCCAACTGACGAATTGCTGCGGTCCGCCCTGGCCGACGCGCAGGCGATGGGCGATCTGCCCAGGTACCGGATCCTGTACGAGGCGGTGCGGCGCGCGATCCTTTCCCAGCAACTGATCCCGGGGGCGCGGCTGCCGTCCACGCGGGAGCTGGCGCGCGATCTGGGGCTGTCGCGCAACACGGTGCTGTCGACGTTCGAGGCGCTGCTGGCCGAGGGATACATCGTGGCGCGCACTGGAAGCGGCACTTTCGTCGCGCACGCGGCAG
>Ga0307479_10001435_pt1 | contig 21646 bp, 13 predicted proteins | sample atmos_gasesECM4C_FD_203743 | JGI IMG/M metagenome (GOLD analysis project Ga0307479, IMG submission 203743) | Hardwood forest soil microbial communities from Morgan-Monroe State Forest, Indiana, United States - atmos_gasesECM4C_515 | ecosystem: Environmental > Terrestrial > Soil > Temperate...
GCTTTGTCAATGTGGCCAGCGTGGACCGCATCATTTACTCCATCTTCCAGAGATTCAACCTGGAATGGAAAAACCGCACCCTCAAGCTTTTTACACAAGCCGCTTGACATCACCGCTCTCAGCCTTATCTCGACAATTTCGAGTCGCATTGGTACAGTTTCTTACCCTTTTTTCTATGTGCGCTTTGCATGCACACCCTTTCCTCAGGCCGCGTTCGATTCGGAGCCTTTGAACTCGACCTCAGCACTGGCGAACTACGATCGATTGAGTCGCCCGATCCTAAGAATCCCGATCCTAAGAATAGGTCATCCTCAGAGAACAGGTGTTTCAGGTTCTGCGGATGCTCCTTGAACGTGAGGGCAAGATTCTCACGCGGGAGGAAATCAAGAGCAGGCTGTGGGCGAATGATACGGTCGTGGATTTCGATCACAGCATCAATGCGACGATCAATACTCTTCGGCGCGTCTTAGGGGATTCCGCCGATAACCCTCGGTATATCGAGACCTTGGCGCGCCGTGGCTATCGCTTGATGCCGGACGTCGAATACCGGGAGTCAGCGCCGGAAACTGCTTTAGAGAAAGACCGAGAGCAGCGTGAGCAGTCTGCCGCCGAGATAGGCGAGAACACGGCAAGCGTTCAGGAAAACGTTCAGGAAAAACTTCAGCATAAAACAAGGTCGCATCGGTGGAAGACTGCGGTTGCGCTGGCATCTGTCGTCATCTTGGTGGGCGCGGGTTATATCTCCTGGCGGCACTTTCGGTCTACACCGCTTCCCGGAAGAACCATGCTCGCCGTCCTGCCATTCGAGAATCTCACTGGCGATCCCAACAAGGAATATATTGCGGACGGTCTGACCGAGGAAACGATTTCACAGTTGGGACGGCTTAATCCGGAACAGTTGGGTGTGATCGCGCGAACGTCCGTCATGGGATACAAGCACAAGAACGTACGCCTGGACCAGATTGGACGCGACCTTTCCGTGCAGTATGTGCTGGAAAACAGCCTCCGTGAAAGCGGAGATCACCTACGCCTTACCGCTCAACTGGTTCAGGTAAAGGACCAAACTCACCTGTGGTCACTCGATTACGACTATCAAGCGAGAGACATCCTTAATGTCGAAGACGATGTAGCTAGGGCTGTAACGCAGGAGATCGGGCTGCGTTTGACGTCCCAGCAGCAGGGAAACTTAGTGCGGACGCATCCAGTCAATCCGGAAGCCTTCGAGGCATATTTTCAGGGGCGTTACTTATGGCAGGATCCGGACGTGGCTGCAAAGCATTTCGAACGGGCAACTCAGCTTGATCCCAGCTATGCGCTGGCGTGGGTCTGGTTGTCTCGTGCACGCTACCGCCAGGCTAACGCTGGTCGTGTGCCTACGGAAGAGGGCCACCGGCTTGCGCGTGAAGCAGCTGAACGAGCCTTGTCGCTGGACCCGAACCTGGCAGAAGCCCATGCGCAAATGGGAGACATTAGGGATTTGGTCGACTTCGATTGGGCTGGAGCGGATGCTTACTACCAGCGGGCGGTTGCTCTCGAACCCGGAAATGCCGAATTACTAGGTGTTGCGTCTCAACAGGCAGTAACCCTTGGCCGGGTTGACGAAGGTCTCAGGCTGATACGACGAGCGATTGAAGTAGATCCACTCAATGCGAGGCTGCGGGTAGGGCTTGGGCAACTTGAATATTGGACGGGTGCGCTGGACGAAGCAGTAGCGGATCTCAAGAGGGGACTTGAACTCGATCCGCAAGCTCCAAGCCATACATTTTTGGCCAAGATATATACGATACAGGGCCGGTCTCAGGAAGCCTTGGCTGAAACCGAACAGGAACGGATAAGTGCATGGCGCTTGGCAGATCAAGCTATTGCGTATCACTCGCTTGGCCGGGAAAAAGAGTCGGACGGAGCTTTGCAGGAGTTAATTACGAAATACAATACGCTTAATGCGTACCAGATCGCAGAGGTTTATGCTTTCCGGAACCAGCCCGACAAGGCCTTCGAATGGCTGGGGCGGGCTTATGCTCAACGTGACGGTGGTTTGGCCATCACGAATGTAGATCCCCTATTGAAAAGCTTGCACAAAGACCCGCGATACGCCGCGCTCTTGAAGAAGCTGAACCTGCCGACCTGATTAAAGCTAGTTCCAGGAACTCCATTTGCTGAAATCAAGACTTACAACCAGATTATGAAGTGATGGAAACCGTGCTGGATGGCAGCCGGATCCACGGGACAATACTCGGAGGAGGACCGAAATACCTTAAGCAACCAAGGGTGATGACTCCGTGACCTGGATCGGCAAAGTGAAATAAAAGGTCGCACCTCGTCCGTCGTTGGCGGTCGCCCACAACTGTCCCCCATGCGACTCCACAATGGAGCGACTGATGGCCAACCCCATCCCGCTACCTTGGGTTTTGGTGGTAAAGAATGCAGAAAAGATCTGATCCATCTTCTCGGTTGGCAGCCCTACACCCGTGTCACTGACCGAGAACTGAAGTTGACTGTTCTGCAGTTCCGACTTCACCGTAAGCTCTCCGCCCGAGTCCTGCATGGCTTCGATGCTGTTAAGCATGAGGTTCATGAACACCTGCTGCAGCTGCACCCGGTCTACCATGATTTTAGGCACTTCGGCGGAAAGGTCCGTGCGCATGGCAACTGACCATCGCGTAGCCTCACCTTTCAGCAGCGTGAGCATTTCCTGGATAATTCCGTTCGCGTCGACCAACTCACGCTGTGGAGGAGACTTCTTGTAGAACGAACGGATGCGGTCGATGATCTCAGCCGCACGATTCCCATACTTATCGATTCTCGTCGCGGTTGCGAGGGCTTTTTCTATGTTTGGCGGGTCGTGCGCAAGCCATTCGATGCAACTGTTGGCGCAAGTGATGGCGGCCGCTATTGGCTGCTTGATTTCATGCGCCAGGGACGCGGCCATTTCCCCCAACATGCTCACACGATTGATGTGCGCGAGTTCGGCCTCTAGCTGGCGCAGCTTTTCATGCTCTTGCTCGGCGCATTTGTGATCGGTGATGTCCGTCGAACTGCCAAGGAATTGCACTGAATCCCCGGTCGCACTCAGGACGGGGTGGCCAACTGTGCGGATCCATTTCCCGATCCCGCCCGGCAAGACAATGCGAAAAGTTACGTCATAATCGATTTTTTCCACGATTGAGCGTTCAATTGTGTTCTTCCAGGCGAGACGATCCTCCGGGTGGACGAGGTCGAGCCGCTTCTCCCAATTCGGCGCTCCATCCGCTGGATCGAACCCAAAAATACGATACCATTCCTCAGATAGGTGGACCACATTTCGATCCGAAACGCGCCAGGCCCAGCTACCCGTATGAGTCAACTTCTGCGCCTCTCCCAGATAAAACTCGCTTCGCTTCAAGGCTTCCGCAGCGGTGGCTTCCGACGCTGCCGAGCGTTTTGCGAGTTCGTGATTAACAGACTCCAGTTCGTCGCGAGCGTTTCGCAAGTCTTCTTCGGCGCGGCGGCGAACCCTCGCGAACCATGACACGAGTAAGGTGAATAAGGCAAAGATGACGAAATACGGAATCTCCGAGGCCGCAATGTAGAGGGTATAGAGTGGCGGCACGAAGAAGTAGTCGAATGCGAGTGAGCACAGGACGACCGCGAGCACACCGGGGCCTGGTCCTCCATACCAGGAACTGATTGCGCTCGCGCAGATGAAAAGTGGAACGGTCGCATCGCGGAACCCGAAGTGATCGAGCAACAGTCCCGCCCCCACTGCCACAACAACGGAAAGAACCGCAAACGAGTAACGTTGGAGACGCCTCCAACGCATCAGGCCACTGGATTGACGGGCGGCTGACTCAGTCGAGGCGAGAGGCAAGGGGTTCATTCTTGATCCAACTGCCGATGTCGGAATGCCGTATGGGCGACTGTCAAGGTCGGAATCATCCATGCTCATCGGGACTCAAGGCACCTAAGGCGATGCAGAATGTATCGCTCCGGTAAAAGCGCCTGGCCTCCCGACGTCCCGCGAACCCAATATCGTTTGATCAATCACACCTGTCGCTCGCACACCTGTCGCTCGCCTGTTTACCGCAAGTGCGAAGGGGGTGTAAATAGAACAGCGGTGACTTTGCGATGAAATGGGGATGAAAAGATGGAAGTTGTTGATTCCTAAGGTAAATTAGCCGAGCGGCCCTGATGCTGCCTCAGTTTTATTTTGACAATGTCGGGTCGCATTTGTACAGCTTCTTACTCTATATTCTGTCTACGGTTCGCATGTACACCCTTCCCTCAGGACGCGTTCGATTCGGAGCCTTCGAGCTCGACCTCAGCACTGGCGAACTGCGATCGACTGAGACGCCGAATCCGAATAACAAGGTTCTCCTCAGAGAACAAGTGTTTCAGGTTTTGCGGATACTCGTTGAACGTGAGGGCAAGATCGTCGCGCGCGAGGAAATCAAGAGCAGGTTGTGGGCGAATGATACGGTCGTCGATTTCGACCAAAGTATTAATGCGACGATCAAGGCCCTACGCCGTGCCCTGGGGGATTCCGCCGATGACCCTCGGTACATCGAGACCCTGGCGCGGCGTGGCTACCGATTGATGCCGACCATCGAATACCCGGAGTCAGCGCCAGGAACCGTCCCCGCAGAGGTCAACGCCGGGACCCATCCAACAAGAAGTCGAAGGCGGTGGGTGGTGGCGACGGGCGCGTTGCTCGCGGTTAGCGCGCTCGGTGTCTGGCGCTACGAAGTGTACCGCCATCGCATCACCCTCGCTCCCACCGACACAATCGTTCTGGCCGACATCGACAACCGAACCAGCGACCCTATTTTCGACGGCGCTTTAAACACTGCGTTGCGCTATGAAATGGAGCAGACGCCATACCTAAACCTGCTGGGATTGGATAAAACGTACGCCACTATGGGGCAAATGAAACTTGCGCCGACCACCAAGATCACCCCAGGGGTCGCGCGCCAGATTTGCAGCAAGACCAACAGCAAGATGGCGATCGCTGATTCCATCGGCGACGCCGGTAACCGATATCACCTGCAGATCAAGGCACTCGACTGCGGGACAGGAGCGACCTTGGCTGAGGTGGGGACCGACATTAGCGCTCGTAGTCAGGTAGTCCATGAGTTGGGGGCGACGGCCGTGCGCCTTCGGAAAAAGCTCGGGGAGCCGGCCGAATCGTTGGCCCGCTTCAATCAGCCTCTGGAAAAAGCGCTTAGCCCCTCCCTGGAAGCACTCGAGTCGGGCAATCAGGGAGTCAAGCTCTTCCTGGCTGGCAACCCGCAGGCAGCGCTCTACCTGTTTCAGAGGGAAGTCGAACTTGACCCTAACCTTGCCATCACCTACGAAGGGATTGGCGCGGCCCAAGGAACTCTCGGCTATTACGATCTCGAGGCAGCTTCATGGACACGCGCTTACCAATTGCGCGACCGAATGACTGAAAAGGATAGGCTGAATATCGAGCTTCTTTATTACAGTACCGTGACTGGGGAACTCGACAAATCCTACTCCGTTCTACTTCGAGCGCTGGACCTCTTTCCTCGCAATGTATTCTTTCATACTAATCTAGCGGACACGTTGGCTAGACTCGGCCAGCTCAAGCGTGCGGCCGACGCAGAAGATGAGACGGCGCGGCTGGGGCCAAGTCCACTCTATTTTTCCTGGGCTGCCTCTGACAACATAATCGCTAGCAGGTTCAAGGAGGCGAGGTCATGGCTGGCTCAAGCGGATGCCCTTGGATTTGACAGCCTTGGACTGAAAATCGATAGATTGCAACTCGCATTCATCGAAGGTGATCGGGCAGCGCTTGACCGGATATTCGATGGCGAAGCACAGGGCCCCAATCAAGAGGTGTTCTTGCGTGAGCGATCGACATTTGAAGCTCTGCAGGGGCACTTTGATTCCGCAGATCGCCTACGACTGCAGGCATTGAAGGTGTCAGACCCGGAACATATTTCCAGGGACCTTGTTTTTTCGGCTCTTCGGAACGCAGAGGTGGGCAGGGCAATCCAGGCGCACAAGACCCAGGACCAGGCGCTTCAGAATAAATTGGGGCGAAACGAAAGAATAGTTTTGGCTCTCTCGCTCGCCCGGTCGGGGAGAACCGACGAAGCCAACCGGCTCGCGGACGAACTCAGCCAGGAAGCACCACTGGACACGATAGTGCAGAAGTATCTTGTTCCGACAGTGCGTGCTGCGGTCAAGTTACGCCAGCACGACCCTCACGCCGCCATCGATCTGCTCCGCGAGACCGTCCAGTACGACCTCGCATTTACACAGTCGTTCGATTATCTCTACCCGTCCTACATCCGTGGCTTGGCCTACCTGGAATTGGGCGACGGCCGATCAGCAGCGGGCGAGTTCCAAAAGCTGATCGACAATCCCGGTTTGTGCTGGCCGCATATTACCGGTCCGCTAGCCCGGCTTCAACTCGGACGAGCGCAGAGACTGATGGGCGATAACGCATCCGCCCGCGAATCTTACGAAGACTTCCTTAACATTTGGAAAGATGCCGATCCGGATATTCCCATCTACCGACAAGCCGAAGCCGAGTACGCCCAGCTTAAGAATCTAGGCGAGCAAGGGCGATGACTCCGTTACCTGGATCGGCAGGGTGAAATGAAAAGTTGCGCCTCGTCCACCGTTGGCGGTCGCCCACAACCGGCCACCGTGCGACTCCACAATGGAGCGACTGATGGCCAACCCCATACCGCTGCCCTGCGGCTTGGTGCTAAAGAATGCAGAAAAGATCTGATCCATCTTCTCCGCTGGCAAGCCCACGCCCGTGTCGCTAACCGAGAACTGGAGTTGACCGTCCTGCAGTTCCGACTTCACCGTAAGCTCCCCGCCTGATTCTTTCATAGCTTCGACGGCGTTGAGCATCAGGTTCATGAACACCTGCTGCAGCTGCACAGGGTCTGCCATGATTTTGGGAAGTTCGCCGGCAAGTTCCGTGCGCACGGCAATTGAGGATCGCGTAGCCTCAACTTTCAACAGGGTTAACATTTCGTGGATAATTCCGTTCGCGTCAACCAACTCACGTTGTGGAGGAGATTTCTTGTAGAACGAACGGATGCGGTCGATGATCTCAGCCGCACGATTCCCATACTTATCGATTCTGCCTGCTGCCGCACGGGCCCGATCAAGATTGGGCGGCTCGTGTGCGAGCCATTCCACGCAACTGTTGGCGCTGGTGATGGCGGCAGCGATGGGCTGCTTGATTTCATGCGCCAGAGAGGCGGCCATTTCCCCCAACGTGCTCACGCGATTGGTATGCGCCAGGTCGGCCTCGAGTTGTCGCAGTTTTTCACGCTGTTGCTCGGCAGATTTGCGCTCTGTGATGTCGGTCGAGCTGCCTACGAACCCCTCCAACTCCCCGGCGTCGGAAAGGACGGGATGGCCGACAGTGTGGATCCACCTCACCATTCCATTCGGTAAAAGGATACGGAACTCCCGATCATAATCGGCTTTTTCCGCGATGGCCCGTTCGATAATCCCCTTCCACTTTAGGCGGTCGTCCGGGTGGACGCGTTCGGAACATTGTTCCAACGTCAGTGCTCCCACAGCTGGATCGAAGCCGCAAATCCGGTAGAACTCCTCGGAGAGGTGCACCGTCTTCCGATCTGCTACGCGCCAAGCCCAGCTGCCCGTATGGGTCAGCCTTTGCGCCTCGGCAAGATGACTTTCACTCCGGCGCAGAGAATCCTCGACTCGTTTCCGTTCGGTTACGTCCATGGTTGTGCCGATGACTTCAACGATTTGGCCCGAGGCATCCATCACCGGGTGGGCGATGGTGTGAAGGTGCTTTATCCTCCCGTCCGACAAAACGATTCGAAGATCAGCCTCCGAGTCAGTCCATCCCGTTTGTGTAAACTCCATTTTCTTTCGCTCGTCAAGGCTGGCTCGGTCGTCGGGATGAACTCTGTCGCGAATGAGGGACCAAGCGGGCTTCAGTTTCGGGTCGATCTCATGGATGCGATACATCTCGTCCGACCAGAAGTGCTCGTCAGTACGGACGTTAATCGCCCAACTTCCCATATGGGCAACGCGCTGCCCTTCACTGATATAAAACTGGCTTCGCTGAAGGGCTTCCTCGGCGCGCTTGCGATCTTCAATATCCGTAAGGGTCCCGTACCATCTCACAATCTTTGCATGCCGGTCTCGAAGTGGGACACCACGCACCAGAAACCACCGATATTCCCCGCCAGCGGCGCGCCGGAACCGCGCCTCGTCTTCGAAAACCTGCCCGGTTGTCACAGAGATGCGCCACTTCTCGGAATGGCGCACAAGATCCTCGGGATGGATCGCACGCTGCCAGCCTATGCCTGAGGTCTCCTCGACGGAAAGCCCGGTGTACTCGGTCCAGCGCTTATTCACAAATGTATTGGAGCCGTCAGACAATGTAGTGAAAGTCAACGCTGGAATTGTTTCCACAGCTTCTCGCAGAAGCTTTTCCTGGCTCTTGAGCTGATGAACGCGCCATCGATAAAGTGCCCAAAGCAGTGCAATAAGGACGGCGATGCACGACAAGCGGAACCAGTAAGTCTGGTAGTAGGCCGGGGCGACGTTCAAAACGATCGCAGTTTCTGCCCCGTTCCACAGCCCCTCGCTGTTGCTGGCGACCAGCCGGAATCGGTAGGAGCCGGGTCCAAGGTTTGTGTAAACGGCTTCCCGCGCTGCAACCGGCTGGCTCCAGCCACTGTCGAAACCTTCGAGAAAATATCGAAAGCGAATCCGCCCGGGCGCCGCAAGGCTGAGCCCCGTGTACTCAAACGTGATTCGCCTTGGAGATGGTGGAATTCGAACGGAGGCAGCGAGGCTTGCGGTGATGTTATCGGCGGTGATCGCCTCGATGTGAGGCAGCGCCGGAACTGAATTGTCGGCGATCTGGGACGGATTAACAACCGACAAGCCGCTGCCGAGTGAAAACCAGATTCTGCCCGCTGAATCCGAGACCACCGATCGACTCCGCTTCACTCCTTCAGTGCTCTCGAGACCATCGGCCTGGTCATACTCGCGAACGTCAACTGCTTTCACAACACCGCTTAGCAGTTTGTCGCGCGGAACGCGCAAAACATGATCTGAGGTCGCGATCCAAAGCCAGCCGTTTTTGTCTTCTTCAATTCCGAATATCGGTGCATGCAGGGACTCAGGTATTCCGCGGGGTACATGCACCAGCCCATCACTGAGGTAAGCGAGACCTTCGGCCGTTCCTACCCAAAGGACTCTCGTTGAATCCCGCAAGAGGCAGTTGACATCGTCGGAGGGTAATCCGTCGTTGCCGGTATAGGTTCGCCACCCCTTCTGCGACATGGCACTGAGGCCCTTCGGAGTCCCGAACCACATAGTTCCGTCAGGGCCTTCGGCAATCGACGATATGGTGTTCGCCGCTAGCCCGTCTGTGGTCGCGTAATTTGTGAAATGACCGTTCTTCAGCTCGCTTACACCACTACTGAGAGTCCCGGACCAGACGGTGCCATCACGACTTCGATAGACCGCGTACACCCTGTTTTGTGCGAGGCCGTCTGCCTGTGTGTAGGTTTTGGCGGTAAACGAATTACCGGAGTAGCGCAGATGGGTGAGTCCACCCTGTTGTCGTCCCACCCAGACGTCATCATTGCCAGTTCCGGCGAGGGAGTAGACGACATCGTTGGCGATCCCATCGGCAGTGACCTCCCCAGTTTTCTCTCCCTTCAGCCATCGCAACCCGCCTTGCGTAGGCGCAATCCAAGTGCGGCCGCCGGAGTCAACGTGCAGTGGCCCCATACTCTGCGATTTCAAATTGGGAAGAGAGTACGTAACGAAGGCGCTGTCTCGCAGTCGCTCGAGGCCGCGCGTGCTACCGATCCAGATGTTTCCCTCCCGATCTTCGAAGAGCGCATCTACCGGTGCAGCGGTACTCAGTAAAGAAACCCCATTCGCGTTATACCGAAACAGTCCATGACTCGTGCCAACCCAGATGTTCGAGTTCCGGTCGCGAAGAATTGAAAGTACGTCGAGATTGGAGAGAGATGACGGTACACCTGCCAAACTAAGCTTTGTTCCACTCCAGCGCAGCACACCCTTGGCCGTTCCGACCCACAATTCTGAGTTTTGAAGAGGCAGAAGGCAATTAATCTTCGTATCAACCCGCCCATTCGATGCGCTCGAAACGCGGCCTCCCTGGAGATAGAAGAGCCCTTGATGCTCCGTGCCAAGCCAAATCTTTCCGTCGTCAGTCTGCGCAATGGAGATCACAACCGAGGTGGGCGCCGCCAGACGATCAAACCAGCTGAAGGAAGTTGCTCGCTGGTCTGGAGCTTCGCTGTTCGCGACTCTTGCAGCGCCGGTGGGAAGAGCTGCGGACGACAGGCTTCGAAATCGGTTGTCACTGTATGTGAGAGTTCCCTCAGCTAACGATGAGAGCAAAACCGCGCCCGACCTTCCCCGTGTCATTGCGGTTGTGCCGTTCTCAGTCTCGCCGCGGATGAGCTCGAAGTTTCCATTGTGGTAACGAAAGACTAGGGTGTTCTGTAGCAAGATCCAGAGATTGTCGCTTGCGTCAACGACGAGTGTTTGTACCGGGCCAATCCAGATTGGATCGGGATGGGCCAGCTGGAACTGGTGAAAATTAAAGCCGTCGAAACGAACAAGGCCTTTATCTGTCCCAATCCAGAGATAGCCATCGGAACTCTGTGCGATGGCCGTTATAGATCCGCCTGGCCAACCTCTCTCAGTTCCCCACGAGTCGTGGAGATATTGCGACGCGGCCCGAGCGGGATCGAGCGCATACGCCGAAACAGCGAAGCAGACGGCCGCGAGCCCGGCAATGGCACACCTGAATAGCCAGCGTCTTCCAAAGCCGTCCTCACGGTAGGTATTCAAACTTCTCAACCACAACCTCGCTTGGCTTCTGCATAGGATTTTTGTCGCTCGCACCGACGAAAAAGATCAGACGGAGTTTCGCCTGACCCGGTCCCGGTATGCCAGTGAACTCATGTTCAGAAACGAGTTGCGCTCCGGCACCGGAAGATCTTCCGCGAAAGGTCTTGAAAGTTGCATGTCCAGGTTCCCAGCGCAGGACATGCGTCAAGGTGCCTGATGGCGCCGCAAAAGGGAACAGGTTCCCAGGACTGTAGAACGGTTGAATTGCATATTGTGCATTGTTCTTATTTGCAGTGTCACCCCGGCCATGGACCTCTACGTCCATCTCGTGAAAGTGCTGCTCGCTGGCCGACTCGTCGAAGGTAAACATACTGAAGGCCGCGGCGGGTTCTAAGTGAGAAGTATCACGCACAGTGACCGAATACGTGCCGTACCCGAGACTGCGATTTAGGAATATTTCTGCACACGACCAGCTGCCCAATTTCTTCTTGATCTGCATGTGGAGCGCCCCGCTCGCGTCGGTCCGTGCATTTTCAGGATCGTAGAGGTTGTTCGTGCCTCCCTTGTCACTTGCCATCATGCGAACACCCCAGTCATAGCCGCTGAATTTAAGCGATCCGGTCGGGGCTAATTGCGGCGTTCCAACGCCTTTCACAATCGTCACGAGAGCGACGGAACCGCCTTGGGTCGGGGCCACATCCGTCGTGGGCAGCGGATGATAATCCGGCTCCACCAATAACGCAGCATACTCAAATCCCAGATGAGTTTCCGTGCTCCACGTTGAGTCTGCCTTGATGGGGATGAAGGGATGCTCAGGCCAGGGCTGCACCCACCATTGCCCGCTGTGCGCATAAATAACAATCTGCTGCTTTGGTCGAGCGCTTCTGACCCGTCCAGAGATCGTGTCCACTTTTTCGCGTCCACCCTGCGCCGCCGGCGGAATATGGGTGAACTCGATTGAAGGTGCGGAGTTGCCTTTATGCGACTGGCAACTATTCAGTGCAATGCAGAATACCAGCAGGAGCGACCCCTGCAAGAGAACTGGGGCCAACAGTCGGTGTCGTTCGCTCCTAACCTGCATTTCAAACTCTCCTTGACAGAAAGCCCGGTGTATTCGGCGCAACGCGTATTAAGAACTATGCTGGAGCTGTCAGCCAGCTCCTCGATGTTTGCAAACGGCGTGGACAAAGAACAACGCCTAGACGACCAAGGCCGACTCCGTCATATGGGTCGGCACGATGAAATGAAACGTTGCGCCTCGTCCATCGTTGGCGGTCGCCCACAACCGGCCGCCATGCGACTCCACAATGGAACGGCTAATGGCCAACCCCATCCCGCTACCTTGGGTTTTGGTGGTGAAGAAAGCAGAAAAGATCTGATCCATCTTCTCCGCTGGCAACCCCACGCCCGTGTCACTGACCGAGAACTGGAGTTGGCCATCCTGCAGTTGCGACTTCACCGTAAGCTCCCCGCCTGAGTCTTTCATAGCTTCGATGGCGTTGAGCATGAGGTTCATGAACACCTGCTGCAGCTGCACACGGTCGACCATGATTTTAGGCAGTTCGGCTGAAAGTTCCGTGCGCATGGCAATTGACGATCGCGAAGCCTCACCTTTCAGCAGCGCGAGCATTTCGTCAACGATTCCGTTCACGTCGACCAGTTCACGTTGTGGAGGAGACTTCTTGTAGAGGGAACGGATACGGTCGATAATTTCAGCCGCACGATTCCCGTACTTGTCGATTCGGGCCGCTGCCGCACGGGCCCGCTCAAGATTGGGCGGCTCGTGTGCGAGCCATTCCACGCAGCTGTTGGCGCTGGTGATGGCGGCGGCGATGGGCTGCTTGATCTCGTGTGCCAGCGATGCGGCCATTTCCCCCAACGTGCTCACGCGATTGGTGTGCGCCAGATCGGCCTCGAGTTGTCGCAGTTTTTCACGCTCTTGCTCGGTAGATTTGCGCTCCGTGATGTCGATCACGGTACCCACGAGCTCAACGATGTCGCCAGATCGGTCGAGCACCGTATGGCATACGCAATGAATGTCTCTGACCCTTTTGTCTGGATGAACGATGCGATAGTCCAGTTCGAAATCTACCTTGTCGCGGATGGCTTTTTCGACTCGTTCTCTGCATTGAGCTTGATCGTCCGGATGAATCCGCTGAATGATGGCCTCTAACGGCGGTGGGGTTCCATCACCCGGGGCGAAACCCAGTACGCGAGAGCACTCCTCCGAATAGTATGTGTTGCCACTCGCGGGGTTCCAGGCCCAGCTGCCTGTATGGCTGAGCCTCTGTGCTTCCGCGAGATATGCTTCGCTTCGCCGCAGCGCCTCCTCTGCGCGCTTGCGCTCAGTGATGTCCTGGACTGTACCGTAGAAGCGGGTGGGTTTGCCCCACTCGTCTTTCTTTACAGCGCACGTACTATTGAGGACGCGCACTTCGCCGCTGGGACGGAGGATGCGGTGTTCCACGTCATACCACACATCACTAGTAATCATCTGCTCCTTTTCTCGAAAAACACGGTCCCGATCTTCAGGATGGATCCTCTCCCGCAGTCCGTCCACGTTCATGGGACGTTCCTGAGGCCGCAGTCCAAAAATGCGGTAGGTTTCATCTGACCAGATCAAGCAATCCGTCGCGAGGTCCCATTCCCAATAGCCGACATGGGTGATGCGTTGGGCTTCTTCAAGCTTGGTTTTGCTGTCCTGCAAGTCGTGAGAGGCCAACTGCAGGGCCTCCTCGGCGCGCTTGCGATCTTCGATGTCGGTCGTGACCCCATACCACTTGACGATGTTTCCATCCTCATCTCGGAGCGGCACTCCGCGGTCCAGATGCCAGCGATATTGCCCATCCGAGCGGCGGGAACGCACCTCATTTTCGTGAGGTTTGCCGGTAGCAAGAGCTTCCCTCCATTTAGCTGCATGCCGCTCAAGATCATCAGGGTGAATTAGCGCTTGCCACCCTGACCCGGCCACTTGTTCCGCAGATGACCCCGTGTACTCCACAAATCGCTTGTTAACGTAAGTATTGGAGCCATCGGGCAGAGCACTCCACACTAACGCCGGAATCGTATCGATCACGTCGCGAAGCTCTCTTTCGCTTCTACGAAGGGCATCCTCCGCCCGCTTGGCGTCGTCGATGTCGAGAGTAACTCCTATCCAATACAGGAGAGTTCCATCACTCGCCCGCAGGGGTTCAACCCGGCTGAGGAACCAGCGGTACCCGCCTTCGGCGTTTCGAGCTCGAAAACTCACCTCACCACCACTGCCAGTACGCAAGGTGTGTGACCAGGCTCTACGCATCTCGGCGTGATCATCCGGATGCAGAAGGGGAAGATGGGAATCCCACTCTGCCCCGACGTCGACACCGAAACGGAGAGGATGATCTTTCGGGAGACCTAGATAATCCGCATGTCGTTCATTTACAAACGTGAGCGCGCCAGACGGAAGAGCGTACCAGGTATACGCAGGAATGACATTGAGAGTGGCTTGTAGTTGTGCTTCGAGCTCTGGGCGCTTCTGCGCAGCAACGCCATTCACCTCGAACCCGGTAAACAACCATAGTTCCGGGCCGTCGCCTGCTCTGTGGCCGAAGGCGATGAGTTCGACGCATTTGGGGGCGCCATCGCTCGTTCGCATGCGAACCTGCACACGATACGGAGCTCCAGTTGCGAGGGACCTTTGCCAGGAAGCCGAGGCGACGGCTCGGTCCTGTTCCAGAAGGAAACTGCGCCAGTCAGCTTGCTTGATCTGATCTGAATTGAACCCGGTGAGGCGTTCCAGGGCTGGGTTAGCGTACACGCATTGACCCTGGGCAGTCGCCAACCATGCGGGGTGCGGAGAACTTTGAATGAACGTGTTGATTTTCGTGATGTCAGCCATGCGCCGCTGCCAAGTCCAAGGGGGCCCGTCCGGCAGCATACAGACGAACAACGCCGGAATCGGGTCGATTACGGTTTGCCGCTCGAGCTCGCTGACTCTTAACCTTATTCCAGGTGAAGCTACCAGTTCCACCCTCAAATCTGGGCATCTTCTTGCTCGACTCCACAATGGAGCGGCTAATGGCCAACCCCATGCCGCTGCCCTGCGTCTTGGTGGTAAAGAACGCAGAAAAGATCTGATCCATCTTCTCCGCTGGCAAACCCACGCCCAGTGTCACTGACCGAGAACTGGAGTTGACCGTCCTGCAGTTCCGACTTCACCGTGGCCATCCTGGATGCGCCACACAGTGTGACCATACTGGGAGATCCGCCGGTCGGGATCAAGCGCGAGCGCGCCGGGAGGCCCCGACAACTGCATTGCAGTCAGAACAATTCCCAGCGCGACAAGGCATCGTGCTCGTCCGCCGAGTTCACGGCTGCGGCTCAAATCAGAACATCTCCCTGCGCCTGGCCATGAGCATCCGCACCTTCCTGCGAGATAGGCCGCGAGATACCCAACCTTCTCATCTTGGCCAGCAGCGTGGTTCGTTTCAGTCCCAGCTTCGCTGCGGCGCCGCGTGGTCCACCGACCACCCAGCCCACCTGTTCAAGCATTTCCACGATCAGGGCGCGATCGGAGTCTTCCAAGGTCATCGATGAGTGGAAAGTTCGGGCGCGATGCAGACTGGGGGTTATGAGCTCGGTCTGCTTTTTGTGAAGTGGGTTCGGCAGCACGCCGTCCCGCGAAAGGATCACCGAGCGTTCCACTAAGTTCTGCAACTCGCGAATGTTGCCAGGCCAGGAGTACCACTGGAACGCAGCCATCGTCTCTGGAGCAATGCTGTCGACTTGCTTCCCCATGCGGCGGCTGAACATCTTCACGAAATGCGTGACGAGAACAGGAATGTCTTCCCGGCGCTCTCGGAGCGCCGGCAGCAAGATGGGGAAGACGTTCAGGCGGTAATACAGGTCACTGCGAAATTGCCCGCGAGCGACCATCTTCACCAGATCGCGATTGGTTGCCGCCACCAGCCGGACGTCCACTTTGTGCGTGCGACCGCTCCCTAAACGCTCGAATTCCTGCTCTTGCAACACGCGCAGCAGCTTCGGCTGCAGGGCGGGAGGGATGTCACCGACTTCGTCCAGGAACAGCGTGCCTCTATCCGCCATTTCGAAGCGGCCAATCTTCTGCGCAATCGCGCCGGTGAAGGCGCCCTTTTCGTGACCGAACAATTCGCTTTCCAGAAGATCCAAAGGAATCGCCGCACAATTCAGCTTGATAAAAGCGCGCCCGCAGCGCTGACTGGCGTTGTGAATGGCATGCGCGATAAGTTCTTTTCCCGTGCCGGTTTCGCCCTCGATGAGGACAGTCGAGTCTGTGGGCGCAACCTGCTCCACCTGGTCGAGAACAGATTCGAGGGCGGCGCTATTGCCGATGATCCGCTCGAACGCGCGCTCGGCCTGATCCGGCCCAGGGTTCGTGACTATTGCATAATCTCCCACAGACACCTCTACACTTTAAGGCTCCCCACGCGACTGCAATAACCGAGGTTGCTCACATATCAAATGCAGCACGGACCCTTTTGAGCAACAATTGATGATCGAACGGTTTTGCGAGGAACTCGACTGCACCTTCTCTCATCGCTCGAATTCTCATCCTGGCATCCCCATGAGCCGTGATGAAGATGATCGGAATATTGCATCCCTCTTCTTTCAGCCTGGCCTGCAACTGCAGACCCGACATCTTCGGCATACGGATATCAACAATTAGGCACGCAGCCCGAGTATGCAAATCGGATTCGAGGAATTCTTCCGCGGATCCAAAGCACCGTGCGACCAGTCCAGCCGCTTCCATCAGGTCGCGCAGTGAATCTTGCATGGCCTCGTCGTCATCAATGATCGCTATTAATTTGGACGTTCGGTCCACCGACATGTGGACAGCTTAACGTCACTACTTCACTTGGAGCAATCAAACTTTAGGCTGACTGAACTAGACTTTAGGAGATTAGATCCTACTATCGATAATCGGGCGAGGAGAGCATCGATTCGCGCAAAGTCGGCTATGGGATGGACTTGAGCTTGTCCGCCATTCTGACCAGCTCAGGCAAGGATTTAGCCTGCATCTTTTTCATGGCTTGGCTCCGATGCAACTTGACGGTGGCTTCACTGGCGCCGAGTTCCGCCGCAATCTGCTTATTAAGCATCCCGGAAACGACGAGACTCATCACCTCGCGCTCCCGGACGCTTAATGTGTTGTATCGCTGCCGCAGTTCAGCGGTGTCTCGCTGCTTTTCGCGGACGATGCGATCTCGAGTGAGCGATCGCTGAACCGCATCGAGCAGATCCTGGTGCCGGAATGGCTTTGTCAGAAACTCGACCGCGCCAGATTTCATGGCCTTGACCGACATCGGAACGTCCGCATGGGCCGTGAGAAAGATGATTGGAATACTTACTTTCCCTCTTTTCAGTTCGTGTTGAAGGTCCAGGCCGCTAATGCCGGGAAGTCTCACGTCGAGAATTAGGCAACTGGGAACGTCGCTGCGCGGATTCGACAAGAACTCCTGTGCAGTTCCGAAAGCCTTAGAATGCAAGCCGACGGAGTCCAGCAGTTCCTGGAGAGACTCACGCACATCTCTATCATCATCGACAATGAATACGGTTGGCACATCTTGCGTGCTCATTGTCCCGCGTCCCTGCCGGAAATTCGGCGAAATGAATTGTCACATCTTTCGCTTCGCAGCGGCCGCAACCGGCGATTATGAGCGTACATGACGAAAAGCGGTCTTTCTCCGTGAACTCACTCTGCTAGAGCTAATCGAGACCGCCGCTAGCCGATCTCATGTCCCCTGCAGAGATTCGCAATTCGGTACGGCGACGCAATCAGCTGCAGTCGTTCACGTCCCGCGTACCCACTACTGGGAATGAGCCAGCGCCGGTCTGGCGATATCGGAATAGATTGTATCGGATGTGCAATGCAGCGACCGCGTAAATTTGCATCTCAAGGAAGGGTACACGGCCGCTGAGTATCACCGATTTCGCACACTCGCCGCCTTGAGACGTTTATCTTGATGCACGCCTACAAATCGGAAATGGTCAATGTGGCGCACTCACCGGCTCAGGTTTCGTCTCTGGCATATGGCTAATTTGCGAGACCTCGCTGTTGAAGTTGAAGTCGGTTGGAGCCCTGCCGGTGATCAACCGTGCACCGCGACTGAATGTCAGATCCTGTATCGCCCATTGCATGAAAACGAGGATGCGACTCTCGAACGAAACCAGATAAAGTACATGGATAAAAGCCCAAACCAGCCACGCTAAGAACCCCGAAACGTGAACGCCGAAAACATCGGCCACTGCGGCCCAGCGTCCAATAACCGCCAGAGTCCCTTTGTCGAAGTAACGAAAGGGTGGTAGCTCCCGCCGACCCTTTACTTTTCGCAAGATCGCTTTTCCTGCATAGGCTCCTCCCTGCATAGCGACTTGGGCCACTCCAGCCAAAGGTTTTCCTTTTTCATCCATCGCGGAAGCCAGATCGCCTACTACGTAAATGTCCGGATAGCTTGGAATGGTCAGGTCAGGTTTTACTTTGACTCTTCCTCCCCTATCGGTCTCGGCTTTTGTGCGGCTAGCCAGGAGTTTGCCCAGCGGCGACGCTGCGATGCCACCTGCCCAGATCACAGTTTTCGCGACGATTGAATCGGTTTGCCCGCCGGAATCAATCGTCAAGCCCTCTTTGTTCACCTCTTTGACCATTGCGCCGCACCTCACCTCGACTCCAAGCCTGGCAAGCGAACGGCTCGCCTTTTCGGCCAGGTCTTCAGGGAAAGGCATCAGTACTCGAGGCGCGCCATCCAGTAGGATGATTTTCGCTTCCTCGGAATGAATGGAACGAAAGTCATTTTTTAGCGTTTGGCGGGCGATTTCCGCAATCGCTCCCGAGAGTTCCACGCCAGTCGGCCCCGCACCAACAATCACGAATGTGAGCCAGCTTCGGCGCTGCACGGGATCCGAAAGGCGCTCGGCCACTTCGAATGCGTAAAGAATTTTGTGGCGGATGGCCGTGGCTTCTTCAACACTCTTCATGCCGGGCGCCCACTCTTGCCACTCGTTGTGCCCGAAGTAGGATGTCTGCGAACCGGCCGCAACGATCAATGAATCGTAAGGAACGATGGCCCCATCGGCCAGGATGACGCGTTTGGAATCAGGATCGATGTCCACGACGGTCCCCAACCAAACGCGAGTATTTTTCTGCCGGCTTAGGACGCTGCGAAGGGGCGAGGCGACCTCTCCCGCCGAAAGCGAGCCCGTCGCGACCTGATAGAGCAGCGGTTGGAAAAGGTAGTAGTTTCGCCGATCGATAAGCGTCACGTCCACCAGATTTGAGTTCAAGTGCTGGGCCGCAGATAGCCCGCCAAATCCCCCTCCAATGATGACTACCTTCCTGCGTTCGCTCATTGCTTTCCTCCTAGATGTAGCTCAGGCAATTTCCCGACTGCGACCAGGGACGAGGGTCGGCGCAGACCCGCCGTTTAGCTCCGCATCCACATTGTCCAGGGCCAGCATGCCCATTGCTGTACGGGTTTCGATCGTGGCGCTGCCGATATGCGGAAGTAGAAATGTATTTTTCAGCGAAACATATTCCGGGTGAAGTTTGGGCTCGCCTTCAAATACGTCGAGTCCGGCAGCGGCGATCCGGCCGCTCTTGAGAGCGGCAATAAGGTCGTCGTCGACCACCAATCCGCCGCGAGCCGTGTTCACCACGATGGCCCCGGGAGGCAGAAGGCTTATGGCCTTGGAGTTCAAGAAATGGCGGGTCTGAGGAGTCTCCGGAGCGTGCAGGCTCAAGAACTGGCTTACGCGAAGCAGATCCGAAGTATCCTTATGGTAGACGGCGTCGCCTGCGATTTCCGCAGGTAACTCCGAAGCGTTGCCATAGTGAATCTTCATCCCCAATCCTCGCGCTCGACGCGCCACGGCTTGTCCCACGCGCCCCATTCCAAAAATGCCGAGGACTTTGCCACCGACTTGCCATCCCAAAAGCATGTCGGGGCTCAGGGGTTTCCACGCTCCCGTTCGAACCAGTTCCTGAGCCTCGTAAGCGCGACGCGAAGCACCCAGCAAAAGCAACATTGCGATGTCGGCCGTTGCTTCACTGTTGACACCAGGGGTGTAGGCGACTGGAATTTTCCTGCGAGCGGCGGCCTCCAGATCGATATGCTCAAAACCCACCGAGTACGTGGCGATGATTTTTACGGTGGGCGAAACTTTCTGGAAAAATGCAGAGTCCAACCGGTCTGCCGGCATGATAAACAAGGCGTCGGCTCCTTCGGCCAAGGAGAGCAGCTTCTGCTGGCTGAAAGGAAACTGGTTCGGGTTTCGTCGCGCGTTGTAATCGCGGTCGATACGGTCTTCAACTTCCTTCGGATAACGGCTGGTCACCACCAGAATGGGTTTACTCATGCTCAACATATCCTTCTACGCGCTCATACGATCCGCAGGGTTTCGCTTGATCTCCTGACCCACGACGGAAGATATTCCGACGCATGCGGCTAGAATTCCGAATTGCATTTGACTCTCCACTCGCGGGATTAGCCTTCGCGACAAATGCCTCGGCAAAGCTGACAGTGTTCATCAGAACAGGCTTTGTAGCAGGTTACCCCTCCGCCGCCTTGATTTTCTTGTTCAGCGCCGGATCCTCGAAATTCGTCCGGAGGAATTCTGCCGTCGTAGGTAAATCCACCCGAAGATTATGCACGGTGCAAATCTGTACCTTTCCTGCGCGAAGCCGAAAGTCGAGTGCATGTCCTCCGGCGTGTTTATCCTGCCGCAGAAAGTGCAAGTGAAACCCCGCCACTCCGATCCCCTGCGCATAAGTTGGAGAACGAAATCCGGCCAAGGTCCCCTCCACGTCAGTGAAGATATTCTCTGTTTGGTGTTTCGTTGCTTCTGTGAGCGGAGGAAACGGTCTGGCCTGGCGTTGCACGGTTCGTGTGCGGACTTCATCGAAGACGCCGTCGACTCTCACCGCGTTGAAGAGGTTGGCATCAGTCGCCTTCTCAATCATCGCCAGGAGTTCACTCTTCGTCATCTGCCGCGCTACATCCAACTCCTGCTCCGGCTGGAAAAAAGTAACCACAGCGAAAGGCGTCTTTTGGTCGCCCGTGACCGGGCGAGCGGACCCATCCGATCGAAGTTGATAAAACGTCCCATCAAAACCGATCATCTCGCCGTCGAGCTGGTTGAACGTTCCAAGTCCGAAGTCGCCATGTTTTCGAATCTCGCCGTATGTCGCCTCGCCCTCGTAAATCCCGGTGATTAAGGCGGACATCAAGGAAGTTTGATACAGCTCTCCCGCGCGATGATCGTCGCTGCCTGAGACGTAATGCCAGGCCGGCTGGATCATTGCTAGCGAGCCAGAGGCAAGTGAATTCGTCATAATCCTCTTCTCAATTCCCTTTGCTGCAGTTACAGGACGCCTCCCTCGTGGACGTCTTCAAACAGCTTGGCATTGTCTCGATAGTCGACTGGTACTCCGACGATCACCGGGCCCGGCGTATCGAAGGCTTTGCGCAGCACTGGCGCAATTTCATCCGGATGCTGAATTCGCAGGCCGGTGGCGCCGAAAGCTTCGGCGCACTTGACGTAATCGACCGGACCAAAATCGACTCCCGACGTGCGGTTGTACTTAATTCGTTCTTGCGTGCCCACCATGTCGTAGTGGCCATCGATCCAGATCATGTGAACCAGATGGGAATTCAGACGGACTGCTGTCTCCAGCTCATTTGCGGAGAATAAGAACCCACCATCGCCGGAGATGGAGAGCGCCTTCTCGTGCGGACGGACGATGGTGGCTGCGATGGCCCAGGGCAGGGCCACACCGAGAGTCTGT
>Ga0307479_10001436_pt1 | contig 21645 bp, 18 predicted proteins | sample atmos_gasesECM4C_FD_203743 | JGI IMG/M metagenome (GOLD analysis project Ga0307479, IMG submission 203743) | Hardwood forest soil microbial communities from Morgan-Monroe State Forest, Indiana, United States - atmos_gasesECM4C_515 | ecosystem: Environmental > Terrestrial > Soil > Temperate...
GGAGGTGACGCCCGCCTCCGGGGTCTTCTTCGTCTCCTCCGGCTACTTCCGGACGCTCGGCATCTCGATTCTCTCGGGCCGGGATTTCGATCAGCGCGACGACGACGGCAAGGCGCCGCCGGCGGTGATCGTCAACCAGGCCCTGGCGCGCCGGCTGTGGCCGGGCCAGGAGGCGGTCGGCAAGCGCCTGCGCTCCGGCCGCATCGAGCTCGGCCGAGCGAGCCCCGAGCGAGCGAGGTCCCGACGCGCGAATCAGAAAAGGTCGCTGGCGGGGGTCGTCGGCGGCCCCGGTCGCCTTCTCCTCGGCCGCCAGTTTGGGACCCGGCGGTCCGACGACAGCGGGAAGGTGACCGGGGGCCGCTGCGATGCTGCGGCCGGTGGCCCGGCGCCTGGCCTAGTGGAAGACGCGCTTGCCGCCGGGCTTGACCTCGGTCCAGCCGGTGGGGCAGGTATTGCGGTCAGGCACGTCCAGGCAGAAGCACACCTTGGTGCTGCCGGAGTCGACCGTGCTGCTGGTGCCGGCGGCGACCTGCAGCTCGACCTGGTTCGGCCGGCGCACGCAGGCGGCGTCGGAGCCGTAGCGCGCGAAGACCTGGATCGCGTGGCTGGAGTCGTTTTGGAAGGTGACGCCGCCGCCGCCACCCGCGGCGGGGGCCGCCGCCTTGTCCTGGGCGAGGAGCGCGCCAGCGCCCAACACCGTGCACAGAGTTACCGTCCCGAGCAACCACTTCATGCGAGAACCGTGCTGCATTGCGTGTTCCTCCTCTGCGTAAGTTGATGGCCCGCGCCGGGCACACCACCGCCCTCCGCGGCCGCGCGCGCCTCGACGCTTCGCGGCCGGCCGTGACGCCGGCACGCGAGCCAATCTCCTATACGCAGAATGGGGGCGAGAGGTTCCGCGGATGGCGCCGATTCAATGCCACGGGCGCAACCGACGACGCCAACCTCAAAAGACGAACATGCCGGCGGCCGCCAGGAACATGAGCGCCGTGGCGAGCGCTACCGCGGCGCGCCCCAGCAGCGAGCTGGGCTGGCCGTTCATCAGCTTGCGATCGGCGGCGACGACGAGGATGCCGACCATGAGGAAGGGCGCGAGCAGGCCGTTGATCACGGCGGTCCAGAACAACGCCTGGATGGGGTTGATGCGCGCGAAGTCGAGGGCGATGCCGGCGGCGGTGGAGAGCAGCAGCATCCCGTAGAAGCCGCGGGCTCGCGCCACCTTCTGGTCGAGGCCCTGGCGCCAGTGGAAGGTCTCGGCGAAGGCGTATGCGGCGGAGCCGGCGAGGGTGGGGATGGCGAGGAAGCCGACCCCCAGGATGCCGATGGTGTAGAGGGTCGCCGCGAGCGGGCCGGCGAGCGGCCGCAGCGCTTGGGCGGCCTGGCGCGAGGTCTCGATCCGGGTCAGGCCGTGGGCGTGGAGGGTGAGAGCGGTGGTCAAGATGATGAAGAACATTACCGCATTCGAAAAAAATGTGCCGATGCCGACGTCGAGCTTGCGGTCCACGATCTCGCCATGGGTGGCGCCCTCGTGCATCACCACCATCCGGCGTCCCTTGGCCTTCTCCTCCTCGACCTCCTGCGAGGCCTGCCAGAAGAAGAGATAGGGGCTGATGGTGGTGCCGAGGATCGCCACCAGGGTGGCCCAGGCGGTGCGGCCTGCCGGCAGGCTGGGGACGACCGCATCGCGCAGCACCTGGCTCCAGTGCGGGTGCACCAGGAAGGCGGTGATGGCGTAGGCGGCAAGCACCAGCGCCAGCCACTTGAGCACGGAGGCGATCTGCACGTAGCGCAGGCGCACGATCGCCGCCGCGATGGCGATGCCGAAGACGACCACCAGCACGTGCGAGTTGATGCCGGTGAGCATCTGGGCGGCGTCGGCCATGCCGGCGAGGTCGGCGGCGATGTTGATGGTGTTGGCGCCGAGCAGGGCGACGGCGGCCGCCACCAGGAGCGGCTTCGGGAAGCGCTTGCGCAGCGCGCCGGCCAGGCCTTCGCCGGTCACCATGCCGATGCGGGCGCACATCATCTGCACCGCGGCCATCAGCGGCCAGGTGAGCAGGGCGGTCCACAGCAGCGCGGTGCCGAGCTGGGCGCCGGCCACCGAGTAGGTGGCGATACCGGACGGATCGTCGTCGGCGGCGCCGGTGATGACGCCCGGGCCGAGCGCCGCGAAGAAGCGGCGCAGGGCGCTCGCCTTGTGGACTGGCGGCCGCGACGGCGCGCTCCGCGCCTGGGCTTGCGTCATGGTCCCTCCGGGGCGGTGTGCAGCGATCCCGCCTCAGAGGGCGGGAGGGAAAAGGGTCAGCCGGGGCCCTGGCACCGGCGTCGGCCGCTCTGCTGGCAGGCAGCCGGGGCCGGCAGGTCCGGCGCGATCAGGTCTGGCTGCCGCTGCCGGGATTCGCGGGAGGAGCGGCCTGGGTGGACTGCGGCTGCGCGGCGTTTGCCGGCGTCGCGGTGGTTGGCGGCGCCGCCTGTGCCGCCGGCGTCGGAACGGTGACCTCTGCCTTCGGTGCCTCGAGCTGCGAGCCGGCCTTGTCCTCCGGCTTCGGGCCGGTCATCGCATCCTTGAAATCGCGGATCGAGGTGCCCAGGCCCTTGCCGAGCTCCGGCAGGCGCTTGGGCCCGAAGAAGAGCAGAGCGATGCCCAGGATGATGAGCAGGTGCATCGGTTGGAAGAGTCCTTCGAACATAGAACCTCCGATGGCGTGCACTAGACGCCACGCCTCTATTCTCAGGGCAGGCGGGTCCAGGGTCAAGGGGGACCGGCGGGGACGGTCAGGGCGACAGCGGCGCGGGGATGACGGCCAGGGCGCGCAGGCGGCGGACCTCGACCGTGGGCGGCAGGGCGCCCCAGGCGCGGATCTGGCGCACCAGCGCCGGCGGCAGCAGCCCGAGCGCCTGCGCTTCGACCGGATCGAACGGCATGGTGGTGGTGGCGCGCGCCGGCTCCGGCAGGCGCTGCCAGGCGGCGACCGCGACGCGCAGGTCGCGACCGGGAAAGACCACGCCGCGATCGCGGCGGAAGCCGAGGAAGGCCACGACGATCGCCGTCGCGAGCGCCGCCGCCGCCAGGGCGGCACCCCATCCGGCGAGCCAGGGCCTGGCGGGAGCCTGCGGCGTCGCGGGCGGAGGGTCGCCGGGCGGAGCGCCGGAGCGCGGGGCGCCAGGCGCGAGGCCGGCGATGCCGAGCCCGCAGGCGACGGCGGCGGCGAGCAGGGGGAAGGCCAGCGGCGCGAGGACGAAGCGGGCGGCAGGAAAGAAGTAGAGCGAGAAGGCGACGTCGTGCGCCGCGAGGGTGACGCCCGCGGCGAGGGCGGCGATTCGGAGGAGGTGCGCGGTGTCCGCGGCGTCCGGGGCGAGGGGGGCCGTGCGGAAGAGGTGCGCGTCGTCCGCGGCGCCCGCGGCGTCCGCGGCGCCGGGGGCGCGGGCCGCCGCCGGCCCCGGCCTCCGGCGCCGGCGTTTCCAGGGCCGCGGCAGGACCAGCAGCAGCCCGGCGAGCCAGCCGAGCGCCGGCCAGACCTGCCCGAGGTAGGAGTCGCGTGCGAGGCCGGGCACGCCGAGGAGGACCTGGGCGTAGAACTGGAGGTTCGGGATCGGCCTGGCGCCGCTGCCGCGCTCGAAGTCGTCATTGCCGCGCAGGGCGTAGCGGAGGTTGTACGTCACCCCGGCGTCGGCGTACCAGCGCGGCGCCCAGAGGGCGTACCCGCTCCAACGCCAGGGCGAGAGCTGCGAGCGCCAGAGCAGGCCGGCGACCAGCAGCGGCACCACCGCGGCGGCGGCCGCCCAGACCGCCGCGCGCCGCAGCAGCCAGCGGCCGCCGTGGGCCCGCCAGCCGCCGGCGGCAAGCACCAGCGCCGCGGGAGCGAAGAGCAGCGCGCTCGCCGGCCGCATGGCAGCCAGCAGGCCGAAGCTCGCGCCGCCGAGCGCCGCCGGCGCCGGCCAGCGTGTGGCCGCGGCCGCCATGCCCGTTCCCAGCAGCAGCAGGCAGGCGACGAGGGCGGCAGGCTCGTCGGCGAGAGCCACCCGCCCGACCGCCACCGCCAGCGGCGCCAGCGCCCAACCGAGGCCCGCCAGCAGGCCGGCGGCGAGGGCGCCCCCGGCGGCGCGCGCGCCCGTCGTCGTCGCGGCCGCCCCTCCGGCCAACCGCCAAACCGCGCCCGCGGCGACGAGCGCCAGCAGGCAGGCGAGAGCGGCGCCGAACAGGCCCGTGACCCGCCACAGCTGGTCGCCGCCGACGCCGAGCCGCACCGCGCAGGCGAGCACCATCGGCCAGCCCGGCGGGTAGCGCGGCCGCACCCGGTAGGGGCCGACCTGGAGGTAGTACCGCCCCTCGGCGGCGATCGCCTGCGCCGCCGCCGCGTACTCGAGCGCGTCCGGCCGCGGCCGCAGCTGCCGGCCGTCGGGCGACGCCGCCCACCGCCACCGCGCGGCGAGCGCCAGCGGCGCGACCAGCGCGACGAGCGCAACGGCCTCCAGCACCCGGCGCCGCCGGGACCAGGGCAGCTTGGCTGCACGGCCATCGCGCATGGGAGGCCAACCATATCGAACCCGGCGGCGATAAAGGCGGCTGCCGCCTTGTCACCTCTACCTTTCGGACCGGCTGTCACGAATGCGCCGCCTGCGGGAACTTAGCTGTCGTGAGGCAGACGAGGGGCCCGAGGGCCTTGAAAGGAGAGAGACCGTGAGGCTAGCCAGCAGTGCCGTCGTGATCGCGATCCTGCTACCGGTCGCCGTGCGGGCGCAGGGCAACATGCCGGTCGGATCCTCGGAGCAGCTCGGGCACATCTCGCACCAGGAGGATGCCGTCCACCGCGCGGCCGAAGCGTACAACCGGGGCGCGCGGGAGATGAGGAAGGCCCGCGACGCCAAGGACCCCGCCGACCAGAAGAAGCACTACACCGCGGCGCAGGCTCAGTTCAAGAAGTCGCTCGGCCTGGCGCAGGGCTTCGACGCCCTGCTCGGCCTGGGCCAGGCGAGCCTCGCCCTCGGGGACGACCAGGGAGCCATGACGAGCTGCAGCGAGGCGCTCGCGCTGAAGCCCAACAGCGAGGAGGCGAAAGCGTGCGCCGACCAGGCCAAGACGAGGCTGACCGCGGCCGCCGCGCCGGCGCCACCGCCTCCGGCAGCGACGCCGGCAGCGCCACCGGCTGCGCCGCCGCCGCTCGGCGTGCCGTTGCTCCGACGATAGAGCCCCGGCAGTTCTGTCGGTGGGTGTGCCACCGCGCTGCCGTTCCCGGGAAGCTCGTTCGACGTCGTGGTCTCGAGCAGCTCGAGTCGTTCCTCGCCAAGAGCCTTCGCCGGCGCGTTTAGCGGTGAGCATCGGGGGTATAGTCGGCTTCCATGCATGCCCCTCGGAGTGGCCGGGGCTGCGCACCCGGTTGGGCAGCGGTGGGCGATACGCCGCCGCGGTCCCGCGGTGCTGGCGCAGATGGCAGGTCCGTCGTGAGACGCCTGGTCACGGCAGGCCCGGCGCTGGCGCTGCTGGTCCTGACCTCCTGCGCCAAGGAGGTGCCCGCCGACGGCGCGCCCAAGGCTTCAACGCCGGCGCCCCCCGCGGCGGCGGCGGCAGCGTCGCCCGCGGGCTCGGGCAGCGTCGACGACGTGAAGGGAGCCGAGGCCCCGAAGCCGACCGTCGCGGCTGCGCAGGTGGCGCGCAAGCTGGTGCGCACGGTCGATCTCGACCTGACGGTCGCGCATACGACCGAGGCGGCGGACGCGGCGCAGCAGCTGGCGGTGCGGTTGGGCGGCTACGTCGCGAGCATGAGCGCCGAACGGTCCGAGGACCTGATGCGCTACGAGATGACGCTGCGGGTGCCGGCCGCGCGCCTGGACGCGGCCCTGTCGGAGCTCAAGCGGCTGGCGATGCGCGTCAACCGCGAGCAGAGCAAGGCCGACGACGTGACCGATCAGTACATCGATCTCGACGCGCGGCTGCGCACCTTGCGCGCGACCGAGGCCGAGCTCCAGGCGCTGCTGGCCGAATCCCGACAGCGGCAGCGCGGCGCCAAGGAGATCATGGAGATCTACCACGAGCTGACCGAGATCCGCACCAGGATCGAGCAGATTCAGGGTCAGCTCATGGCCCTGGACAAGCTCTCGGTGCTGTCGACGATCAATCTGCAGCTCGCGGCCCCGGAGGCGGCGCGCCCGGTCGTCGCCGAGGGCTGGCAGCCGGTCGCCACGGCGCGCGACAGCGTGCGGACCCTGATCGACTTCCTGCGCGGCCTGGGGAACTTCGCGATCTACGCGGTGATCGTGCTGCTGCCGGCGGGGCTCGTCGTCGTCGGCGCGCTCTACCTCCTGCGGCGGCTATGGCGCCGGGTGCGGCGCCGGCGGGAGGCGTCGCGGTAGCATCGGGAGAATGAAGAGCGGAAGGTCCGCCTTCCTGTCGCTGCTGCGGTTCCATCTCGGGGCGGGGGCGCGGCTGGCGGCACGGGTGGTGGTGCCGGTCGTCGCCGCGGCGGCGGCGGCCGCGACGTTCCTGGGCCCGGACTTCCTCGCGTCGGTGGCGCGGGCGCTCTTTGGCGCCGGGGCCGGGATCGGCTCGGGGGCCGTGGTGCTGCTCGCCCTCCTCGGCGTCGCCCGGGCGGCGGCGCCCCGCGTCTGCCGCGGGCTCTCGGGTTGGGTGCGCCACGCAGCAGCCAGGGGGTGGCGAGCAGCGCCAGGCCGGCCGCCCACGGCACCAGGGCCGCGCGCGGCGGGAGCGCCGGCAGAGGGTCGGCCGCTGGCTCGAGCTGCACTCCCTGGCGGCCGGCGATCCGCGGTCCTGGAGCGCCTGATAATCCGTTGCCGCCAAGTGTCGTTCGGCTATCGCTCAGGCGCGCCGGTGCTCGCCGGCGTCGATCTCGCGGTCCTGCCGGGGCTCACTCTGCTGCTCGGCCCGAACGGCTGCGGCAAGAGCACGCTGCTCGGGCTCCTCGCCGGCATCGAGGTCCCCGACGCCGGGTCGATCGAGATCGACGGCCACGACCTGTGGGTCGAGGAGGTCGCGGCCCGCCGCACGCTGGCGTACGTTCCCGAACAGCCGGACCTGACTCCCTACGCCTCCATCCAGGAGATCCTCGACCTGGTCTGCCGCCTGCGCGGTGAACCGACCGCGGTCGGCGGCGCGGCGCTCGCGCGCCTCGGCTTGGGCCACCTGGCCGAGCGCTCGGTGCGCGAGCTGTCGATGGGGCAGCGGCGCCGCGCCGTGCTCGCCGCGGCGCTGGTCGGCGCGCCGCGGCACGTGCTGCTCGACGAGCCCTTGGAGACGCTCGACCGCGGGGGCCGCGACGACGTCCTCGCCTGGATCGACGGCCTGGCCGCCGCCGGGGCGGTGGTGCTCGTGGTCTCGCATGACCTCGAGCCGTTCGTCGAGCGGGCGAGCCGCGCCCTCACCCTGCGCGACGGGCGGCCCTGGACCGTCGATCGCCTGCCGGCGTCGCGCGTCGAGCGCTGGCAGCTGCTCGAGCGCCTGGCCCGCGGGCTGCCCGCCGAGGCGGCGGGCGAGATGGCCGGGTAGGCTGGCCGAAGGGGGCGCGCTTGCCAGGGTTGTTTCAGTGTGATAACAGTATGGCGTGACGAAGGCGAGTGATCCTGTTTTCGAGGTGCTCTTGGACCTCGATGGACAGGTTCTCGTGGTGGACCCGGAGGGCGGTCACTGGGTCCGGTTCGCCGTCAGGCAAGTGCCGGTATCGCCGGAGAAGCCGCACGGCATCGACTACTCGCTCACGCTGCATGGGCCGGATGGCGAGCGATTGGTCGGCTTCGACAACGCCCATCCCGTAGCCGGGCAACAGCGCGGCGGACCGCAGGACCATCGTCATCGGCTACGCACGATCAGGGCTTATGAGTATTGCGACGCGGCTACCCTCCTCGCGGATTTCTGGAGCACGGTGGACGCGGTGTTGCGAGAGAGAGGAGTGATCCCATGACCGCGTTGAGAGTGGGTATCGCCAGCTATGAGGAGATGAAAGCGCGCACCATGGCCGTGGCACGCGGCGAGAGGCGGGTCGCGCCGAACGAGCCGAAGGTCTGGTTCACCTCGACGGAGTCTTTCGCCAAGGTTCTGTCGGCCGGCAATCGCGAGCTGCTGCGCGTGATTGCCGAGAAGGCGCCGGGTTCGCTCGACGAGCTGGCGCGGCTCACCGGCAAGGCCAAATCCAATCTGTCGCGCACCTTGCGCACCATGGAGGGCTACGGGCTCGTCGTCCTCGAACGTGGCGAGCGCGGACGGATTACGCCGAGAGTGATGTATGACCGCGTGGAGCTGGACCTGCCGCTCACCCGCGAGCGAAGAGTCAGCTAAACACAGCTGGCCAGAGTGCACGGCGTCTGGGCGGGGTCCGGCGACGCCCCTTCTCCCGCCGGGAGCGGGGGCGCCGCCGGATGTGGGGGCGGGGCGGTTACCGCGGCCGGGAGTTGCCGCAGGTGGAGGGAACCTGGGCCGTCGCGCCGGCGCCTGCCGCGCCGGCGGCGGCCGCCGCGCGCTGCCGGCGGCGGAGGCGCGCCAGGGCCGCCGCCGCGAGCAGGACGACCAGCAGGGACAGGCCGGCGCCGCCCAGGGTCGGGATGCCCTGGGTGCCCGGGGGCGGCGCCGGCGCGGCGACCGGCGTGAGGGTGGGATCGAGCGGCGCGGGGGTCGCCGGGTCGTCGCTGAGCGTCGTCGCGACGTCGCTGCCGGAGACGGTCGCCTGGGCGGAGAGGTTGGCCAGGCCGGCGGGCAGGGCCGGCGCGACGATGACCCGGAACGTGACGGTGAGCGAGGCGCCGGCGTCGAGGACGGGCAAGGCGACGAGCGGCGAGGAGTCGCCCGGACCGTTGCCGAGCAGGACCGTGGCGGCCAGGGAGGAGACGGATACGGAACCGGCCTGCAGGCGGGTGAGCGGGTCGAGCGCAACGGCGATGCGCAGGTCGTGGGCGGCGGCCGCGGAAGGGTTGGTGACCACCAGCGCATAGAAGATGGGATCGTTGGGCCGGGCGGTGCTGCCGTCCCCGCCGCCGCCCACCTGGGTGTCGGCGAGGGTGGCGGCGACGGCCGCCGACGGAGGCGGTGGCGGTGGGGGCGGCGGCGGCGTCTCGGCCTGGCTGCAGACGCTGCCGGCGCCGGCCTCGAGCGGCAGGCGCTGCAGGCAGGCGGTGTTGGCGATCTGCTGGACGCCCGCGGGCAGCGGCGAGGCGGCGCGCACGGCGAAGGTGCGGCTGCCAGATCCGCCGGCGGCGAGCGTGCCGAGGGCCAGGGTGCAGGCCGCGCCCGGGCCGCCGGCGGCGGGGGCGCAGATCCAGCCCGCGGAGCTGCCGGCGGGGGCGAAGGTGGTGGCCGCCGGGACGGTCTCGGTGAGGACGGCGCCCGTATCCTGGTTGCCGGTGTTGGCGTAGGCGAGCTGGAAGGGCAGCAGCGCGCCGGGGGAGAGCGGCGGGCCGGCATAGGTCTTGGCCAGCGCCAGGCGCGGCTGGCCGAGGGTCGGGGTGGAGACCGTGGCGCAGACCGGCGCCAGGCCGGGCGCCGTGGCGCAGCCGGTGTTGGCGACGGCGCTGACGCCGGCCGGCAGCGGCGAGGCGAGGGTGACGGCGAAGGCGGCGTGGGCCGCGGCGCCGGCGGCGAGGGCGCCCAGCTGCAGCGTGCAGGCGGCGCCGGCGGTGCCGCTCGCGGGCAGGCAGCTCCATCCGGGCGAGCTGGCGGCGGCGGCGAGCGTGGTGGCGGCGGGCACGGTCTCGCCGAGCGTCACCGCGGTGGCGCCCTGGTTGCCGGTGTTCCGCGCGGCGAGGTCGTAGACCAGGGTGGCGCCAGGAGCGCCGGTGCCGCTGACCAGGGTCTTCGCGACCGCGAGCGCCGGCGCGCCGCTGGTCGGGGTCGAGACGCTGGCGCAGGCGGCGACGGTCGCCGGCCCCTCGAGCACGCAGCCGGTGTTGGCGATGCTGGTGACGCCGGCCGGCAGCGGGCTGGCGACGGTCACCGCGAAGGTGCGCGCCAGCGAGCCGCCGGGACTGAGGTTGCCGACCTGGTTCTTGCACAGCGCGCCGGCGCCGCCGTCCGGCGGCGTGCAGGCCCAGCCGGCGTCGCTCGCGGCGGCGTCGAAGCGGGTGTTGGCGGGCACGGTGTCGACGAGCTGCAGGCCGCCGTCGCCGAGGCCGGAAAGGTCGGTGGCGGTCAGGGTGTAGCGCAGGACGGAGCCGGGAGCGCCGGTGCCCGCGGCGGTCTTCTGCAGGCCGACGTGCGAGGAGGAGCCCGGGCAGGCGGCGGCGGCGGTGCCGCGCGTGGCGGCGTCGAGGACGCGGCCGTCGGAGGTGGTGGCGTGGGCGGTGGCGGTGAAGGCCGCCGCGTTCGGGTTGTCGTAGAGGGCACGCCAGGTCACCACCAGGGTCCAGCTGTTGTTGTCGAGCGGGTCGGCGGGACAGCTGAAATCCACCTCTCCCGACAGGTCCTCGGGCGAGTTGCCGCGCGTGATGGTGCCCTGGCAGCCGGCAGAGAGGTCGGGGTCGATGCGCAGCGTGCCGGGCTGGTAGATCAAGCCGACGGTGCCGGAGTACGGCACCAGGAGGCTGCCGGTCAGCGCCGGGTTGCCGGAGTTGCGGGTGGCGTAGGTGGCGGCCAGGACCACGGGCTCGCCGCAGTCGAGGACGCCGTTGCCGTTGAGGTCGACGAAGGAGAGGACGGCGGTCTCGAGCGCCGGCTGCGCGGCCAGCGGCGACGCGGCGGCGGCCGCCAGGAAGGCTGCCGCGAGGACCAGGCGGCGGAGGTGGAGGCGTCCGCGGCCGCCGACCGGCCGAGGATCTGCCGCGAGGAGCGACCGGCGGCGGGCGTCCGCCGGCGCGGTGTCGATGGCGGTCACAGCTGCGTGCGGGTGGCGCTGAAACATGGGAAGGGGTCCTCCTTTGGCGAGGCGTCGGTGGGGTCAGGCGCGAGCGGGGATCAGGCGAGGCAGGCGTAAAGCTGCTCGACGCGATCGCCGGGGCTGCCGTGCGGCCGGCGGCCGAGTCGGACGAGCAGGGCGTCGAGCTGCGGCGTGGTGAGCTGGACGACGAGGCGGTCGCCGCGCGGGCCGGCGGCGCCGGTGCCGCTGGTGGCGCCGGTGGCGCCGGTGGCGCTGGCGCCGGCGTCGGCACCGCCGCCCGCCGCGGGCCGGGCGCGCTGCGCGGCGACCTCGACCTGCTGCGGCGTGATCGGGATGCCGGTGCGGCGCGCCACCTCGAGCAGCCGCTGCTGCTGGGCCTCCTCGAGCCGCGCAAAGAGCGCCGCGGTGAGGATGCCGGTGAGGTGCCCCTCGCGCAGCGCGTCGCCGAGCGGCCCGGTGGCGGTGGCGAGCTTGACGTAGTGGCTGCACCAGGCGGGGGAGCGGTGGTGCCGCTGCGCGAAATCCTTGGCCTCGAGCCCGGACAGGGCGAGGGCGCGCGCCACAGCGCGGGCGCGGTCGTAGAGCGACAGGCTCCGGCGCAGCTCGCCGTCGTTCTCGTCGAGCTGCAGCATCAGCCGGTCGGAGGGCGCGATCGCGTCCTCGCGCACCACGACCGGCACCGTCTCCAGCCCCGCCAGGCGGGCCGCCGCCCAGCGGCGCTCGCCGGCGATGAGCTGGTAGGGGGTGGCGCGCCGCGCCTCGGGCCGCGGGTGCGGCGCGACCAGCAGCGGCTGGATGATGCCGCGCGCCCGCAGGCTGGCCGCCAGCGGCTCGAGGTCGGCGGCGGTGGCCGCGGACCGCGGCTGGTCGGGGTCGGGCGCGATGGCCGCGAGCGGCACCCGCCGGACGGCGAGCGGCGGCGCGGGGCCGGCGCCCGGCGCGCCGCTCACGGCGCTTCTCCGGGCAGAGCGCGGCGCGCGGCGCCGAGCGGCAGGTCGCCGGTGACGAAGACGTCGAAGGGCGTGGCGGCCGGCAGGTGCAGGGTGGGCTGCACGGCGAGGTCGCGCCGCACCAGCTGCAGGCCGATGTTGGCCAGCTCCTGGCCGAGGGCGCCGGCGGCCACCTGCTGGCTGGTCGGGGGCTGCGCGAAGCCGCTCGCGGGCGGCTGCGAGAGTTGCGCGCCGGCCCCGAGCAGCGACAGCAGCACGGCGTCGCCGAACACCCGCCGCAGGTGGTTGTCGGTCTCGGCCGGCAGCCCGGCGGCGCCGGCGGCGTCGGTGGCCGGCAGGCCCGGCACCTCGACGCTGCTGCCGTCGGGGAAGAGCAGGCGGGTCCAGGCCACCAGCAGGCGGCGCTGGCCCGCGGCGACCTGGTCCTCGTAGCGGCCGAGCAGGCGGGTGCCGCGCGGCACTACGACTGCGAGCTGCTGCCCGTCGTACACGTCGCGGCTCACCTGGGCGAGCAGGGGACCCGGCAGATCGGAGTTGACCGCGGTGAGCAGCAGCGCGGGGATGAGCGTGCCGGCGGCCACCGTGCCGGGGCGCGGCGCCGGCCGGTAGCGCACGGCCAGCGCCCCGGGCTCGGCGGCGGCCGTGTTGGCGAGCGCCTGCCAGCGCCGGCCGCGCCCGCCGGCCGCCGCGAGCGGCAAGAGCTCGGCGCCCTCGCCCGTGCCGCCTTCCGCGCGCCAAGCGCGGGCGCCGGCGCCGCCCCCCACGCCTCCGGCACCGTCGCTCCCAGCGCCACCGGGAGCGAAGGCGCCGCCGGCGCCGCCCAGGAGGAGCGCCGGGCCCGCGGGAGCCGCTGCCGGCTCGGCGCCGTCGACCTGGACGGGCCAGCCCGCCCAGGGATTTCCCGCCGCCGCGGCCCCGCCGGAGGAGGTGCCGTGAGCGGTCGAGACCGGCGAGCGCAGGGCCCGCTTGAAGGCCGCCCGCCGCTCGTCGCGATCGCCGGCCGGCGCCGGAGCGCTCCAGCCAGCCCCGCCGGCCTCGCGAGCCAGTGCCGCGCCTCCCCCGTCGAAGCTCCGCGCCCCGCTGCCAGGCGAGCCCGGCGGCGCCTCGAGCAGGCGCAGCAGGCGCTCGTTCTCGGCCGCGGCTGCGGCCACCGCGGCCGCCGCATCCCGCGCCTCTCCCGGCGGCCGCGGCTCCCCGGCGGCACCGGCGTCCGGCCGCGGTCCGCCCGGGCTCGCCTCGCTCGCCTCGGTCGCAGCATGGGCCCCCGCCGCCGCCGTCATGCCCGCGCGTGCCAGGGCGGCCGGCGCCTGGCGCAGGAACCCCGGCGTGCCGCCGTCGAGGCGGAGCGGCACGGCGCCGCCGGCGGGCCGCGGCGGCGGCGGCGCGGCGACGAAGACCGCAACCAGCAGCGTCAGCAGCAGGACGAAGGCCGCCGCCACGAGCACCGCGCGGTTGAGGCGCCGGACCGGATAGCGCGCCCAGGGCGGCGCGGTCGGCGGCGGCAGCGAGCGGTTCGCCCGGCTCGCCGGGTCGCGGTCCGCCGGGCTTGCCGGGTAGCGGTCCGCCGAGCCCGCCGAGTCACTGTCCACCCAGCCCGCCGGGGCGGCACCTCCCGCACCGGCCGCCTGGTCAACCGCATTCGCCAGCGCCGCCGCGGTCCCGGGCTCGCCGCTGCCGGCAGTCCCGGCCTCGCCGCCACCGGCAGGCCCGGGCCGGCCGCCGGCGGCCATGGTCTCGACCCGCACGGCGCTCACTTCTCGGCCCCGCCGGGCGGCGCGGCTGGCGCGGGCGGCGCGCTCGGCGGCGGCGCGGGCTGGGCAGGGCGCCGCGAGCGCGCCGCGCGGTTGACGATCTCGAGCTTCTGCTCGCCGCGCCGGCGGCCGGTGCCGATCACCAGCACCGCGCGCTCGAGCACGCGGTCGGTGATGTAGGCCTGACCTTCGAGGCGGTAGTTGAGCAGCGCCAGCGAGCCGTCCGGCTGTGCCGCCAGCAGCACCGGCGCCTCGGCGTGGCGCGCCGCCTCGGGCAGCAGGATGTAGGTGTGCTCGCCGTCGTCGAAGACCTGCGACGGCGTCCAGGGGAAGCGGCGGTCGCGCTGCCAGCGGTAGTCGAAGTTGAGCTGCGTCAGCTTGACGCCCGGCGCGAGCCCGGTGGCGCCGCCGCCCGCCGCGCCGGCGCCGCCGGCCCCGGCGCGCTCGGCGTCGGCCCAGCGCCGCACCAGCTCATCCGGGTAGTAGAAGCGCAGCAGCCCGGTGTAGGGGAGGCGCGGATTGTACGACCGCGCGCCGCCGCCGCCGCCAGTCTCGCGGCAGGGCGGCGAGTCGAGCGTCAGCTCGTAGACCCGCCGGTCGGTGGCGATCAGCAGGTTGGTGCTGATGTCGCAGGCGGTCGGCTTCACCAGCACCAGCGTGATGCGGCCGCCCGGACCCGAGGCCGCGGTCTGGATGAGCCAGCGCTCGCTGTCGCCGGTGGCGGTGGCGAGCAGCGTCTCGCCCGTCTCGAGCTCGACCGCGCAGGCGCGCAGCGGCGCGCAGCGCAGCACCGGCCGCCCATGGCCATAAGGAAAGAGCACCGCCGCCGGGCGCTCGATGGCCTTCAGCTCCGCGGCGTCGCCGCTGGCGCGCCACGAGCGGGTCAGCGCCTCCGCCTCGGCGGCAGGGTCGGCCGCCGCCGCCGCCGCGGCCGTCGCCGCCGCCGCCGCCGTGGCCGCCGCCGTTTTCGCGGCCGCCGCCGCCGTCTTCGCCGCCGCCGCGGCAACCTGCTCGGACTTGCCCTGCGCGCCTGCCGGCACGCGCACGCCTGCCGGCACGCTGGCCCCTGCCGGCACGCCGGCGCCTGCCGCCGCCGCGCCGGGCGCCAGGCCGGCCCCGCACCCCATCCCGAGGACGACGCAAGCCGCGACGCGCCGGAGATGGCGCGTCCGCCTGCTCGTGCGCCTGCGACAGCGCGAGCACGAGTGTGAGCGACAGCGCAAGAAGCGGCTCATCGTGGGTCTCCCATGGACACCTGGGTCCAGTTGATCTCGGTGACGTATAGGCCCAGGGGATTGACCAGGATCGCGGCGGTCGAGTCGGGCGGCTGGTGCTCGACGCGCAGGTAGGCCTCCCAGGCGGTGGCGCGCGGCGCGCCCGCGAAGCGCGGCCGCTCGAGCTCGCGCCAGCTCACCTTCCAGGTCTGGCTGCGCGGCAGCTGCAGCACCGCGGTGACGTCCACCTGCCGCGTCAGCGACCGCCCGAGCATCCGCGGGTCGTGCGCCGCGTCGGCGAACCAGGCGTCCACCGCCGCGCGCGCCGGGCCGGCGTGGTAGGCGTAGGCGTCGAGCAGCCGCGAGCGCTGCGCCTCCGGGTCCGAGCAGACGGCGCGCAGGTTGCGGATAAGCAGGCCGAGCTGGAAGACGTAGAGCCGGCTGTCGCTCCCGCGCAGCCGCTCGGCCGGCCCGAACGCCAGCGCCTGGCCCAGCCGGTCGACCTCGACGACGTAGGGCGTGATGCGCGACTCGGCGCCCTAGCGGACGTAGGCGGCGAGCACCGCGCCGAGCAGCACCGCGAGCGCGAAGCTCATCAGCTGCCAGTTGCGCTTGCCCTTGGCGAGATCGCCGAAGACGCTCTCGAACTCCCGCCGCGCGGCGAGATAGGGGTTCGGCTCCGCACCCACGCTCACCGCAGCGCCTCCCCGAGCCGGAAGCCGGCGCCCTGGGTCAGGCGCGCCGCCACCGCGCCGGGCACCCGCCACACCAGCAGGGCGAAGACCAGGGCGCCGGCCAGCAGCTGGAAATGCGGCGCCAGCGACGGCACCGCGCCCGCCCCCCCGCCGCCCCCGCCGCCGCCCGGCCCGAGCGGCAGCGCCGCCCACTCGCGCGACAGCGCCGTGCCCACCCCCACCAGCAGGTAGAGCAGGTAGACGCGGATGCCGGTCTGGAAGGCATACAGCAGGTAGCCCTCGGCGAACGGCGCGGTGCCGCGGAAGCCGGCGAAGCCGAGGAACAGCACGCCGCCGGTGAGCACGATGTAGGTCTCGACCAGCGTCATGCAGATCTGCGCCGCGATCGCCGCGTAGGCGAGGACCACCAGCAGCGCCGTCGCCGCCGCGACCAGGTTGCCGGTGGGGTCGGCGAGGAAGCCGACGGCGCCGAACGACAGCAGCAGGTTCGAGGCGATGGTGATGCCCAGGTCCAGCACCTGCGCCGGGTTCACCGCGCCGGTGCCCGAGGCGCTCTGCCCGGCCGCCTCGAAGCCGCGGGTGATCGCCGGCACCCACAGCGGGAACAGGTAGATCAGGCTGAACAGGAACGACAGCAGCACGAACTTGCGCAGCAGCGCGGCGAGCGCGGCGTCCAGCCCGTCGCGGCCGAGCGCCCACCACAGCCCCGAGACCGCCAGCTCGAGCGTGGCGAGGAGAGCGAAGGTGCGCTCGGCCATCGGCACGATGCGCTCGAGCCACGACCCGGCCGCGCTCTGGTAGTCGCGCACCAGCCCGTCGATCACGCCTGCCGCGTTTTGCATGACGCCGCCTCCGCCGCCCTCAGTCCAGCCACCAGCCGGCGGGCGCGAAGCTCCAGCCGGGCGAGGTGTCGGTCGCCGCGGCGCGCGCCGACTCGGCGGCGAGCGCCGTGAAGGTGGCCCGCGCCTGCGCCTCGCGGTTGAGCCAGTAGCCTCTGGCGACCGCCTGCAGGTTGGCCGAGACCGCCAGCGACTGCCGCGCCAGCAGCTGCTCCTGGGCGGAGAAGGCGGCGAGCGTCGTCAGCTGCTCGAGCGCCTCCTGGTGGCCGTGGGTGCCCGCCATCTGGCCGCGGATGGACGCCAGCAGCTGCTCGCCCGCGGCCAGCTCCTGCCCCTGCCGGTTCGCCGCCGCGAGGCCGGCGCGCATGGTGTCGAGCGCGCGCTCGGTCTGCTGCGCATAGGCGTTGGGGTCGCTCCAGCTCTGCCACCCCGGGAAGGTGGCGCGGAACTGCCCGCCCGCGTCCGGCAGCGCGTACCCCAGGGCGCGCCCGGAGCGCGCCAGCGCGTCGAGCTCCGCCAGCTCGGCGGCAATCTGCCGCCAGGCAGGCGCGTCCAGCTTGCGCAGCGCCTGCAGCTGGTAGCGCAGCTGCTGCGCCTGGCCGATCAGCTGCTGCGCCAGCTGGTAGATCTGCCAGGCGAACTGCAGGTAGTGGATGTGGTGCCAGCTGGCGTTGACCGCGATGTGCGCCGCGTCGGTGACCGGGATGATCGCCGCCGCCGGCGGTGGCGCCCCCGCGCCCCGCAGCACGGCGGCCGCCAGGACCGCCACCAGCACGGCCGCGCGCCGCCATTTCCATGCTCGGCGCTCAGGCTGCGGGATCGGGATCGGGATCGGTTGTTGCAATAGTTCCATAACGGTCTCCTTCGGGCAGCAACTAGGTTGGGGTGAGCCCGCCGCGCTCCGCCGCCAGCCGGTCGTAGAGCGGCAGCCAGGCGCCGAGCCCGCGGCAGGCGAGCCACGCGCGCGGCCACGCCTCGCCGTGCCCCGCCATCAGCTGGCGCGCCTGGGCCATCGCCTCGGGCAGCGTCATGCCCTCCGGCGTGCCGACGAAGGCCAGCGCCGCCGGCCCCAGCCCGAGCTCGAAAAGGCGCGAGCCGCGCGGGCTCTTGAAGTAGTAGTCGCGCTTCCGCCTGGCACGCGCGATCAGGTGGATCTCGGTGTCGTTGAGCCCGAGATCGCGGTAGAGCGCCACGTGCCCGGGCGTCGCCGCCTCGGGGTTGGCGAGCAGGATGCGCGTCGGGCAGCTCTCGAGCAGCACGTGCCGGTGCGCGCTTTCCCACAGCTGCGCCAGGCTCTGCGTCGCCAGCACCACCGCCGCGTTCTGCTTGCGCAGCGTCAGCAGCCACTGCTTGATGCGCGCCGCGAAGGCGCTCTTCATCAGCGGCAGCCAGGCCTCCTCGATCACCAGCAGCGACGGCCGCCCCTGCTCGAGCCGCTGCTCGACGCGGTGGAAAAGGTGGAGCAGCACCGGCAGCAGCACCCGGTCGTCCATGTCCACCAGCCGCTTGAGCTCGAACACCTGGTAGCGCCCGCCGCCGCCCGCGCCGTCGCCATCCGCGCCGCCGCCACCGCCCGCGTCCGCGCGGTCCCGGCCCGCGCCGCCCCGGCCGGCCTCGTCCCCGCCGTCCTGGCCGCCCGCGCCCCCGGCGCCTGCGCCGCCGCCGTCCCAACCCTCGCCGCCCGCGCCGCCCGCGCCGTCCCATCCTCCGCCCCCGCCCCCGACGTCGTCGCGGTCGGCGTCCAGCAAATGGGCGAGGCTGCCCTCGGCGTACGGCGCCAGCGCCGCCGCCAGCTCGCGCTCTTGGATCTGCGGCAGCAGCTCCGACAGCCGCCGGTGCCGCCGCGGCTCGGTCGCCAGCAGCTCGAGCGCCGCCGCCAGCGCCTGCCTCGCCTGCGGCGTCACCGCCACGCCGTTGATCGCCAGCACCCCCTCGAGCCAGCCGAGCGCCCACAGCCGCTCCCCCGGCTGATCGACCTCCGCCAGCGGCTGCAGCGCCACCGCCTCGTTGACCAGGTCGTAGTGCCGCGCCCCGGCGGCCCGCGCCAGCAGCCACCCGGAGTAGCCGACGTCGAAGCTGAAGGCCTGCGACCGCGGGTAGCGCAGGAACTGCGCGATCAGCAGGTTCAAGAGCGTGCTCTTGCCGGCGCCGGTCGCGCCCACCACCAGCGTGTGCCCGACGTCGTCGTCATGCAGGTTGAGCCAGAACGGCGTCGCCCCCGTCGTCGCCGCCCACAGCAGAGCCGGGCTCTCGCGCGGGAACAGCGGCGACGGGTTGTGCCGCAGCCCCGGCCAGACGCTGGTGACCGGCAGCAGGTCGGCGAGATTGCGCGTCGACACCAGCGGCCGCCGCAGGTTCGCCCAGCCGTGCCCCGGCAGGCTGCCGCGCAGCGCCTCGAGCGCGTTGACGTCCTCGATGCGCGCGGTGAAGCCGCGGTCGTTGAGCGCCTTGACCACCTCGGCGGCGTTCTGGTCGGCGCGCGCCGCATCGCGGTCCGCGACCAGCACCACCGGCGTGTAGAGGCAGAAGCGGACCCGCCCGGAGGCGTTCTCGGCCGCGGCGTCGGCGGCGTCGCGCGCCATGGCGCCGGCGTCCTGGTCCAGGAACAGCTCGTCGTCGCGCTCGCGGGCGGCGCTCGGCGCGCGCTCGCCGCTGGCCGTCAGCTCGCGCAGCCAGGAGGCCGCCCCGCGCCGCTTCTTGAACCACCCCAGCCGCGCCCGCGCGATGCGCCGCGCCGCGCTCGCCTGCGACAGCGGGATGATGCGGTGCGACGCCCGGAACGGGAAGCCCAGCCCGCCCAGGAAATCGAGGATGCCGGAGAACGACTCGTGCGGGAAGCCGTGCAACGCCACCACCCGCACCGCCAGCGCCCCCACCTGCGGCGTCCAGCCGCCGGCGAGCGGCTGGTCGGCGAGCAGCGTGTCCAAATACGCGCCGCCGCCCGGCGCCGCCACCGGATGGTCGAGCCCGGTCAAGCAGGCGTGCAGGTGCGCCAGCAGCTCGCCCGAGCCGAGCCGCTCGATCTTCAAGTGCGTCGACAACCGCCGCTCGAGCTGCGCCACCTCCGCCTCGAAGGCGGCGTGCAGCTCGCTCCACGCGCGGTCGCCCGCCGGCTGGCCGTGCACGAACAGCGCCGCCAGCCGCGAGTACAGCTCGCGCGGCGGCAGGTAGGTGGCGACGAGGAAGCTCTCGCTGACGAAGTGGCTGGCCGCGCTCTCGTAGGCGGCGCGCCGCTCCTCGTCGAGCAGCGCCGTCACCGCGTCGGGGAAGGCGCCGCGCGGCGCGTAGCCGAGCGCCGGCCGCCGCCGCACGTCGACGTGGAACATCCAGCCGTCGCCGTACGGCAGCAGCGCGTCGTTGAGCTGCGCCGCGAGCGCGTCGAGCTCGGCGGCGGTGGCGGCGGCCAGGTCCGGCCCGCGATAGCCGAAGCCGGCCAAAAACGACCCGTTCTTCTGCAGCACGGTGCCGGGCCCGACCAGGTGCAGCCAGCCGAGCATGTCGGCCAGGCCGCGCGGCTCGCGGCGGTCCTCGCGCAGCCCGCCGAGCAGCAGCGCGGCGCCGGCGCCGCCCAGGAAGGCCAGCGCCGCCGGGATCGGCGCGAGCCCCATCCCGTCTCCCGTCATCCCCGTGCTCCTGTCATCGCTATGCCCCGCGTCATTCGCGTCGTCCGCCACGTCGCGGTCCTCTCGAGTGCTCCCGTCATCGCCGTGACCCGCGTCGTTCGCGTCGTTCGCCACGTCGCGGTCCTATCGGGTGCTCCGGTGATTGCCGTCATCTCTTTTTTTTCCTTTGCCCGCGCGCCCGTCTCTCGGCCATCGCCGCCGGCGCCGTCACCGCCGCCCGGGCAGCGCCGGGTCCGGGGCCGCCGCGGGGCGCCCGCGCAGCGGCGCGCCGGGGGCGTAGACGTCGGCGCCGCGCAGGCTGCGCACGTAGAGGTCCGCGACCTGCGGGTCCTTGGCGCAGAGGAAGACCGCGAGCGGATGGAAGACCACGCAGTAGCCGAACGCCAGCAGCAGGGTGAGGACGTGCAGGCCGGCCTCGAACAGCAGCAGGAAGACCGCCGAGGCCTCGAACAGCAGGAACTGCGGCGCGACGCCGGCGTACAGCACCGGCCGGTAGAGCGAGGCGTGCAGCGCGTGCTTGGCCGGCCCGGCGCCGCTCATGGCACGAGCGCTCCCTGGAAGCCCAGCGCGTCGACGAGGTTCACCGCGCCGAGCACGATGGCGATGCCGAAGAGCGCCTGGCCAAAGCGCTTGGCGCCCTGCTCGTGGCTGGTGAAGGCCCACATCGCGCCGCCGAGCACGAAGGCGAGCGCGGCGATGGTCTTGGCGGTCGGGCCGGTCAAGTTGTCGACCACCACCTGCAGCGGATGGTTCCAGGGGAGATCGGAGCCGCCGGTTCCGGCAGAGGCGGCCGCGGCGCTGGAGGCCACAGCGGTCAGGGCAGCTGCGATCCGAACCCAGACGCATCCGCATCGTGCCGCCCTCCTCGGGACTGCGGCGACAAGGGCCGATGCAATCCTGGGAAAGGCGCTCCGGCCGGCTACCCCCGCGATCCGCGCCCACAAGCGGCGCAGAGATTGACCATGCAGCGGCGCTGCGATGGTTTTCAGCGATGCGTGGTGCATGAGAGTCCTCCTTCGCATGGGCGTCAGGCCGCCGGGATGGCGCGCAGCCGATAGGCGGCGCCGTCGTAGCCCGCGACCTCCACCACCTCGGTCACCCGCCGGCCGCGGCTGCCGCCGGCGATCATCACGATCAGCTGGATGGCGGCGCCGATGAGGTGGGGCTGCGGCCCGACGCGGTTGCGCTGCGCCAGGCGGTCGAGGCGCTCCAAGGCGCCCAGCGGGTGATCGGCGTGCAGCGTGGCGCAGCCGCCCGGGTGCCCGGTCTGCCAGGCGTCGCACAGGTCCAGGGCGGCCTCGTCGCGCACCTCGCCCACCACGATGCGGTCGGGCGAGGTGCGGAGCGCCGCCTTGACCAGGTCCTTGAGCTTCAGCGTCTCGGTGGTGCGCAGCGCCAGGTGATCGGGGGCCGGGCAGCGCAGCTCGACGGTGTCCTCGAGGATGACGATGCGGTCCTGCGGCGCGCGGCGGGTGATCTCGAGCAGCAGCGCGTTGACCAGCGTCGTCTTGCCGCTCGCCGTGCCGCCCGCCACCAGCACGTTGCGGCGCGCGCCGACCGCGGCGGCGATCGCCTCGTGGTGGCGGCGGCTGAGCGCTCCGGCCGCCACGTAGTGCTCCAGGCTGTAGACCACCGCCGGCGGCTTGCGCAGGTTGAAGCTGGGCGCGGCGGCGAGCGGCGGCACGAAGCCCTGCAGGCGGGAGCCCAGGAAGACGCCCTCGGGCAGCTCGGCCGACAGCTGCGGCCGGCCGGCGTTGAG
>Ga0307479_10001437_pt1 | contig 21642 bp, 22 predicted proteins | sample atmos_gasesECM4C_FD_203743 | JGI IMG/M metagenome (GOLD analysis project Ga0307479, IMG submission 203743) | Hardwood forest soil microbial communities from Morgan-Monroe State Forest, Indiana, United States - atmos_gasesECM4C_515 | ecosystem: Environmental > Terrestrial > Soil > Temperate...
TCCGCGGCTTTCGATCTCCGCCTACGATCTGCGCGAGATGCTGGCGTACGCGGGCAAGGTCGCTCTGTTAAGACCCATCGCCGCACTGTATCGATTAATGGACCGGGTCATCGTGGGCGTGGCACTCGGGCCCGCAGCTGTATCGGCGGTAGAGGTGGCCACTCAACTCCAGAACGGGTGCGACGCGGTTGTCTCAGGGATCACAGCAACGCTCGTGCCCAGCTCAGCGTGGGTCGACGCCCGAAGGGACCGTCAGCGGCTGACGGAGACGCTGCTCTCAGGCACCCGCTATGCCTTGGTGTTGTCGTGGCCGCTGGCGGCGGGGGTGGCAATGCTGGCGGCACCAGGGATTCGCTTGTGGACCGGCGCAGCGCTGGCTGCCACTGCAGCCGGACCAGCGCGGGTGGCGGTGGCAGCCAGTGCTCTCGCGGCCATGGCCCAAGTGGCGGGAAACATCCTGCTCGGGACGGGTCGCGGCGCTGTCATTCTGCGGGCGTCAGCCGTGGGAGTCGTGGTTGACCTCGGAGTGAGCATCGCACTCGTCCACCCCCTGGGTGTGGCCGGCGTGTTCTGGGGAACCGTTGCCGCCGTGGGGGTGACGACACCATGGATCACGGTCGCCGGGTGCCGATACTGCGGCACCGACCTCCGTACCTTCTTCAACGAAGCCGTCCTCCCCATGGTCGTGCCGGTTCTGGTGGAGCTCGCGGTGTTGGGGGTCGTCATCGCGCTTGGCTTGGGACCCGCGGCCACGCTGGCCATAGGCGTGCCGCTCGGCACGGCCGCGGTGGCCGTCACGGTACGCCGAGCGCTACCAAGGGGCGAAATGGCCGAACTGTGGCGGGTCATGCGTGGAGGCGGCGCGGAGACGGAACAGGCGGAGGCGCGCTCAGGGGGAATCGACGTGTCCTGACAAGGGCCACGGCGAGAGGCACTCGTTTGACCCCTCCGGGATCGTCGACGTGTACGGGTCCCGGACCGGTGGACGAAGATAAGCAAGCCGCACGGTTCTCGATCCGTCATCCGGCGGGGGTCACCAGAGATCCTTGGAGGTCCAGCACGGCTCCCACGACGCGGTCAAGGCCAGGATCGCTGCCGCCGCCGATCGCCGTGGCTGCTGAGTTCCGTAGCCGGACGCGGCTCTGGCCGGGTTCCTCGAGGGAGGCAATCGTCTGGTGGAAGCGGAAGAAGAACAAGTGGGCGTACCGCTCGGCCAGTTCCCTGCGACCCGGGTCAAGGCGTTCGGCTCCTGACAAGAGGCGATTCACGGTTTGCCAGTACGACTGGGCGTCGGGTGGATCCCAGGTGAAGCCGCGGCGCCCGAAGTGAGTGGCACCGGCTACAACTACGGGGATCCCTGCACAGGCCATCTCTAGACCCATTGTGGAGGTATAAACGAGCCCGACATCGGAGGCGGCGGCGAGCGCATAGGAGTTCATCGGGTCGTCGGGACCGACCACCGTCACGTTGTCAACTGGTGTGGCCATTACGTCGTGCAAGTGGGCAATAACCGGGTCACGGCTCGGGTGGTTGCGCAGCTTCACTTCTGCGGGATGGACGCGGATCACCAGATGGATCCGCGGACTGTTCCGGGCCCAGGCCAACGCGTCCTCGAGCCATGCCAACATTCCGGCGAAGGCCACGTCCCTTCCCTGGACGGCACTATCCCAGAGGATGTTGCAGAACGCGGACACAAGTGGTTGCGCCTCCTCGAGCCCGAGCTGACCCCGGACTACGGCGGGATCGGGTCGCCCTTCGGTCCAAAAAGCGTTCAGGATCCGCGATCCCCGTGTTCGTCCCTCCAAATATTCGCGAACCTCGCGATGCTGGCTCTGACCGAGCGGAGTGATGGCAGCTTTCTTCCAAGCCTCCTCACCTGGGTCGAGGTCGTTTCGCTCAGCCTCCCAGCGGCTCACGAGGACTGTTGAGGGCAGGAAGCCACGCTCGTAGCGCACGACCGGGATGCCGCGTTCGTCAGCCAGTTCGGCCATGATCCGCTCGGCGAAGAACGATCCGTTGAGCAGGAACACACGGTCGGGCTGGATGGTGTCGAGCGCTCTCAACCACGCCTCCTCGACCACGAGCCCAGCGGCGAGGAACCGTCGATACGTCTTTAGGGCCAGGGGATCCGTGTCGTCGACATCTCCGGTCGAAAGAGCCCATGCCACCGAAGTTTCCACCAGGCGGCCCACCGGTAGGTGAGCGCCCATGGTCGCGCGGCACTGCGCCACATTCGTCGCGGCCGACACCGTCGAGCTGGCTCGCGCAACTCGAGAGCGGACGTCGAGCAAATCCGAGAGGTCTAGGAGGTGGAGACTGGCGGCCGCGACACCGTCGTGCACATACCCCGAGCAAGACAGGCAAGGCGTGGGGGGGGCGAAGGGGGCTGGGACTACATCGCACGTGGGCAATCGACCGCCGCACGTGAGGACCGCGACGCGACAGCCGCGGCGCTCCAGCGCCTTCGCCACTAAGGCCTCGATCACCACGTGAGTGGACCAGCCTCGGAATGACATCACCAGCACCGAGGGCCCAGGCCCTTCGCGATCAGGCCCTTCGGGATCAGGTCGGCCGCCCAGGGCTTGCAGATCGGCGAACTCGGGGGGGTCGAATGGAGTTGGGAGGTGCACAGCAGTGGCCCCCAGCCGCGCCGCCGCCCACCCCTCGCGGGCCACCAGCTTCAGTCGTGGATGGGCATAGCTCCATTGCCGGGCCCACTCGAGCAGGCGCTGGCCTCGGGCCTCTGGAGGCGGCACATCGTTCGAGGGCGGGCCGGTCCATCCCACCCGGCGGAGAGTAGCGGCGGACGGCCGGGCCGGCAGCCGGGGTGACCCTGCCGGATGGCGACCACAGTGTCCACTGCCGGGCCGAGACCAAACTCGATCCCGTCAACTACCGCATTGCGGTGTTGGGCAGCTCTCCGGCGGTGTCTACGAGCGGCCCACCCTGTTGGACAGTCAAGCGCCGAACACGGCGGCCAGCTCCTCGGGCACCACCACTTCGAGCTGGTCGTAGGTGCACGAGGATGGCTTGCGGTCGGGGCGCCACCGGCGGAAGGTGGTCCCGTGCCGGAAGCGGTCGCCCTGGAGGTGGTCGTAGGCCACCTCGCATACGAGCTCCGGCCGTAGCGGTTCCCACCGGAGGTCCTTCTTGGCGTTCCAGCGCGACGGGGCCCCCGGCACCCGTCCTGTCGCCTCGATAGGGACGGCCCAGTGCTGCCAGGGATGACCGGACAGGTTGTCCATGCGGTACGGAGCGATCTCGTCGACGAGCTCCTTGCGCCGGGCCATGGTGAAGCTGGCAGTCACCCCGACGTGGTGCAAGACCCCGTCGCCGTCGTAGAGACCGAGAAGGAGCGAACCCACGACGCCGCCGCTCTTGTGCCAACGGAAGCCCGCCACGACGCAGTCGGCAGTGCGATCGTGCTTGACCTTCACCATGACCCGCTCGTTCTCCCGGTAGGGGAGGTCCTGCGACTTGGCCACCACGCCGTCGAGGCCGGCACCTTCGAAGCGGGTGAACCAGTCCGATGCCATGGTGATGTCGGTGGTGGTGGGGGTGAGATGGATGGGCGGCGCACAGCCCGACAGCGCCTCCTCCAGGAGCGCCCGCCGCTCCCGCAGCGGGGCGGGGCGCAGGTCGCGGTCGCCGACGGCGAGGAGGTCGAAGGCAACGAGCGACGCAGGAGTGGTCTCGGCGAGCATCCTCACCCGGGAATCGGCCGGGTGGATGCGTTGCAGCAGCGCCTCGAAGGCAAGACCTCTGTCCGAGGCAATGACGATCTCTCCGTCGACGACGGCTTTTTCAGGGAGGCATTCACGCAATGGGCCCAACAACTCGGGGAAATAGCGGGTCAGAGGGCGCTCGTTGCGACTCCCTAGCTCGATTTCGTCGCCGTCTCGGAACACGATGCAGCGAAAACCATCCCACTTGGGCTCGTACAACCAGTGGGCCCCGTCGGGGAGCTGCTTAGCTGCTTTGGCCAGCATGGGTGCCACCGGGGGCATGACCGGGAGGTGCATCGCAGCCATCACTGTTGCACGACGGAGGGAGGAGGGTGTTTTCATCGTTGGGGTTCGGGGGGTGTGCGGACGGGCAGGAATCCGGCCAGCGAATGAGGGGGCGAGCGGCCATCGTCGGCTGCGGGACGAGGTCGAGATGAACGGGGTAGAAGAACAAGTCCACGTGGTCGAGCTCGAGCCCAACCACGCGGCGGTGCCGGTGGGGCGGGAGTTCGTAACGGCGTGGGTCGAGCGGTGGGGCCTCGACCAGTTGTCAGGCGACGCCTCGCTGCTCACCTCGGAGATGCTCTCCAACGCCGTGATCCACGCCCGCACCCCCATCGAGCTGCGAGTGCACCAATTGGCAGACGGTGTCCGCATCGAGGTCCGCGACGGTGCCGAGTACGGGATCGTCCCTTCCCGTAAGGGCGAGGGCACCCAGGCATGGGGATTGGGGTTGCGGGTGGTGGCCAAGCTGGCTTCGCGGTGGGGGATCGACCCCGTGCCTGACGGCAAGACCGTCTGGGCCGAGATCTGCGGTGCCAGGTCGTCCGAGGTGATGGTGGAGCCGGAGCTGGGGCTCGGGCCGACGCCCCTGCCCGTGCCGGGCGACTGGCCTGAGATCCGCCTCGTCAACGTGCCGACCCGGCTCTTTCTGGCCTGGGAGGACCACACCCGGGACCTCGTCCGGGAGTTCGCGCTCGTCGCCCTGCCTCCGGGTCCCGGCCAGCGTCCGGCGCCGGACTACCGAATTGCGGAGGTGGTGGGCACCCTCGACCGCTTCTGGGAACTGGTCCGGCCCATCTGGGCGCAGGCTCGGGCGGTGGGCGAAAACCTTCCGGGCCGCATCTCGCTCGCCGTCCGGCTCCCCGAGCAGGTCGTCACCGAGGCGCCCCGCTTCCTCGAGGCCCTGGACGCTGCCAACGACCTCGCTCGCAGGGGTCTCCTCCTCTCCGACCCCGCTCCGGGGGAGCTCATGGCCTTCGGACACTGGTTCGTCCACGCAGTGGTGCGGCAGATCGAAAGGGCGGCGGGCCGAGGGGTCGCCGTGGGCGAGGACGCGGAAGAGCGCTGCCCCTTTCCCGCCTAGCCGTCAGGTGGCGGGCTGCTCCTTCTGGACGGCGGCCGCCTCGAGGAGCAGAGCGTGCACGAAGGCCTGGGGGAGGCGGCGGGCAGGCAGGAAGGAAGGTCTCTGCACCCACAGCGACCGCGGCGAGCTCGCTGTTGGGCCCTTCCTTCCGGCTCACTCGTTAGCGGGGCGAGCCCATCGACCTCGACGGACTGCACCTGCTCGCCACCGTGCGCCCCTCGTCGATTCTCCGGGCACCCGACGACGCGGCCCGGCGGACGGCAATGGACGCCTTCGTGGCCGACCTTCGGGTGGTGGCGCGGTTCGCCGACGGTCAGTCCACGAGCTCGTAGCGCAGCTCTCGGAAACGCCGGACGGGACTGATCGCCAGAGACGGTGGCGTCTCGGCGTCTGGTAGCGACAGGTAACCCGCCTCCCAGACGTGGCTCCATTTGGGTGGTGGGATCGGAAGCGGGTTGACGCCGTCGAACCAGGTCGTGGCCAAAGTGTTCGGTCCCGCCCCCGTGGCGACGGCGCCTCCGGCCGCGGCCTCGGCACCCAGCTTGTCCACGAGCGCGTTGATCGCGTCGGCGGTGGCCGCTGGCTCGATGTCGAGCAGCACGACACGTCGGCCCGGGCAGGAGGACACCCGGGAGATGTCCTCGCAGTGGTATCCGAACAACCCCGCCCCTTTCGCCGCCTCGACGATCCGCTCCGGCGAGTCCGCCAGGACATACCGATCGATCATCTCGACGTGGTAGGGGTGCACCATGTAGCGCTGGTAGCTCTGGGCCGATTCGAAGGCGTGCTCCCAGACGAGGCGGGCGGGCGCGTCGGAAAGGTTCCGGCCCACGGCGCAGTAGAGGACCTCAGAGATGTACCGTCCGGCCTCGGCGAGCACGGTGGCCAGCCGTTCCTCACTCCCCGAGGAAGTGCCCGGCAAGAATGCATATGTCTCGAACCGCCGGATCATGGGCTCACCGATGGTCTGGCGACGTCTTCTCGTAGAAGCGCCGTGTGCCGCCTATCCGCATGGTTCGGAGCCTCTCGGCACTGGCGTACCACCGGGGATCGAGCACAAGGTTCTTGCGGACGGTGTTCCAGCGCGCCAGGTCGGCGAACGACCATGTGATCTGCACCGAGACCGGTTGGCCGATGGCGCCGCTGGTCCGGCGACAGTGTTCAAAGGCCGCACCGGCTTCTACCATCACCGGCACCACGTCGGACTCGACGACGCCTAGGTAGGTGTCGGCGTCGCCCGTCTCGACGTCGACCGTGTCAACGAGGTAGAGCATGATCGACCTTACTTCGGGGCCTCGTTCAGATACCGCCCGGCTTCGCGATAGGAGGGCTCCATGGCCTTGTCGGGAGTGGTGGACCAACACCTTCGGGCGTGTTCCGGCTTCTCGTCGATCGTGGCGCAGGGTAGCGAGGGATGGGACCGACCGTCTCCCTGCTCAGAGTGGGATGCACGAGGGGTCGTGGAGCACGTCATCGGATTTCACGACGTGCTCGTGCTCAGGCCGCTCGGTGCCAAACCCGAGCGCCCCAAAGGCGACCCCGTACTCCGCTGGGAGGTTACATACGCCGCGCTATCCACACTGTTGAGTAGCTACGGCGCGGAGGTGCCGTCATCGCCGGTCGACCTCCCCGGCCTTCTTCCGGCCCTCCGCACCGAGGTTCTGGTCCACACCTGGGACCTGGCGATGGCAATCGGTGCTGACGCGGACCTTGACGAACAACTCTGTGCGATCGCACTGGCAGGAGTGCAGGAGCATCGGTCCGAATATCGGGGCTCTGGCATGTTCGCAGCACCTGCATCCGTAGGCCATGGCGCGCCGGTCGCTGACCAATTGGTGGCCGTGCTCGGAAGAGATCCGGGCTGGAGGCCCACTCCACCCTGAGCACTTCAGCGGCTGTGGACGGGTCCTCGGATATGGTGCGACTAAGACTTGGACCCTCCAGGGCCGCTAGCTCATCGGGTAGAGCAGGGGACTTTTAATCCCAAGGTGCCGGGTTCGAGCCCCGGGCGGCCCACCATAAAAAATTGTGTTGTTCCGGCTGACCTCCGACCTTTCCTGTTCGGGTGATGCCCGACACGTGTTCGGTTGATACCGAACACCTTGCCCGCCATCCTGCGCTCACGAGCGCGGAGGTGGCCCAATGCTCAAGGAGCTCAGCAAGGTGGATCAACGCTATGACGCCGTGTTGGCGGTCATCCGGAGCGGCATGCGGGTGACCGAAGTAGCGGAGAAGTACGGGGTGCACCGGGACACCGTGCACGGCTGGCTTGCCCGCTACAGGGCAGACGGACACGCCGGGCTGAACGACCGGACCCATCGTCCGAAGCAGTCGCCACTCCAGGGCGGCGGCGGGCCTGTGGTGAGTGCGCCGAACGCCGACTGAGTGCTCGGTAGGCCTCTCCAGGCCAACCCTTTGCCGGCGAGCGGAATGTCCAGATCTGCCGGCCCCTGCTCACGAGGCCTGGGAGAGAAGCCCCCATCGCGCCCGCACGGCTCGGTCGGCACGGGCAAACAGTGCGTCGACAAAGATGCCCACAATCAGGATGACGATCATGTAGGCCATCATCACCTGGAAGAACTGCTGCGAGTAGGCATTATCTAGCTTGGTTCCGATTCCGATGCTCCCGGCGACCGGGATCAGCACCTCTGCCGTCATCAACGTTCGCCAGGTGAAAGCCCAACCCTGCTGCAAGGCTGTCATCACTGATGGGAACGCGGCCGGCAGGATGACGTGGCGGACCAGTGATAGCCGGCGTGCTCCGATGACCTTGCCGGCTCGGATCAAAATCGGCGGGACTTGGTCGAAGCCCGCCAGCACCGCCCTGGCCACGAAGGGCGAAGTGCCCAGCACAACCACCAGGAGGATGGCGCCGTTGGACAGCCCTAGCAACATGGCGCCGAACAGCGGCCACACGATGGTGGGCATCGACTGCAATCCCGTGAGCAACGAAGCGAGGGCACTGCGTAACACGGCGATACGAGCGGTTGCCGCCCCGACCACGAACCCGATCGCCATGGCCAAGAGAAAGCCCTCAAGGGCGCGCCGAGCAGTGACACCCAGCGAATCCCAGAACGAGGCTGTGGCTAGTAGGTGCTTCAGGTAGGACAGCGTGGGGCCTGGTCCGTAGAAAACGTACGAGCTCCAATGATGCGACCACACTGCCGCCTGCCAGACCAAAAGCACGAGGGCGACGGCCACCAGCTTGGGCCAAGTGGCCCGCCACAACGTGCGTGTACGCGGTGGTTGGGTCCGCTCGGCCAGCGCCAGAGCGTCCAGCCCGGTGAGCCGCGCTTCGACGTCGGCCTCAGTGGCCATGGGCTCGCACCTCCTCCAGCAGACAGTCGGTGATGGATCGGGACAGTTCGCCGACCTCGGGTGTGTTGTGACGCCGGGGGCGGTCGATGTCCACGTCGAACACCTGGGCCACGCGTCCCGGCCTGCTCGTGAGCAGCACCACGCGGTCGCCAAGCCGGACCGCCTCGCGCACATTGTGAGTTACGAACACCACCGAGAATTCGCCCTTCCGCCACAACAGCTCCAGCTCTTGGTGCAAGGCGTCACGTGTCATGGCGTCGAGGGCGCCGAACGGCTCGTCCATGAGCAGCAGATCGGCGTCCTGGGCGAAAGCCCGAGCGAGGGCCACACGTTGCTTCATGCCCCCTGACAACTGGTGCGGCCGGCGGCCGGCAGCATCGGAGAGCTGGACCAGCTCGAGCAGCTCTCGGGCCCGCCGGCGCCGCTCCTCTTTCTCTACACCTCGCAGGCGCAGAGGGAGCTCGACATTCTTCTGCGCCGTCAGCCAAGGGAAGAGGGCCGCCTCCTGGAAAATGAGGGCCACGTGCCGGCTTTCGATCCGCACCTCACCGGCGGTGGCCTCGTCCAGTCTGGCCAGGATGTGTAGCAGGGTGGATTTCCCAGACCCAGAGGCCCCGATGACACACACGAACTCCCCGGCCCGCACCTCGATATTGAGCCCCTCCAGGGCCACTACGGCGGCAGGTCCTTGTCCGAATACCTTGGTGAGGGCCCCGATGGACACAGCGGCTCCCCTGGACGGCATGAGATGGTCTCGGCCGGGGCGCTCCTCGAGGGCCGCTATCGGGCGGGCCGCCTCCATCGGACTACTGCGAGCCGGCGCTGATAGGCGCCTGGCCTTCGGCGGTCAGGATTTGATTCAAAATTCCGAGGGAGAAGACGCCGTTCACCGGCAGGTTCCCGACGCCCAAACTGACTGCCACGGCGTGCTTGGCATCAGTGGCCCACGACGACTCGATCGGGTCGTCAGTGAAGGTGAGGTTCTTCCAGGCGTCAGTGATGACGGTCTGGCTTAGGGGCTTACCCGCTAATGTTGTGAACTGCTGGTTCACCAGTGCTTGGGCCTGTGCCGGACGAGCGTTTATGAAGGAGTTGGCCGCCACTTGCCCTTCGAGCAGTTCCTTCACCGCCTGGGGGTACTGCTCGGCGAAATGCTTGCGCACGACCAGCACGGTCGTGGCAAACCGACCCCTCGGCCAGAGGCTGGCTTCGTTGACGAGCACGTGCCCGCCGTCGAGGACCATCTCAGTGGCATACGGCTCAGGAACCCAGGCGCCGGCAATGTGCCCGGAGGCGAAGGCGGTGACGATGGCGGAGTTGCTTTGCGGCAGGATGGTCACGTCGCCGCCGCCGTTCGGGCTGCTCGACAGTCCCTGGGTCTTGAGCCAGTACCGCAGGGCGATGTCTTGGGTATTGCCGAGCTGCGGTGACGACAACGTGGTTCCCTTGAGCTGCGACGCCTGTGTGATCGACGGGCCCACCACCAGCGCCGCCCCACCGGAGGTGGCGCCGGAGACGACTTCCAGGGCTTGTCCGTCGGACTGCTCGTAGGGTGTGATAGCCGAGCTCGGGCCCATGTAGGCGGCGTCCAACGCCCCTTCGTCCAGGGCGTCGACCTCAGCGGGCCCAGCGTTGAACGTGCTCGTCTGCAGCTGGGTCTTCGGGCCCAGGTACTTGGTGAAGAACCCTTTGGCCACCCCCACCATGGCATCGGCGTGGGTGAGATTCACCAAGTAGCCGAGCCGCAGCTCGCTGGGCACGTCTGTGCTGGCCGTCCTGGGGCCGCTGGCCGCGGCCGATGAGCAACCGGCAGCCAGCAACCCGAGCGCAATCACGGCCGCACCGGCGGCTCCACGGACTCTCGTCTTCAACGCCCTCACTCATCCCTCGTGGTCTATTAGCTAGTATTAATAGTGAAACAGTAGAATTACTAGATTATGGGCTTCCCGTCAAGCCGAAGATGAAAGGGGTCTGAACAGCACGTGCTCATCCATGCCAAGGTGGACTACGGCATTCGAGCGTTGCTCGCCCTAGCGGAAGCCAGCCCGCGAGGGGCCACATGTGAGTCCTTGGCCATCGCCCAGCGGCTGCCCGCCCGGTTCTTGGGCGCCATCCTGACGGAGCTCCGGCGGGCGGGCATCGTCGTCAGCCAACGAGGGGGAGGAGGCGGTTACCAGCTGGCCCGCCCAGCGAGGGCCATAACCGTGGGAGAGGTGATGCGTGCTCTCGACGGACCACTTACCGAGCTGCGCGGCCGCGCGCCAGAGGATGCCACGTACTTCGGAGCGGCTGCCCATCTGGGAGATGTGTGGGTAGCCGTGCAGGCGTCCATGGAGAAGGTCCTCGATCGCATCTCGCTCGAGGCCGTCCATTCCGGACGCGTTCCGCTGACCAATGGTTCGTCAACGAATACTGCCTAGTGCCGGCGTCGCGCAGCCAAGCTGGAGACTTCTAGTGCTGTCGGTCCGGGTGTTGGGCGAGCGATAATGCACGATATGCACCCGGTCCCTGAGTGCGCTTGGTGCCTGGTGGGAGCACGCCGAACGACGGATCTGGAGTGGTGTTCATCACCCACAACCACCCGATGACTGTGACTACACCGTGACTACAACTCTCGGCGAATCTCCGCGGGCAGGCGCGAGCGCTGGGCACATCGCCGCTGGTCACGTCGGTTATCGGCGAACGTAGAAGAGCGGCGGGGAGCCCTTTCCCTGTCTTATCAGGCGGTTGCTTTCCTGACTGGCTAATTCCCGAGCACGATTACGGCACTACTTCTCTAAACGGTCTTCCGTTTTAGGTGGGCCACCTGAGTAGAAGTTCACCGGAATGTCGTGCCAAGCGTCGTCTCGCCACAGATTGCGAGCCGTGTAATTGCGTCCGTCCCAGTAGACGATTTCGTCATACCTCCCCGTCACCGGGTACCAGCCGGGGCTCGGTCGTGCTGAGGTCGGAGGTCGTGGAAGGGCCTGTGGAACATTGCCGGAGGGCTGTTCGATGGGGTGGGTGAGCGAGGCGGCCGCTGACCGTAGCAACTCAAATTCCTTCTTTCGGAGCCATACCCGCTCCGCGGGCAGTTCTAGGAAGCTCCTCGAAGTTCGGACTTGAGAGCCAGCGAGGACGTCAAGGGGAATAATAAATAGCAACCTCTTCGGGCGCCCGGTGACAACGCTCCTGGTGATGATGGCGATGCCGGTACTCGTGACGACGACAGCTGTCGGCTGGTCGATCGCGTAATAGATCAGCGCGAGAGCCAAGACTCCTGGGATCACAATTGCGCCGGCCACGAAGACGAAGAGAAGCACGAGGACGATCGCTCCCACCACAATGAAGGCGATCGTGGTACGTGGGTCTGGTCCGATCAGCCCGATGCCGTAGGCGATGGCCCTTGTGCTCGAGCCGAGCAGTTCCTGACTCGCATGCAATCCCTTCTTGCGAGTTCGGTGCCAAATCGCCATGCGCGATTCCGTCCTGGTCCGGTCGAAGCCATATTTGGCGTGGTTGTTGCTTCCCGACCTGAGGCTGGCCGGGTTACGCCCCTAGGTGGCCTGCGTTTTGCAACTACCAGGTTCTCACGCCGCGCCGTCCAGGTGGGCGGATGACAGTGACATCGTCGGGCTATCAGCCGGCCTGTCGGTAGGCCCGGACGGCAAGAGGTACGAAGACGGCCATGATTCCCGCCAGCCACAACGCGCTCTGCCAGGCGTGAAGGACGAGGGGCCCTCCCAACGCCAGGGAACGAAGCTCGTCGATCACGATCGTGACCGGTTGGTTCTTGGCGAAGGCCTGCAGCCAGCCCGGCATCGATGCCACGGGGACGAAGGCGGAGCTCACGAAGGTGAGCGGGAAGAGCCAGACCAGGCCGAACGAGCCGACGGACTCCTCGTCTTTGATGGCCAGACCGACGAAGCCGCTGATCGTGCAGATGGCCACCCCGAAGAGCACGGAGAGAATACACATGAGGATGGCGGGCCCGACGCCGTTCGAGAACCGGAACCCCACCCCGTACCCGACGGCGAGGATGAGGACCACGGTCAGGATCACCCGCAGGGTGTCAGCCACCAGCCGACCCAGCAACACAGCGGAACGGGCCATGGGCATGGCCCGGAAACGGTCGATCACCCCTTTCTGCAGCTGACGGGCCAGGGAGATGGCCGTCCCGAAGGAGGCGAATGCGGCCGACTGGGCGATGATGCCCGGCATGAGGAAGTTCACGTAGCCGCCGCGGATGTTCACCGGAATGGCGCCCCCGAACACGTATCGGAAGAGCAGCACGAACATGACGGGCTGGATGAGGGTGAAGAAGATGAAGGCCGGGTTGCGGAACCAGATGAGCAACTCTCGACGCGTGAGGGCGCCGACATCGGCCAGGCCCCGCTGGAAGCGCTGCGCCAGGGGTGGGTTCGGGATGTCCAGGGCGACGAGAGTGGGGAGGGCGGCGGTCGTCATGAAATCTCCGATCAGTGGCTGCGGGTGGCGCGACGGTGATGCGCAGGGCTTGTCTCTTGCTCTTCGGCCCCGTGACCGGTGAGGGCAAGGAAGACGTCGTCGAGCGACGGCCGGCGGACGCCGAGCCCTTCGGTGCGGACGCCGAGATGGTCGAGGCGCCGGACCGTCTCCACCAGCGCGTACGAGCCACCGTCACCTACCCGCAGGCTCAACCGGCCCGTCTCGGCGTCGAGGACCGGGTCTGCTTCGGACAGCGTCCCGACCGCCTCCGCTGCTTCGCCCAGCCGTTCACGCTCGACCACGGCGAACTCGAGGATGTCGCCCCCGATCCGGTTCTTCAGCTCCTGGCTCGTGCCGGCAGCGATGACCTGCCCGTGGTCGATGACCACGATCTCGTCCGCCAGTTCGTCGGCCTCGTCGAGGTACTGCGTGGTGAGGAGCAACGACGTCCCGGTCGACACCAGCTCCCGGATGACGTCCCACATGCCGAGACGGCTGCGTGGGTCGAGCCCGGTGGTCGGCTCGTCGAGGAACAGCACCTGGGGCTGGGCCACCAGGCTCAGCGCCAGGTCCAGGCGGCGCTGCATGCCCCCCGAGTAACCCTTGGTGGGACGGTCGGCGGCGTCGGAGAGGTCGAAGCGCTCGAGCAGCTCGGCGGTGCGCCGTTTTCGGGTCGCTTCGTCGAGATGGTAGAGGCGGCCCATGATGTCGAGGTTCTCCCGCCCGGTGAGCTCCTCCTGGATGGCGGCTGCCTGACCGGCCAGCCCGATGATCTCCCGCACCGCCGCCGGCGAACGAACGACGTCGCGTCCCTCGACCAGAGCCCGTCCTCGGTCGGGGCGAAGGAGGGTGGTGAGGATCTTGACGGCCGTGGTCTTGCCGGCGCCGTTGGGTCCGAGGAGGCCCAGCACCTTTCCACGTTCGACGACGAGGTCGATGCCGCGCAGAGCTTGGACCTCTCCGAACGACTTGTGCACGTCCTCGACGAAGATGGCGGGCCCGGTCCATTCGGGAGAGGTCATGGCGTCAAGGGTATCTTGACAACCGAACCCTGTCAAGGCAAACTTGACAGATGGCGAAATCCGACAGCCGAGATAGGCGGACCGTGCCCCCGCTCATGGCGGCCACATGGGAGAGCGCCACCAGCGATCCCGACCCTCTCGCCGCCCTCGGCGCCACCCGGGCACTCATCGGTCTGCTGTCTACATGGGAAGCGAAGCTCGCCGCAGAAGCCGTTGCGGAAGGAGCGACCTGGGAGGCGGTCGGCAGCTCCGTCGGCGTAAGCCGCCAGGCGGCGTGGGAGCGCTTTCATGACGACGTTGCCGACTTCAAGCATCAGGTCAAAGAGCAGGCTCGTGCCTTGGCCGATCGCCACCGGCGCGAGGCGCAGGAACTGCGTGACGAGATCAAGCGCAGAGCTCGCGACTACCGGCGCCCCTACTGAGGCGGGCGATCCGTACTGCTATTCGTCCACGCGCTCTTCCGGGTTCGGGGGGTCGGCCGTGAAGAAGTTGAGTGGGACGTTCTTCCACCTGCCGCCGCTGCGTTGTCGGCGATCGGTGTAGGACCGTCCGCTCCAGTACACCTGCTCTTCCGCACTCCCTTCCATCGGGTACCAACCCGCCTGCGGACCGGCCGGTACCGGTGGCGGCATGGGAGCAGGCGCGGCCCACTCATGGGGGCCGTGCAGGCTTTGAGCAGGCGGGCTGAAAGCCGCCGCGGCCGGTACCCCACCAATCGGCGCGGGTCCGCCGGGCGGCGGTTGCCATCCGATTGGCGGTTGGTATCCGATTGGCGGCGGTTGGTATCCGATCGGCGGCGACCGCCACTCCGACGGACCTTTCAGAGCCGGCCAATCGGAGAACGCGAACACGAGGAAGAGGATCCAGTTGAAGAGCACATCGACGCCGGCGATCCAGGTCACGGCCGCGGCCGCGCCGAGAGTGGTCGTCGAGAACGTCACGGCCGCGTGCAGGGCGATGGAGAACGCGATGATCCATAGCACGATGACCGACACCGGGACGAGGATCCAGGCCTCTGAGTACCCGGCTTTTGTGATGATGCGGTAAACGGCATACATGTTCAGCACGCCGATGGCCAGAAGGATGATCAGATCAAAGGCGAATCCGGCGCCCGCCGCTCCAACAATGTTCATTGGCTCCACCTCCTAGGGAGAGCCTTGCAGAACCGATCGTGGGTGGGTTGCACTTATTGTGGCGGGGGTGCCTCCACACATCGCTGATGCCCGCCAGCCACCTGGCAACGGGGCGTTCCGAGACTCCAAGCTGAAGAAGTGCGCCTGACTTTCTGCGGGGTGCGGGGGTCGACGCCTGCCCCGGGAGCCGAGTTCGCGAGAACCGGTGGCCACACGTCGTGTGTGGCCGTCGCCCACGACGGCGCCCCCCCGACGCTGCTTCTCGACGCGGGCACGGGGATCCGCGCCGTGTCGGCCCTTCTTGGGGGCGCGCCTTTCCGAGGATCCATCGTCCTCGGGCATCTGCACTGGGATCACACCCAGGGCCTGCCCTTCTTCGCCGCCGGGGACCGGCCTGGTGCCGAGGTCGACCTCTACCTCCCGGCCCAGGGTGACCCGGAGGCCCTCCTGAGCCGGCTCATGTCGCCGCCGTTCTTCCCGATCTCTCCCGGACAGCTGCGCGGGTCGTGGCGCTTCTTGGAGATGGAGCCCGGCACCACCCAGATCGAGGGCTTCGTCGTGCAGTCGGCCGACATCTCCCACAGTCCCGGTCGTACGTTCGGCTTCCGGGTCTCGGAGGGCGACGCCAGTGTCGCCTATTTGTCCGACCATCGTCCTGCGCCTGGGTTCCTCCACGACGACGGGCCGTGGCACGAAGAGACGGCCCTCGCCCTAGCGGGCGGCTGCGACGTCCTCGTTCACGACGCCCAGCACCTCGACCACGAGTACCCGGACAAAGCGTTCATGGGCCACTCGCCGATCGGCTACGCCGTGGCGTTGGCTGTCTCCGCCGGAGCGAAGCGGCTCGTGCTCTTCCACCACGATCCGTCCCGGACCGACGACGAACTGGACGACCTCCAAGCGGCAATGGCCGACGCACCGCTTCCGGTGACCATCGCCACCGAAGGCTTGGAGCTCGCGCTTCCCACGCAGCCGCTGGCCGGGACCTCGGCGCTGGCGTCCGAGCGGAGGGCCTCCTCCGAAGGGTGATGGCCAACCGTTAAATTGCCAGCCCGTGGCCATACGAGTGGTTCTGGCCGAGGACAACTACCTGGTCCGAGAGGGCGTCGGCACCCTCATCGCCGGCGAGCCCGACCTCGAGCTGGTCGCCAGCTGTGCCGACTACGACTCGCTCATGGCGAGCGTCGGCGCCGAGACGCCCGACGTCGTGGTCACCGACATCCGTATGCCCCCCACCGGGACCGACGAGGGGATCCGGGCCGCGGCCGTGATCAGGGATGAGCACCCCCAGATGGGTGTCGTGGTCCTGAGCCAGTACTCCGAACCTGCCTACGCCGTCTCGTTCCTCGATGGCGGGTCGAAGGGGCGCGCCTACCTACTCAAAGAGCGGGTGTCGGACATCGACCAGCTGGCCGGCGCCATCCGCGAGGTGGCAGGCGGGGGATCGGTGATCGACCCCGCCGTCGTGGACGCCTTGGTGGCGGCTCGGTCCAAGGCCGCCGACTCGCCCCTGCACCGGCTCACCCCGAGAGAGACCGAGATCCTGGGCGAGATGGCGCAGGGCAAGAACAACGCCGCGGTGGCCGCCTCCCTGGTGCTCTCGGAGCGGGCCGTGGAGAAGCACATCAACTCGATCTTCTCCAAGCTGGCGCTCTCCGAGGAGCCCGATGTGCATCGCCGGGTCAAGGCCGTCCTGCTCTTCCTGTCCGCCCAGGGCAACTGAGGGCGGGCACCCTCGCTCGCAGTCGAGCCGACCCTTACGGGGGTGCCAGCATCCCTGGCTCGCTGGGTGCTGTCAGCCTGTGCCTCCCGGCTCCGCCCTGCCAACATTGCGGTGTGGCCGAGGTGACGGTGTCGGTGCTGGTCGTCGACGACCAGCTTCCCTTCCGCCGCGCCGCCCGCACCGTCGTGGATCTCACGTCGGGATTCGACATGGTCGGCGAGGCTTCCTCCGGCGTCGAGGCCGTGGAGCTCGTCGGTAGCTTGCAACCTGACCTCGTGCTCATGGACATCAACATGGAGCCCATGAACGGCTTCGAGGCCACTCGGCGCATCATCGCCGCCGCCCCCGCCACCGTCGTCGTTCTGCTCTCCACGTACGACGCCGACGACCTCCCCGGTGACGCCCGGGACTGTGGAGCGGTCGCCTACGTGCACAAAGAGGAGTTCGGGCCCGCCGTGCTGGCCCAGGTGTGGGCCGACCACCTGGAGCGCCTGGGCACCTCGGACTGAGCGGCGACGGCGTAGGCGCAATCAGCTGCGAACCGGGAGGCGTCCCGAGATCGTCGTGCCCCTTCCCGGGGCCGAGTGCACCTCCAACGTGCCGCCGATGGCACCGACCCGGTCGCGCATGTTCACAAAACCCGCCCCCTTCCCGGCCGCACCGGTGACGTCGAACCCGGCGCCGGTGTCGGCGACCTGGAAGAGCACGGCGCCTTCCTCCTGTCTGATGCGGACGGTGGCGGTCGCTCCCGCCCCGGCGTGCTTGCCGGCGTTCTGCAGGGCCTCCATGCAGCAGAAGTAGACGGCCGCCTCGACGTCCGCCGGGTAGCGGCTGATGCCGTCGGCCTCGACCTCGGTCGGGAGCGCGGCACGACCCGCCGCCGATCGCAGCGCTTCGGCGACGCCGCGGTCCACGAGCAAGGGCGGGTAGATCCCGTGGGCCAGGGCGCGCAGCTCCTGCACCGCCTCCTGGAGGCCGTCTCCGAGCTGGTCGAGGATGGTGCCGGCCGCCACGGGGTCGGTCTCGGCCAGCTTGCGGGCCAGGCGCACGTTCACCGCCAGGGCCACGAGATGCTGTTGGGCCCCGTCGTGCAGGTTGCGCTCGATCTGCCTTCTCGCCGCGTCGGAGGCGGCCACGATGCGAGCGCGGGAGGCTTGCAGCTCGTCCGCCTGACGTCGTACCTCGTCCAGTGTGGCCTGCAGCGCCGAGTCGAGCTCCATGTTGTGCAGGGCCAGTCCCAGTTGCCGGGCCAGCTCGGACAGCATGGTGTCGTCGTCGACCGTGAAGTGATCGGCACCGGGGCGCCGTGCCACCACCACCAGACCCAGCACCTGACCCGAATGGGTGGCCGGCGCCAACCGCACCACCCAGTCCTCCCTGCCATCGAGCACCCCGGGGAGCCACACCTTGATCCAGGCGTTGCCCGACACCCCGGCCCGCGCCACCACCGTGGTCTCCTCGGAGCTGAGCTTGAGGTGGCGCACCGGTGCATCGGGGTCCGACACGCTGCGCTCGTAGAGGCCTGCCGAGCCGGTCCACACCTCGGCGACGGCCAGTCCCAAGGTCTTGCGCAGCGACTCCACCACCTGGAGGAGCAGCTCGTCCATGGGCACGGCACGAGACAGCCGGGTGCCGAAGGTCCGGAGCACGGTATCCGGTGCTTCCCGCTCGCCGTAGACGAGCCGGTTGGCGAACGAGGTGAGCCGGGTGCGCGCCGGACCGTACAGGAGCGCCGCCACGGCGGCGGCGGCCATCGACAGGATGAGCAGCGAGCGCTCGCCGTGCGTCGGGGTGCGGCCCAGCCCCACCACGATGAGGAGGTAACAGGCCACCACCACCCCGGTGAGTCCGGCGAAGGACACGGTGTGGGCGAGCATGCGATCGACGCGCGTCGCCAGGCGGCTCGAGCTCCCCATGGCCACGGACACGGCGATCGGCACCGTCGCCAGGCCGAGGACGAGGGCATAGCGCGTGGGCCAGTCCCACAGCACGCGCATGGCCAGCGCCACCAACACGAACTCCGTCCCCACGGCGACGGCCCAGCCGAACCACTGCATGCGTTGGCGTTCCACGCCGAAGGCCTTGGCGTAGCGCCGTTGCGATGCGATCAAGCCCACGGTGACGGCGACAGCCGCTTCGATCCCGACCGGCCACAACGGCACCTTCGGGCGCAGCGTCCACAGCCCCACGCCGAGGGCGGCGCCGGCGCCGTACCCGGCGGTCACAAAGGACCGGCTGAGCCGGCAACTCCCGTCGGGGAGGCCGAGGAGGAAGTGCATGGCCGCCACCGGAGCGAGGCACACCGACAGCGGCAGCACGAGGCGCGCCGTCGTCACCAACGCCGGCGACAGGCTGGCTGCGTGGGCGTGGCCTTCGAGCACGCCGGCCGCCAGTGCCGCCAGCGCACCGAGCCCGGCGCCCCACACCACGATGACGCCTTGGCGCTCCTGCGGGCGGCGGATCACCGCCGCCATGCCGGCGCCGGCGAAGGACACCACTACGATCGAACGCACCACCTGAGCGGTCAGGTCGCCGGTGTGGCCCACCAGGGGAGCGGCGACGGCAGCGGCGCAGGCGAGCACGGCGCCCACCACGGACAGCACCGCCCGCGCCGGCAGTGCCGGGCGAGGTGTAGAGGTGACCTCGACCTCCCTACGGAAGGAGGAGATCCGGAGGGGTTCGACCTCGACGGTCATCCCATTGCGGGCGCCTCGGACGACGCCGTCGCGCCGGCGGTAGCGCCTCCTCTCCCGTCGTCCTCGATCCGCCCGTCGCGCATACGGACGAGACGGGTGGCGGCCTCGGCCACCGTCTCGTCGTGGGTCACGAGCATGATGGCCTGTCCGCCGGCGTGCAGCCGGCGGAAGAGCTCGAGCACCTCGAGGCCTCCCTCACTGTCGAGGGCGCCGGTGGGCTCGTCGGCGAGAAGCAGCGTGGGCTCGTTGGCGAGGGCGCGGGCGATGGCCAGGCGCTGGCGCTGTCCTCCCGACAGGACGCCGGGGGCGCTGCGTTGCTTGTCGCCGAGACCGAGGAGGTCGAGCAGGTCGCGTGCCCGGCTCTCCGCCTGACGGCGCTTGGCCCCGGCGATCACGGCGGGAAGCGTCACGTTCTCGAGCACGCTCATGCCCTCGAGGAGGTTGAAGAACTGAAAGACGATGCCGATGTGGCGGCGTCGCATGTGGGCGAGCTCGTCCTCGCTCTTGTCCTGGAGCGACTCGCCGGCGACCACGATCTCCCCGTCGGAGGGGGTGTCGAGGCCGGCGATGAGGTTGAGCAGGGTCGACTTGCCACACCCCGACGGTCCCATGACCGCCATGAACTCGCTTTCGTCCATGGTCAGGTCCACGCCTCGCAGGGCGCGCACCGGTGCAGCGTCGGCGTCGTAGGTCTTGCGAACTCCTCGTGCCGACATGACGCTCGTCACGCTGACTCCCTCCGTTCGAGCCGGGTCCCGGCGGCGACCCGCCATGCCACGACCGGCGTCTCTCTTCCCTTCACCACTGTCGGCTCCAGCTGCGTGGCCGGCGGCGGCGTGCTGAGGAACCGGTACGTCCCGTCCAACAGCACGGTCTCTCCCGGCTCGGCGAACTGCTGCAGGCGCTGGGCCAGGTTCACCGTGTCCCCCACGATGGTGTACTCCAGGCGCTCCTCGGAGCCCAGCAGGGCGGCGGCCACCAGGCCGCTCGTGATCCCGATGCCCAGGCCGAACTCGGCCATGCCCTCGCGGCGCCACTCGTCGTTGACGCGCGCTTGGGCTTCGTGCATGGCGAGGGCCGCTTCGAGAGCGTGAGCGGCGTGATCATCGAGCGGCACCGGTGCACCGAAGACGGCCATCACGGCGTCGCCCACGAACTGCATGACCGTGCCCCGGGCTTGGAGGATGGCCCGGTTCATTTCGCTACGGTGGATGTTGAGCTGGCGGGCCAAAGAACTCGGGTCCGTTCGCTCGGCGATGGTGGTGTAGCCGCGGATGTCGGACATCACCACACTCACCTCGAGCTCCCGGGTGGCGCCGATGCTCTGGCCTTGCTCGTGGACGAGGTCGGCCACGCCGCCGGGGAGCAACCTACTCAGCGTCTCGCCCTGTTCCTCCCGGTCGACGATGGCGTCGTGGAGCATGCGCAGGCGGCGCAGGGCGCTTTGCCCTCCGCCGCTCGCTTGCTGGGCGATGCGCAAGAACAGTCGCTCGACGTCCTCGGCGGCGGCCGCGGGTGTGGTACCCCGGGTGGTGGCGATGGCCTTGATGGGCCGGCCCTCCGCCACCAACTGCAGCAGGTGCTCCTCGGCCTCGGTGAGCTCGGTGGTGTCGGACACTGGATGCACCATCGATTCCACGATGGTCGGGTCGAGTACCGACCCACCCGACGCCACGGCTCGCACGGCTCGCGCCAGCTGGTCGCCTTCTGCGACGTGGTCCTTCAAGAGATAGGCGCAGCCGGCAGCGCCTTCCTCGAGGAGAGAGATGGCGTACTCCGGGTCGTCGAACTGTGACAGCACCACCACGCCGGTGCCGGGGTGACGCTTGCGGATCTCCTGGGCAGCATCGATACCCTCGCGCTGGAAGGACGGCGGCATGCGGATGTCGGTGACCACCACCTGCGGCGCCAGCTCGCCGGCGCCGGAAACCAGCTCGTCGTAGTCCGCCGCCGTCCCAACCACGTCGAAGTCCGGTTCGGTCGCCAAGAGCGCCTGCACGCCGGCTCGCACGATCAAGTTGTCGTCGGCCAGGAAGACGCTGATGGCCCCCTGGCTCGTCGCCGCCGGCTGCGCGGTGCTCGTGGCGTCGGCGGCCGGCACTTAGGCTCGCTCCTCCCGGCGGTGTCCCGTGCTCAGCTCGACGAGCGCGGCGCGGTCGACCTGGTCGGCAGCGGCGACGGCCAGCGTGCAGGCGGTCACGGCGGACAAGGTC
>Ga0307479_10001439_pt1 | contig 21638 bp, 18 predicted proteins | sample atmos_gasesECM4C_FD_203743 | JGI IMG/M metagenome (GOLD analysis project Ga0307479, IMG submission 203743) | Hardwood forest soil microbial communities from Morgan-Monroe State Forest, Indiana, United States - atmos_gasesECM4C_515 | ecosystem: Environmental > Terrestrial > Soil > Temperate...
CCGCAATTCTGAAGGCGTTCCTCTTCTTTTGACTCTGCGCCGGACAATGGCAGTGCGAGCGCGGCCAGAGCCAGGAACGAAAGCATTCGCTTCATCTTTAATTCACCTCGGTCTCGATTTTTGACGCAATAGTTGGAAAAACGGTTAACGTGGACGCGACCTGCGGACTTTTTGTTCTCAAACCCAAGTGCGCATCGCCAATGTCAAGCGAGCGCTCTAAGGGGAGTGATCCGCGGCGCTTCGACTATACTTTCGTTGACCGTAATTTACCAGCAGGGAGCGTGATGAATATCAGGCCAGCGGGTTTTAAATGCGCTGCGGGGATGTGGGTACTTGTATTTTGTGGTTTGTTTTTAAATCCGTCAGCATCGTTGGCGCAAAAGAAAAAAAACCACCACGCCGGGGGTGCCACGAAGGCGGCTGCAGCGACAGCGCGCTTCGCCAAAAGGGTAGACACGCTGCTTGGAGCAGAACCTGCCAGTAAGGGCGAGTGGGGCTTGTTGATCGCCGATGCCGAAACGGGCGAAACATTGTACGAGCAGAATATAGCGGACTATTTTGTGCCGGCATCGAATATGAAGCTATTTACGACCGCGTTGGCGCTGGACAAACTTGGCACCGAGTTTCGATTTCATACCACTCTGGAAAGCACCGGAGTTGTTACACCAGAAGGCGAGTTGAGCGCGGACCTGGTGCTGGTGGGCCGAGGCGATCCCAATCTTTCGAATCGCAAATTCCCGTTTAATTTGAAAGAAGAATTCGATGGGCCGCCGGAAAGAACTTTGGCGGAGCTTGCCGACGCTTTGGTGGCCAAGGGCATAAAGAAAATGTCCGGCGACGTGGTCGCGGATGACAGCTACTTTCCGAGGGAGCGCTATCCCAATGGCTGGGAAATTGACGACATGGTCTGGGAATACGGTGCGGCGATTTCGGCGTTGGTAGTGAACGACAACACCGCCACGCTGACGCTTACGCCGGGACACACCGCCGGTGATGCGGTACAAGCCGTGGTGGCGCCGCGCACTCAGGATTTTATAGTGGATAACGAAGTAACGACGAGCGCGGCCAACGTCAAAGCCGATTTGACGTTGACGCGCGAGCCTGGTGCGCATCTGGTGGTGGTGCGCGGAACGTTGCCGGAAAAAAGTGCCCCGCGAAAATTGGTGCTGGCGATTGAGGAGCCTGCGCTGCATGCGGCCAGATTATTAAAGGCGCTGATGGAACAACGTGGAGTAGAAGTTAGCGGCGGAGTGCGTGCGCGACACGAGGCCATTACGGCTGAGGGAATCACGCCCACGGTTTTGGCGGAACATGTATCGATACCCTTAGGCGATTCGGTGAAGCTGGTGAACAAGATTAGCCAGAATTTGCACACCGAAGTGTTGCTACGGACGGCCCTGCGGCAACAAGGAACCTGGAATTCTTTCGAGGATGTAGCGAAATTTGCGGCGGACTTTTACGCCAAAGTGGGAATTGCTGCCCAGGACGTGATTCAGACCGATGGGTCGGGATTATCGCGGCATGACATGGTCACTCCGCGAGCGATGCTTACGTTGCTGCGGTATGCGCAAACGCGGCCATGGTTTGAAAATTTTTTTGCGTCGCTGCCGGTGGCAGGCGTTGACGGAACGCTGGAAGAGCGCCTGAAGAATACGCCCGCAGCCGGAAGAGTGCATGCCAAGACAGGGTCGGTGGAGCACGTCAGAGCCCTGTCGGGATTCGCGGACGCAGCTGGCGGGCGCAGACTGGTGTTTTCCTTTATGACCAACAACGAATACGGAAAAAATCATGAGACCACGGACGCGATGAACGGACTCTGCCTGGCGATGATCGAAGAATTTAATGCCGTGCCCGCCAAACGCTCGCGCGAACACAAGCAGCCGCAATAAGCAGCAGGAAAAATGAAAAAGGAAATGATTATCAGCGTGTTTGGGAGCTCGCGGCCGCGCGAAAATGATCCGGAATATGTAGGGGCTCGCGAGCTGGGGCGCGAGTTGGCAAGAAAAGGTTTTGCGATATGCACAGGTGCGTATGGCGGAACGATGGAAGCGCTATCTCGCGGCGCGAAGGAAGCCGGCGGCAAGACTTACGGGGTAACGGCGGACTTTTTTTCGGCGGCCAAAGTCAATCAATGGGTAGATGTGGAAGTACGCGTAAAAACCTGGCAGGAAAGATTGTTTGAGATCATTCGTTTGGGGGATGGATTTGTGGCTTGCAAAGGCGGCACCGGCACTTTGGCGGAATTGGCGGTGGCCTGGGAAATGATGAACAAGTCGGTGATGCCGCCGAAACCGTTTGTCGCACTGGGCGAGTTTTGGACGCCGATTTTGAACTGTGTGCGCGGAGTGGAAGTCGGTCAGGAAAGTCCCTGGGCCGAAGGGAAAGCACAGATTTTGAGAACGGCGGCCACGCCGGAAGAGGCCGCAGACTTTTTGTGGAATAGTTTAGAAAAGGAAGTGTAAGCGAGAAATGTCGCGCACGGCGCTTGATGTATTGGAATTCGACAAGCTGCTGGAGTTGCTGCGGCAGAGAACCACTTGCGCGCCGGGGCGAAGATATGTGGATGGCTTGCAGCCTGGGATGGATCGCGCTGCGATTACGGCGGCGTTTGCGTTGATTCGCGAAGCGCGGGAATGGCTGCGCGGCGCGCGGGAGTTGGGATTTGGAGGGCTGGCCGACCCGCAAAATTGGCTGGAGCGTATTGAGGGACCGGGGATGGTCCTGGAGGCGCGCGAATTTTTGGATGCCGCGACTCTGTTGGAGACCGCCGGATGGTTGCGCCAACAGTTTCGCGAAGAAGATGCAAAATTCCCGCTGCTGGCGGCACGTGCTGCTGCGCTGAGCGAGTTCAAGGATTTGCTGGTGGTCATTCGCAGAAGCGTGCTGCCCAATGGCGAGATCAGCGACGATGCTTCGCCGGCGCTGCGAAGAATACGCGCAAGCATCACGCAGACGCGCGATGCCATCCAGAAGACACTGAAACACATCTTGCGCACCAAGAATGCCGAGGCTGGGGAAGATTACGTGACTTTGCGCAATGACCGCTTCGTGATTCCCTTGCGCGCGGAGAATCGCCGCAGCGTGCCGGGTGTGGTTCACGGCGCGAGCGCGACTGGGCAGACAATCTTCATGGAGCCGCTGGAGACCGTTGAGACCAACAACCAGTTGGTGCAGTTGCGCGAAGACGAAGCCGCGGAGATTGTGCGCATATTGCGCGAACTCACCGGAAAACTGCAGCGAGTGCGAGGCCCGTTAGTGCTGGCGTCGGAGACTATTGCGGAATTGGACAGCGTGTTTGCGCGGGCCCGGTTTGCTCAGGACTTTGATGCGGCAATACCGGAATTTTCGGAAGCCAGCGAACTGCGGCTGCAGGCAGCGCGGCATGCGGTACTCGAAAATAAACTACGCAAGGAAGGCCGCGCGGTGGTGCCGATGACGCTGACGCTCGGTGGCGAAGAGCGCGTGCTGGTGATCAGCGGGCCGAACACCGGCGGCAAAACAGTGGCGCTGAAAACTACCGGGATCGCTGCGCTCTCCGCGCAATCTGGGATTCCGGTGGCGGCGCAACGCGCGGTGCTTCCGTTTTTCGACCGCGTGCTGGTGGACATTGGAGACGAGCAGTCTATTGCCGCCGACCTTTCCACTTTTTCCGCGCACATGTTGAATCTAAAAGCCATGCTGGATGCGGCCACGCCCGATTCGCTGGTGTTAGTCGATGAAATGGGAACCGGTACCGCGCCAGAGGAGGGGGCGGCGCTGGCGGTGGCGTTGCTGGATGAATTTCGCGCGAAAAATTGCATCGTGCTGGCAACCACGCACCATGACCGCTTGAAAACATACGCGTCAACAACGCCGGGAGTGGTGAACGCCGCAGTGGAATTTGACGATGTGAATCTTCGGCCGACGTACCGGCTGATGGTGGGAGTGCCGGGCGGGTCCAGCGGAATCGCGATTGCGCGAAGATTGGGAATTGCCGACCCGATCATCGCGCGCGCACGCGCCCTGATGGCGCCGGAGGCGCTCGAAGCGGCGGACTTGATCGCCTACCTGCATCGCAGCCGCGATGAACTGGACCGCATGCAGCAGCAGATGGCTGCGGAGCGCCATGCGCTGGAGGAGGAGCGCAAGAAATTACGCGATGAGTGGGTCGGGAGGCAGCAAAATCGCATCCGCGAGTTGGAAGAAAAATTCGCGGAAATGCAAAAGCGCTTTGACGAGAATGTTGCGCGTGTCGTCGAAGCGGTAAAAGAAAGAGAATTGCGCGGGTCACTCGAAAAGTTCGCGCGACGCAAATCGGTGGATGTGCGAGGCCAGGCGAGTGAAGAGCTGAATGCCGCGGTAGTGCAGACCATCTCGGAGTCGCAACAGGATCTTGGTGTGCCGGCGGCCGGGAAAGAAAGCGTCACTGCATCGCAATTGCAGCCGGGTGCGCGGATTCACGTGCGCGGATTTAGCAAGCCGGTGGTGTTGCGGCGCCTTGATGGCGCTTCCGCGGAAATTGAAGCCGGGCCGTTGCGCATGAAAGTCGGACTCGACGAGATCACCGGCGTGGAAGGGACGAGCACCACTGGCAGCGCCCGAGCCTCGAAAGGCAGCGTTACCGTGCGCACGCAGGCCAGCGATGAGGGAACGGGCGGCGAAATTAATTTGATCGGCTGCACCGTGGAGGAAGCCACGGAACGCGTCGACAAATTTCTGGACGAAGCCGCATTGGCAAATCGCTCGCGGGTGCGAATCATTCACGGACATGGCACCGGAGCATTGCGCAAAGGACTGGCACAGTTTCTTGCGAAGCATCCTTTGGTGGATAGCCAATCATTTGAAACCGAGGAGCGCGGCGGCAAGGCTGTGACCGTCGTGGAGCTGCGGGCATAAATGGCGGAAGCAGGATCATTCGCGGAGCGCGTGAAGCAGCAGGCGGATATTGTCCGGGTCATTGGCGAATACGTGCGGTTGAAGAAGAGCGGGCAAAATTTTACCGGGCTGTGCCCTTTTCACGCTGAAAAATCGCCGTCCTTCGCTGTACACCCGACAAAGCAGATTTATCACTGTTTTGGCTGCGGCGTTGGCGGAGACGTTTTCAAATTTGTGATGGAGATGGAGAAGGTTGCGTTTCCCGAAGCGATACGAGTAGTAGCGGAAAAATGCGGGATCGCCATTCCGCGTCCGAAGGCCAGCTCGCCCGAAGAACGCAAGGAAAATCAACAGCGCACCCTGCTGGTGGAAATGCACCGCGAAGCGCAAACATTTTTTGTGCAGCAATTGGGCGGCACGCTAGAAGGCAAAGCGGCGCGAGCGTACCTGGAGGATCGCGGCCTGGATAAAGGTGCCGTCGCGCGTTTTGGGATTGGCTATGCCCCGAGCGGGGGCGACGCGTTGCTGCGATTTCTGAAATCGAAATATAAGGAGCCGTTGCTGATTGAATCGGGGCTGGTATCCCAGGATCAAAGCGGCGGCGCCAGGATGTACGACCGGTTCCGCAGGAGAATCACGTTCCCGATCGCCAATGAATCAGGAAAAATTGTGGCCTTTGGATGCCGCGCGCTAGGCGACGACCAGCCAAAATATTTGAACTCGCCGGAAACTCCGATTTATTCGAAGAGCAACGTGTTATATCACCTGGACCGCGCGAAGGAAGCCTTACGGCGAGCGGATTTCGCGGTGCTGGTGGAAGGCTACATGGATGCTATCGCCGTGGCGCGCGCCGGCATCAGCAATGTAGTGGCCAGTTGCGGTACCAGCTTGGCGGAGCCGCAGATCAAACTTCTGTCGAGATTCACCAAGCGCGTGATCGTCAACTATGATCCCGACACCGCCGGACAACTCGCCACCGAACGCTCCATTTCTTTACTGCTCGAAAATGATTTTGAAGTGCGGGTGCTGGCGCTCCCGGCCATGAATTTAACGGGCGGCGATGGCACGAAGTACTCGAAAAACGCCGATCCGGACCTTTATATTCGCGAAATGGGAGTCGAGGCCTACACCAAATTATTAAAAGATGCGCCGCCGTATGTGGATTATTTGATCGGTCGCGCGCGGCACATGGACCTTTCGACGGGCGAAGGAAAATTACGCGCAGTGAATTTTCTTTTGCCCTACGTTCAGAAAATCCCGAACCGCTTGTTGAGGTCCGAATGGGCCACACGCATCGCGCAACAACTGCGGCTCGAAGAGCCGGTGTTGCGAGCGGCCTTGAGCAAAGCAGCCGCGGAACGGCGCAGCGGGTTAAGAGTGGCGCCGGAACTGGTGGGCCGCGCGGCCAAGCCGGTAGAGCGGCGGTTGATCCGCATGCTGGCGGAAGGCAACAGTTTTCGGCGTGACCTTGCGCAACGCCTGAGTGATGCGGGATTGTGCGCCGGTCTTGAGACGGAAAAGGTGTTTGCCGCGCTGATTGCCGCAAATCTGGCGGGCAGCACGATTGAAGCGACGGAGATAGCCGCCGGTTTGGAGGAACGTGACCGGCGGATGCTGTTCGAGATACTTTTCGAGGAATCCAGCGAATTCACCTGGGAAGAAGCAGAAAGCTGCATCGAATCACTGCAAAATCGGCAAACGGAACGGGCTTTGGCGGAGGTGCAACGGAGTATTGAGGCCAATCCAGCTTCTGCGGAGATGCGCAGCTTGCTCGAGAAAAAGCAGGAATTGATGAGGCGCCTGGCTGCCGGGCGGTGACCAGTTGAGGTCCTACCAGCAATATTCCTTGGAAAGCCCTGGGGGCTTGGAGATATCCTAAGTTTTCCAACGATTAATAGATTGACGGGGCTAGAGTTAAATGTGTAGCGTAGTAGGGCTTCGCGCGTAACTGTTTGGCTCTTAACTGCATCTTATAGATGTATTTACAGGCGAGCTGGTTTTTCATTGTGCGGGAAATTGGGGAACGCACGCGATTCAGCGGCAAGCAAGTGTTACGGCGCGGTGGCATTCACGAACAATTCGAGTGAAATTCAGGGGCGTGCGCCGGAGCTTGCGTCAAGCTCAACCTCGGCAGATTTAACAAAGAAATTACAAATTTTGGTTTCCGATACCGCAGGAGGTATTCGTGGCTGTAGCAGGTCTTGAAGAAAAATATGATGCGGTACGCCAGCTCATTGCGGTAGGCAAAGAGCGCGGCTACTTGCTGTACGACGAAGTGAACGATTCGCTCCCGGCCGAAGTGCATTCTTCGGAAGAGATTGACGATCTTCTGACGACGTTCGAGCGCAATGGCATCGAGATTTACGAAGATGCGGCGTCGGCCAAAGCCGCACGCGCGGTCGAAGTCTCCGCTGAACCGGGCGCCGACCACGATGTTGTGGTGGTGGAGAAAGAAGGAGGTCACGGCGAAGACGGCGACCTCGACCTAACTCCCGGCTCGCTTGAGAAGACCAACGACCCAGTGCGCATGTACCTGCGCGAAATGGGCACGGTCCCATTGTTGACGCGCGAAGGCGAAGTGACCATCGCCAAGCGTATTGAGCGCGGGCAACTGGTGGTCATGAAGTCCATCACCCGTTCGCCGATTGTGATCAAGGAATTGATCGCCGTTGGAGAGGATCTGCGCAAAGGCGCGCGGTCCATCAAAGAAATCGTCGTTTTCGACGACGAAGAACTAACCGAAGAGAAGATCGCCAACAAAACCAAGCAGACGCTGAAGTACATCGACAAGATCGCCAAGTTGTACGAACAGGCGTTGAAGCAAGCAGTGAAGCTCGACAACACCCCGAAGTCCAAAAAGAAACCGTATATTCGCGCCAAGTGGGAAGTAGCACGCACGCGCGTGGAAATTTCGGTGGCCATTCGGGCCATCGTTTTCAATCCCTTTGAAAAGAAGCGGCTGATCGACAAGATGCGCGGCACCGTCGAGCGGCTGCAGTCGCTGGAGCGCGAGGCCGGGCGACTGGAGCGGCGCGCGGATGTCGCGAAGGGCGACGTCGCCTTCGAAGCGCGGAAGGAATTGCGCAACCGGCGCGGCGAGCTGAAAGATATTGAAGAGGCCAGCGAAGTCGGTCTGACGGAATTAAAGCGCACTCTTACTTTCATTCATCGTGGTGAAGCGGAAGCGGACCAGGCAAAAAAGGAATTGATTGAAGCCAACCTTCGCTTGGTGGTTTCGATTGCAAAAAAATATACCAATCGCGGGCTGCAATTCCTGGACCTGATTCAGGAAGGCAACATCGGGTTGATGAAAGCGGTGGATAAGTTTGAGTGGCGCCGCGGATACAAGTTCTCCACCTACGCGACGTGGTGGATCCGCCAGGCCATTACGCGAGCCATCGCCGACCAGGCGCGCACCATTCGCATTCCGGTGCACATGATCGAGACGATCAACAAGCTGGTGCGCACCAGCAGGCAATTGGTGCAGGAACTTGGGCGCGAACCGACCAGCGAAGAAATTGCCAAGCGCATGGACATTCCCGTTTCCAAGGTGCGCAAGATTTTGAAGATTGCGCAGGAGCCCATTTCGCTGGAGACGCCCATTGGAGAAGAAGAGGATTCGCATCTCGGCGATTTCATCGAGGACAAGGCGGTCGTTTCGCCGTCGGATGCGGTGATCAACTTGAATTTGAAGGAACAGACCTCTTCGGTGTTGAAGACGCTCACGCCTCGCGAAGAAAAAGTCATCAAGATGCGCTTTGGGCTGGACGATGGCAGCGAGCACACCCTTGAGGAAGTGGGTCAGTCGTTCGCCGTCACGCGCGAACGCATTCGGCAGATCGAGGCTAAGGCGTTGCGTAAGTTGCGGCACCCTTCGCGTTCGCGGAAGCTACGAGCGTTTTTGGAAGGGCCTTCGAGAGACTATCTATAGAAGCAGTGAATTAAATTATTGTAATGAGACGCCCCCGATGTCGGGGGCGTTTTTTGTTTGGAGCGCCCAAGTAAATTTACGCAAAATTTATTCGCCGTGGCTGCTGGCGCGAACTTGTTCCGACGTTAGCCCATATAGCGGCGGTGTGGGCACGCCGAGTATACCCAGATAAAGATAAATTTGGCCGCGGTGATGGACTTCGTGTTCGACCATAGCCCGCAGCCACTTGGCGGTTTGAATTTGGGCGGCACCTGGTGTTTTGCATTTGCGCTTCAAATCTTCATCGGTTAGCTTGCCAAAAATCGCCAACGATTCGGCGTGCAGACGCTTCATCAGTTCGATCACACTGTCGTAATCGGCTGCTAATTCAGTTCCGTGGCTGGTGTAGCGGCTTTCGTGATTCTGCACATTTTCCGCGAACATATAGCGTTCGGTAACCGCGATATGGCGCAAAAGATCGCCCAGCGCAAATTTCCCCGGCGCATAGGTCCAATCAATTTTGTCCGGCGGAATGCAGCCGGCGACGCGCATGGTGCGTTCGCGGACGTTGTCGAAATATTTTAGAAAAGGCTTGATGGTTGTGATTTCCATGATGTCCTCAGTGAAATTCCTGCCGCAAGTCTCACCGCGAAATTTTTACGGTTCCGCAGCACCGCGGAGCAATTGCCGCGCGTAAAAAGCCGTAAGAGTCGCGCCCGCGTAGAGCAAAGCCAGCAAAGTGTAGCCCGCGATGATGCCCGCTCTTTCCGCGATCCACCCGAGGGCCACGCACATCGCCAGTTGTACCGCGGTCGTTACGATGGCCATGGCGGACTGTGTCCGGCCCATAAAATGGCGCGGAACGATGGACATGAGCGCGGACTGCGCCACCACGCCGCCGAGCGCGCGGCAAAACCCGAACAAGCCTTGCAACAGTGACGCGGCCAGAAGAAAGGCGATGAAAGGCGCGGCCATGTGTCCGAGCGCGAGCGTTGCAAATGCCGCAACGTACAGCGCGAGGCGCAACTCTTCGCGCAATTGCGTGGCGATCAAGCCGCCGATAATCGCGCCAGCCGCCCATCCAGATTCGAGATAGCCCAAACCGCGTGCGCCAGCGTGCAAAACATCGCTGGTGAGCGCCACGAGGACTACGTTGGCGCTGACCACTGCGGCCATCAGGATCGAATGCGTGATTCCCAAGGCGCGCACCAAGGGCTGCTGCTTGAGGTACTGAAAACCTTCGCGTAGGTCGGCGTACATGGCGAGCGAAATTCCCGCCTCGGCCACTTCGGGATTTTCTCCGGTGGAGAGTGCTTCGGCGGTCGCTTCCGTGGCTTCGGAATATTCGCGATATTTTTGATGCTCGCGCGGCGACACATACCCACGGCGAACTTTGTACAGACAATAGGCGGAGACAAAATACGTGAAACCGTCAATCGCGAGGATACCGGCGATGCCTGCGCGATCGTAAGTAAAACCGACGAAGGCTCCAGCAATGAGCAATCCGCTCTGCACGCCGATGAGCACAGCCGCGTTGGCGGCGGTGAATTGGCTGGGCGGAATAACTTCCTGCACCAGAGCATTGACGGTGGCCCAATACATCGCAGAGGCCACGCCAGTAACCAGGGTCATCAGGTACAAATGCCAAAGCGCGAGATGGCCGTGCCAGGCGATGTATGCTGTCGCCAGTACTGTCACGCCGCGCGCCAGATCGAGTGCTACGCCAAGATAGCGGCGGTCAAAGCGATCGATGAGAACGCCGCCGATAAACGGAATGAACAGGCCTGGCAAAGTGACGACGATAACTTGTAGGCTGACTTTTACTGTGGAATGCGTTGCGGCCATGATGTACCAGCTCACGCCGGCAAAATTCATGCCGCCGCCAAAAAGGGAAATGAACATGGCGGTGAAGAAGTAGCGGAAGCCACGCTGGGCCCAGATGAGTGTCCAATCAACGCGGTTGGTGACGGCTGTAGCCATGGGGACTGATTAGTTTACTATTGCGGCGATTCGGGCAGCGGGAAAGCTACGCGTCACGTGAATTAAAAATTGAAATATTGATTCTTTGACCACTGTGACGGCCGGAAAGGAGATTTATGGGCAGCGATGTGCAGTGCCGGGTGCGCTTTGGGAAACAGGAATCAGATGGCAAAGCGTTGTTGGAGACAAGCGAAATAATTTTTCGCGGTGATTTTCGGTTGAAGATTCCCTTCGCGACGATTCAATCCGCAAAAGTTGTTGGCGATGATTTACAGGTACAGACCGCTGAAGGATTAGCGATATTTCACTTAAGTGCGGCTACGGCGGCCAAGTGGCGCGAAAAAATTCTGCATCCAAAAACCAGAATCGAGAAAATTGGTATTAAGCCGGGAACGAAGGTGTCGCTGATCGGTTTCGAAAATCAGGATGAAGAATTCTTGAAAGAGCTACAAAGCGCAAAAGCGGTGGTGACCCCTACAAACCAGGCGCCACCGAACGATGGCGATTTTATTTTTTTGAGGATCGATACGAACAAGCAACTTACGCAGATTGCAAAAATCGCCAGAGGGATGCTCGGTGCCGTAGCGCTCTGGATTGTTTATCCCAAAGGACAGCAGCACGTTACCGAAGGCGACGTTCTGTCCGCCGGGCGTAAGGCTGGGCTGACGGATATAAAGGTTGTAGGCTTTTCGGCCACGCACACGGCGCTGAAATTCGTTATTCCGGTTAACAAGCGCTAGCCGCTCTCCATATCAAAAAAATGGTGCAAATGACAAATAGTGGAAATGACGCGGAGTTTTTGTGTTCCGCGATGGGATTTTCGTGTCTATGATGGCGCGAGGGTCGCTGAGTTTCAAAGTATGAGTGAATTGCTTGATGTTCGCGGGCTTACTGTGGATTTGCCCACCGCGCGAGGCTGGGTACGCCCGGTGAATGAAGTGTCTTTGCGCATTGGTCCCGGCGAGTCGCTGGGCCTTGTTGGAGAATCGGGCAGCGGCAAAACCATGATGGCGCTGTCGCTGATGGGATTGTTGCCGCCGGGAGCTCGAGTAAGCGGCGAGGCCATGCTTGCGCCAGCCAATGCGCCGCCGCAAAACTTGGCGAACTTAGACGAGGCTGGCTGGCGGCAGCTGCGCGGCCTTGATGTAGCGATGATATTTCAAGAGCCGATGACCTCGCTCAACCCGGTAATGCGCATTGACGCGCAAATCGCCGAAGCGATTGCCGCGCATTTTCCAGACACAACTAGAGAGAGGATTAATTATTGGGTGCTTGAAGCGCTGCGCCTTGCGGCGGTGCCAGAGTCGTCGGTTCGCGCCAATCAATTTCCTCACCAGTTGTCGGGCGGCTTACGTCAAAGAGTGATGATTGCCATGGCCATCGCCGCGGGAGTAAGCGATTCCGAAGAGAACGTGACTCCGCTGGAATTTCGCAAGCCCGGGACGCCACTGACCAAGCCACGATTGTTGATTGCCGATGAGCCCACTACCGCGCTGGATGTAACGGTACAGAAGCAAATTCTCGAATTGCTGGATGGGCTGCGGCGCAGGCTCGGCCTGGGCTTGTTATTTATCACCCACGACCTGGGAGTGGTGGCGCGCGTGGCGGACCGCGTGGCAGTAATGTATGCCGGCCGCATCGTGGAACAAGGCCGAGTCGGCGATGTGCTTCGCACGCCGCGGCATCCGTACACGCAAGGACTGATCGCCGCATCACCGACGCTGGAGCGCGGCAGGCTTTCGCCAATTCCCGGAATTGTGCCGCAACTTACCGAGCTTCCGCCGGGATGTTCATTCGAACCGCGTTGCCCGGTGCGGCTGCCGGAATGCCGGCTAGCGGTGCCGGAGTTGCGTGATGCGGGACATAACCATGCAGCACGCTGCGTTCTGGTCGGGAAAGAAGTTGTGCTGAAGCAATGAAAGCCGCGCTGAAGCAATAGCATTAATTGTATGACGGGAGAATTTCATTTCTAGCTTTCTGAGTGTGCGGGAAGTGTCGAAACGTTATGCCCGCAGCGGAGGCCCGTTCAGTCGCGCCTCCGAGCACGAGCGCTTCATCGCCGTGGACCATGTCAGCTTGGAGGTTACTCAGGGCGAAACGTTTGCAGTCGTGGGCGAAAGCGGCTGCGGCAAGACCACTCTGGCGCGCATGCTTTTGCGGCTGATAGAACCGGATGGGGGACAGATCGTCTTTGCAGGACGCGATCTGCTCGCGCTTTCCGCTTCGGACCTGCGCGCGCAACGCCGCGAGATGCAGATGATCTTCCAAGATCCGTTTGCTTCGCTTGATCCGCGCATGCGTGTGGGAGACATAGTTGGCGAACCGCTGGCCATCCATGAGCCGAAACTTTCCAAATCCGAGCGTGCTTTGCGCACGTTAACAATTCTGGAACGCGTGGGATTACGCGCAGACGCGCTGCGCCGCTACCCCCACGAGTTTTCCGGCGGGCAGCGGCAAAGAATCGGAATTGCGCGCGCGCTGGTCCTACGTCCCAAGTTAATTGTTGCGGACGAGCCGGTATCTGCCTTGGACGTTTCGGTGGGGGCGCAGGTATTGCTGCTGTTAAGAGAATTACAGTCGGAATTTAACCTTACTTATGTTTTCATATCGCACAGTCTGCCTGTCGTCGCGCAGCTGGCAACGCGCATTGCGGTGATGCGTGGCGGTAAATTCGTCGAGGTGGGCGAAGCTGAACAAGTGTTGCATCGGCCGGCGCACGAGTATACTCGCGAATTACTCTCGGCCGTTCCGGCGCTTCCCGTAGCATAAAAGTTTCGTCGACTGGTAATTTATTTGGGCTTTTCGTCGTACTGTCTACATCGGCCAGGTTTAGCAATTCCCATTGCGAACTCGTCCCTAGTGGAGTCCACCGAAGTGCTCTGGGGCGTTGCATCGCGCAAGGAGCCTCATGTCAACCAATCCATTAGCGGTGCCCGAAAGCCAGCCCACGAGCCAGCCTGAAACCGGCGCGCTGGGTCGACTCACCGGCGTGATTGTTAGTCCAACACGTACATTCGCGGAAATTGCGCGGCGTCCCACGTGGGTGGCACCGTTGCTCGCGCTTTGGGTGCTGAGCATTATTGTCTCGGGACTCCTCGCCCAGAAAACGGACTGGCGCAGTTTCTTTGAGCGCCAGATGAGCAAGAATTCGCGATTCGATCAAATGCCGCAAGAGCAAAAAGATAACATACTGGAAAAGCAGGTGCAGTACGGACCCAAGTTCGCGTTTGCCTTTGGGGTCATCTTCACACCGATTTTTGTTCTGCTGATCACCCTCGTGTATTGGGGGGCGTTCAATCTTTTTACCGGAGCAGCGCTAAGTTTCAAGGCCGCTTTCGGCATCGGGTCGCACGCCTTCGTTCCGTTGATCATCAGCAGCCTTTTGGCAATTATCATTCTCCTGATTAAGCCTCACGGCGACGTGGACCCCGAACATTTCCTGGCCAGTAGCCTTGGGGCCTTTTTGCCGGATGACACGCCGAAGGGGCTCGCGGCACTGGGCCAATCGCTGGAGTTGTTCTGGATATGGACGCTGGCACTGGTGGCCATCGGTTTTTCGGCTGCAAGCCCAAAGAAAATTAAACCGGCGGGCGCCTTCCTCACGGTATTCGGCATGTGGGCCGTTTGGGTTTTGGGGAAGGTGGCCTTTGCAATGTTTTAGCGGCGGCTGCTGCTAAACTGCGTAGGTGAATTTTTCGTTTGAAGTAAAACAGACCGATGTGACCGGCGCGCGCCGCGGAGTGCTGACCACTCCGCACGGACGGATTGAAACCCCGGCATTCATGCCGGTGGGAACCGCCGCAACAATCAAGGCGCTGACGCATGAAGCGCTCGAAGAACTGGGCGCGAGCATCATCCTCGCCAACACCTATCATCTATATCTGCGGCCGGGACACGAATTGATTCGCAAGCTGGGCGGGCTACATCAGTTCATGTCCTGGCAAAGGTCAATTCTGACGGACTCCGGCGGGTACCAGGTATTCAGTCTTTCCGCGCTGCGAAAAATCACCGACGAAGGCGTCACGTTTCGTTCCCACATGGACGGTTCCGAACATTTACTCACGCCAGAAAAAGCGGTCGAGGTTCAGCTGGCATTGGGATCGGACATTGCCATGGTGCTGGATGAATGCATCGAGACGCCCGCGCCGCGAGAAAAAGCGGTTGCAGCGTTAACTCGAACCACGCGGTGGGCCAAACAAGCGCGACAGCATTTTTTGGTGAATGAAAATTTGTACCCAGATATAAAACAGTGGCAATTCGGAATCGTCCAGGGAGCGACGTTCGCGGATTTAAGGCGCGAGAGCGCGCGGCAATTGCTCGACCTGGATTTTCCCGGATACGCTGTTGGGGGGCTGGCTGTGGGCGAGCCTCACTCCATGACGTGCGAAATGACAGCCGAGGTGACGGCGTTGCTGCCTACGGACCGTCCGCGCTATTTGATGGGCGTGGGCAAACCCGAACAACTCGCTGATTACGTGGCGTTAGGTGTCGATATGATGGACTGTGTTTTACCCACGCGGGCGGCGCGGCACGCTTGTTTGTATACCAGCGAAGGCCGCGTGCTGATCAAAAACGCGCGCTACGCCGTGGACACCCGGCCCATCGATCCGCAATGCGGCTGCAGAGTTTGCAAACGTTACACCCGCGCTTATTTACGCCATCTTTTTGCCGCTGGAGAAATCACCGCATTCATCCTGGCCACCCACCACAATATCCACTTTTACCTTGACATCATGCGGCAAATCCGCGAGGCTATCGAGTTCGGGAACCTTGCAAAATTCTCAGCAGAGATGCAGGCTTGTTATGTGGCCGGTCCAGCCTGAGTGGTGAACCGAGGCGCTGCATTGGGAGCGCTTAATTCCGGGCGCCGAAGATGACCGCGGGCAGTCGCATCGCGGCCGCTAATATCCAAGATAACGGCGGAGATGGACGCGGGGAACTCTCCGCAGGCCAGTTTTTCTCTGTTTTTTTAGGGTATGCTGGGTGCCGCTTTTCGGGCTGAATTTCTGGGCTGAACCAGGCTTGCTAGTTGGGTGGCCCATCCTTGGGGTTTTACAAGGGTGGTGCAATTAAAAGAAGGGATCGGTTTCACAGATCATCATGATTTTGGCTACATTTTTTCAGGCAGCCCCAGCGTCGGGCTTCTCCAGTTTCCTGATCCCCTTGGGATTGATGTTCGCGATCATGTATTTCATGGTCATCATGCCGCAGCAGCGGCAGCGCAAAAAAGTGCAGGAAATGCTTTCCGCCATCAAAGCGGGTGACCGGGTCATCACCAGCGGCGGCATCTATGGCACTATTAACGGCCTTGATGGCGACACTGTAATTCTGAAAATCGCCTCGGACCCACAAGTTAAAATTCGCGTGGCCAGGTCTGCGATTGCGCAGGTGGAGACGCCGGAAGATGCAAAATAACGGATGCAAACTAATTTTCGCCGCCACCCAGCCATGCTCCTGATCTTTTAATCATGAATCCCAATCTGAAGTGGAAAGCGCTGTTCATCGTTGCTGTTATCCTCGTTTGTATTTACGTGCTTATCGGCACGCCGAAATTTCCTACCTCGGTGCAGGACATAAAGGATAATTTCAGCCACCAGATCAGGCTCGGCCTAGACCTCCAGGGCGGCACCCACTTGATTCTGCAAGTGCAGGTGCAGGAAGCCATCGCTCAGGAAACGGACCAGACCGTCGACCGGCTTATCGGACAACTGCGCGCCAAGGATATTCACTACGACGAAATCCGCCGCGTCGACGACACGCACATTCTGGTGCGCAACATCGATTCCGCGCAGCTTTCCACTTTCCGCGACATCGTCACCGCGCAATATAGCAATGTGTGGGACCTGTCTCCGGCTGCCGGCGATCCTTCCGCATACCTGCTCACGTTGCGGGCCGCCGCCATTGCGCAGATTCAGGATCAGACTATGCAGCAATCGCTCGAGACCATCGAGCGGCGCATCAATGCGTTAGGTTTGACGGAACCGACTATCCAGCTGCATGGGCGTAAGGACAACGAGATTCTCGTGCAACTGCCGGGCGAAGGCGACCCCACGCGAGCCAAAGCGGTGATTCAGGCAGGCGGTCAGCTGGAATTGAAGCTGGTCGAGGACCCGGCATCGTATACTTCGGAATCCGATGCGCTGGTGAAGCATGGCGGAGTTCTGCCTCCCAACACCGAATTGGTCCCTGGGAACTCTGAACGACGCACCGCCTCTGGCACGGCCGAGACCGGAGAAAGCTGGTATCTGTTGAGCCGCGCACCAGTGGTGACCGGTCGCGACCTGCGCAGCGCTACGGAGAATCGCAACACAAATAACCCGGGCCAATTTGAAGTGAACTTCACCTTGTCTGGCGACGCCGCGAAACGCTTTGGACCGTTTACCGAGGCGAACAAGGGCCGCCAGATGGCTATTGTGCTGGAACATCGCGTTTACTCCGCGCCAGTGATCAATGGGCGCATCGATGATTCCGGAATGATCGAGGGAAACTTCAGCCAGGAATCCGCCCACGATCTCGCGCTGGTCCTGCGCGCCGGCGCTTTGCCTGCATCGATTAAATATCTCGAAGAGCGCACCGTGGGCCCATCGCTGGGCGCCGATTCCATAAGGCATGGCGTGCAAGCGTCGGTCCTCAGCCTTCTGGTAGTCATGATTTTCATGCTCTTCTATTACCGCTGGTCAGGCTTGAATGCGGTGCTGGCTCTTATCTTGAACCTGATCATCTTGCTAGCAGTTCTGGCGCTGGCGGGGGCGGTTCTGACCTTGCCGGGCATCGCCGGCGTGATTTTGACCATAGGCATGGGCGTGGATTCGAACGTACTGGTCTTTGAACGCATTCGCGAAGAGTTGCGCAACGGAAAATCCGCGCCTTCGGCGGTGGAGTCCGGATTTGCAAAAGCTTTCCTGACCATCATCGACACGCACGTCACGACGGTAGTTTCCGCTTTCTTCCTTTTCCTGTTTGGCACCGGCCCGATCCGAGGGTTTGCCATCACCTTGACGATCGGCTTGATCGCCAATGTTTTCACCGCGATCTACGTGTCTAAAACAATCTTTCAATACCACTTGTCAAAGATGGACAGGCAAGCAGAACTCAGTATTTAAGCAGGCTTAAAAGCAAGCTTTAGACTGTACTAGGACCTGTTAATACACGGTTCGCTGGATACTAAACACGACGGTTATGGTGAAGACTCCGTTCGAAGTTTCGTAGGCCTGCCGCACCGGGAACAAACGGGAACCCTTTGGAGTCTAAGGAAGGGAAGCCAAAACGGGCATGATCGAGCTTTTCAAACAGCCCAATATCGACTGGATGGGCAAAGCGAAGTACTTCTACGCGCTCAGCGGCTTGCTGCTGCTGGTGGGTATTGTTTCGATTGTTTCTCACGGCGGCATTCGCTACGGGTTGGATTTCAAGGGTGGCACCAACGTGGACGTGCGCTTCGCACAGCCGCCCAACATCGATCGTCTGCGCTCCGGCCTTGCCGCACAGGGGCTGGGCAACAGTGAGATTCAAGGAATCAGCGACATTGCCAATCCCAACGCCAATGAAGTAGTCATCGGCCTGGAGCAGAAAGGCCAAGGTGATCAGGCGCTGGACATCGGCAAGACGCAAATCCTCAACGCACTGAACACTATTTACGGAACGTCAAACGCCAGCAAACCGGATTTTAATGCCGCGACTCCCGCTTCCCTTGCGGCGTTTCTGACGCAACGCGATCCGCTGCTACTCACCACCAACGCCGGTGACCGTTATCCTCAATTGGCAAAGAGGATTCTGGATTACCGGGATCGCGATAAAAATGGCGTGCTGACAAACTTCGACGAGCTGGCAAACGTGAATGGTGTAACGCCCGCGGTGCTTAGCGCGCTGAAAGACAATTACACTTTGGGGACCTTCGCGATTCGCAACGTCGAGATTGTAGGGCCCAAGGTAGGCAGCGAGCTGCGGCGCCAGGCGGTTCTAGTTACCCTCTATGCTTTAGCAGGCATGCTGGTATATATTGCTTTCCGCTTCGAATGGGTTTACGGGGCTGCGGCCGTCCTCGCGGTTTTTCACGACGTCTTAATCACGATTGGATTTTTGTCGCTGCTGCATTTTGAAATTTCCCTGACGGTTATCGCGGCCATGCTGACTTTGGTTGGATATTCGATGAACGACACCATCGTGATTTTCGATCGCATCCGCGAGAACAATCGTTTGTTGCGGCGCGAGTCGTTCGCTGAAGTGGTGAACAAGTCCATCAACCAGACGCTTTCGCGAACGCTCTTAACCAGCGGATTGACGTTTCTCACCGTGCTGGTTTTATTTCTGATGGGCGGCCAAGTGCTGCGCGCTTTCTCCTTTGCGTTAGTGGTCGGGATTGTGGTAGGAACGTACTCCAGTTTTGGCATCGCCGCGCCGATGGTGGTGGCCTGGAATCGCTGGCGAGGCCAAGGTCTTGCAACAAGTACCGGATCTGCAGCCGGTAGTAAACCCCGTGTAAGTTCGGGCGCCCCAGGGCGTCTCGCGCCTGCCGGGAGGAGGTAGGGAACCATGTTTGACGAGATGGTGGTCTCGAGTCCAAATCCAAGGAAAACGAATAAGCCCTGGACAGTCGTACTGTCCATGATTTTCCAGGTGGCTTTTCTGGCGGTGTTAATCTTGATACCGCTAATTTATACGGAGGCGCTGCCGAAGACCATGATGGCAACGTTGCTAGTCGCGCCACCCCCTCCGCCCCCTCCCCCGCCGCCTCCCATCGCGCAAATCGTTCACGTTAAGCCGCAAGTGCATTTAATGGATGCCGGCAAGCTGGTCACTCCGAAGGTCATCCCGAAGGACATCAAGATTATTAAGGAAGACGCGCCAGACATGAGCTCCATGGGCATGCAAGGTGGCGTAGTTGGCGGCGTCGCTGGCGGCCAGATGGGCGGCGTTATCGGCGGCGTCATTGGCGGCGTAGGCGGAGCACCTCCACCACCGAAGCCGACTCAGCAACGTATCCGCCAGGGCGGCCAGGTGCAGGCGGCTAAGTTGACGAACAAGGTGCAGCCGCTGTATCCGCCGCTGGCGCGCCAGACGCGCATTTCCGGTACGGTAAGACTGCATGCCATCATTGCCAAGAATGGAACGGTGGAGCAGTTGGAAGTGATTTCCGGCCACCCGCTTCTGGTGCAGGCGGCGCTGGATGCCGTGCGGCAATGGAAGTATCAGCCAACCACTTTGAATGGTGAAGCCGTCGAAGTAGACACCACCATCGACGTAATTTTCTCTCTCAACCAGTAACAGGTTTGTAGGTTTGGGTCTTTTACGGTGCGTGGCGCCCGTCATGGGGCAGGCGTTTCGAGCCGAGTAGAAAGGTATTTGGTATTTAGCAGACACTCTTAAGGAGCATACGAATGGTAGCCACTCTGTACGTACATGCGGCCATATTCCTGCAATCAACCACGGCTAATACGTGGAGCTTGCAGAACATGTGGTCCACGATGAGCACCCTGCCCAGGGTTGTAGTAGGTATTTTGTTTGTTCTTTCCGTTTATTCGTTCGGTGTGATGATCGATCGCGCGTTGATGTATAGCGCGGCACGCAAGCAGTCGCGTGTGTTCGTTCAGCAGGTTGCCGGGGCCTTGAAGGAAGGCAAGCTGGATGAAGCCATCGCCATCGCGGAACGAAACAAGAAGAGCCATATCGCCAAGGTTGTTGCCACCGGGCTGTCGGAGTTTCAGTCCGCTTCGCAGCAAGTATCGGACGCCGACGTAATCGAAGCCGCCAAGCGCGGACTGGAGCGCTCCATTGCTATCGTGCACGCGGAAATGAAGCGAGGCCTTTCGGCGCTGGCCACCATCGGCTCCACGGCTCCATTCGTGGGACTGTTCGGCACGGTGGTCGGAATTTTGAACGCGTTTAAAGGTATCGAGACCAGCAAGGCCACAGGCCTGTCGGCGGTAGCCGGCGGAATCGCCGAAGCGTTGGTGACCACTGCATTCGGTTTGCTGGTCGCCGTGCCTGCAGTGTGGGCCTACAACTACTTCACCAATAAGGTCGAAGCCTTTGACGTGGAGATGGACAACTCCTCCATGGAGTTGATCAACTACTTCATTTTGCGCCGCGGCGCCAGGAAGTAACCGGCCATGGCGTATAAACCTTCAGTCGGGGCGCAGATGTCCTCGCCAAACGTAATTCCTATGGCGGACATCATGTTGGTGTTGCTGATCATCTTCATGGTCGTCACGCCCATGTTAACTAAGGGCGTCTCCGTGGATATGGTCACCGCCAACACCCCGCGTGATATGCAAGACGCGGACAAAGATGACGCGGTAATCGTGGCGGTAACTCGCGACGGCAAGATTTACTTGGGCAATACCAACATCCAGAAGGAAGACATCACTGGCCAGGTAAAGGATCGCCTCGCAAACCGGCTCGACAAGACCGTTTACGTTCGAAGTGACGCCCGCGCAAAATATGGAGATGTCGTCGCGGTGGTGGACGAGATTCGCTCCGCGGGCGTGGATCAGCTCGGCTTGCTGACGGAGAGAAGGCAAAACCGTGAAACTCCGCCGCCTCCTCCCAACAACGGGAAGCCGTCCGCTTAATCGAAAGTAATTTGGCGCACCTGAGCCTTGCTGGATGAAGGTTCAGGTCGTCTTTGGAAGCAAAACAGGAGATCAGCAATGGGCATGAGCGTTGGTGAAAATAAGGGTGGTGCGATGGCGGAAATGAACGTCGTTCCGCTGATCGATATTTTGCTGGTGTTGTTGATCATTTTCATGGTGATTACGCCGTTGACGCCGAAGGGGCTGGACGCGCTGGTTCCGCAACCCAATCCCAACAAGAACGAAAATCAGGAACTGAATGACAAGACCGTGGTGGTGCAGGTTGCCAAGGACGGGAAGCTGAAAATTAATAACGAGGATAC
>Ga0307479_10001440_pt1 | contig 21629 bp, 24 predicted proteins | sample atmos_gasesECM4C_FD_203743 | JGI IMG/M metagenome (GOLD analysis project Ga0307479, IMG submission 203743) | Hardwood forest soil microbial communities from Morgan-Monroe State Forest, Indiana, United States - atmos_gasesECM4C_515 | ecosystem: Environmental > Terrestrial > Soil > Temperate...
ACCGGCTTACTGTCCGGCAAGGCCGCGACCACGATTCACCATGCGTATACAGATTTGGCCATGCAGTTCCCGGATATTCGAGTGAAGCGTGGGGCTAGGTTCGTGGACGAGGGTAATCTTGCTTCCTCGGGTGGCCTTTCTTCCGGCATTGACCTCGCGTTCCACGTGGTCGAGCGCTACTACGGCCGCGAAGTGGCCGAGAGGACAGCCTACCTAATGGAATACCAAGGACGCGGCTGGCTGGACGCAAGTTCGAACCAAGTTTATGCCAAAGCCCCCGTCTCCACCGACGAACACCCTCGTTGCCCGGTGTGCGGTATGGATGGGGACCGTTCGTTGAAATCCGTTTACAAAGGCAGGACCTACTACTTCTGCTTGTCGCACCACAAGGAGATGTTCGATACAACTCCTGGCAAATTCGCCAATGCCACTTAAGACTGGGGACTCGTGTCTCGGGAGAGATCAGTGTGGGCAGAAGTGTACATGCAACGCCGGGGAAGGGGCTCGTTATTGAGCCGCGACGGAAGAATTGAACCGCCGGTGCTATGTACGCTGAATTGCATCTGTGAACAACCATCTGCACGAATGATGAACTCAACAAAAAGGGAGGAATCTTGTGCGACCCAAGAAAGCGCGACAAACTGGCATTTTCGTACTGGTCTGCTGTAGCTGGGCCGCCGGAGCCGACACTTTCGCGATCGACCCAGTACATAGCATGGTTGGTTTTTCCGTGCGGCACATGTTGATCAGCCACGTGAGCGGAGATTTTCAGGAGTTCAGTGGAACCATTGTCTACGATGAAAAGGATCCATCAAAATCTTCGGTAGACGTGCGCATCAAGGCAGCCAGCATCGACACCAGAAATCATGACCGCGATGAACATTTGCGCAGCAGTAGTTTTTTTGACGCGGCCAAGTTTCCCGAGATAACCTTCGCCAGCACTCGAATTGAGAAGACAGAGAACGACTACATCGCTCATGGGCAGCTGACGATCCGGGGCCTTTCCAAAGAGGTCGCCCTCCCGTTCAAGATCACTGGAACGGTCAAAGACCCGTGGGGCAAGATGCGGCTCGGGGCACAGGCAGGGCTGACCATCAACCGGCAGGATTTCGGAGTCTCCTGGAACCAGGTACTGGACGGCGGCGGAGTGGAGCTTGGGGACGAAGTTAAGATCGACCTCGCGGTGGAGGCTGTCAAACAATGAACCACAGTGAACGGAGATCCGAATTCGAAAGGCCTACGCCTAAGACGGCGACAGAAGTGAAGATTGGCACTGATGTGAAAGGGACCGAGCACCAGCACTAGGACCAACAGAATGTTGGACCGCACGGAGGTGACGTGATGCGGGTTGTTGCCGATTTGGTTAGCTAATATGAGCGTTGCACCCTGCATTTTTGAGATGGCAGAAAATGATCTCCTTTTGTCATTGCTGCCATTGTCTTCGGGCAATAGCATCTTGGCATGAGGAGATCAAGAAAGCTGCTTTCCGCTATGAGTGGTTCAAGAACCATAGTCTTCCTTGGGGCTCCAGGTACTCAAATCCTCGATGTGGCGGGCCCATTTCAAGTCTTTGTTCGGGCAGCGGAGCTCTTCGTCCAAGAGCACCCGGCGCAGAAGCCCCCATATAAGGTGCTGCTGGCAAGTTCCACCCGCCGCAGATCTGTATCAACGAACTGCGGGCTAGTACTTACTGGAGCTCAGACTTTCCGCGCACTCCGTGGACCAATCGATACTCTTTTGGTGGCTGGTGGAAGCGGCGTCGAAAACGCTGGGCGTGACGAAGAATTGCTTCTTTGGTTACAAAGGACCGCGCAGCGAGTACGCCGCGTCGGATCCATCTGTACCGGAGCCTTCCTACTAGCTTCGGCCGGGCTCCTGGACGGGAAGCGTGTTGCGACCCATTGGAAATGGGCGGCAGACCTGGCAAACAAATTCGAGCAGACCACGGTCGACGCCGACCCAATCTACATACGCGATGGAAACACGTACACCACCGCAGGGGTCACAGCCGGTATGGACCTCGCGTTGGCTTTGGTTGAAGAGGACCTTGGGTCACCGATGGCCCTGAAGGTCGCTCGTGAACTGGTTTTGTATTTGCGCAGAGCTGGAGGCCAATCGCAGTTCAGCACCGCGCTGTCCTTACAAGCCTCCGACCGGAAGCAAATCGAAGAGATTCGTTCCTGGATCCTCGACAATCTGGATCATGATCTGCCAGTGGAAAAGCTTGCCGCAAGAGCAGGCATGAGTCCGCGTAATTTTGCACGAGTGTTCCAAAAGGACACCGGCACCACCCCAGCGCGGTTCGTGGAACACCTGCGCGTCGAAGCGGCCCGACGCCGATTAGAGGAATCGCAAGACAAACTGGAAAAAGTTGCGAGCGACTGTGGATTTGGCTCGCTTCAAAGTTTGCGGCGGTCGTTTCTTCGTGTTCTTCACGTTCCCCCGAACGACTATCGGCACCGGTTCGCGGACTTGACCACACACTAATCGTCACTCGTGACTCGTGAACTGGTTGTTGCATTAGGCCGACGCTTAGGCGAACATCGGCGCTGGTCACAGAGTGGTCACAAAACTGTGGCCACCTTGACAAATTAAGTTATTGACCAACAAGGGAGATAGGCTGGGTTGAATCCCTAAAAACGCTGCGCTCCGACTGAGATTATTCGCACTCGCTTGCTCTTACCACAACTCTTGTCGCAGGACGGTCACGATGCAGCACGCTCATCGTCAGCCCCTGCGAAGACGATTGTCGGTTCTAGGGTGGCATGAGCCATGACATCTTGGGGTAGGACCGCTGCTAGGGGGCGGGCGTTACGGATCTCTTCAGTTGTGGGCGGCCCAAAATCATTCTCGATGTAGTCGTTCCCCAGATCCGCATTCGAACGGACCAATTCTAGGAACTGGTCTTTATCAGCAGGGGACGCAAAGGAGAAAAGGAGTTCGTACGCGCTAGCGTCAGGATCACCGAGGAGCGCCAGCGAGCGTGTGTTGGTCAGATGTGCGTACCCGCACAGGTAGCCGATGATGTCCGCTGCGAAAAGCCGAGCTTCTGGGTCATCAGTAGTCAAGAATTCGACTGCGCAGAGCCAGTCCGTCTTATCTTGCTAGTATGGCTCCAGAACACCCTTGCGGTTCGCTCTCAACAGCGACATACCTCCAATTTTCAGGGTCCTTACGCCAAAACTCGCGGTACAAGAACGGTACAACCAAAGCCTGTTCCATCGTGTTCTCAGTGGTTCCTTTACGCATTATAAAAGGGCGCCCCTTTGGGAGTAGGTTATGAGCACGAGCATCATTCCCTACGAAAGGAGCACCCTGGTGAACAGCGAAAAGTATATTGGGCTCGACGTGCATCAAGCAACCATCTCGATCGCGGTGATGGATTCCGCCGGCAAGGTAGTAATGGAATCGATCCTAGAGACGAAAGCAGCAACTATTCTTGAGTTCTTTGCGGGACTGCGCGGAACTTTGTCGGTGACCTTCGAAGAAGGAACCTGGGCGGCTTGGCTTTACGATGTGCTCAAGCCCCACGTCGCCAAGTTGGTGGTGTGCAATCCACGCAAGAACGCGCTACTCAAAGATGGAAACAAAAGTGACCGGATCGATGCCCGCAAGCTGGCGGAACTGTTGTACCTGAACAAGCTGAGCCCGGTCTACCATGGCGAGACCGGTGTGCGCATGCTGCGCGAGCTGGCCCGGAGCTACCTGACCATCGTCAAAGATCTGACGCGGGTCATGAGTCGGTTGAAAGCGGTGTATCGCAGCTGGGCGATCCCCTGTGCGGGCCGGGACGTCTACTACCGCCGCCATCGAGACGAGTGGCTGGGAAAAATCAAGGAAGCCGGCGTGCGCCGCCGAGCCGAACGACTCTACCAGCAACTGGACATGCTGCAACATCTCCGTCAGCAAGCTCGGCGAGAACTGTTGGCGGAGAGTCGAAGACATTCCATCACCGCCAGGCTACGGCAGATTCCATCGCTCGGGCCCATTCGCTCAGCCCTGGCCGTCGCGCTGATCCAGACCCCGAATCGGTTCCGCACCAAGCGACAGCTGTGGGCCTACAGCGGACTGGCTCTAGAAACCCGCACCAGCGGAGAACACTGCTTCGTCCAAGGCCAACTGCGGCGTTCCAAGAAACAGATCTCCATTCGGGGTCTGAACAAGGACCACAACCACGATCTGAAAGGTCTGTTCAAGGGTGCCGCCACTACCGCCAGTGTGCGTCCCGGACCGTTGCAGGATTTCTACCAGAGATCGCTGGCCAAAGGCATCCAGCCGACCATGGCGCGGCTCACGCTGGCGCGCAAGATTGCAGCCATTACGCTGACTTTATGGAAGAAAGGGGAAAACTTCGACGCTGAGAAACTGAAATCGCAAGCCGCTTGAGCGTCTCGGGTGAAGAGCCCTTCCATCTCCAGTGATCTTTTTCTGGTGGTGGCCAGTTGGTTCTTGAGACGCTCGGGTTCGAGGGTGAGCATCCTAATGCCCTGTAGGCGCACAGTGCCGGTGGCACTTAGCCTCTGTCTTTACCCTATGCCCTCTCGGACAACCCGAAAAAGCAATAGGCCATGAGCCTCAGATAGAACCATGGTTGACACCGTACAACCGCAGCGCTTGATAGGTTTCGAAACTGATCGGCATCGTCGCTACTAAGTAAGATGCCGCTGCTGAGATGGAGCAACCCAGGGCACGACACCAGACCAGCGTCTTTTCTGGTGAGAGGGGCTGGATGTCGCGAAATAAACCTGCGCATCCGGCGGAGGGAGAAAAATGTTCTTGACATCCCCTTTTATAGAACAGGGCATAGCAGAGCGACCGGTGTACTGCCGAAGATCTGGCGCACGCACAAGCCAGCATTTCGGAGGCGCTGAAGACGGGGCGGAAAACCGTTGACCAGGGATGCAGGCACCGTTATTTGCGTCTGGCGTGAGACGGCCCCGAGGGTGTACCATGCTCTATCTTTAGTTAGAAGTGAATTCTGAGTAAACGGCCTTATCGATAGCACGAACTATCAGGCAACCCGGGAACCCTTCTCGGGGCCGTGGCGCAAACGCACAGTCACCTCGCCCTCGCGTCGGTTCTCGTGAGCCAGGAGGAGGAGCCGTGCTACTCAGCTTGGAACGCGCCGTCCGGCCGGGTAAAGCCCCCAAAGTTTTGTCCATCCCTTTGTTTCTACTCGTGTCGGTGCCCTCCGATTTTCAAAAAGGGCGGATCAAGAAGACAGCGGCCTGCCCAAGAATGCCCTTCAGAGCGAGACGAAAACCAATTGCACGATCGATTCCGTTGCCCAGGACCGTCAGGATGAGGTTGGAGTCAGTTGCACTTCAGTTGCACTAAGGGGAACTATCTTGATGTGACCGGCTCAAAGGGAAAGCGAGGCGCCTCGGAGGTGACTCTGCTGCGAGGACTGGTAAAGGGTACGGACGCGCGTATGTTTCGCATTACGGGAGCTTATCCCGGCTAGGAGGTTGCAATGGGGCAGAGATTTGCCATCGGGATCGGAGGCGCGGCGGGGCAGGGAGTTGCTACGCCGGGCGATATTTTTGCGAAGATTTTCAGTCGCCGGGGCTTGCACCTGAATGCTTACAACGCCTATCAGTCGATTATCCGTGGCGGACACACTTTTCTCACCATTCGGACTGGCCCCGAAAAGGTCACCAACATGGGCGACCGCCTGGATTTGCTGATTCCTCTAAATCAGGACGCGATGGATCGCCACCTTGGGCTGCTTACCGACGGCGCTGCTTGCCTCTATAACTCTGACACAATCAGCCCAGGCATCGCTGCGCAGGGCGTGCAGCTCTGCCCACTCCCCGTTTCCAAACTGGCGGACGTCACGCGGAACAAGGTCGCTCAGAACACGCTGGCGGTGGGTGCCGGTCTCAGCATGATGGGCATTGGCTTCCAAGCATTGGAGCAGGTCCTGACCGAGCAGTTCAAGAAAAAGGGCGAGGCCGTAGTGTCGGAGAATATCACCATCGCACGGGCCGGTTACGATTACGCCAGCGCGAATTTCAAACCCTTTGCCTGGCCCCTTCCGATGACTGCTAACCGTTATGCCGTGATGAGTGGCAATATTGCGATGGCGATGGGCGGCGCAGCCGCGGGCGTGAAGTTTTATTGCGCTTATCCCATGAGCCCCTCGACCGGTGTTCTGCATTGGATGGCATCCCACGCTCGCAAAGCCGGCATCATGGTCCGCCAGGTGGAAGACGAAATTGGCGTGGTGAATATGGCGATTGGCGCGGCTCATGCCGGTGTCCGGTCCATGTGCGCCACGTCCGGTGGCGGCTTTGCTTTGATGAGCGAGGGCCTCGGCCTCTCCGCCATGATGGAAACTCCAGTAGTGGTCATCGATTGCCAGCGGGCCGGGCCATCCACTGGCGTTCCCACCAAGACAGAGCAAGGCGATCTCTGGCAAATGTTAGGGGCCGGATTCGGCGATTATCCCCGGGCGATTGCCGCCCCTCTCGACATTGGAGACTGCTTCAAAATCATCCCTGAGATTTTCAATATCGCGGACCGCTTCCAATGTCCGGGCATCGTTCTCTGTGATCTGTTGCTGTCGGAAGGAAGGCTCAGCGTTGACCCGAAGGATCTGGACTTTGGCGCGGTCATCGATCGCGGTGAGCTGATCACTGATGCCTCTTCGGCATCTGGGGCGAATGGTGACGGTGCCTACAAGCGTTACAAGATCACGGAAAGCGGTATCTCCCCGCGGGCCATTCCCGGTGTCCCGGGTCATACCCACACTGCTGCCAGCGACGAGCATGATGAAGACGGCGTGCTGATCAGTGACGAATTCACCAACCCAGCCAAGCGCCGCGCCATGATGGAAAAGCGTATGCGGAAGGTTACCGGGATTGAAGCCGCGGTACCTCCGCCCGTTCTATGGGGTACGGGTGATGCTGATGTCACGCTGATCGGCTGGGGCTCGACCAAAGGCGTGATCGAAGAGGCTTGCGAGATCCTCACGGAGCAGGGCATCTCAGCCAATCAACTCCAGGTCCGCTGGCTCGTGCCGCTTCACGGCGATGCGATTCTTGACAGCCTCAAACACGCCCGCCGTACGATTATCGTGGAGAACAACTATAGCGGCCAATTCGCCCGGTACCTGCGCAGCGAGACCAGCTTCGTGCCCGATGGGTACATCCGAAAGTACGACGGGGAACCATTCATGCCCCACCATATCGTCGAGGCCGTTAAGGAACAGCTGGGTGGCAAGTCAAGGCTTTCCGTACCCGCGCATGAAATCATGGTTTGAGGAGAAGAGAAAATGGCGACAGCTCTGGCGGCGACCAACCACGTGGCAATGGCCGACTTAAAAGGCAAAGTCGATCCCGATTGGTGTCCCGGATGCGGCGACTTTGGTGTGCTCGCTGCGGTCCAGAAGGCGTTGGTCGAGTTGCAGATACCGAATCACAACGTGGTGACCATTAGTGGCATCGGCTGTTCGTCAAACTTTCCCGGTTTCATCAACACTTATGGCATGCACACCTTGCACGGCCGGGCCCTGGCTGTGGCCACGGGAGTAAAGCTTGCGAATCACGAACTGACCGTACTGGTGACGGGCGGTGATGGTGACGGCTTTGGCATCGGGGGCAATCACTTCGTGCACAGTATGCGGCGCAATGTTGACCTCCTCTACATCGTGATGGACAACCAGATTTATGGTCTCACTACGGGCCAGACCTCACCCACGAGCCGCCTCGGGATGAAAACGAAAAGCATGCCGTTTGGCAGCATCGAAGCGCCAGTCAATCCAATCTCGTTGGCTCTCGCTGCCGGCGCTACATTCGTCGCCCGCGGGTTCAGCGCGGAGCAGAAACATCTGACAGAACTGATCAAGCAAGGCATCCAACACAAGGGCTTCTCGTTCCTGGATGTCTTCAGCCCGTGCGTTACCTACAACCACGACAACACCTATCAATGGTTCCGACCGCGCGTGAAGAAACTCGAGGACGAGACAGGGTACGATGCTTCGGATTGGATGGGCGCGATGGGGAAGTCTCTCCTTTGGGATGAAGAGATTCCAATCGGGAAGTTCTTCGAACGCACCGATGTGCCGACTCTCCACGGAGCAGAGCCAGTGCTGAATGAAGGCCCTCTCGTACATGCGGACACGAGGATTCCCGGGGAAGTTACGCGCCCTTTCATAGAGGAGTTAATGTAAGGAATAGCGGCGCGCGCTCCGATCACCGGATACCACGACCCCGCATTCCAACGTGCGCCTTCTCACGAACGTTAGTGCGGCACACACCGTTCACCATTGTCAGAGGAAACAGGTAAAGCAAGGATGCTCCCTCGATCGGTGCCTCGTTTCATGTCGGTCTCCTGGAGTCGAGGTGACCGCGCGTGCGCCTGTTCCGTTCTCTGCAGCACCGCGCCTAGTATTTCGGACCCGCGGGCGGCGCACACGATCTAGGAAATCGTCCGCCAATCTTCAGACTTGGACTGGCGTGAGTAGCGGTCACGTCCCTGTCCAGCTTGCCTACCGGCCTCAAAAAAGAAGGCCCGATTTTGTCGGGGCCTTCGAAAATCGAATCTAAACTTGAAAATCTAGCGAATTGTCAGACCAATCCCGAGGGAGCAGACCCATTGACGCTCCGTCTTACTTGGTCTGTATCGTCATCTTCCAAAACCGAGTATAGGACGATTTCCGCGTTGATCATCGCTGCTGCCTCTGGCGCCCCGCATCGGTCCGCGTGAGTCTTGACTGCTCTTTGCAGCACCTTCGGCGGGTGAACGAGGGTGCTGAGGCCCCATTTGTTGCCGCGCAAACAACCGGACGAAATTTGCCCCTAAGATTTCCTCGGGCACATCGCAGGTTATTTGTGAATCTAAGTTTCACGAACCGAGAGCTACTAGTTTGGAATAGCCATACTTCGCCAAGCGAAAAGATAGCATTGGTTCGGCGATTAAGGCTGTTCTCAAACGTCGACCCTGCCCACTGCGCCACCATTATTTCCGGCGCTTGCGAAAAGCGCCTGTGGCGTCGCCAACCCATCTTCTTCCAGGGCGATCCTGTCCAGCAGGTGATGATGTTGCTTTCTGGCTGCGTTAAGATCACGCAGCTAGGACCGAGCGGCAATGAAGTGATTCTCAGACTGGGTGGGATTGGTGAGATGATAGGCGACCTCCAGCCGTCCGAAAACTACGCGCATTCTTCGACAGCGCAGACCGTTCAAGATGCCGTCGCTCTCGCGTGGGAGGTGGCAAACTTCGCAAAACTCTTGGATCGTTACCCTGCATTCCGGCGTAATATGGTTCATGCTCTTGAAGAACGCCTGCGCGAGATGGAGCAGCGCTTTCGCGACGTTTCGACCCTAAATGTTGGACCACGACTGAGCAGTGAACTGATCCGTCTGTCAAACCGGTTCGGGTGCGGCGACAACAGACGTAGAGAAATCCACCTCTCCCGCGAGGAACTGGCTCAACTGACTGGGACGACTCTGTCCACAGTAAGCCGCTTGCTCCGCCTGTGGCAAAAGTTAGGGATTGTCAGCATCCGTCGGGAAGTAGTGCAGGTGTGCGACATTGCCGCACTTACGCAGCTCACACTAAGCGAATGATTGCCACCATAGTACAGTCGCTCGCTGGGAGATTCTGTGTCTGTGTGACCAAGATCAAATCGAATTTACTTCTTTGTGTTATGAGCTTTCGGAATTGATTCAGCGGACGACTCCCGGCGCTCACAACCTCTCTGGGGGTTGAACCTGTATCGGGATTCCTGGGGGACGTCTGAATAACATTGGCAAGCCGCTCGGAAGATTACACACGAAGGCATCGCCAGTCAGTCCAAATTGAAGACTTTTGTATTGTTACGAGACAGACATCGAGGTCTAGGACATCAGGATAAATGACATAGACTGTCGAGGGTATGGCATCGTAAATGCTACTCACCATTCATCCCTCCTCCAGCAGGATGCATCGGAGTTGTGACATGTCGGATCGTATTCGATCGATCACGGAACACGGTAAGCAGGTGCTTCTTGTGGACTTTTCAAATTGCCCAGCTAGCGAAGTGGCACATATTGCTCGAACAGTTCCCAATCGCGTGACCCTGCAGCCCCGTCGATCCGTTTTGTTATTGGTTGACTTTGTTGGAGCTTCTTTTGATTCAGAGGCGATCCGCGCCATCAAGGAAAGCGCAGTCTTTGACAAGCCATACATCAAAAAGGCGGCATGGGTCGGTCGAAGCGTCGCGCTAGACAACATGCTGGACGAGATTCGAGATTTCTCTCGAAGGGAGTTTCCGGTATTTGACAGCTTTGACGAAGGCCTGGCTTGGTTGGTGAGGGATTGAGTTCCCGCGTATGAGCGGTTTCTCTCAAAAGTCGCGACTCCCAGAGGGCGCTCCCGGGATCCGTCCATCGCAACTGCGCGGGGGTTCTTGCGCTGCGCCGGGCGACCGAGTGGAAACTTGCCTAGAACAATGCAAAATAGTGGTCGCTGATGACTCGAAGATCTATCGAAGACTTGTAGAAGAGGTTCTGGCCGAGCACGGATACATGATTTACTTCGCCAACGACGGTCGCGAAGCCGTAAATGCAGTGGCTGACCATCAACCGTCCCTGGTGATCACGGACTGGGAAATGCCCGACACAACGGGAATCGAGCTATGCAGGAAGGTACGTCACAACCAAGACTCATACACCTATATCATCTTGCTCACCAGCAACACGGAGAAAACGCAGATCGTAGAGGGCCTCGCCGCCGGGGCGGATGACTATCTCACCAAGCCCTTTCATCCCGGAGAACTGCTCGCCCGCGTGGCGGTCGGTCGCCGAGTCACTGAGCTCCATCGGCAGTTACAGGCGAAGAATGCGCTCTTAGAGGTGTTGGCTCTCACAGATTCTCTCACCGGTCTTCCGAATCGCCGAGCGATTGAAGACTGGACAAAGCGAGAACTGTCTGGAGCTGCGCGGTACGGATTCGCGTTCTGGCTTGTGATGGCGGATTTGGACCACTTCAAAAGCATCAACGACAAGTATGGACATGAGGCGGGCGACGTTGTAATCAAGAGGTTTGCGGAATTGCTCCGGGAAAATACGCGAGCGTCGAACTTATGCGGCCGTGTCGGCGGTGAGGAGTTCGTTGTAGCCTTAGCGCACGTCGATAGAGCAGGCGTTCAAACAGCTGTTGAGCGGATTCGATGTGGGTTTGAGGCCGAAAAGCTCACCTTCGACGGAACAACGATGAGGGCCACGGCCAGTTTCGGAATTGCGGGCTTCCCGGGAAGGGGCACGCCTGATCTCGATCAAATACTCCGAGATGCGGATGCCGCCCTGTACACAGCGAAGCATAAAGGCCGAAACCGCATCGAATTCGCCTCCTGAGTTTGTCGCGATCTCGATTATGAATTAGAACCGGCGCGGGCTGGTTGCGGAATCGTGCCCCCTCGTGAACCACCTGATATAAGGGGATGGAGATCATCATCATCCGCCAGGAGATCACTCTCTGCTGAGAGGCCGGATACATTTTTCGCGCCTTGTTCTCGTCGGACCCGATTCTTCTTGCCAGTTCGCTGCCGGACCGTACATGTTACGACAGGGTCCTCGCTGTCGGAAACCGAACGGGCATGAGCCGTGCTACGGCTAGACACGGCAGTGACTGAAGGCGGTGTTAGTCGGACCCGTCGAACAGTGTTTACAGCGCCACCCAACGATCGGCTGAGACGAAACCACGTTGATCGCTCATTGAACTTTTGCGAAGTCTAGCTCCGCGAACGCAGCGAATCCCGGAAAAACAATCTCGAAACCCATGCTTGTGAGGCATTGGTGCCAGTTTTAATAAAGTATGCTCGAAGGATGCTACCAATGCTTAACGTCGCAATCTAAATAAGTGGTCCGCGCTATCTCGAAAGCGGCTCGGCTGACGCGTCCGTCATGCCTGACCTGCATGAGTGCCAGATCAGAGGGGATAGTCAGCAATGGATTCACCAGTCGTTTTAATTACCGGCGCACTGACAGGCATCGGACGTCCCACGGCTATAGCCTTCGCGCATGAAGGAGCGCGGGTCGTTGTTTCCGGTCGACACGACGATGCAGGCCAGAAGTTAGCTGCCGAACTGCGCAACCTCAGCGCTGAGGCCGCATTTGTACGCACCGATGTGCACCACGAAGATGAAGTCAAAAACCTCGTCCACAGGACCATTGCTAGCTTCGGTCGCCTCGACATTACCGTCAATAATGCAGGCACCGTGGGCTGGAGTTCCTACCGGTGCCAGACTTTCCCAATTATCCCGGTGGTAGCGAAGGACCAACCTCGTAGCATGACCTGCTCGAAATCCGTGGAAACATAGACTGAGCAGATTCCAGGGAGCGATGAGGAAAGGCCCAATGGCCAACAGCCGCACTGGTAAGAATAATGCGACCTTTAGCCGAAAAAGAGCATCAATTGTCGAGTGATAATGGCCCGCAACCCACACCGAGTTGGTGTATCGGAAAAGGGGCATGAACAACACAGTACCTGTCATCGCGCGTGAAACGAGCAGCCATCGCTACGAGGCTGTGATGCGCATCAGTGAGGCGATCGCGGCTTGCCGTGAACCTGAAGAACTGGCCAGTACTCTCGCGGCTGAAATTGGCGACTTTCTCGACTTCGACCACCTCTACTTCACTGTATTCAAGGAGAACTCCAGGGAAATCGAATATCTCGTTTGGGGTAAGGGCTCTTTGCCTTTCCCGGACCTGCCTATTGAAGAGTTGCCAATGTGGCACGCTATGGCGAGTGGGGATCCACAGCATACTGCCGATTGGGATACCGAGGAGCGCTTTCCGCAGTTCAAGGAGTGGGCCCAGAAAATGCGGCTCGGCTCCGGGGTCCGCGTGCCGTTGACGACGCCGCATCGGCGACTAGGTGTTTTCGGGATCAGCCGCGACACGGTGAATCCATTCAGTGAGGAAGACATAGGCTTCCTCCGGCTGGTCGGGCGTGTCGTCGCCTTCGCGCTTGATGATGGTTTGAATCTGAGGCGCGCGCAGAGTGCGCATGCCTGCCTACAAAGTCAAAACGAGCGCCTCCAATTGCTTCTGGACCTGACCACTCGAATTACATCGAATCTTCAGCTTCGGGAACTGTTACGTGCCGTCGCAGCTAACATTCGCGAGGTCATGCAGTGTGATGCCGTGGCGGTTTCGCTCGTCGATTCGCCTTCAGCCACGTCCAAGTTATATGTCCTTGATTTTCCTCAGGGCAAAGGCCTGATTAAGGAGGAGCGGGTTGTCACAATAGCCGGCGCTGCCAAGCGCGTTCTGGAGACACTGAAACCAGCAGTTGTTCACAAGGCCGATCCTTCCGAACTCCCCCCTGAGATCTACAACGAAGTGGTCGCCGAAGGCCTGAAGAGCAGCTGTCTATTTCCGCTGATTAATCGGGGTCGAGCGCTCGGAATCCTGACCATTGCACGGACTACCGAAACTCCTTTCACCCCATACGACGTCGAATTTCTGACACAAGCTGCGGGACAGATAGCAATCGCCATCGAAAATGCATTGGCATACCACGAGATTTCTGAACTTAAGGACAAGCTCGCGCAGGAAAAGTTGTACCTGGAAGAAGAGATCCGCGGCGAGATGAACTTTGAGAATATCGTTGGAAACAGCCCGACATTAAAGCACGTTCTGGAACTGGTTGAGACCGTCGCTCCCAACGACTCTACAGTCCTGCTGCTTGGCGAGACCGGTACGGGCAAGGAGTTGATCGCCCGCGCGATCCATGATCGCAGCCGGCGCAAGGATCGCACGTTTGTAAAGATAAACTGTGCTGCCATTCCAACGGGGCTACTGGAAAGCGAACTATTCGGGCATGAAAAAGGAGCGTTCACCGGTGCCATTGCGCAGAAAGTCGGGCGTCTGGAGTTAGCCGACCAGGGAACCCTCTTCCTGGATGAAGTGGGGGACATCCCGATCGAGATTCAACCAAAATTACTACGCGCTCTGCAGGAACGAGAGTTCGAGCGGCTAGGCAGCACACATACCCGCAGAGTGAACGTTCGTCTGGTGGCGGCGACCAATCGCGATCTGGAAGAGATGATTGCCAAAAAGGAATTCCGCAGTGATTTGTACTATCGCCTCAACGTATTTCCGATCCGCATCCCGCCCTTGCGGGAACGCAAGGAAGATATTCCTCTGCTGGTTAGCTACTTTGTACAAAAGTTTGCGAAGCAAATGCAGAAGACAATCGAAGGTATCTCAGCGGCCGTCATGAAAGGGCTGACAGCGTGGGAATGGCCCGGTAACATCCGTGAGCTCGAAAATTTCATCGAGCGTGCCGTGATCCTGACCCGCAGCAAATCGCTTGAAGCGCCGCTGGCAGAATTTCGCAGATCCAACACTCAGCAACCCGCTGTTACAATGCAGGGTTCCGGCGAGGAAGACATTGCGCGCATCGTGAAAGAGACCCTCAATGTTCTCAATGGGAACAAGACTGCCGCCGATGAAAGGGCTCAGAAGCAACGCGAGGAAATTGTGCGCGCCCTTGGTGAAAGCAAGGGTCGTGTTGGCGGTGCCGACGGAGCTGCTGCACGCATGGGTATCAATCGGACCACGCTTCTGTCACGCATAAAGAAATTCGGCATCGACCCGGGACAGTACGCTTAACCGGTTCCCCGATCGGGGAGCTTCTCTCCGATAACCTTGACAAGTAGATTGCTCTCTACGGGTTCAAAATCACAATTTCCCGCGCCGGTTTTTCATGGATATGGCCAGCCTGATCCGGTCAACGCTACTACCAACGGTGCAAAGAGCACCTACGAGAGCCGGGCATCTCCACGGGAGCGCAGCTGTTCGGAAGAATGCCGGATTCGTGCCACGAGCTGCCCGCCAAACCTCCGGGCGCCTTACGTTATTCTCCCGCGTTGACCTCGATTCGCACTTTCTATCGCTTGTGTGACGGACTCCAGACTCTTGCGTTGGTCGATGAAAACGGCTTTCTGGCCGAGATCGTAGATGTCGAGGAATGGGCTCAGCTTTACTTCCATATTCCTCTGTCGGTGCCTAACTGCGCGATCCGACGGCCTGCTTCATCAACCTCCGCTCGGACGCTCGCCGGCCGATGAACCTGCCGGAGCAAAGACAGATGCCGCAGGGATGGGAACCAAGATCCCGATTTCTCCCGTCGAGGACACGGGTAACAAAGCGCGAGAGGCTGGAGAATGCCCAGACCGCGACAGCAACAGCGCCCCGTTGGCTGATCGGTGAAGTCGCCGGATTGCGCCCCGCAGAAGACTGTCAAACGTGTTTTCGACATCGTCAACTCTCAACACCGAACTTCCACTACCGATGTTGAAGACTCATTGGCTTACGGCTCGTCGGTTTGGCACAGCCGTTGCCCTTACAACTGATGAAGAAAAGGGTCATTCTCAGGACCGTAGTTGCCGTGTTCCGCAATCTGGATGGCATTTGAGGAAGCCCTTGAGACGGCGTCCTAAGCTACCTGTCGAAGCGGCAATCGAATGCTTCTTGAGTGAGAAGAAAGGCAGTTGAAATGAAGAACAAGCTGGTTGTCACCATAACCCTATGCATCGTTATTCCACCCGTCGCACTGTCTGCTACCGACGACGCGAAGGCGAATGATCAAATTATGGTCTCGCGGTCGCAGATTTCTGACTCGGAGAACCCGAGTTCGACAATCCACTCAACTAGTCCGGATGTTAGGACGAGCGAGCAACAGGAAAAACCCGAGGACTACGAGGGGGCGATGATGGCGATCACCCAGAGGTTCTCAACCACACTCGCAGCAATTGCCGAGGCCGTGCAACAAGGAAAAATCAGCAGCAAGCAAGGGAAGGAAATGAGTGCCGAGCAGTATCAGCTGACACAAATGCAGTTTGAACTGCTGAGCCTGTGGCATGAAATCGAGCAAGAAGACGTGGCGCGAATCCCCGATGCTCCGGCAAAACCCGCTCCGACACAGGACAGCGAAATCGTAACGGTGGCTCTCCCATTCTCGTCTCTTCAGCTGAATCCTTCCCTCTCTGAATATCTGAGCCTAACGCCCTCACAGGTTGCAGCCATCCAGCAGGTGATGGTGCTCGAACGGCGGAGCCTACAGCCCCTGACGACACAGCTGCGAATCGCGAGGGAGAAGCTGCTTGCGATCGGCAGTGATCGTATGAGCGAAAAAGAGATCAAAAGCCTTGCCCAGGTTGAAGCGGCTCTACTGGCGAAACTGATCGTAGCCAACGCTCGCATGCAGTCCAAAATCTACAGAATTCTCAGTCCTGACCAGCAAAGGAAACTCGGTGATCTCGAACGAACCCAGGGATCATCAGCCGCAATAGAAAGTCAGTAGCGAATTAAATCAGCTCAGGGCTAGCCGAGTGGCAACATGCTTCGAGCCCCTAAGAATACAGATGAAGTCTGAGCCAGCGATGATTTGAAGGGAATGCCTAACCCTCTTGCCCTGCGTTCAGATGAATTGGGCTCTCAATAGCCGCCATCCTCGTAGCCTTTCGCTATGCGTTCATGCATCGTGCCCTTCGCCAGTTGCCACTCTCCGTTCCGTCCCCGGTCGAGATCCTGATATTCGTATTTCGGGCAGAGGGATCGTCCAATTGTTACTTTCACACTTTAGCGCAATCTGGGACCTGCTCGGATCGATCAAGTCAACTACAGGATGAGTTCATACACCAGGATTTGCGCATTCTCGCAAAAACGGACGAAGGGATCACTAATCGCGATTCAATATAGGCCACCTGCAATTTCCGCTTGCAAAGGCAGTCGGTTTCAGCCCGGTACCAATTCGGCAGCAAGAAGGGGATTCGGATTGTTTGCCGAATCCCCCCAACTTTACCTCCCTGTCGCGCTCTTAGCGCTCTCATTCGATTGACTGTGAGCCCTGCGGCTATCATAGTTGCTAGGCTTAGAAGCGGAAGACGATGCCGGCCGAGGGCTGCGCCGTATGTGTCCAAGCGTTGGTATTCAAGCTGGCGAGATTGAAATCGGGCGCCTTATAGACGTAGCCGCGATACTCTCCCCGTAAGGAAAGGTGTTTGGTGAAGGCGTAGTCAGCGCCAACGCCATAGACGAACGCGCCCTTGGCTTCCCATGTTGCACCTGCAAGACTGCCGCCAGCGTTGCCGGTGGGATCAAACATGAGGGCTCCGCCGCCGGCAAGAGCGTACGGTTGTAACCTGAGAAAGCCGGGCAGTTTCACCACGGCTTCGCCGGTGACTTGGTGAACGTTGGACTGCACACGCCCTAATCCGCTGCCGAAGTATATCTGTGTATTCCGGTCATAGCCGTAGTCGGCCTCGGCAGCAAGCCAACGATTGATGTTGTAACGATAGCCAATCAGAAATCCGCCCGTAGTGGTGACTTGGTCCCGAACACCATTTCCTTCTGTGTCCTTGGTGAAGAATCCGGTATCCTGGGCGCTGATTTCGGATCGAACTTCCTGCGCGACTACCGTGATGGACGCTAGCGCTATAAATGCCAGTGCGATTATCAGTCGCTGCTGGATCGAGTGTCTTACTTCCATGTACTGCCTCCTTGTTGTTCGGCGACGTCTCTTGGTCGGGCTTGGCGGCCCATGTCAGTGCGGGCTGCGATGTTCATCGCAGCTAGGATTAAGACTTCCTGAAGCGTGAATCCCCGGGTCGTGATTCTCCACATAACCACCTCACATCGAAGCGTCGCCTCTCGGCTCAAAGCAACTATCGTGCCAAGATGACGCCGTGATAACCCGTGCAAAATGCGCGTTTTGGCGCAACCCTCTCTGAGGGGCACTGTTGAAAGTTGGAAGTGTCACGCGCTCATCAACACTAGACACATTAGGCTGGCAGGAATACGGGAACGGAGGAAACCGCCACACGCATTGATCGCAAGGCACTCTTGCTCGGATGGGAAGCTTGGCACCAGTTTCCTGCTGTGCGCGTGTCCGTCGTGCCGGACTAGTGTTCGGACGTTTTGCGATTGGCACGGGTGAACGGATTGGCGCAAGCCTCGCCCAAGAGTTTCTTTTGGGCAAGTTCACCCGGAGGGGTGGTCACATGAAGTGAGCGCACTATGACGAGACTGTCCACCCAGGCGCAAGCACCAGCAACCTGCTGGGCGACTTGCGACTCTTCCTTTACGGCCGTGACTCCTGCCATTCCGGCCCGGCTATAATGCCCGGGCTCCTGCCTCGTGCATGGACCCAATCCCCAGGGGGACGCAGAAGTCAGAGGCGCCTTCGACAATTTCAACTCTCGACAACAAGTCTGAAAACTAGCATTGCAATCCTTGCACTTAGAGTGCGGGATGTTTGGCAACCTCCTTGCCTGTGTCCCACGTTAGGGAAAGGACCCATGCTGAAGATCTCAATCATTGAGGGCCACACCGAGCGGCGGTTAATTGTGGAGGGCAAGCTAGTTGGGCCCTGGGCGGCGGAGCTAAGGGGTGCGTGCGAAGAGGCGAATACAGACCTTTTCGGCCGCAAGCTTGTTATCGATATGAGGCATGTAACGGCCATTAGTCAGGAAGGCGAGGACGTGTTGTTTGAATTGATTCGGAAGGGCGTCAAATTTCGCTGCCGCGGTGTGTTCACAAAACACGTTTTGAAGCAGGTCGCCCGCCGCGCAAACGGCAACGCCGGGAAGGTGGAGAAATGAGGGAGCAGGCCCGCAATCAAGATCGCAAAAACGAGCCAAATCCATACGCGGCTCGCGAGGACTTTATCAAGGTTTTTCACGAGGATAGGAATGGACTTTATCAACTTTCGTTTCTCCTAACCGGAGATCACGAAAAGGCAGAAAAGTGCTTTGTAGCCGGTATTCAGGATTGTGTTAAAGAGAACCGCGTGTTCCGGGAGTGGGCACGTTCCTGGGCGAAGCGCGTTATCGTCGAAAACGCAGTTCGTGAACTGAAGCCGCGCCCGAGCCTCTCTGGCTCCTCTGTGTCTGCGACTGTTTTCTCGCACAGCGAGCAGTCAAGCAGATCAGGTGGGCATTTCGACCTGGAAACAGTATTAGGGCTTGGAGATTTCGAGCGGTTTGTTTTCGTGATGTCGGTTCTGGAGAACTATTCGAACCACGAATGCGCCTTCCTTCTCGGTTGCTCGGTCTGGGAGATCCGGCAAGGTCGCCTCCATGCTCTTGAAGAGTTGGCTAGCTCAGGCCAAGTGGTTTCTTTCGCACCGTAGCTTTTGACCTAATGTTGGCGGCAATCAGGAAGGAGACGTGTTGATGATTTGTGTGATTGGTTCCAATCAATGCCGGTTGGGCTTGGACAGCAAGCCCGTCGCTCCTGGGGCGGCCGACCTAAAGGAAGGACAACAGCATGCCAAACACCAATGCATACGTCGGGGCTGACGCACCCCTCGAAATTCCGGGCAGAGAGGGAATAACTGAGGCATTTAGGGACATTTTATCAAGGCGCCTCGCGTCCTTTTACACCAAGGCCTACCGGATGCTGGGGAACCGACCGGACGCCGAGGACGCCGTTCAGGACGCTCTTCTCGCTGCCTATGCGCACTTGGATCAGTTCAAGGGGCAATCAGAGATGTCCACCTGGGTGACCGCCATTGTGCATAATTGCGCCCTACTACAACTGCGCAAGCGGCGGCGTCACGTCTACGTATCTCTCGACGAGCCAACGGGAGAGCCTGAGGCAGTTTCGGGATCGGAGCACCTAGCAGATCACAGGCCTAATCCCGAGGATGAGTGTCAACATTCTGAGCTAAGTACACGCTTGACCCACTTTTATTCTCAGCTTTCGCCAACGCTCAGTAGAACATTTCGGCTGCGCGATATTGAAGGTTTATCGATCCGTGAAACTGCGCGGATTTTGAGAATACCTCGGGGTACTGTGAAGGCTCGGTCAACTCGTGCACGAAACAAACTCAAGAAGTTGATGCAGCGCGCGCTCAGGCCACGATCTCGTAGCCTGTCCAAGAACCAACCGGGAGCAAATGCAAAGCCCGAATGCACTAACAAGAACGTCGTATGCTGACAAACCCCGAGCCAGGTCGGAATATCGAAGAACTGAATGATGACGAAATCTATGCTGCAATTCGCTACCTTGAGCCGGACCCAAGAAGCGCAAGTAAGCAGAGCAACGATACCGCCGCCACCAAGGAGAATGACGATAACGGCGTCGTGATCTGCGTCTGTTTGTACATCGCACTGTTAGGTTGCCTGGCGGTCTTCTGGCTGTACTTGAGATGATGATGCTTTCGGGATAGTTCTAACATGAGATTGATTGGTGGATCTTGGGACCCAGCCAGCATTTCGGCGCTGGCGGCCATCTTTGGCTCAATTACCGGCGCACTGGCCTCCAGTGTGAGCACCTGGATCACGCAAAGACACCAGGATCGACGGGATATTCTGGCTAAGCGAATCTTTTACCGCGAGCAGTTATATTCCGACTTTATCAGCGAAAGCGCGCATGCCCTGGCTGACGCGATCCAACATAACCTTCAGGACCCGGATAACCTCACCCCGGCCTATGCAATTCTGAGCCGCATGCGTTTGAGTTCCTCAACCGATGTGCTCGCGAGTGCTGAACGGGTTATTCAGCAGATTATTAGCACGTATTTGGAGCCCAACCTTAATCGCGACGAAATTCAGTCCAAGGCAGCCAAGGGCGAGGACCCTTTGCACGAGTTCAGCAACATCTGCCGCGCTGAACTTGAAACGATGCAAAACCAACTCCGATAGAGTTCCAGGCGCGGAATCGCGGACCTCTTCAATTTTCTTGGTTGGTTCTGCTCGAAGCTAGTGTCTGTCGGCACATCTCAACACGTTCGACACTCATTCAACACTCGTGAAGTACTTCGTCCTGCCGCCTTTAGATTTCAATCACTTACTCGAACACCACATTTGGCACGAGCCGTGCGCTGTCTCAGAGTGACTGGAACGAAAATTCCAATCGGAGTTCGGAGACATGGCACACGCACAGGCTTTTTCCCTTACGCCGCAAGCTTTTCGTTCAGTTCCTTTTGTTGAGCTGCGACAGACGCTCCCGAGCCAGGTCCCGATGATCTCCCCATTTGTCGAACGACTCATGTGCTTCATTGCGAGGTTCCGAAACAGTGATGGGAGCGAACTGGACATTGAAATGGCGCTCCGTGAGGCGCTCGCAAATGCCATCGTCCACGGCAACCAGCAGGATTCTCGCAAGTGCGTGTACGTTGCCTGCCGCTGCACCACAGACGGAGAGGTCTCGATTACGGTCCAGGACGAAGGACAAGGGTTCGACGCTGACTTAATAGCCGACCCGACCACTCCGGAGAATCGACTGCTTACGCAGGGGCGGGGGATCTACTTGATGAAAACTCTGATGGACGAAGTTCGTTTCGAGCAGCGCGGCGCAGTTGTTTTCATGCGCAAGGCGTCCAACGCGAGGCCAGGGGCAGGAAGGTAAAAGCATGATCCGACCACTCACAAAGCTCGGGTTCGCCCTCGGGCTGCTTGCTCATTTTGCTCTCGGCCAGACGCCGGGGTCAGCCACTGGGACGATTCAGGGCGTCGTCTTCACCGCCAATGCGGCCGGTGAGCGCTCCGTCCTGCCGGCAGCGAAGATCTCACTTGACGGCGCGACTCATGTCGAAACTCAGAGCAACAACGAAGGTAAATTCGTATTCAGCACAATTCCTGCCGGTTCGTACACGATCACCGCGCAAGCGCCTGGAATGGCTGCAAGAGA
>Ga0307479_10001441_pt1 | contig 21623 bp, 11 predicted proteins | sample atmos_gasesECM4C_FD_203743 | JGI IMG/M metagenome (GOLD analysis project Ga0307479, IMG submission 203743) | Hardwood forest soil microbial communities from Morgan-Monroe State Forest, Indiana, United States - atmos_gasesECM4C_515 | ecosystem: Environmental > Terrestrial > Soil > Temperate...
GCTGACCGCCGCCGGCTCCTCACCGGGCTCACGTTCGACCACAAGCACTAGTGGTCCAATTGACGGTGACTCCCATGACTGGTACTCTCGTGACGGGCGCGTGACAATCCCCTGGCTGTCGAAGATCGCGGACTGTTGCTGAAGCACGCTGAAGATTGCTGAAGGCTGATGAAGCCTGCTGAACGGCCACCGAGCACGGCCCGACGGGCTGCTTGGGTTTGGTGTGCCCACCGCCCCGCTCGGCGCCGATCGCGACGTATCGCTGGCCGGAGAGAGACGACGCCATGAGCGTGCCGATCGCCAACTCGCCGACACCCCCGGCGCCGCCGGTGCCCCCGATGCCCTCGGCGCTCCCGGGACCGCCGGCGCTCCCGGCCATCGACGCAGAGGTCGCGGCACTCCGCACGCCGCAAGCCGCCAGCCTGCCCGCCGGCATCGAGCCGAGCGACGAGGCCGAGCCGACGCCGCCGGCAGGCCTGGCCGCTCGCATCGACCCGGCGGCATCTCTTGCCGCCGCGCCCGCCCCGCCCCCGGCGGCGGCCTACCGCCGCTACCAGATCGCCACCGCCGTGACCGCCGACCTGCGGCCGCTGCCGCACCGGTTCCTGGTGAAGGTGAACCGCCTGCGCCTCGCGCGACTGCTGGCGGCCGAGGTGGTGCGCTACTTCGGCGACTGGGAGGCCGTGCTCAACCGGCCCTGCATCTACGGCGTCTTCTCCGGCCCGGTGGGCGGCTTCAAGCCGCGCCCTCAGCACTGCGTCGGCTGCCTGCGCTGCACCATCCAGCACCCGGAGGTGGTGCGCATCTTGCCCAACCCCGAGCTGGCGCAATGGAGCGGCGACGACGATTACCTCACCCAGCAGCAGATCGAAACCATCTTCTACGAGGCGGCGAAGGGCCGGGTGCCGGTCAAGGGACAGGGCTATCGCGGCCGCTTCGGGGGCAGCGGCTGGGACGGCATGTGGACCGACATGTCCGAGATCGTCCGCCCCACCCGCGACGGCATCCACGGGCGCGAGCTCATCTCCACCGTGGTCGACGTCGGCCCGCGGCCGACCCACCTCGAGCTGGCCGCCGACGGCTCCCTCGCCGTGCCGCCGCCGCGCACCTTGACCTTGCCGCTGCCGATCGTCTTCGATCCGCCGGCGGAGACCCTCGGCTCACCCACGCTCGCCGCCATCTGGGCCGGCGCCGCGACGGAGCTCGAGACCCTGGCCCTGCTGCCGCTCGCCGCGGCCGCCCGGCTCGCGTGCGCCGGTCTCGCCCCGGCCGCCCGGCTGGCGCGCGCCGGCCTCGCCCCGGCCGCCGTCGCGCCGGCGCCGCGCCGCTCCGCCTCCCACCCTGCCGCCGCTGCCGCGCCTCTCGAACCTCCCGCACCTCCGGCACCCCCCGCATCCCCCGCGCCTGGCGCGTCAGCCGTCGACCTGCTCGTCGCCGTCGCGCCACTGGTCGCGCCGGGCGAGGTCGCCCAGCTCGCGGCGCTGGCGGCCGCGACGGGACGCGGCGGGCAGCCCTGGCGCCCGCGGCTGGTCGAGATCGCGGGCTGGGACCCGGCGGCCTTCGCCGCGGCGCGGCGGCTGCTGCCGGAGAGCCTCCTCGCGCTCCGCCTCCCCTTCGCCGCCGGCTGGCGGGAGACGCTGCTCGCGGCCTTCGCCGCCGGCGTCCGCATCGTCCACCTGGAGGCGGACTATCACGGCCGCGGCGCCGGCGGCGAGCTGACGCTCGACCTGCTCCTCGCCGCCAACCGGCTGCTCGTCGACGAGGGCGTACGCGATCAGCTGACGCTCCTGGGGAGCGGCGGCATCGTCGCCGCCGAGCAGCTGCCGAAGGCGATCATCGCCGGCCTCGACGCGGTGGCCCTCGACACGGCGCTGCTGCTGGCGCTGCAGTGCCGCCCGCTCGGGCGCTGCGCCAGCCGGCGCGAGGCGCGCTTCGAGCTGCCGCCCGGGCTCACCGTCCCCTGGGGTGTCCAGCGCCTCCTGAACCTCTGCGCCTCCTGGCGCGACCAGCTGCTCGAGGTGATGGGGGCGATGGGGCTGCGCGAGGTGCGGCGCCTGCGCGGCGAGCTGGGCCGCGCCATGTTCCAGCGCGACCTCGAGGCCGAGGCGTTCGGCAACATCGAGGGGTTCGCGAGCGGCGCCCCGACCACCGGCGGCGGTTCCGGCGGTTCCGGTGGCTCTGGCGGCTCCGGTGTCTCCGCTGGCTCCGCTGGCTCCGCTGGCGGCGCGCCATGACTCCCGTGCCGGCCGTGGCCCCGTCCGCGCCGCCCCGCCCCTCCGGCGCTCGCCGCCCCTCCCGCCTGGCGGAGAAGGTCACGCACTACCTGCACGCGGGCTTCTCCGCCCGCGCCCACGGCCGCCAGGAGATCCCTCCCGCCCTGGGCGATGCGCGCTGGACGCCGGAGCTGATCCTCGCCACCTGGCACATGGCCGAGACCGGCCGCGTGCCGGAGAGCGGCCTCGAGCACCGGATCGGCCGCTCGGGCGGCGGCTTCGACCGCCTCGACTTCGCGTTCCTGCCCGAGCCGCGGCGGCTGCCGGCCACGGCCGCGGTGGACACCTCGATCCCGCTCAATCGCCGCGACGCCGGGGACGGGGCGCCGGCGGCACCGGCGATCTCGATCCCGCTGCCGATCTATGGCGGCGGCATGTCCTACGGCTCGGTCTCCGAGAGCGTGATGATCGCCCGCGCCATGGCGGCCGAGCGCTGGCGCACCTTCGTCTCGACCGGCGAGGGCGGCTACCCGGCCGGGCTCGAGCCCTACAAGGACCACGTCATCACCCAGGTGGCGACCGGGCTCTTCGGCGTCGAGGAGCGCACCATCCAGTACGCGCCGATCATCGAGCTCAAGTACGCGCAGGGCGCAAAGCCCGGCTTGGGCGGACACCTGCTCGGCGAGAAGAGCACCACCGAGGTGGCCAGGATGCGCGGCTCGGTGCCCTGGGTGAGCCTGTTCTCGCCCTTCCCCTTCCACTCCGTCTACTCGGTCGAGGACCATCGCAAGCACGTCGACTGGATCAAGACCGTCAACCCGCGGGCGCTGATCGCGGTGAAGGTCTCGACCCCCGCCGACGTGGACATGGTCGCCGTCGGCTCCTACTACGCCGGCGCCCACATCCTGCACCTCGACGGTTCCTACGGCGGCACCGGCGCCGCCCCCGAGATCGCCAAGAAGAACATCGCCATGCCGATCGAGCTGGCCGTCCCCAAGGTGCACAAGCACCTGGTCAAGGAGGGCATCCGCGAGCGCGTGACGCTGATGGCGAGCGGCGGCATCCGCACCGCCTGGGACGTCGCCAAGGCCATCGCCCTGGGCGCCGACGGTGCCGTCCTCGCCACCACCGAGCTGGTGGCGATGGGCTGCACCCGCTGCTCGAACTGCGAGCGCGGGCGCGGCTGCACCTTCGGCCTCACCACGACCGACCCCGAGCTGCAGCAGTGGGTGCGGCCGGAGTGGGGGGCCGCGCGGCTCGACAACCTCTACACCGCCATGCAGGCGGAGCTGCGCCACATCCTGCGCGGCTTGGGGCTCGCCGGCGTCCGCGAGCTGCGCGGGCGCACCGACCTGCTGCGCTACCGGCCCGAGGCGGCCGGCAGCCCGGCGACCGACCCGCCGGCCGCGCCCCGGGAGGCGCCCTGACGCCCCTGAGCCCCTGACATGACCGCGATCGACCCGCAGACCGCCGCGCCCCGGGAGGCGCCCTGGAGTCCCGGACCCCCGGAGCCCCGGAGCCCCTGAGATGATCGCGATCGACCCCTCCAACCCCTTCAACTCCTCCACGGCGCCGGCTCGCGAGCGCGGCTCGCCGCGGCCCATCCCGCCCGAGCGCTTCGCCGCCGTCCGGCGCCGCCTGGTCGCCGGCTGCGCCGGCGCCGGTCTGGAGCCGGACCCGGCGCCTGCCGCCGAGGGCGGCTGCGGCGGCGTCGGCCTCGCCTGCGACGTTCCGGTCGCCGGCCGCCACCTGGTCGGCGCCCTGGGCCAGATGCGCAACCGCGGCAACGGCAAGGGCGGCGGCATCGCCATGGCCGGGCTCGACCCGGCCCAGCTCGGCGTCGACGCGGCACTCCTGCGCGACGACTACCTGCTGGGGCTGGCCTACCTCGACCGCGGCGTGCGCGAGGAGGTCGAGGCGCGCTTCTTGGCGCCGGTCTACCACGTCGACGCCGTCCGCGAGCTGGCGCCGGCGGCCGCCGACCCTGCCGCCCTGGGGCTCGAGGTGCGGCCGCCCGCGGTGGTGCTCTACTTCGTCCGCCCGCGCGAGGCGGCGGTCGCTCGCCTCCGTGCCGAGCTCCGCGGCGCCGACAGCCGCCCGGACGCCGCCGCCGCTCACGGCGCGCCGTGCGCCGTCGAGGACGAGCTGGTCTACCAGACCTCGTTCCGGCTCAACGCCGAGCTCTATGCCGGCCGCCGCGGCAACCTCGCCTACGTGCAGTGCCATGGCAAGGACCTCCTGGTGCTGAAGATGGTGGGCTACGCCGAGGACGTGGTGCGCTGGTACCGGCTCGAGGAGATGACCGCCCATGTCTGGATCGGCCATCATCGCTACCCGACCAAGGGCAAGGTCTGGCATCCGGGCGGCGCCCACCCGTTCGTCGGGCTCAACGAGGCGCTGGTCCACAACGGAGACTTCGCCAACTACCAGTCGATCTGCGACTACCTCGCGCAGCGCGGTATCCGGCCATTGTTCATGACCGATACCGAGGTCGCGGCGCTAGTCTACGACCTCCACCGGCGCGTCTACCGGTACCCGCTCGAGTACGTGATCGAATCGCTGGCGCCGACGACCGAGCGCGACTTCGCGCTGCTGCCAGCGGCCAGGCAGCAGGTGTACCGCGCGCTGCAGACCACCCACATCCACGGCTCGCCGGACGGTCCCTGGTTCTTCATCATCGCCGAGAGCCTGGCCGGCGAGTGGCGGCTGATCGGCGTCACCGACACCAGCATGCTGCGGCCGCAGGTCTTCGCGCTGCAGCGCGGCGCCAGCGCGAGCATCGCCTTCTGCGCCTCGGAGAGACAGGTGATCGACGCCGTGCTCGCCAGCCTGGCGGCCGCCGAACCGCGCTTCTGCAGCCGGCCGGACCGCACCTGGGCGGCGCGCGGCGGCAGCCACACCGACGGCGGCGCCTTCGTCTTCAGCGTGCGGCCGCGGCCGGACGGCGGGCGCGAGCTGCTCGCCGCCGACAAGTTCGGCGTCCCCGTCGATGTTGCCAGAGGAGGCGACGCCACGAGGTCCGGCGTCGCCCGTCCTATCGCTCGCCTCGATGCTGGCTCTGGGCTCGATGCGGTCTCGGGGCTCGGTGCCGTCACCGGCCTGGGCGAGGGCTCCAGCCGCGAGGGTGGCCCCGGACTCGACGCCAGCGAGCCTGACCGGCGGTCCGGCAAAGGCGGCGGCGAGGCGCTGGTCCCGGCGGACCTCTTGGGCCTGCCCTCCGCCGCCGCCTGGCCGCAGGTCGCCGCCGCCTTACGCCGGTTCAGCCGCGACGAGGCCGCCGCCTTCCTCGGCGAGCTGCGGCGCGCCGCGCGTCCCCCCGAGCGCCGCGCGGCGGCGCTGGGCCTGGTGACCGACCTCCTCGACCGCCGCTACGACACCGGCAGCCTGCGGCGCAGCCGCTGGCTCTCCCAGCTCGACGAGTGCCTGGCCGGCCTGGTCACCGACCTCGAGCGCGAGCCCGGCGGCGGCTTCGCGATGCACGCGGGCCCCGGCGCGCGGCCGGCCCCCGAGCCGCACCGGCCTGCGGCGGGACCGCACCCGCCCGGCCAGCCGTCGGCGCCCGAACCGAACGGCCATGCGGCGCAGCTCCACCCACCCGGCCAGCCGCCGGCGCCGTGGACGCCGCCGGCGCCGCCCCAGACGCTGGTGCTCGACGGCCGCCGCTACGCGCCCGAGGGCGAAGGCTCGGCGGCAAGCGAACTGGTCGAGCTCCACCGCGCCGGCTGGCGGCGCTTCCTGGTGGCCAACGCGCGCGGCCACCGTTTCCTCGGCTGCGGCTTCGGCCCGGCCCCCGGCGGCGTCCGCATCGACGTCTACGGCTCGGCCGGCGACTACCTCGGCTCGGGCGCCGACGGCTTGGAGATCCACCTCCACGGCGACGGCCAGGACCAGCTGGCGCAGATCTTCCGCCAGGGCACCCTGGTGGTGCACGGCGACGTCGGCCAGGCCTTCGGCTACGGCGCCAAGGGCGGCGAGGCCTACGTCCTGGGCAGCGCCGCCGGCCGCCCGATGATCAACGCCGTCGGCTCGCCACGAGTGGTGATCAACGGCACCTGCCTCGACTACCTGGCGGAGTCCTTCATGGCCGGCGATCCCTTAGCCGGCGGCGGCTTCGTGATCCTGAACGGCGTCGGCTTCGACGAGCGCGGCAACCTCGTCGACCTCGACGAGCCCTACCCGGGCGGCAACCTCTTCTCCCTCGCCTCGGGCGGCGCGCTCTACATCCGCGATCCGCGCGGACGGCTCGACGACGGCCAGCTCAACGGCGGCGAGTTCGCGCCCTTCGCCGCCGCCGATTGGGACCTCATCCGGCCCTACCTAGAAAGCAACGCCGAGCACTTCGCCATCCCGCTCGCCCGCCTGCTCGAGGTCGACGGCCGCCGGCGCCCCCCCGCCGCGGTCTATCGCAAGGTCTGCCCGAGCAAGCACCGCGCCCTCCAAGCCGAAGAGGCCTGGGTCGGCCACCGCGGCTGAGCCGCCGCGCAGCGACGTTCGTCGAGGCAGAGGCAGCGAGCCGAGTGCGTCCCAGCGTGTCCGACTCAGAAGCGGCCGGCTGGCCGCGACCGACAGTCAACCGCCCAGGCGGGGACTTGAGGCCACGGCCGGCGGCCGGTGCTACCATGGCTGCTCGTGACCGCCGTCGATCCCGCGGCCGGCGAACGGCGGCGTGACCGCCGTGCCGCCGCGCTGGTGGCCGTGGCGGCGCTGCTGGTCTACAACGCGAACGGCCGGGTGATCGCGTCGAGCGACACCCGCGCCGCGCGCTTCCTCCCCTTCGCGCTGCTCGAGGCCGGCACCCTGCGACTGGATCCGGTGCTCGACGCGGCGCAGACCTCGCGCCGGGCGTACTGGGTGCAGCCGGCGCGTGGCGGCGGGCATGCCTCGCTGTTTCCGATCGTCGCGCCGCTGCTGGCGACGCCGCTCTACGTGCCGGCCGCCATCCTCCTCGCCAGGCAGGGCTGGCCCAGCGCCGGCGTCGCCGCCGCCGCCTCGTTCATGGAGAAGCTCGCGGCCTCCTGCATCGCGGCCGCCGCCGCCGGCTCGATGTACCTGCTGCTGCGCCGCCGCATGCGTCCGGCCCGGGCACTGGGGCTCAGCGCCGCCTTCGCCCTGGGCACCGAGACCTGGATGATCGGCAGCCAGGCGCTCTGGCAGCACGGCACGGAGGAGCTGCTGCTGACCCTGGCGCTCCTCGCGCTGACCGGACCGCTGACGCCCGCGCGCCTGGCCCTGGGCGGCGCCGCCTGCGGCCTGGCGATCGCCGGGCGCCCGATCGACGCCCTGCTGGTGGCGCCCTTCGCGCTGCTCGCTCCCGCCTGGGCCGGCCGCCGGGCGGCCTGGTTCTTCGCCGGCGCCGCCGTCCCCCTCGTGCTCGCGCTTGCCTACAACCTCGCGATGTTCGGCCTCCCAGGCGGCGGCTACGAGCTGTTCATTCAGGAGGGCCGCCGCTACTTCGAGGAGCCCATGACCAGCGGGCTGGCCGGCATGCTGTTCGGCACCGACAAGGGGCTCTTCATCTACACCCCGTTCCTGCTCTTCCTGCCCGTCTACCTGCGCCGGGCGCTGCGCCGGAATCCCGACGCAGCGGCCCCGGCCTTACCACCAGCACCACCGCACGCCGTGCTGCCGCCCGCACCGCCAGACGCCGCGCTGCCGGCCGCACCGCTGGACGCCGCCCTGCCGCCATCACCGACGGACGTCGCGCTACCGCCCGCACCGCCAACCACCGGCCGCCCGCCTGCATTGCCGCACGGCGGCCACCTTGCAGCCGTCCGCGGCTTCCTGTCCGACCGCGACCGCGCGCTCGCCGCCCTGCTGCTCGTCGCGATCGCGGCCCAGCTCCTGGTCTACTCGCGCTCCGAATGGCGCGGCGGCAGCTGCTATGGCCCGCGCTACCTCACGGACATACTGCCGCTGCTCACCTGGATGCTCGCCCCGGTGGTCGAGTCGCTCGGCGCCCTGGCGCTCGGCATCTTCCGGATTGCGGTCCTGTTCTCGATCGCCGTGCAGGCCGTCGGCGCCTTCTGCTACCCGCGCGGCGCCAGCGATCTGCGCATCGAGGCCGAGCACTCGCGCCTGCCCGCCTACCTGATCGAGGCCCCCGCCGGCATCGTCACTCCCGGCTGGCTCGAGGCCCTCCGCGGCCGCTGAGCGCCGCCGCCATTCCGGCTGGCTCGGGACCCCCCATGCCCGCTGAGCCGAGCCGCCCCCGGCCGGTCGTAGCCCCGGCCGGCGGCCGGCGCGCTCGCCGCGCGGGGGATCAGTCGTCCTTGGTGGCGACCGGCCCCGTGGTCAGGACCTTGGTCTGCTGGAGCTTGGCGAAGACGGTGTCCAGGGTCAGCCCGGCGATGAAGCCCACGATGAGCTCGAACGGAACCAGCGCCCGCAATCCCGGCTTAACGTCATTGCTGATGTCCAGGAGGCCGGGATTGCTGGCGCTCTGGGCGAGCACGAACAGCAGCACGGCGAGAAACCCGGCCAGCATGCCCAGGGCCAGCGCGAGCGAGTTCCGGTGCGCCGGGTTCTCCGGCACTCCCCGGTAGAGATCGGTGAGGTTGCGCGCCAGGCCGCCCGCCGCCCCTGCGAGCAGCGGCGTGCCGAAGAAAGGCAGCGAAAACCAGAGCCAGCTCTTGATGGCGGAGAACATCCCCACCCCGGTGAACACCACCGCCAGCAGGAACACGAGGGCCACGGCCAGGGCCTTTCTCAGCGCCTGCTTCCTGTCCAGGCTCTCCGCCTGGCGCCGCTCGATCTCCTCCGCCAGGAGCCGCGCGCGCTGGCTGCCGAGGATGGCAATGAGCCTGGCGGCGGATTCCTTCTGCCAGGCCGGCAGCCCCATCAGCTTGTGCTCGGCCTCCGTCGCGGGCGTGCCCACCGACAGCGTCCATACCGTCTGCGCGCTCCCACCGAAGGTTGCGACCGTGACCAGCGGGATGCGGTACATCTGTGCGACCAGGCCGGTGACCAGCGCGGAGTTGACGCCGCCCACCAGGAGTATCCCGTCAACCTCCTTCAGGGACTTGAAGAAGGAGACCTGCCAGTGGGGATGGCCGTCCGGATCGTCGTCGAAGACCGCGGGGTGCTTCGTCTGCTCGGGAAAGGACGGCGTCGCCTCGTCGCCGATCGCCTGCGGATAGCGGATGCGGATGGACCGTTCCCTGGCCTGCTGGCTCGCGACGTAGCCGCGCACCACCGCGGGCTCGATGTAGGCGTCGGCATCGCTCGAATAGACGAGCAGCCGGTAGCCTGCAAGGGCCAGCTCGCGTCCCAGCTGCTCGCAAGCGTCGGTCGCCTTGTCCAGGTTGCGCAGAGGCGGATCGTAATCCGCTCGCCGCTTGTCGATGCTGCCGACAATGGCGATCAAGGGCTCGGCCATGACTGCCCTCCGCGCCGGGGCCTGCCACCGCCGGCAAGATCGCGTGGTGGCGCCGGCTTCGCTCGGTCCTCGGTGCGATGCGATCTCAGCACGATGCGGCGGTGGACGCAAGGATATAGACGACCCTTGATGTCGGGCTGCCGGCCAGGACCATCCCACATCGCGCCTGCGACGACCGCCCTGCTCAATCGGCGCGGCGGGGGTCGCCGCGCTGGCTCACCGCCACGCGCCAGCTGACCTCGAACGTCGCGGCGTCGCGGACGAAGCGCAGGTCGCGCCACTCGCAGAGATGGGCCAGGCGCTCGAGAATGCGGCGGCCGCCGTAGCTCTCGCCGGCCCGCTCCACCGCCGCGCCGCCGCGCGGCAGCTCGTTGGCGACGGTGAAGAGCAACTCGCGGCGCACCGGGTCGAGAGTGACGGCGAGCTCCGGCACCGAGCCCGGCCGGCCGTGGCGCACGGCGTTGATCAGCACCTCGCCTAGGAAGAAACCGAACCCGCCGCGCACCGGCGCCGCGAACCAGTAGTCGTCGGGCCAGTCGAGCCGCGCCCGCAGCACCTCGCCGCCGGCCGGCGGCCGCTCGGCGAGCACGCCGTTGTCCCAGTGCAGGCGCGAGCGCAGGCGCGCATCGTCGCGCACGCGGGCGAAGATGGCCTGGAAGCTCCCGACCGTCGCCCGCGCCTGCGCCGCCTCGACCGCGCAGTCGGGAGGCAGCGGCGGCGCGGCATCCCAGTGCTCGAGCAGCCAGGCGGTGGTGAGCACCCGGCGCTCGAGATAGGCAGCCAGCCAGCGCGTGAAATCGTCCCCGCCGCTCTCCTCGAGGCCATGGGCGAGCACCCGCGCCAGAGAGTCGACGCCGTGGGCGAGCAGGCCGGCCAGCTTGCGGCGCTCGTCGGCGCGGGCGCTGCCCTCGAGGTCGGCGCGCCAGAGCGCCAGGTCGGCCTCCGGCTCGAGCAGGAAGAGCACGCCGAGGCGATGGCGCTGGTCGGCATGCAGGGCCTCGATCGGCGCGGTCACCGCCACCGAGCGGACGATGGCGTAGCGCGTCTCGAGCCCGCCCCCAGGGCCGCGCACCCGCAGCGGCACGCCGTAGGCGCGGCGCGTGCCCTGGTCGGCGACCTGCATGCGGGCGTAGTGCTCGCGCGCCCGCGGGTCGTCGGCGACGAGGTCGCGGGCGCGCGTGCCGCCGGCGATGCCCAGGCTCGCCGCCGCGCGGTTGCCGTAGACCACCTCGTCGGTATTGGGATCGACGACCATCAGCGGCACCTGCATGGTGTTGAGCAGGTTCTGCTTCTCCTGCAGCTCGCGCTCCGCCTTCCACTGCGCCTGCTCGGTGCGCCGCCGGCTCGCCTCGAAGCTGGCCAGCAGCAGGGCGACGAGCAGGGCGAGCAGCACCGCCGGCAACAGCGCGAAGCGCGAGGCGGTCGCGGGGAAGAGGGTCACCAGCCAGGTGGTCGCGGCGACCTGCAGCGCCGCCACCGCGCCCCGCCCCTCGACGGTCCCGTGGTAGAGGTAGAAGGGGCTCACCGCGCGCCCGGCGCGCTCCTCGCCCGCGGCCAGCGCCGCCACCGCCGCGCGCAGCTCGGGCGGAGCGCCGGGCCCGCCGTGCGCCGCCATCGCCGCCCAGGGCCGCCACGGCGTGCGCGCCGGCGCCTCGAGGCGGGCCACGTAGGCGGCCATCGGCGGCTCGATGTGGGCGGCGAAGTCCTGCCAGTCGATGGCGAACACCAGGTCGGCGCAGACCACCGCCTGGTAGCCGGTGGCGGCATCGCGCACCGGCACGAGCAGCGTCGCCACCACTCCCTGGCCGCCCAGGTCCAGGTAGAGGCCCGAGTAGTAGGCCCGCGGCGGCCACCCGCGGGGGCCGGGCGGGGCGCCGAAGTCGAAGCGGAAGACGAACTCGTTGGGGACGAAGGTCGGCAGCTCCGGCAGCTTGCGGAACTCGCGCCCCTCGCCGAGCGCCGCCTCGCGCCGCGCCGCGACGTCGGCTGGCTCGGGGGCCAGAGGCGCGGAGACCAGCGTGCCGTCCTCGGCCACCGCGTAGAGGCGCACCACCCGCGGCGGCCGGTCGCCGGGCACCGCCGGCAGCGGCCGGCGGGCGAGCGCGGCGCGCAGCGAGCCGGCGGCGGCCAGCAGGTGATGGGTGGCGTAGAGCAGCCAGCGGTTCGCGGGCGCGGAGAGATCGGCGAGGTCCGTGGTGTCGGCGGCGCGCCGGCGGGTGAGCGCGAACCATTGGCCCTGCAGCTCGAGGTAGCGCTGCACCCGGAGCTGCAGCGGCGGCTCGGCGCTGCCGCCACCACCAACCCCACCGGCGCCGCCGCCACCACCGACCCCGCCGCCAACGCCGGCCCCGCCGCTAACGCCGGCGCCGCCGCTAACGCCGGCGCCGCCGCCAACGCCGGCCCCGCCGCCAACGCCGCGCGGCCCACCGAGCCCGCTCAACGCCGACTCCTCGACCGGCCGCGGCGCGTCGCCCGGCCCCGGGCTCGTGGGGAGCGGCGGCAGGGCCGCCAGCGGCGCGCGCAGCTCGGCGAGGAACGGCGGCAGGCTGCTCTCGTCGTGCCAGCCGGCGATCTCGCCGTAGAGGCGCGCCTTTTCCGGGTCGACGATGTGGCGGCGGTACTGCTTGAGCTCGTAGTGCAGCCAGGCGGCGACCCCCGGCGTCTCGGTGGGCCGGCTGGGCACGGTGTCCTCGACCAGGTCGAAGATGGCCTGGCCGCGGCTCTGGCCGATCCGCTGCCGCCACTCGCGCCGCAGCGACAGGAAGGCGACCGCGGCCAGCGCCGCCGCCAGCGCCACCCCCAGGTAGAGCAGCCAGGGCACCGTCCGGCCGCGGCGCTCGCCGCGCTCCGAAGGAGCGCCGGAAGGATCGCCGGGACGCGGGCGGGAGGGACCGCCCGGAGGATCTCCAGGAGGGGCGCCGAGGTCCGGGCCGCCCTCCTCCGGCCGGTCCGCGGCGCCGCGGCGGCGGCCGATCGCCGGGTGGAGCCGGTAAGATCGCGGCATGAGCTGGATCGCGGCGGAGGGCTTCGCGCGGCGCCCCCTGGTCGTCGTGGAGGATCACTTGTACCACATGAGCGAGCTGCTCGAGCGGCTCGGCGGCCCGGCTCCGCTCCACGGCCAGCTCACCGTCGTCTGCCTCGACCGCCCCGGCCCCGACACCACCCGCACCGCGGCCTCCTGGCTGGCGGCCCACCCCGGCCTGCAGGTGATGGCCGCCGCCGAGCCGAGCTTGGACGGTGAGGCGGGCGCGCGCTTTCGCCCCCTGCCGCCGGAGGTCTTCGCCAACCCGCACCGGCTCTGCCAGACGCTCGCCGCGGCGCTGCGCCCGGGCGGCCTGCTGCTGCAGGACATCCAGCTGCAGACCCTGGCCTTCATCCCCGCCGATCGCTGGTGGGAGTCGATCTACCTCGCCAGCACTGTGCGCGGCATGTTCGCCGAGCGCCCGCCCACCTGCCGCTTCGTCTCCAACAAGCGCGGCTACGAGGCGACCTTCGGCCGCGACCTGCTCGACGCCGGCTTCGATCCACGCGAGGTGATCGACAAGAGCGACCTCGAGCGGGCGGTGGTGCCGACGCTGCGCGGCCACCTCGACCGCGCTTTCCCGCTCACCCTGCGCCTGGCGGCGCCGGGGCGGCAACCGTGGGAGCTGCGGGTGGCGCGCGCCGGCGGCGAGCGCGAGGAGGTGGAGCGCGAGGTCGACCTGGTGCTGTGGAGCGCCGGCGACGGCGCCCGCGAGCTCGGCGGCCGCGCTCTCTCCGCCGCGGCTGGCGACGCGGAGCGGCGCCGCGCCGGCTTCAAGCCCGGCAACCAGGAGGCGGCCACCTGGCGGGCGCTCGTCGCCGACCGGCTGGCCGGCGGCCCCGGCCTGCCGGTCGTCGAGGTCGGGCGCCGCCTCGCCCCGCCGGACGCCGGCAGGGCCGAGATCACCAACGTCGCCGCCCGCCACCTCCACACGCTGCGCGGCCGGCTGGCTGACCCCGGCGCCATCGTCACCGCCCACCACGCCTACCGCCTCTGCGAGCACCTGACCGTCGGGCTGGCCGAGGACGCTAGCGGCTGATCGTCCGGGTCGGCCGGCCGACTCGCTCGTCCAGCTCCCGACCGGCCGCCGCTCTGGAGGCAAAAGAAAGGTTTTCAAAGCGCCGCCGGCCGGCCGCCGAGACACGAGATCGGCGCGATAGGGAGACCCTCGCGTGCCTCCGCCGACCTTCGCCGCGCGCCGAAGGTTCTCCGAGGTTGCGGCATAGAGACCGCCGGGCGCCGCGGCCTAGCCTCGCTCCACCACGTTCCGCCGCGCCGCCGGCCGCCGCCACCGGCCGGCCGCCGCGAGCGAGAGGAGGAGAGGCCATGCCCGACCGCGCGCAGCTGCTTGCCACCAAACCGCTCGACCGGCTGCTCGCCGAGGCCGAGGCCCAGGGCGAGGGGCGCCTGCGGCGGGTGCTCGGGCCGCTGCAGCTCACCAGCCTCGGGGTGGGGGCGGTGATCGGCGCCGGCATCTTCGTCACCACCGGCGCCATCGCCCGCCAGACGGCGGGGCCGGCGCTGATGCTCTCGTACGTGGCGGCGGGCCTCGCGTGCCTCTTCGCCGCCCTCTGCTACGGCGAGTTCGCCAGCATGGTGCCGGTGGCGGGCTCGGCCTACACCTACGCCTACGCCACGCTCGGCGAGCTGTTCGCCTGGATCATCGGCTGGGACCTGGTGCTCGAGTACGCGGTCAGCGCGGCGACGGTGGCCGCCGGCTGGTCGGGCAACTTCCAGAACCTGCTGGGCATCTTCGGCCTCGCCGTGCCCAGGGCGGTGGCCGGACCGGTGGTCGCCCCCGGCCCGCTCGGGCCGCTCCTGGCGACCGGGTCGCTGATCAACCTGCCGGCCCTGGGCGTCGTCATCGTGGTGACCGCCGTGCTGATCGCCGGCATCCGCCAGAGCGCCGGCCTCAACTCCACCCTGGTCGCGATCAAGGTCGGCGCCGTGCTGTTCGTCATCGTCGTCGGCGCCGGCTACGTCAAGAGCGCCAACTGGCACCCCTTCGCGCCCTACGGCTATGCCGGCCTGAACCTCTTCGGCCACGTCCTCGGCGGCCGCACCGACGCCGCCGGGCAGCCGCTCGGCATGCTCGCCGGCGCGGCGCTCGCCTTCTTCGCCTACATCGGCTTCGACTCGGTCGCCACCCAGACCGAGGAGGCGCGGCGCCCGCAGCGCGACGTGCCGTTCGCCATCGTCGCCTCGCTGCTGCTCTGCACCGTGCTCTACATCGCGGTGGTGGCGGTGGTCACCGGCATGGTCCCCTACTCCGAGCTGGACGTCAACGCCCCGGTCGCCGACGCCTTCCGCCGCGTCGGGCTGCCCTGGGCGCAGTTCCTGGTGGGGACCGCGGGGCTCGCCGGCATCACCTCGGTGCTGCTGGTCACCATGCTCGGCCAGGCCCGCATCCTGCTCGCCATCGCCCGCGACGGCCTGCTGCCGCCGGGTTTCTTCGCCGCGGTGCACCGCCGCTTCCGCACGCCCTGGAAATCGACCCTCGCCACCGGCGCCTTCGTCGCTCTCCTCGCCGCCTTCCTGCCCATCACCGTGCTGCTGCTGCTGGTCAACATGGGGACGCTGCTGGCGTTCGTGCTGGTCTGCGCCGCCGTCCTGGTGATGCGCAAGACGCATCCCGAGACGCCGCGCCCCTTCCGCGCCCCGCTGGTGCCGCTCGTGCCGCTGCTCGGCATCGTCAGCTGCCTGCTGCTGATGTTCTCGCTGCCGGCGGTGAACTGGATCCGCCTGGCCGTCTGGCTGGTCGTCGGCCTCGCCATCTATCTCGGCTACGGCCGGCGCCACAGCCACCTGCGCGCCGGCGGCAAGCAGGGATAGGGGGTTGGTTGGCGCCGGCGGCCGCGTCGCTGCCGCCGCCGCCGGGCCGACTCGGCCACGCCTGGACCCAACGCGGTGCGGCTGATAGGCTGCCTCTTCACTAGCGGTAAAGCAAGACCACCTCGATCCTGCGGTTCAGGCGCTGCTTCGCCGGGCTGTCGTTATCGCGGATCAGCTTGGATCGCGAATAGCTGGGGTCAGCCCGGTTGCGCTTCACTGGCACGTACGCGCCAAAGGAGCTGGCGGACATGACCGTGTGCGCTGGATCGATGCCGTACGCCTCAAGTGCTTGATAGACGGTCATCGCGCGGCGAGCTGCAAGCTCCAGATTCGACGCGAAGGCCTTGGGCGTCAATCGATCCGCGTGTCCCTCGACCTCGATCTGGCGGAGGCGATCTACCTCAGCTTCGAGCACGGCGGCGAGATCCTTCAAGATCGCAGCACCTCCGGGTACGAGGGTGGCTTCGTCGGACTGGAAGAGGAGGTGCTCCCCGAAACAGATCCTCTGCAGCGTCGCGTCATTGCGGATAGTGATGTCCGGCTCCAGTGAGCCGGAGCGGATGAAAATGCCGAAAGTGTCTTGGCCCAGGCTCCGCCGCTGCGTGCGGTAATGAGTGGCCAGCTTGTCGATGAGCCGCAACTGGCTCTCGAGGATGGCCGCGATGTCGAGTTGTGCTCGTTGTTTTTGGCGCCAGTCTTGCTGGCGTGCTCTGGCCTCGATGGCAAGAATCAGGATCAGGACGGCGATCAGTGCGATGGCCAGGTCCCAGCCAGGGCCGAAGAAGCCGTCGTCCTCCTGCAACATGCCTTCCCGGGCAGTCACTTCTCCTCCCGGCGCACGCGCCGCTGGAGCCAGGTCGACGCGGCGAGGGTGCCCAGCCTCCCGCGCAGCCATGGCACAGCCAAGCGGAGTCGCTCGAGCCCGGCGCCCACCCGCCGCCGCAAGGAACCCAAGAAGGACGACGCTGTAGCTCTGCCGCGCAGCGCCGCGGTGTTCCGAGCCACCTCGCGGCCAAGACTCTCGACCTGAGCCGCGACTCTCCGGAGGCTTTCGTCGAGCCTCTGTTGGGAGGGGCCTTCGAGCTCGACCAGAACCGTATCCTCCCTGGCCGATCCGCGCAGTGGCGCAGCGGCCCCGCGTTCCCGCCGTTCTTGAAGGGCCTCACCGGACGTCTTGGAGAGAGCCTCGACGGCCCGCGTCAGTTCGCCGACGGTCTCCTGCAACGCTTGCTGCGCCGACACCGAGCCGTCGGTCTGTCTCCGCATCTCGTCCCACATCCGGCCTCCGACTTCCTGGAGCAAGCGTAGGCCCAAGGTCAGCTTGTCCAAGCCGGACAGGGTCTCCTCGAGATTCTTTCGCCAGCTATCGGTGACCTCGCGGTTCGCCTCGACCAGCGCCTGCTTGAGCTCGGCGGCGACGAGCCGTGGCGAGATGAGCTGATAAACGCTCTGCATCTCGGCCAGCACCAGGGCCTGCTCGCCGTGAACCTGTTTCAGGAAGGAATCAAGCTCGAGCTTGACGCTCGCCAGGCGGCCGAGGCCCGAACGGATCACGTCGGTCTGAGCCTCCATCTCCAGGCTCTGCTCGCGGACGCGCTCGCTCAACTGGTGCACCACCGAACGGACCTGCTCGAGCTCGACGAGGAAGTCGTCGCGATTGATCGAATGACGGGCAAGCGAGACGAGGGTCGCGCAGGCCGTCTCGAGGTCCCTCCAAAAGGCCTCCTGGCGGTGCCGGACAACGATCACCACCGCTCCCAGGATGATTGCCACCTCCAGGCCCGCGATGCTGGTGCTGAAGGCGATGTGCACCGCGCCCAGCAGCTCGCCGAGCACGTTTGGCTCGAGCAGCGTGCCGCCGCGCTCGCCGAGCCTCGCAAGGGCCACGATCAGGCCAGCGAAGGTGCCGAGAATGCCCAGTTGGACCGCGATCCGCTGAATGGTCTGGATGCGCAGCAGGTCTCCCAGGCCGTCGCCGCGCAGGGCCTCGACCAGCGACAGGCTGTCGTGAAACTTGTGGTCGCGCGCCTCGCTGAGGATGTACTGGAAGATCTTGATGACTCCCTGGTCGTAGCTGGGATTCTGTGGGAGAAGGTTGGACTCCGCCTCGTCGAGGAAGATCCGGTCCTTGAGGTGGCCCTTGAGGTCAGCCAGATCGGTGCGAGCCCGCTCCTCGACCAGCCGCGCGATCGCGTCGTCCACCTCGATCCGTGCCAGCCTCCGCGCGGCCGTGGCGAGCCCGGCGATGACCAGACCGTGAATCAGGACCGACAGCCATGCAGCGGCCTCGCCGGAGTGCGGGTAGGTCAGAGGAGACAGGCCGGCAATGAACAACGCTCCGGCCAGCGCGGTCAGCGCGAAGGCGCGGTTGGCGCGCCAGAAGCCGCGATCAGCAAGCAAGGAGTCCGGCGCCGCTGTGGCGAACCGTCGGAGATCTCTCACGGCTTCTCCTGGCCGACCCTTTCTTCGAGCTGCCTGGTCTGCTTTGGCGCGGGCAGAACTCGCTGGTAATCCCCGAGGTCGAACGCGGAGTCTGACACGGCGGGCAGCGCGTGCTGCTTGTCCTGCTTCAAGGGGTAGGCCGCGATTTCTTCGTTGAGCGCCGCGATCCTGCTGACCACGTCGCGCAGCTGCGGGCTGTCGTCAAAGGCCATGCTGGTCTCGATCTCGAGTCTCAACTTTTCGAGAATCTCGAGTTCCTGCACCCTGGCGTCCGCGATCACGTTCGCCGCATTCTTGGCCGCTTGCGCGTTGATGTCGATATCGTGGGCAAGGACCTCGAGTGCCTTGCTTTCGGCCGGCGTAGGCGCGCGCTGTACGCCGACTATCGAAACGACCAGCCCGAAGGAGTCCACCAGGGCCCGCACCGCGCTGGCGCTGGCGATCTGGCGAAGCTGCTTGAGCTCCTTGATGTTGGTGTAGTGGAGGAGCTCGCGCGGGATGGTGTTGAAGGCGGTCTGCACGGCTCCGCCAAGGACCCTCTTGATCTCCTCTAGCTCGCGGTCGCGCGATTCGAAGCGCTGTGACAGGAACGTGTACCAATGATCGAAGGCGACGCCCTCTACCCTGAAGTCGATCGCATACTCGACGCTCTCGCCCTGACCCCTGCTGCGCAGCGGCACCGTGGTCACCTTGAGCGAGTGCGGGCGTTCCTGCAAAGTGGAAAGGCGCCGCGTGATCTCGGTCTCTAGCGGTTTGGCGAGGACCGTGAGACTCTCGCGGTCGATCACAAACTTGGCGATCAGAGCTTCCTTGATGCGGGCTTCGATGTCTTGTCGCAGCGTCGTCTCGCCTTCGCCGGAAAAGTCGAAGCGCATGTAGAAGCGCTCGGGATCGACCGTGTGCATGAGGGCCTGCGTCTCGCGGCGAATCAGACCACGCATGTCGTCCGCGAGCTTGCTGTTGGGCGTCAGGTAAGGCTTCAAGCGCTCGTTCCTGAGGTCGATGATCCGCCCCTTGATCACAATGTTCAGCCGCACCTCCACACCTGAGTTCGTAGTGAGGTAGGTGTCCTCGTAGGACTCGATGGGGAGCGTCTCCTTCCACTCCAAGGGATCGAGGGCGGGAAGGGTGAGAAGCTGTTTGACCTGGTAGCCGATCGCTTGCGACTCACGCTCCATCCAGGACTTGATGTCGACGCGGCCCGCGTCGAGGAGAAGGTCGAGGTAGGTGAGGTCGAAGAGCACCGACCTCGTGATTGTGTCGAGCCTCTCGCCGATCCATTGCCGCAGATCCGTCACCCCCGAGCGCCGGAAGGTGCCGAGGTCGGCAACCGTCAGCTGGAGGCGGTGCTCCACCCGGATCTTGGCATCGTAGTCGCGGATGTGGCAGTCCACGGAGTGCTCGACTTCGTCGAGCTCGGCGGGGCGCCGATCGATCTCGGGGCTCTCGAGCTGCAAGTAGGTTATGCGGCGTCCTTCCTGCCAGAGTTTTTCGTTGAGAGATTCGACAAGGCGCTGGCGCACCCATCCACCCAGCTCATAGCAGAAGCGGTGGAGCGAGATGTCCTCGATCAAGACTGTCTGAACGATCCTCTTCAATCGCTGTTCGCAGCCTGAGAGATCGTGGTAGCACAGCAGCGCGCGAATGAGGTTCCCGTCGTCCACTTCCACGTCGGTCGTCAGCTTCAGCTCGATCTGCCGGTCGTAGTCGCGCACTCGCACCGGGAACGACCCGGTCTTGATCGCGATGGTCTGCAGCTTTTCGCGCAGGGGGAAGCGGATCATCGGCTCAACCGAGATGCCGATCTCCTGCAAGCAGCGTTCGCGGATGTAGGCTGCGAGTGCCGGCAGGCTCCCAGCAAGCTCCAGGCAGGGATCGGTACCGGCTGCCGAAGGGCCGCTCAGGAAGCCTTCCACGCAGGTGCTGACGAAGGCATCCAAGACCGCCGCGGGGTGGGCGCCGTCGTAGAGGGCGGCTACCAGCTGGGCCTCCCTGCCGGTTTCGCAGCGCGCATCATAGGAGACGGCGAGCTCGCACGAGGCCTGGAGCGTTGGGCTCTTTATCTTGCAGATCGGGCCTTGGCACTCGACCTTGCGAAACCTGGTCGAGACCAGGAAGTAGCGGATGTCCTTGCCGATCCTGACCACGGGTTCCCGCGGCAAGACCTGGCGGGCGCGCGCATCGAAAATGACGAGATGCTGTTCGGGATCGAGCCTTTCGGGCAACGACCGCCGGTCGACTCGGTGGACGATGGCGTCCAAGGGGAAGGCTTGGCTCATGGTCCGGTCTCCATCCGTGTCATGGCGTGGCGAGTCGCCGCTGCGTCAAGCCGGCGGCTCAGGGTTGTCAGAATCTGCCACCTGGACAGAAAGAGCTGCCGCTCCTTCGCCCGCCCGGCGGGCGCCAGCGGCGTCTGGAGGGCAAGCCGGTGATAGGCGCCCCGCTTGCCCGACCAATATCGGGCGAGCTGGGCACGACGAGGTCTTGCGAGTGGCACGGCGAATGCGCTAACTACCGTATCGCCGAACTGTCGCGCGTCTGGGTGTGTCGCGGCCGGGTCCGTCCCTTCGAGCACCAAGAGGAGCTCCTCGAGAAGGTCTCCGATGAACTCCACGTAGATGTCAGCGGTCATACCTTCGGCGTCTATCGCACCAGGCACTCCCACATCGAGAAGCCAGTCTGCAAGCATCTCGAGGCGCGAGCGCAGCGGCTCGCCGGCGCTGGGGCATGCGGCGATGAGCGCACAACGCGAGGGCCACGCTCCGAAGGACTCGGCGGGCACCGAGGAGAGTGAGAGGTGGCAGTAGTCGGCGAGGAACCGCAGCGCGTAGCGGCTCGACGGGCGAATACGCTCCCCTGGCCGGGGCCTCGGGGGCAGCCAGGTGCGCACCTCGTCAATGACCTCGAAAATACGGGCACCACTCTCCGCGGCGAGCTCGAGCAGGCAGAGATAAGCGCGCTGCTCCAACGCAACCGGCGCCTCGTCGAGGAGGCGGCGCAGCCAGTGGAACCCGTCGAAATGAGGGGCAAAGCGGAGCCTCCTCACCAGCTCCAGCAAGACCTCAGGGGCAACCTCGTGGCGGCGTTCGCCGACCAGGGCGGCAACAAATCCGCGCACCGTCTCGCGCAAACGATCGTGCCGTAGCATCTCGCGGATGAGCTGCGCCAGCCGTGCACAGACATGGCGCTTGTGCAGGTCGTCACGGATTTGCGCCACCAGCTCGAGGAGCAACGCCGAGGGATCTTCACCCTCGATCTCGGCGTCGGTCTCTCGGCGCAGGCTAGCGGCGAAGTCCACGAGCCAGCGCGTGCCGTAGTAGCCGGGATCGATCAGAGTGCGCTCTACCGACAGGCGGATGAGGTTCTCGACGATCGCGGCCGAGATGCCAGGCGAAAAGAGAACGCCGGCATCCTGCAGGCGTGAGAACGTATTGGTGAGGAAGATCGGGAACCGTGACTCGAGAACCGCTCTCAGCTCGCGACGCAGGTGGGGAGCCGTGAACTCGATCGCGTGAGTGCCATCGCGCAAGGTGGAGGTCTCGAGGAAGCAGTCGGCAAGCACCGCGTCTGGCGCCGTTTGCCAGATCTCGGCCACCTTCCGTTCGCGCGGCTCCTTTCGGATCCGCACCTCGCCCTGATCGGTGATCACTTGCGACTGCTCTTCTACTCGTATGGTCCGATCGCCGAGCAGAAGGCGTACCATCCAGTCAAAGTCCTGTGGGGTGAGATTCGGGAAGTA
>Ga0307479_10001442_pt1 | contig 21618 bp, 22 predicted proteins | sample atmos_gasesECM4C_FD_203743 | JGI IMG/M metagenome (GOLD analysis project Ga0307479, IMG submission 203743) | Hardwood forest soil microbial communities from Morgan-Monroe State Forest, Indiana, United States - atmos_gasesECM4C_515 | ecosystem: Environmental > Terrestrial > Soil > Temperate...
TCGCCACGGTCACAACCATGTTGTCGCGACGGACGCAATTTCACCTGGCGCGGCTCACCGAACGCATTAACGACTTCAGTCTGGCTTATCACAATAGCCTGACCGGGATTCAGACACGGCTGGTGCACGCGGGTTCTACCGTGGCCAATGCCAGCGCGCAGGCGCACGGAATGATTTACAACACCGTCGTGCGGCAGGCGACGATGCTGGCGTTTCTCGATGATTTCAAGATGCTGGGCATCGTTTTTTTGGGGGTACTACCGGTTTTGATGTTGGCGAAAAAGCCCAAACGGCAGGCGGGCGCAGCGCCAGTGCATTGAAGAGTGATTCTTGAGCGAAATTTTGAAGTACACGGGGGGAAGAAATGGGAACGCAAGCGGCAGTGGGAACGCAGTTGCAGCTAACGGCAGGAGGAACGCAGCTCAGCGAAGAGAAGCTGATTCGCGCCGGCCAACGAGGTGATGCGCAGGCGGTGGAGACATTGTTCCGCCGCTACCATCGCCCGCTGTTCCAGACGGCGCTGCGCGTCCTCGGCAATGCGGAAGATGCGGAAGACGCGTTGCAGGATGGACTGCTCTCCGCGTACCGCAACTTGAAGCGCTTTGAGGGACGCTCGCAGTTTTCCACCTGGTTGACACGCATTGTGATCAACGCGGCCCTGATGCGCAGGCGTAGCGCTAAAGCGCGTCCGGCGTTTTCTCTGGATGAGCCGCCTCGCGAGGATGAGCTGCCCGCATCGGAGCGCTTCGCGGCGGATGCGCCGAACCCGGAGCAGGTCTTCGTGGGGACGGAGCTCCGTGAAATCATCAGCGAGAACCTGGATGAGCTTTCGCCACTGCTGCGCATGGCCTTTGTCTTGCGCGAGGTGGAAGGCTACTCCACCGGCGAAGCCGCGCGGAAACTGGGCGTCACAGAGAACACCCTGAAGGCACGGTTGTGGCGCGCGAGGCACCAACTTGCCGACCGGCTAGGCCGGCGCCTGCGGCGCATCAAGGATGACGTCACGGGTGGCAACGGCCATCGCGGCGGCATGATGGGTGAAGAAGCTTGCAGCTATTGCTGACCGCAGTAGCGATGACCTAAGAAGCGGCACTAGAGTGTGCCGGATTAAGGCTTCGAGTTCTCAAACTTTTAGTCACCAGAGGTCCAGCCATCAAGCCCGGGGCCGGCGGATGTCGCCGGCCCTCACTTGTTTTGGCCCGCGGCCGAACCGGCGGCGGTTGCCTTGGCTGGCGGGTACAAGCCCAAGACGCGTACTTCGTGCGCGGCTTGACGAAGCTCGCTAAGAGCTGGCTCCAAACGGCCGGGGTCATCGGTTTCCAGGTCTACGAAAAACTGATAGGCCCACGGTTGGCCGTGGATCGGCCGGCTTTCGATTTTCATCAGATTCACGCCATTACGTGCAAAGGGCTCCAACGAAGAAAGGAGCGAGCCGGGTCGATGCGCCAAGCGCATGGCGATCGACATTTTCAGCATCGGTGGACGCACCGGCTGCTCCATCTGCCGCATCACGAGTTCCCGCACCAGGTCGGTCTCACTAGGCGACGCAGCGCGAGCTGAGTTTGGCGGGTCGCTTTCGTCTGTATGTGCCGTGGGTATGAGCAACACAAAACGGGTGAAGTTCTCGGCGTTGTCCTGAATACTCTCCTTAAGGATGGCGGCGCCATAGTGAACCGCGGCGCGCCGGCCTGCAATTGCACCGCAGCTTTTGTCTCCACGCGCAAGTACGTCACGCACGCTTCCGGCGGTGTCTTCGGCGGGTACGCGCTTGAGCTGTGGATGGTTGGCGAAGAAACGCTCGCATTGCGCCAGCGCCATAGGGTGCGATGAAGCAGAGCGGAGTTGCTCCATTGAGGAACCCGGACAGCCAATAAGGTTCAATTCGATGGGCAGGATTGTTTCGGCGACGATCGCTAGGTGATTCTCCAGGAGCAAGTCATAGACGCGCACAACGGATCCAGCGAGCGAGTTTTCTACCGGCACAAGCAAGGCATCTGCCGCATTTTCGGGGATTGCCCGGAAGGCAGCATCGAAGGTGGGCCGCGGAATCGTGGTGATCTGTTCACCAAGAAGCTGCACGGCGGCCGCTTCGCTGAAGGCTCCAGGTTCACCTTGAAAGGCTACTCGCGGTTTTTGATTTTTGGCGTTCAACGATTCACCAAATTGAGACTCGTTCGCGCGGCACTGTTGCCGCCCGACGATCAGAACAGAAATTCTGGTGCGGCGTTAGATGGTCCGGCCGCTTGACGGTTTACCGGTATCAAGTATGATTCGCGCAGGCTTCTGGGACAAACAGGAATTTCGGTATTCCAGCAGCGAAGGGCTACATGAGCTACGTCGACAGAAATCTCGTTCCCGGAGAAACGCTGCTCTACCAGACACGGCACCACTGGGTGGTGCTGCTTGTGCCGGCGATGATCGCGCTGGCGCTCGGCGCGCCCGGCGTGGCGCTGCTGGTCTGGTCCGCCATGACGCGAGACACAAACGGCGTGACCCTGGGGAGTTCCACGATCAGTCCGCAAGGGATGGCCATTTCCGGGGGCATTCTGCTGTTCATTGCCTTCGTGATCCTGTTCTACGGCATTGCCAAACGAAACGCCACAGAAATGGCGGTGACCAACAAGCGCGTACTGATCAAAACCGGCATGGCCAGCCGCCGGTCCTTAGACATGATGCTCACCACCGTGGAAAGTATCGGTGTCGAGGAGACGGTGCTGGGGCGAATGCTCGGGTATGGCTCGGTCATTGTTCGCGGGACCGGAGGGACGCCTGAAACTTTTTTGATGATTGCTCATCCGCAGGACTTCCGCCGAAACGTTCAGCAGCAAATCGGAGCGCATTGAACCCACCTAGTCTGGCGGTTTCAGAGTACGCGCACGGCCAAACATGCCAGTGCCACCGTCACGCCTCCCGTCAGGCGCTGACCAGAGCCGGGCAGACGCGGTATACTGAACAAATTATGGAAGGCAAGAAAGCGCCGTTAGTAAGGCCACAAGCCAGCGAATACGCTCCTTATTACGAGAAGTATGTCTCCCTGGTTCCGGGCAACGACGCCTTAAGCGCCCTCGAAGCGCAAAGACTCCTGATGCTGCAGTTGTTCGCCGCTCATAGCGAGCGTGACGGCAATTTTCGCTACGCTCCCGACAAATGGACAGTCAAGGAAGTCGTCGGTCACCTGAATGACTGCGAGCGCATTTTTGCGTACCGCGCTTTGTGCATCGCACGCGGAGATCAGGCGCAACTTCCGGGATTTGAGCAGGACGATTATGTGCGGGCTGGGGGATTCACTGACCGGACCCTTGTCGGCCTCGGCGAAGAATTCGCACATATCCGTAGCGCCACCATTGCGTTGTTCCGTTCCCTGAGCAAGGAAGCGTGGCAGCGCCGCGGCACGGCCAACAAGAATGAGATTTCCGTGCGTGCGCTGGCCTTCATCATAGCCGGGCACGAATTACATCATCGCTTGATTTTGGAGGAGCGCTACTTTCCCGCCATTCCGCGCGCGTGAACGGTTGCGGGCGTATCCGCGCGATCGAGATAGCGATTGTGGACGGGCACATCGAAGCGCTCCCCTTGCAGCACCACGGGGGCGGCTACGGAAACCTCGATAGTAGGTCCCCGGCCTGGATGCTCTTCGGATTCCATGGCATCCACTCTGGCCTCGCGTGCGCCAAGCGGGTAAATCACATACGACAACAGCACCAAAGCTGTGGCAATCAGCACGGCCGCGATGAGCAGGCCGGCGGGCTGAGAGCCCACCGGATTCTCGAACTGATCTTTGATCAGGTATGCCCCAAACCCAAGTAGAGGAATCGAGACGAATACCGCGATTCCTCCGAAGGTGCGGCGAAACGCCGCTCGCGGCGAGAGCGGCACACAATGCCCGCGACCTCGGGGCAAAGTTCTGTTGGACATCGCCTATCCCTCGCGTACGCTGGCACTCGGGCTAAGTATTTCCTCGCCTCGCAGAAACTCCAGATAGCTCACCGCCGGCGGAACGTATTTCCTCTTCATTGTCCCGCCGCAGGCGCACACCGGATTGGTTCCCTTGATCTTGCCGCTCGATTCGACCAACACTTCGCAACGGCACGCTGGGTTAGTGCAACGCCAGCGCTCACCCATCCTCATGAGCATGCGGCACGCTCCTCTTCTTGGCCGTTTCACGTACCTGGATCGCGGGGCCGACCGGAGGGAAACGGAGCGGAACTATATTGAATGGTAACTATAAATGCAAGTGAATTTAGCGGGACACTTATGCGCAAAAAGGACTAAACACCGGGTCGCAAGAAACCGCTGAAGGCGAATCTCAGCCGAAACGAATCAGAGCAGAGGTTCGCTCCAGTTCTCCAGCGTTTCTTTGACTTTATGCAGGAACTGGTGGGCGATAGCGCCATCTACGACGCGGTGATCGTAACTCAGGGTGACGTAGCACATCGAGCGAATCGCAATGGAATCGTTGATGACCACCGGGCGCTTCTCAATGGCGCCCAGGCCCAGGATCCCGACATTAGGCTGGCTAATCACCGGCAAGCCGAAGAGCCCGCCAAAAACGCCGGGATTAGTGATGGAGAACGTGCCCTCCTGAACTTCTTCAGGCTTGAGCTTTTTTGTCCTGGCGCGCTCGGCAAGATCGTTCAGGTTGCGCTGGATGCCCAGGATGTTTTTCTCGTCGGCGTTCTTGATGACCGGAACAATCAGGCCCCAATCGAGAGCGACCGCGATGCCGATATTGATCTCTTTGTGGATGATCACGTTGGTGCCGTCAAGCGAAGCATTCATCGTCGGATAGGCCCGCAGCCCGGCAACCGCGGCTTTTACAAAGAAAGGCATGAACGTCAGCTTCGTTTCGTAACGCTTCTCGAACTCATCCTTGGATTTCGCGCGCAGGGCGGCGACTTTGGTCATATCCACTTCGTCCACGGAGTACACGTGCGGGGATACGTGCTTTGACGCGATCATGTGCTCGGCGATGCGCTGGCGCATGACGCTCATCGGCTGGACTTCGTAGTTGCCGAAGTACATTTTTTCCCGCGGTACGGCGGACTCAAACGTCACATGCGTTTGGCTCCCAGAACTTGCAGGCGGTGGAGGTGGAACTGCCGCGCGCTGCGGAGCCGACGTTGGCGCCGCAAATTCCACAACAGACGATCTGCTGGCTTCGGGTATCCCTGCCGAAGGCAGCGCGCCTGAGCCCGCGGCCAAGTAGGCCTCAATATCCTGCTTGCTGATGCGGCCGCCCGCGCCGGTGCCAGGTATGGAGGCGAGGTCGATGCCGTGCTCCTTGGCCATGCGTCGCACCAGGGGCGAACTGTGAATGCGTTCGCCACCCTGCCGCGGCGGAGCTGCGACGGGTCCGGAAGCTGCAGGCGCAGAGGGCCTTGGCGCCGGTGGAGGCACAGCGGTGGGCCTGGCAGCCGGGGGGGCAGCCGCGGGTCTTGGGGGCTGCGCCGCTCGCGATGCTGGTGCTGGTGCGGGAGCCGGAGCGGAAGGCGACGCGGATTTGGCAGGCGTGGTACCTGCGCCGTCGCCCGCGGCGTCGATCACGCCTACCACCGTTTGAATCGGTACGGTCTTGCCTTCGCCGACCTTGATTTCCTTCAGCACCCCGGCGGAGGGCGAGGGAATCTCCGCGTCGACTTTGTCGGTGGAAATTTCAAACAGCGGCTCGTCGCGCTCGACTTTGTCGCCAGGCTTCTTGAGCCATTTGGTAATGGTGCCCTCAAAAATGCTTTCGCCCATCTGGGGCATTACGATGTCGACTGCCATGTGCGTTCTCCTCTGCTCAAAAGCGAAGAGCACAGCCAAGAGTGGCTGCGCTGCTAAACTAGTACCGTGCCAACCCCTTCGCCGCGGCGAAAACTTTCTGTGCATTGGGAAGAAAATATTCTTCCAGCGTCGGCGAATATGGCACGGCGGTATCGAGCGACGTCACGCGAATCAACGGGCCATCCAGATCGCCAAAGGCTTTCTCGCATAGAATCGCGGCGATTTCACCGGCGATCCCGCCGGTCTTGGTGTCTTCATGCACAACCAGGCATTTATTGGTTTTCTTCACCGACTGCAGAATCGTTTCTTCGTCCAAAGGCAACAGCGTGCGCAAGTCGATCACTTCCGCTTCGATGCCTTCTTTCGCCAGGGCATCGGCGGCCTCCAGCGAAGTGTGCATCATCGCGGCGTAAGAAAGAATGGTGAGGTGCCGCCCTTCGCGGCGCACCGCGGCCTTGCCAATCGGCACGGTGTAATCTTCGGCGGGCAACGCTGCTTTGATGCGCCGGTATAGGAATTTGTGCTCGAAAAACAGCACGGGATTATTGTCGCGCACCGCGGCCTTCAGCAAACCCTTGGCGTCGTAAGGTGTCGAGGGGTAAATCACTTTGAGACCCGGCGTATGCACAAAGTACATTTCCGGGTTCGCGGAATGGAATGGACCGCCGTGCACGCCGCCGCCGGATGGACCGCGCACGACAATGGGAGCCGGAGCATTCCAGAGATAGTGTCCCTTGGCGACAAAATTGGTAAGCTGATTGAAGCAGCAGGCGATGAAATCAATAAACTGCATCTCGCATATCGGGCGCAGGCCGAGATAGCTCATGCCGCACGCCGCGCCGATGATGGCGCTTTCGCTGATGGGCGTGTCGATGACGCGCTCCCAGCCAAAGCGCTCCAGTAGGCCTTCGCTGGTCTTGAATGCGCCGCCGTAAACGCCCACGTCTTCGCCTATCAGGATGACGGCGGGGTCGCGCTCCATTTCTTCGAACATGGCCTGCTTGATGGCCTCGAGAAACGTGACGGGTGCCGCTCCGGTAACGGTCTTTTCGTGTCCTTCGGCGTTTCCGTTGACTTTTCGTGTAGCCGTAGCCATGGATTACCTGCGCGCCTTCCGTGAAGCGCCTGCAACCGCTACCTTGGCCTTCGCCGCTTTTTTCGTAACCGTTTTTGCGGGCGCTTTGGGCGCGAGCTTCGCTTCATTTTCCGTCTTTTCTTGCGTAGCCGGGGTGTCCCCGAAATGAATCGGCGCTATCCCTCCTCCTGACGCTTTCCCCGTGCCAAACCCGGAGACCATCCAAACTGGCTGCACGCTTGATTTGGGCGGCATCACCTCGGATTTGTCGCGTTCCCACTTTGGCTGGATCTTATGGCACTCGTCCCCCGTGCAATACACGCCCTCAGCGGCAAATTCCGGGGGCGGCATCGGCGAATTTTCGGCGAACTCGCGTTCTTTCTCGAGCAGCGCGCCGACCTTGTCCTCAATCTCTTTTTTGCCCTTGTCGTCCAGGAGTTTCTCCGCGCTCAGGAATTTCTCGTACAGCGCGATGGGATCGCGGGCTTCCCAGTGGGCACGCATCTCCTTGGGGACATACTCGGCAGGGTCGTGCTGTGCATGCCCCAAGCGGCGAAATGTCTTGGCTTCGATCAGGATGGGGCCTTCGCCGGCACGGGCGCGATCGACCGCTTCTTTCGCAGTCTTATACACCGCCACCACGTCGTTGCCGTCGACGATGTAGCTGGTCACGCCGTAAGCCTTGGCGCGATCCGCCAGATTTTCAAGCGGCACTTGCCGGCGCACCGGAGTAGAGTAGGCCCACAAATTATTTTCCAACACCAGCACGAACGGCGCTTTCTGCGTCGCGGCGAAATTCAGCCCTTCATGGAAAACGCCGGTGGAGCTGCCCCCGTCGCCGATCCATGTCATGGCCACAATTTTTTGTCCCAGGTACCGGCCGGCCATGGCCACGCCGGCCATCACCGGGATGAGATCGCCGAGCATGGAGATCGGCGAGACGATATGCAGATTTTCGAGGTCGCCGAAATGGCTGGTGCCGTCCTTGCCTTTGGTCGGCGAATCATACTTGGCCATGTGCTGCATGAACACGTCGCGTGGCGGAACGCCTTTGACCAGCAGCGCGCCAATGTTGCGAATCATGGGCGCGAGCCAATCCTTTTTCTCCAGCGCGTAAGCGGTGCCGACGGAAATGGCTTCCTGGCCCAGACTGGAGTACAGCCCACCGACAATTTTGTTTTGCCGGAACAGCTTGACCATGGTTTCTTCTACCGCGCGGTTGAGGCGCATGTAGTAGTACAGGTCCATGTATTGCTGGCGGCTCAGGTCCTTCTTCATTCCTTCTCCGGGTAGGACTGGCATTCTTGCCTGTCTTCTGCTCACCGAGTTCCGCGAATGTCTCCGTTCCCTTTGCTGATCTCGGCGTCCTCTGTGTTGATCTTTGTCTTTTCGCCTTTACAGTTTATGCCGAAACCGGCAAGGCTTGCTCGGGGTCCTGCAGCTTCTGCAACAGTTCGCCAGGCGCCATCGGCCTCATTTCCAGGCCCAACACTTCGCCAAAATGTTTGCCCAGGCGGCCCACGGCTTTATCGCCTTCCACGCTCCGCTCCAGCAGCTTTTCGAGCGAAGTGGCCTTCCGCCCCACGATGCCGCAGGGAACAATCAGATCGAAATAACGCAAATCCGTCGAGACGTTGTACGCGAATCCGTGCGAAGTCACCCACCGGCTGAGGTGCACGCCAATTGCGCCTAGCTTCTCGGTCTCAGCTTCTCGCTGCGAACTTTGTGTCCTCTGTGGTGAGCCATACTTTTCCGTGGTTGCTTTGACCCACACACCCGTTTTCCCCGGCTCTCGCTCAGCGACGATCCCGAAATCCGCGGTGGCGCGAATCATCACTTCCTCGAGCATGCGTACATACCAGACGACATCCCGCCGAATGGCTGCCAGATTCAAGATGGGATACCCGACAATCTGCCCCGGCCCATGATAGGTGATGTCCCCGCCGCGGCTGGTCTCGAAGTATTCCACCCCTTTCTGCCGCAGCAAATGTTCGCTGGCCAGCAAGTGCTCCTGTTTGCCGTTGCGTCCTTGCGTGATTACGTGAGGGTGCTCGCAGAACAGAAGGGTGTTTTCGATGGCCTCGGCCTTGCGCGCCGCGACGAGGCGCTTCTGCAATTCGTAAGCTTGGCCGTAACCGATAAGACCAAGATCGACAGTGAGACACATAGACATACTAGACGTTAATCTGCAATCCGCGCACGGACGCAAAGGCGTCGCCCATCCCTTCCCAGACGGTTGGATGCGCGTGCATCATGGTCATCATATCGTCGATGGTGCCCTCCAGGTGCAGCACCGCCGCGGCCTCCGCTAGAATTTCCGTCGCCAGCGGCCCGATGATGTGGATGCCCAGCACCTCGCCGTATTGCTCTTCGGAAACCACTTTGATGAAGCCGCCATGGGCATTCAAGATGGTGGCCTTGCTGTTGCCTACAAAGGGAAATTTCCCGGTTTTGACCTGGTAACCGGCCTCGCGCGCCTGCGCTTCCGTCAAACCAATAGAGCCGATCTGCGGCTCGCAGTACGTCGCGTTGGGGATACGGTCCTTGCGGATCTCCGGCGCGGGCTTGCCGGCAATGTGCGTCACCGCCGCGATACCCTCCATCATCGCCGCATGCGCCAGCAGCGGCAGTCCAAACACGATGTCGCCGATCGCGTACAAACCTTTTTCCGCCGTTTCCATGAACGGCCCCACATGCACCGCCCCGCGCTCTACCTTGGCTTTCGATTTTTCCAGCCCGCAATTTTCCGTCATGGGCTTGCGGCCCACCGCCAGCAAGAGCTTTTCGGCCTGCAGCGTTTGCGCCTGGCCATCCTTGTCTTTGAAACTGACGGTGACGCCTCTTGCGTCCTTCTTGACCGAGTCGACCATCGCTCCTGTTTGGATTTGGATGTTTCTCTTGCGGAAGGCTTTGTCCAGCTCTGCGGAAATTTCTTGATCTTCCACGGGCACGACGCGCGGCAGTGCCTCGAGAATGGTGACCTCGGCGCCGAAGGAATTGTAAATGGAGGCGAACTCCACCCCGACCGCGCCAGCCCCGATCACCATCAGCGTCTTGGGAATTTCCGGCAGCTCTAAAATTGAGCGGTTGGTCAAAATGGTCTTGTGGTCCGGCTCGATTCCAGGAAGGGAACGCGCTTCGGAACCACTCACCAACAGAACGTTGCTGGCCTCGATGGGCGTCTTTTTGCCGTCCTTTTCAACACTAATCCGCCCGGGCCCCTCGTAGCGGCCCCAGCCCTGCACCCATTCCACCTTATTCTTTTTGAACAGAAACTCGATGCCCTTGGCATGCTTTTTAACAATCTTGTCCTTACGCGCAAGAATGTTAGCCCAATTGATTTTCAAGCCGCTGACTTCAAAGCCGAGTTCCGCGGCATCTTTGAAGTAGTCGTAAACATCGGCGTGGTGCAGGAGGACTTTGGTGGGAATGCAGCCGACGTGCAGGCAGGTTCCGCCGAGAAAAGGGTCCTTCTCCACGACGATGGTCTTGAGGCCCAGCTCGCCCGCGCGAATGGCCGCGACGTAGCCGCCGGGCCCGCTCCCGATGATCGCGACGTCATACTTTGCCACGCGCAGTCTCCTTCCGGAGGAACCCGGATCTAGAACGGTGCCAATGGGAACCGGTCGAACGTCGCAGCCGGTTTGGTGAAAAGGACCGCCTCGCCTACCCAGCGAACAGCGGCTTGCCAGAACGGAAACGCACGGTCGCCTGCTTACGCAAACCGCAGCCAGCGCCTCAGATGCCCGCGACGCGGCTCCGGCAAACGCTAAATTTTAGCAGCCGCTTCCGCGCCCCGCAACTTACGCGTCATTCACAGGCGAGATCGCCACGGAGGCACCATGGCTACAGAGCAAGTAAAGGCGATTCTCTCTCCGTTTACTCCGTGCCTCTGGGGCTTATCTTCCTTTTTCTGATTATGTCACTGCAGCAGCGCGCGTAGCTTGGGCACCCACGACGCGAACGCTTCCAGGGCGATGGGCTCGATGCCCGCGTCGCGGAGCGTGTCACTGACAAAGCGGTGGCGCTCATTTTCCTTGCTGAGCGGCACGTCCGTTACCGCGGCAAATTCCGAGGCGAAACGGGCCTTCTCCTGGATGTGTTTTGCCGTATAAGCCAGCACCTTGGCATCCCCCGGCGAACGCGTCGCGGACAGCGCGTGCACAAACCCGCGTGTGCCGTTTCGCCGATAGCTGAAGTCCAGCCGCATGGGATCTCCCGGAAAAGTGTATTCCGCGACGCGCACGGATTTTTCCAGCCGGTCCCAGATGCGCGCCTGCCGGAACACTTGCGCGCAGTACCACCGAATCGACGCACGGCTTCCCGGCAGGCCCGCGCGTGCGCTGCCGCGCTGCAGACCCACATGATCGGAATACAGGCGTTCCAGTTCTTCGTCCAGATTGTGGGCCAGCACCCCCTTGGGAGGAGCGAGCTGCAGCGCATTGGACAAGGTGTTGTCCCACTTGGCCAGAAGCTCCCGCCAATGGATGCGCGACCCGTTTTTACCGTTGGTCTCGAAGCGGCTTTCCAGATCCTCTTGCAAAGCGCGAAGCAAAGTCTCGTCGGCCTGGGGGTGCAGGCGGCGCACGCGATTATATTCGTCTTGTCCTTCGATCAGGCGCAGGCGGCGCTCGCCACTGTTCGGATCAATCAGCAGCACGCCAATGTTGACCCATTCGTCGCGCACCAGGTTCGGCGTATACCGTATCACCCGGTAAACGAAAGTCTGCGCGGGAACACTGGGTTGGTCCATTTCAGGCATAAATCACTCCAGTGAAAAACAACTCGAATCAGGCACAGCGGCACGGAGAAAGAAAATTGCATTTCTGCCTCAGTGATCTCTGTGCCCCAGCAGCATAATCTCTGTCTCCCGGATTCACCTCCAATTCGGAAACGGCTGACGCGTCGTATTCTTGGCGGCAAGAAGCAACTCCGGCAGCAGGGCTTTGCGGCGGTTAAGTTGTTCGACCAGCCGCACTAATGCGTCGTAATCGTCCTCATACCATTCCGGCGGAACCTCCCGGGTAATGTCGGCCAGTACCCGCTCGGTGATGCCGGTCTCCACGCGGTTGATCCATGGCGCGAAAGACTCCATTCCGGTGACTCCTTCGTACACGCGGTTGCGTGCATAGAGTCCGCGCAGTGGAGCATCCGGAAAATTCCACTCCCCGGCGTTAAAGCAGAAGCCCTGATCAATCATCAAGGTCCTGTAGCAGGCATCGACGCCGTCGTCTGAGTCTGACTCCGAGCTTTCCGCCGGAACTCTCACGGTGACCAAAGCGGCAGAAGCGCGCGCTGCCCGCCCGGCCTCGCGGAAAAAAATCGTTTGCCGTCCGTTGGTATTGCATGTCCACTTGTCGAAGACCAGCATGCCTGCGAACTCGTGCAGGTTTTTGACTTCGCGCAACTGTGGGTCGGGTAGGAAGTCGTGTAGCGTCAAACACCGCGGGTCGCCCGGATACAGGGACGCAAATTGCAGCCCCGGCTGGCACGGCACCCGCGACCTGGCTAGCTCCATCGACAGTTCCGGCGTATGCCGGATGAGCTTTTCGCCGACCTCGACAATTTCCACCCGCGTGGTAGGCAGCCCCAGACGCCCCGCCAGCCTCGTTCCCAGCAGTTCGTTTACCAAAATTCGCCTGTGCTGCGGGTTGTTTTGGAACTTTACGACGTAGTAGTTGCCATCCGAGCAGCGCATCAGGTGCGATTGCGCGCCGCCCCGCATCCGGCGTATCTGCTCGACCGCGTGGAGCATGCGCCGTAATCTTATCGATACTTACCCGCTTAAACAAGCAGCGGCGTAACGCCCGCCGGGCGTTTGGCCAACAAATCCCATTTTGTGCCTCCGCCAAAGCCACAATGGAACCACACACCGGGTGCAACGCTTCCCACTTTGAAGCAGCTCCACGCCAAAAAAACAAAGGCCCCAGCACACGCTGGAGCCTTTCCGTTTCAAAAGTCATTTCCGCGGCAGCCTGTAAGCGGAACCGCAACGCCTGCCTTTTAGCGCCTCTTTTTCTTTCCGGCCTTCTTCTTCGCCCCGGCCTTCTTCTTCGCCTTGGCTTTGGGCTTGGCGGCTTTCTTTTTCGCTGCCTTCTTCTTGGCCGGCTTTCTTGCTGCGGGACGCGAAGCGGCAGGTTTCGGCGGAGCCGGTGGAGCGCTTTCCGGCTCCTCTTCACCAATGATCAACTCTTCTTCCTCGGTCTCCACGACCTCGCCGCCACCCAGTTCGTCGTCTTCCTCCAGCCCTGACAGCTCGTTATCGTCCTCAAAATGATCCTTTTCGAGATCCATCTCATCCTCCCCTAAGGGGTCCTGCCCGCTTGTCGGTCCTGCGTGACGGCCTCTCGACACTGTCGGGGCGGGAACGCTGTGCGGCCGGAGTTCAAAAATTCGCGCTCCAATGCCTCGCCGTTGTTATCGCACTTCGCGCGGCGTTGTCAAGCCTTCTGGAAAACGTTCCGTGAAGTCGCATCAAGCAGCTATGCAGCGAAACAAACCTGCTGCTCCGGCGGTATCCCTGTACGGGTTGTAAGCCGCTGAATATTAATGACTTAGTTCTTTGTTTCCGGTTTCGGACTGGCCTGCGCTACGTTCGTCGCCGGATGACGCGCTTTCTTGGAGCGCGCCCGCGCGCGCGTGGGCGCCGCTTCCGGCGCGCCGCCCAAAGTATAAATTCTCAGCACCATTCCACGGGCCACGTGATTCGTTTTCATGTGATTCCACTTGCGCACGTCTTCGCTGGGCACGCTGAAGCGCTCCGCGATTCCCGTCAGCGTGTCGCCTTTGCGCACACGATAACTCACCAGCCGCCGCTTTTCCGCCTGCGCTTCCGTTGCGGGAATGATTAATTTTTCGCCGGAAACCAGCGCGACGCCGCGCTCCAGATTATTCGCGTCGGCAATCGCCGCCGCGGTCACATGATACTTTTTCCCAATAGAGGTCAGCGTCTCTCCCGCTTCCACGCGGTGCCGCCTCCAACTCACCCATTTATCCGCTGGAATATCCGCAATCTCCGCGGAAAATCGTTCCGCGCTTCCCGCCGGCAAATGCAGCTCAAACGATGCATCATCCGGAGTGGCCAGGCGCAACAGCGAAGGATTCAAAGACCGCAGCGTCTCCACATCGACATCGATCGTCTCCGCCACCAGGCGCAGATCGATAGCCCGTCCGGGCTTGACCACATCCGTGGGAACGGGTTGCTCGGGATCCACCTGGATGCCGTAATGGGCGGCGTCCTTGGCGATCAACGTGAGCGCAATTATGATCGGTACATAATTTTTTGTCTCCCGCGGCAGCACCTTGCGCTTGTACAGCTCCCAAAAATCCGCGTAACCCGTGCGCTCGATACCCTTCTGCACATTGCCCGGCCCGCAGTTGTACGCTGCCACGGCCAAATACCAGTCGCCATACAGCGCGTACAGATCGCGCAAGTGTCGCGCCGCCGCTCGGGTGGCCTTCTCCGGATCCTGCCGATCGTCCACCCACCAGGTATGCTTCAGACCGTACTGATTTCCGCGCCAGGGGACAAACTGCCAAATCCCCCGCGCTCCGGCCCGCGAAAGGGCCAGCGGTTGAAACGCGCTTTCGGCCTGCGCCAGGTAGATCAAATCCTGCGGCACTCCCTCTTCCTGCAGCACCCGCGAAATCATCTCACGGTAACGCCCTGACCGCCGTAGCCCGGTCTCTACAATCGTCCGCCCACGAGGAGTCTGGAAAAAGTTCAGGAAGGAGAGTACTTCATCGTTTACCGTAAGCGGCAGATCGTGCGAGAGGTTCTTTGCCGCTTCTTCGGCGCGCTCCTTCAGCCGCGGGTCCACCGGGAAGGTCATTTCCGCTACTTCGTCGATCGGCGCGGGCACCGCCGGCGCTTCCTGGAATCCATCCCCGGCCCGGAAGGCCTGCAATTCATCGGCGTAGACGGTGTCCACCACGCGATGAAACAGTTCACTCAGCTTGGGATCGCTATTCAGGTCGTAGCCGCTCTCCAACAGCAAGTCGACCGCTTGGTCGAAATCCTTGCGTGCCGCTTCCAGGTGCCCAGTCTTATAGTTCTGTTCTCCGGAAGCGAACTTCTGCTCGACCTTGGCGATTAAGTCCCGCCTGGTGCCGGCAAGCGGCGCGGGGATCATCGTGACGATGTTGTGTTTGGGCGTAGCTGCCGGCAGGGGAGGAAGTTGCACGGGGGCCGGCGCCTTTTGCGCCGGCATTTTCTGTGTCGAACCCGTTTGCGCAACCGCCGTGGATGCGCTGCTGTTCTGGGCGAGCATGGCCACGGCCGGAACGTGAGCCGCCGCCGGCCGCTTGGCCGCATCTTCGCAGCCGACGGCCACGACCAACACACCCGCAAATAACGCGGGACCAAGCGCGACTTTGGGCCAGGAATTCATCTCTCGATGGTAAGTAGACCCTTGCGTCCGGGTCAACGCTTTCCGTCAGAAAGGGGTTAACACTCTCACTACACGCCCGGTTTGGTCAACTGCTGCCGACTTTAGATGCCAGATCCATCCAACATGCTTCCCGGTCGTTGCTTCTTTCATCCTCGAACTTCCAACTTCCTGCTTCCAATTTCGAGATACACTCTCGCGAGAGGACCGCAATGATACTAACGATCCCGCGATTTTCCGCGTCTCTGAGGAGGCGAGCAGCGCATCTCGCCGTAGCGTTCGTCTTAGCGCTGGCCGTCGCCCCCGTTTGGGCGCAAAAGACCAGCCTTTCCCAAGAAAAACGCGGCCGCCTCGAGAGTCTGGTCACCCGCTTTCAATACGCCCACAGTGTGCCGGGCATTTCCGCCGCGGTCGTCTTGGACGGAAAGCCGGTGTGGTCGGAAGGATTTGGCGTTGCCGATATGGAAAACTTCGTCCCCGCAACCTCTTCCACCCTGTACCGTCTCGGTTCCATTTCCAAGCCCATCACCGCCGTCGCCGCCATGCAGCTTTGGGAACAGGGCAAACTCGACCTGGACGCCCCCGTTCAGAAATACTGCCCAGCCTTCCCGCAGAAAGAAGCTCCGATCACCACCCGTCAACTGCTCGCCCACCTAAGCGGGATTCGCCACTACAACCCGGACGGAAAAGGCGACGTCCCCGACGACAGCGCCCGTCATTTCGGAAACATGGAAGAATCGTTGCAGCTTTTCGCCAACGACCCGCTTCTCTCCAAGCCAGGAGCGGAATTTCACTATTCCACTTATGGGTACACCCTGATCGGCTGCGTGCTGGAGGGTGCCGCATCGCAGAAATACGTGGACTATGTCCACAACAATGTTCTGGTTCCCGCGGAAATGTACGAGACGCAAGCCGACAATTTCTTTGCCGTCATCCAGCACCGCACGCGCTGGTACCACAAGGACAAATCCGGCGTAGTTCGCAACGCTGGTGTCCTCGACTCCAGCTACAAGATTCCCGGTGGCGGGCTAATCTCCTCGGCCGACGATATGGCCAAATTTGCGTCGGCGATGCTGGCGGACTCCCTGTTAAAGCCCGCCACGCGCGAGCTGATGTGGACGGTTGCGAAACCCAGCGGCGGCCAGCCCAGCCATTACGGTTTGGGTTGGTTCATTACCGACAAATTCGGCGTTCACCTCGTGGGCCACACCGGCGGCCAGCAGGGCACCGACACTTCGCTTTTACTTGTGCCAGCGCGGCGGGCATCCGTCGTTGTTCTTGCGAACCTGGACGACGCGAACACAACCCCCCTTGCAGAAGAAGTGCTGCGGGTGCTCCTCGACCTCGACCAGAAAGGCCCATAAAAGCCTTCTGCAGCCTCCGGCACGGGGCGGGCCGGCCTCCTGCCCTCGTCAGGTCTCCTCGTCGCCGTCCCTACAAACTTTTTGCTGGATACCCTACAGAGTTTGTGGTACTCTAATTGTGCGTTTGTTGCTCTTGTATCGCCTTTGGACGCGTAAGGTCGGTCGCAAGGTCACACTTGCGGCCTTTTTTTACGCCCAGGGGCGGCCCGTAACTCTGTTGAGGGGTTCGGAGTCGAGGCACCAGATAGCTTATTTAAGAGTACGGCCCTCCCGGCCGGGCTCAGTGTGATCGCATCGCGGTCAACAGAAAAGAGTAGAAAGCAGTGAGTAAAGAACAAGGAACAGTGAAGTGGTTCAACGCCAGCAAGGGCTTTGGATTCATCCAGCGCCAGAGTGGAGAGGACGTTTTCGTCCATTTCTCCGCGATCGTGGCTGATGGCTACAAAACCTTAAATGATGGCCAAGCGGTTGAATTCGAGGTAACCAAGGGACCCAAGGGCCTCCAGGCCTCCAACGTCCAACCCCTCTAACTAGGCGTGATTTCGGTTTGCCGGATGCACTGCGGCGCACCGGAATCAGCACTTCACAACTCAACAATTTCGGGCGGAGCGCTTCGGCGCCCCGCCCGTTTTGTTTTAGTAGCACAGCCACTCTTGCCTGTCTCTTCGTAGCGCCCGCTTTCTGAAGCGGGCTCCCCTTAGAGCGCGGCACGATTCCAACCCCCCGTAAGTGGCACAGCGATTTCTAGCTGTGCTCTTAATGGTTCGCTCTGTTGCCCTCGCCCGCCCCAATCCGGTTTATGATGCGCCCACTAAATCGGCCCCTCATTCCCCTCAAAATCACCCAAGGAGAGTCCCATGAGAAAAAATGTGTTGTTGGTAATCGGCGGTTTTCTCGTCGCGGGTTTGTATTCCGCGATGCCGCAAACGAATGCAGCTAACAACGACGAGCAGGAAATTCGCGCCCTCGAAGAACGCTTTGCCGCCTTTCGCGCCAAAGACGTACCCGGCATCACGTCTCCACAGAACGTGGGGGAGCCGAGCGAGCACCCTGCGATAACGTTCATCAAGTCGAAGGTCAAAGACGCGGAGAAGCCCTTCGCCGTCATCGTGGAGGGCAAGGTGAAGGCCGGGAAGGAGCAGGCCTTCCAGGCGGCGGTCGCGCTGTGCGCACGAGCAACACGACAGGAGCCGGGCTGCACCGCGTACTACCTGAATCGCGACTCGGAGCGGCCCGGCGTGTACGTGATGTACGAGCAATGGAAGAACATCGCTCCGTGCGACAAGCACACGAAGACGCAGCACTTCCTGACCATGGCGAGGACCATGGAGCCGCTCGTCGACGGCGAAATGAGCATGAGGGTGCTGCTCGTGCCAGAGTGAACCCACCCTTCCCGAGCAGTCGCGCCCGGGCCACCATGCCTTATTTCTTCTGCTGTGCCGCCTGTGCTGCCTGTGCGGCTTCCGTTGACGGCGGAACAATGTTCTTCATCCGCATGTACGTGACCAGGTTGCCGTAGTGTTCCATGTCGTGCATGTTGTTGATGTTCAGCACGCCAAACTTGGGGATGTCGGTGCCGAAGAGCTTCACCGTTTGCGCCCCGGTCGCGTCCGTCATACTGTCATAGGCCTTGTCGCAGTACGCGATGGCCTCTTTCAGAGCGGCGACCAGCTCCGCTTTCGTCGTTTTGGTCTTCTCGATGTTGAGACCGGGATTTTTCTCCCCTGTGGCCGCGGAGCAAAACGTGTACTGCGCGTCAGCCACATGTCCCACAATCTGGCCGTAGCTCCGCACCGTGTCCGTGGGCTTGAAGTTGTAATTCTCTTCCGGCATTTTTTCAGCGGAACCTATTAGGTTCGGTTTTATTCTCGCGTAAGCGATTTTATTGAATGTGCTGAACGGATTGGGATTGGCTTGCGAGGCCTGCTCTCCCGCGGGTTTCGCCGAATTCTGACTGCTGGATTGAGCGAAAGCCCAGGTGGCTAGCAGGCTTAGGACAACGGCTGAAGCGACAGCACGGAATTTCATATTTTGCTCTCCTTGCGCTGATTTGGGCCCCCGGCGCTTGCGTACGCAACTCAGTCGGCATGGCGCGTCGCTGACCGCCAAATAACCCCTCTCCTTATACGTCCTGCCCGCGAGGATGTTTCGGGCCTGACCCTATTCCACGATGATCCGGTCCGCCCATTCCACCAGTGACACGAAAATCGCCGGACTGCCGAACTTCGCACCCCACTGATTCAAATCGGTTTCCGCGACCCCACGGGCCCGGGAGCACGCCCCTCAAGAAAACACAGGGATGTGCTTGGCCACCACCTTGTCCATGGTCTCGCTGAGCGGCGGCCAGCCCACCGGCTTGATCGCCTCCACCATGGACTTGCGCATCAACGAAGTCGCTTCCGCCAAAAGAAAGATCTGCACCTCGTGCCCAGCCTCCGCCAGCGCCAATCCATGTAGAAACGGAAACGATGCCCGCGTCGGATCATCCGGCCCCCAAGCGCTCTTCATCATCACCTTTAATTTCTTAGCCGGCGCCTGCCCTTGCGCCAAGTTCAATCCAAGAAACGGCAAAGCGGCCAACCGCGACAGAAGACTCCGTCGTTCCATATACCCTCCTTATGGCTTAGAGCTTGCCCTAAGCTGTACCGAAGGGCCAGCCCTTCAGACCTGAGGCTTTCTTTAGGTCCCAGATTGAGTCTGTATCCTAACCATGTTTTGTGTCAGGGCACGACTTCCCCGACGCAAAAATTAAAGGGCTTTACCCCTGACGGCTGGGACGCCAGAAAAATGTGTAGGGCAGGCTTTGAAAGTTTATTCTGAGCGCAGCGAAGAACCTGTCTTCATCCCGCTCCCCCTGTCATCCCGAGCGTAGCGAAGGATCCCTCTTCATGCCTCATCCTCCGCGCAACTGTCAAAGAAACCCAGTTGGTTCGATGGATGGGGCGAAGTTACCGATAACCCAGCGTTTTGCAGACTGGGCGCACTGCACCATTGGCCGTAAACTCTCTTCATGACGTTCACTGAACGACTTCGCGAGGGAATACGTCGCGGAGAAATCACTTGCAGTGTGCGAATCTGGACGCGTCCCCACGTGAAAGTAGGCGCACTGTACCGTATGGAGGAAGGCCAGATTCAGGTCGATTCGATTCAACCGATAGGGTTTCCAGATATTACTCCTGAGCTGGCGCGCGAGTCTGGATTCCTTGGCGTTCTGGACCTGCTCAAGGTCGCGAAACACGGTCGCGGCGAGAATATTTATTTAATCCGGTTCCACTACGTGCGACCGCGCGCCAAGCGAATGGGTCAGCGTAAGTCTGGTTAGAACCTCAAATGGATTTGCGCGGTTCCTTCTTGGTTGAAAAGTGGTGCCTATACGAGCATGTCCGGTTACCCGCGCTTATCGGACAAGTGCCGAGCGCGTCCGAAACGCAAGCTTGCACACTCAACGTCTATACAATGACGCTGCACACGAGGCTGAGATGGTCGACGACGATTTCTTCAGTTTTGGGGACGTTGCCATGTGGCAGGAGGAAGAATGACGAAGCATCTGAAAGCAGTCGTCCTTTGTGTCGGGCTGGCGATACCTTTGCTGTCCGGCGCAATCAGTGCGGCGCAACAGAAAAAACCGACGCATCCCGCTCCAACCCTCGCCCCAATCCCTGCGCAAATCCTTACAGCGAAGAAGATCTTTGTCGCCAATGGCGGCGGAGATGAATCTCGCTTTGATGAGGCAGCGTCGTATAGCGGCGGCCCAGACCGTGCATACAACGAATTTTACGCGGCCATGAAAACTTGGGGACGCTACGAACTGGTATCCGCGCCGGGGGATGCGGACTTGGTTTTTGAGATACGGTTAACTGTATTTCAGCTCCAGCGCCAGCGTGTGCTGGCGGACGATAGTACGGCGTCTGATTCCCAATTCCGGTTCGTCATCCGCGACTCGAGGAGCCACGAGACGTTGTGGGGGCTAACCGAGCATGCGCAAGGAGCAGTGCTGCAGTCCAACCGAGACAAAAACTTCGAGCTGGCGCTGGCTGCGGTTGTCGCCGAAGTGCAGAGAATAGCCGGGACCGCGGACGCCGCGAAGAATTAGATCGGTGAGGGTTTGAAAGAAAGCGGGGGTGGCTCCTGTGCTAGCATTGCCTGCTTTTCGTTCCACCACATTGCGTTCCGGGATACTAACCGAATGAGACGATATACCCCAGCCATGCTTTCCGCTCTGCTTGTATCGGTCACTCTGCTCGGCGGCTCACCCGTGGGGGCGCAGACTCCCGCGGCGCAGCAACCTACTCCATTGCCTCAGCCAGACGACCGATACAAGACCGACATCCTGCTGGTCGTCGCGCATCCTGACGACGAAGGCGCGGCCACTCCGTATCTTGCGCGGGCTATCGACGAGGGCAAGCGCGTCGCCGTCGTCTACGGCACGCATGGCAGCAGCGGCGCCAACGAAGCGGGTGCGGAAACCGCAGCGGCGCTGGGCGACATTCGCGAGATCGAGGCGCGCCGCGCGCTCCTCACTCCAGGCCTGGGCATCACCAATGTTTGGTTTCTTCCCGGCAAGGACACGGCCGGCCAAAACGTGCTGGTCTCGCTGGCGAATTGGGGTCACGCCGAGGCGCTCGAGCAACTCATTCGCCTGGTGCGCCTGACCCGCCCGGAAATAATCCTCACCTTCCTTCCGGGCACCTTCATCGGCGAAGACCACGGAGACCATCAGGCTTCCGGCGTCCTGGCCACTGAAGCGTTTGACATGGCCGGCGATCCCACCGTCTTTCCCGCGCAAGTCGCGGGACCAACTCGCCGCCTTGAGGCTTACCTCGAAAATCTGCGCCCCTGGCAAACGAAGAAAATCTACTACTTTCCCGACGCCGATGACGAACAAATGTTTCGCGACAAGGGGCCGCAGTACTCAGTGACAGGTGTATCCAAAATCACCAAGCAGCCCTACTGGCGCATTGCTCTGGAATCCTTCCGCTCTCACCAGACGCAAGCCAAGAATTTTCTGGATACGCTGAGCCACAAG
>Ga0307479_10001443_pt1 | contig 21614 bp, 13 predicted proteins | sample atmos_gasesECM4C_FD_203743 | JGI IMG/M metagenome (GOLD analysis project Ga0307479, IMG submission 203743) | Hardwood forest soil microbial communities from Morgan-Monroe State Forest, Indiana, United States - atmos_gasesECM4C_515 | ecosystem: Environmental > Terrestrial > Soil > Temperate...
ACATTCCTGCAGAAGCACGCCGCCAAGGGCCAGATCGTCACCGGGCTGCTCTATGTCGATCCGGAGTCGGAGGACCTGCATTCGCACCTCAACACGGTGGACGCGCCGCTCAATGTGCTGGAAGCCGAGGAGCTGTGCCCCGGCTCCGCCGCGCTGGAAAAAATCAACGCCAGCCTGCGCTAGCGGCCCCTCACCCGAAATTCGCTACCCGCGAATTTCGACCTCTCCCCGCAAGCGGGGCGAGGTGAAGCAAGCGGCGCATCTGCGACTAAATCAAAAGCCATCACGCGCTAGGTTGCGGGCTTCCCCGCGGCTTGCCTGAAAAAATCGTTCCACTCCCTGTCGAGCCGCGCGAGCGCGTCGGGAAGCGGCGGCACCGACAGGCGGCCGTAGGTCTCGTCGAGCAGATCGAGGCGCTTCAGCCGCGCCAGCGCGTCGTCGATCTCGAAGTCGGCCGAAATGCCGAACACGCGCGCCAACAGTTCCTCGACGCGCCGGTCGAGCGCCGCGCGCGCAAGCGGCGCGTCTGCGGTGAGCAGGCCGTAATAGGCCAGCAGCGCTTCCTTCCAATCCTGCTCCTCCGCCTCGCCGATCAGGTAATTGAAAATGCCGGAATTGTTGTTGACGTTGCGGTAGTAGATATTGTCGGTGAGCTGCTTCTGATGGATCAGCGACTGGCGGTGAAAATTTCCCCATTGCCGCAGCATGAAGGCACCGAGCGCGAACAGGCCCGAGAGCGCGGCCAGCGCCTGCTCGGTGTCGTGATCGCGGATCGTGCCGGTGAAGCCGAGATAGAATCCGGCGACCAGAAACAGCACGGTCAGGGTCGAGGCGAGCTTGATCAGGATCGGCACGCCGCCGACCACCGCCCCGACCCCCAGGGTCAGGTGGTCCGACAGGCTCATCACCACCCGCACATTGGGAAACAGCGCCCGGAGATCGGCGCGGGCGATATGGCGAAAATACTTGAACAGCACCGCGCCGCCGCGGATTTTCTGTCCGCCACCTCGCGCGCTGACGAGCGCTTTGCGGGCATCCGCCCGCGTCATGCCGTCCGGCCTGGTCGCGACCATCAGCACGACGTCGTCGTAGACCACGACCTCGAGCGGCCGCCGGCGCAGGCCGAACCAAACGGGAATCTCGATGGTCTCGCTGTGGTGGCCGCGGCGGAACATGCGGACGTCCCGATAGTCCTCGACCGGCGCCTTGATCTTCACCCGCACCCGGGCGCGCTCGGCAAAGGCGCGGATGATCTCGTCGTGGGATATCTCGACGAAGTTGGCCTCCTTGAGGACACGGACGAATTCTTTTCTCAGCAGGCGATAGGCCGCCTCAACGTCGATGGCGGAGCCGTAGACTTGCGGATCGAGCTCCGGGTCGAAGAGAAAATAGACCTCGCGCAGCCGATCGAGCTCTTCGAAATATTGGTAGTGCAAGATGGCACCGAGCATGCGGGCAAATCGCCTCAAGCCTGCCTGCCCGGCGGCGTCCAAGCCGCCCTCGGCGACGAGGCCATCGATGATGTCCGACTTGCGCAGCGGAATGAAACGATCGCGCAGCCCCGGCGCGGCCGCCTCGTCTCGGACTTCGGCCGGCGGTCCGTTCACGAAACGCTCGCCGGCGCCATAGCGGCCATCGCCAAGATTCCAAACACGACTCGAAACCCAAGTCCGGAAAGCCCAAGTCCGGGAAACTTAAGTCCGAAAACTCAAGTCCGGAACGAACGATAACCTCCCGGCGCTCCGCTCGAACGGCTAGGCCGCGGAAGCGAGCGCGCGCGGGTTCAGGACGTATTCCTTCAAAACCTTGTCGCTGGTGTCGACTTCGACCAGCGACACGTCATAGCTCCAGAGATCGGCGAGGTGCTGGAGCACGCGCTTGGCGTCCGTCTCGTTGAGCTGGGCGCCCTTGACCACGGTATGGCGCAGCATCAGGCGGCGATCGCCGGCAAGGTCGACATCGATCACCTCGATGTTGGCGTCGATGTAGCCGACGTCGTATTGCCGCGCCAACTCGCGGCGGATGCGGCGATAGCCGCGCTCATTGTGGATGGCATCGACCGTGATGCCGGCGCGTTCCTCCGGATCGTCATGCAGATGGAACAGCCTGAGCTGCCGCATCAACTTCGGGCTCAGGAACTGGGCGATAAAACTCTCGTCCCGGTAGTTCGCCCAGACATCGCGCAGCACGGCCATGACATCGCCGGTGCCGGCAATGTCGGGAAACCATTCGCGATCCTCTTGCTCGGGTGTGGTCACGATGCGTTCGATATCCTGCATCATCGCAAAGCCGAGCGCGTAAGGGTTGAAGCCCGAGAAGCGCGGATCGTCGAATTCCGGCTGAAACACGACGTTGGTGTGCGACTGCAGGAATTCCAGGAAATTGCCGTCCGTGATCCGGCCCTGCTCGTGCAGCCGGCTCATGATGCGGTAGTGCACGTAGGTCGCGGTGCCCTCGTTCATCACCTTGGTCTGGCCCTGCGGATAGAAATACTGCGCGATGTGCCGCACGATTCGTATCAACTCGCGCTGCCACGCCTGCAGCCGGGGCGCCGTCTTTTCCAGGAAGTACAAGAGATTTTCCTGCGGCAGTCCGAGCAGGGTGCGGCGGCGCTCGACGTTGAGCACGGCACTGGTCTTGGCGCGCCCGGCCGGGACGGTCCGCCACAGGTCGTTGAACGTGCCTTCCTCGTACAGGCGGCGTTTGCCGGCGCGCTTCTCCTCGTCGCGCAGATCGAGCTTCTTCTTGCCCGGATAGCGATCGACCCCGTGTGACATCAGCGCATGTGCGGCGTCGAGCGTGTGCTCGACTGCAAGCCGCCCGTGACGCTCCTCGCATTGCGCCACATAGCTTTTTGCAAACTCGAGATAGTCGAGAATGCCGTCGGCGTCGGTCCACTGCTTGAACAGATAATTGTTCTTGAAGAAGTGATTGTGGCCGAAGGCGGCGTGCGCGATCACCAGTGCCTGCATCGTCGCGGTGTTTTCCTCCATCAGGTAGGAAATGCACGGCGAAGAGTTGATGACGATCTCGTAGGCGAGCCCCATCAGCCCCTTGCGGTAGGACGCCTCGTGATAGGCGAAATGCTTGCCGAACGACCAATGCTTGTAGAACAGCGGCATGCCGACCGAGGAATAGGCATCCAGCATCTGTTCCGCGGTGATGACCTCGATCTGGTTGGGATAGACGTCGAGCCCCAGCTCCGTCCGCGCAATGGTCTCGCAGGCCTCGAGGATACGCTGCAGCGTCGCGAAATCCCAATCCGCTCCTTCGAACAGTCGTCCGGCTGTCGCGGTCATATCGCGGCCTTCTCCTGCTTTCCGCGGCGCTGGAACAGGTCGTGAAACACCGGGAAGATCTCGCTGCGGTCGGAGACCTTGCGCATCGACAACGGCGCGCCGCCGCTCCGCAGCCGCTCGTATAGCGTCCAAAGCGCGGAGTCGGGCATCTCGAACGAGTAGCCGCCGGCCTCGCCGACCTCCAGATAGGCAAAGAACTGCACGACAGGGAGGATCGAATCCGTCAAGAGCCGCCCCGCCACCTCGCCGTCCGAGAACGAGTTGTCGCCATCGGAGGCCTGCGCCGCATAGATGTTCCAGTCTGCCGGACGGAACCGCGCGCGGACGATGTCGTGCATCGCCTGCAGCGCGCTCGACACCAGCGTGCCGCCCGAGGCCGGGCCGTGGAAGAAGGTGTCCTCGTCGACTTCTTCGGCGCGGTCGGTATGGCGGATGAAGACGATCTCGACATGGCGGTAGCGCCGCTTCAGGAACACGTAGAGCAGCATGTAGAAACGCTTGGCCAGGTCCTTCATGTGCTCGGACATCGAGCCTGACACGTCCATCAGGCAGAACATCACCGCCTGCGCCACCGGCTTCGGCACGGTCTCGAAGCGCCGGTAGCGGATGTCGATCGGATCGATGAAGGGAATCCGCTTAGCCTTTGCCTTCAAGGCCTCAATCTCGGCCAACAGCTCGGCACGCCGTTCTTCGGAGGCCTCCTCCAGCTCCGCCTCGAGCTTTTCGATCTCTTCCGGCCGCGGCCGCCGCAATGCCACCCGCCGCGCCAGCGCGCGGCTCACGGTACGGCTGACCGAGATGTTCGCAGGCGAGCCGGATGTCGAGTAGCCTGCGCGCTGAACGCCCTCGCTCTCCGCCTCGGCGAGCTTCCGCTTGGCGAGATCGGGCAGCTCAAGGTCGTCGAGGAACAGGTCGACGAACTCGTCGCGGCTCAGGACAAAGCGGAACGCGTCCTCGCTGTCGCCCTGCCCCGCATCCTTCTGCTTGCCGCCGCCCCCGCCCGAACGAGGAAGGATGTCGCCCTCGATGAACTTCTTGTTACCGGGAAGCACCATGTCGCGGGTGCCGCCCTCCCGGCGAAAGCGTGGCTCATCCATGCCGTCGAGCGGGATAGAGACCTCGCCGCCCTCAAGGACGTCCTTGATGTCGCGATCCTGCGAGGACTTCTTGACCGCACCTTGTACTAGCGCCTTGGCACGACGCAAGAACCGCTGGCGGTTCTCGAGACTCTTGCTACCCGGGTTCAGGCGCCGGTCGACGATATAAAAGGCCACTGCATTCCTTTCGCCTCAACCGGCCTGCTTCACCCGCATGTACCACTCGACCAGCCGCCGGACCTGCCGTTCGGTGTAACCGCGCTCCACCATGCGCGCTACGAATTCGCCGTGCTTCTTCTCGGTCTCACCGTCCTTCTTGGAACCGAACGAGATCACCGGAAGGAGATCTTCGACTTGGGAGAATATCCGTTTCTCGATGACTTCGCGAATCTTCTCGTAGCTGGTCCAGGACGGATTCTTGCCGCTGTTCTGGGCGCGCGAGCGCAGCGAGAACTTGACAACCTCGTTGCGGAAGTCTTTCGGATTGGCGATCCCCGCCGGCTTCTCGATCTTGGTGAGTTCCTGGTTGAGCAACTCGCGGTTGAGCAGCTGGCCGGTGTCGGGATCCTTGAAGTCCTGATCCTCGATCCAGGCGTCGGCATAGTCCACGTAGCGGTCGAACAGATTTTGGCCGTAATCCGAATAGGATTCCAGATAGGCCTTCTGGATCTCGTTGCCGATGAATTCGGCATACCGCGGTGCGAGATCGGCCTTGATGAATTCGAGGTAGCGCTTTTCGACCTCGTCCGGAAGCTGCTCGCGACGGATCGAATGCTCCAGCGTGTACATCAGATGCACCGCGTCGGCGCCGATCTCCGTGGTGTCGTGGTTGAAGGTCGCGGCCAGCACCTTGAACGCAAAGCGCGTCGAGGCGCCGTCCATGCCCTCGTCGACGCCGGCGGCGTCCTTGTATTCCTGGACGCTGCGGGCCTTCGGATCGGATTCCTTCAGGCTCTCGCCGTCATAGACCCGCATTTTCGCAAACAGCGTCGAGTTTTCATGCTTGCGCAACCGCGACATCACCGAAAAGCGCGCCAGCGTCTCCAGCGTTGCCGGCGCGCAAGGCGCAGCGGCGAGTTCCGAGCCCGAGATCAGCTTCTCGTAGATCTTCTGCTCCTCGGTCACCCGCAGGCAATACGGAACCTTGATGACGCAGATGCGGTCGATGAAGGCTTCGTTGTTCTTGTTGGCCTTGAAGCTCTGCCATTCGGACTCGTTCGAATGCGCGAGCACGATGCCGGTGAAGGGTATCGCGCCGATATTCTCGGTGCCGATGTAGTTGCTTTCCTGCGTCGCCGTCAAAAGCGGATGCAGCATCTTGATCGGCGCCTTGAACATCTCGACGAATTCAAGAATACCCTGGTTGGCGCGATTGAGGCCGCCCGAATAGCTGTAGGCGTCCGGATCGTTCTGCGCGTAGGTCTCGAGCTTTCGGATATCGACCTTGCCGACCAGCGAGGAGATGTCCTGATTGTTCTCGTCGCCCGGCTCGGTCTTCGCGATCGCGATCTGCCGCAGCCGCGACGGCTGGATCTTCGCCACCCGGAACTGCGAGATGTCGCCGCCGAACGCCTCGAGGCGCTTGTAGCACCACGGGCTCATCAGCCCGGAGAGGCGGCGGCGCGGAATGCCGTATTTCTCCTCGATCATCGGCCCGAGCTGTTCGGGATCGAACAGGCTCAGCGGCGACTCGAACACCGGGCTCAATTCATCGCCGGCCTTCAGCACGTAGATCGGATGGATTTCCATCAGCGACTTGAGCCGCTCCGCCAACGACGACTTGCCGCCGCCAACCGGTCCGAGCAGATAGAGAATCTGCTTTCGCTCCTCCAGCCCCTGAGCGGCGTGCCGGAAGAAGCCGACGATGCGCTCGATGGTTTCTTCCATGCCGTGGAACCCGGCGAAGGCCGGATAGGTGCGCATCGTCCGGTTCAAAAAGATACGGCCAAGGCGTGGGTCCTTGGCCGTGTCAATCATCTGGGGCTCGCCGATCGCGGCTAGCAATCGTTCGGCCGAATTAGCGTATCGCATCGGATCGCTTCGACACGACTCCAGATATTCCGCCATCGACATGTCGCTTTGGCTTCGAGCCTCGAAGGACCTGGCGAAAGCATTGAACAGAGAATCGTTGTACATGACCTCTCTCCGCATATGTTCGGCCTCGCTACCGCGTCGAATTCCCAAGAAAACCTATTCGATGTCGAATCAGCGCAAGCACATTGAGCTGATTGGACACTCGGCGGACTCCTTGGCGCAATGCACAAGACAGGCACCCACCGAGTTACGAACAGGCAATTGCCTATAATTTAAGCGAAAAAGCCGATCTCTGTTCCGAATCTTAACTAATGTAGCCACGCGGCAACATCAGTAAAATTGCGGTTCACCGCTGAATAACCGCTGAACAAGAGGCAAAAAGCATACCCAAAAAGCATACTGACTGGTTCCTCCGGCCGCCGCCGAATCAGTCATGAAATCGAGCCTCTGGATCGATATGATGTGAGTGGCGTTGTCACACAAGCCCGGGGATACTACTGCCCGCACGGCAGCCTCAGGGATTGTTGACAACCCGGCCACCCACCGGCGGCGCTGCCGGAACCGGGACGATCCTGTTCGATCGGAAGAAAGTATCATGAATCGCGTCAAAGCACTCGAAAATCATGGTCAGGCGGTCTGGCTGGATTTCCTGGCCCGCGGCTTCATCGCCAAAGGCGAGCTGAAAAAGCTGATCGATGACGATGGGGTCAAAGGCGTCACCTCGAATCCCTCGATCTTCGAGAAGGCGATCGACAGTTCGGACGAATATGACGCCCCGCTCGGCAAGGCGCTGAAGAGCCGCGACCGCCCGGTGGCGGAGCTGTTCGAAGAGCTCGCGGTCGAGGACATCCAGCACGCCGCCGACGTGCTGCGCCCGGTGTACGACCATCTCAAGGGCCATGACGGCTTCGTCAGCCTCGAAGTATCGCCTTACCTCGCGATGGACACCAGAGGCACGATCGCCGAGGCGGAGAAGCTCTGGAAAACCGTTCGGCGCAAGAACCTGATGATCAAGGTGCCGGCCACGGCGGAGGGGCTGCCCGCCATCGAGCACCTGATCGGTGAAGGCATCAGCGTCAACATCACGTTGTTGTTCTCGCAAAAAGTTTATCTGCAGGTCGCGGAAGCCTATCTGGCCGGCCTGGAAAAATACGTCGGCAAGGGCGGCGATCTGTCGCATGTCGCAAGCGTTGCGAGCTTCTTCGTCAGCCGCATCGACGTCATGGCCGACAAAGAGCTCGACGAGAGGATCGCCAAGGCCAACGACCCCACCGAGAAGGAGCGCCTCGCGGCCCTGAAAGGCAAGGTCGCGATCGCCAATGCCAAGCTCGCTTATCAGGACTACAAGCGCCTGTTCGCAGGTGCACGCTGGGACAGACTGGCGGCCAAGGGCGCCAAGCCGCAGCGGCTGTTATGGGCATCGACCGGCACCAAGAACAAGGACTACCGCGACGTACTTTATGTCGAAGAATTGATCGGCCCGAACACCATCAATACGGTGCCGCCGGCGACGCTGGACGCCTTCCGCGACCATGGCGAGGTGCGCGACAGCCTCGAGGAAAACGTCGACGACGCCAGGCGTGTGCTCGAGGAGCTGCAGAGATCCGGCATCTCGCTCGATGGGATCACATCCGAGCTGGTGAAGGACGGCGTCAAGCTGTTTGCCGAAGCCGCCGACAAGCTTTACGGAGCGGTCGCGCACAAGCGCGCGGCCGTGCTCGGCGCGAGCCTCGACCGCCAGCAGCTCGCGCTCGGCGCCGGCATCGCCAAGGCGGTCGAGAAACACGCCGAGGAGTGGCGCGCCTCGGCCAAGATCCGACGGCTCTGGCAAAAGGACAAGTCGGTCTGGACCGGCACCGACGAGGACAAGTGGCTGGGCTGGCTCGACAGCGCCGCCGCAGCCGATATCGCCGATTACGAGGACTTCGCCCAGCGCGTGAAGGGGCAGAATTTCACCGATGCGATCGTGCTCGGCATGGGCGGATCGAGCCTCGGGCCGGAAGTGCTGGCGGAAACCTTTTCGAAGAAGACCGGCTTCCCGAAGCTGCACGTGCTGGATTCGACTGATCCGGCGCAGGTGCGCGCGATGGAGAAGTCACTCGATATCGCCAGGACGCTGTTCATCGTGTCCAGCAAGTCCGGCGGCACCACCGAGCCGAACGCGATGAAGGACTATTTCCTCGACCGCGTCTCCAAAGCGATCGGCGCCGAGGCCGCCGGCCACCGTTTCATCGCGGTGACCGATCCGGGCTCGTCGCTGGAAAAGGTCGCGACCAAACAGGGCTTTGCGCGCACCTTCCACGGTGAACCCTCGATCGGCGGACGCTATTCGGTGCTATCGCCGTTCGGTCTGGTTCCGGCCGCCGCCGCCGGCATCGATATTCGCAGCCTTCTCAAGCACACGGTTGCGATGGTGCGCTCCTGCGGCGCCGACGTGCCGCCGCGCGAAAACCCCGGCGTGCAGTTGGGGCTCGCGATGGGTCTCGCCGGCCTCGAAGGCCGCGACAAGGTGACGATCATCTCCTCCAGGAAGATCGCCGACTTCGGCGCCTGGGCCGAACAACTGATCGCGGAATCTACCGGCAAGGAAGGCAGGGGCCTGATTCCGATCGACGGCGAGCCGCTGGGCGAGGTTTCGGTCTACGGCAACGACCGCTTCTTCATCGACATCAGGACCGAAGGCGAGAGCGACGCCGCGCATGACGGCAAGCTCGCCGCGCTGGAGAACGCCGGCCATCCCGTCGTGCGCATCGTCATGAAATCGATCGACCATATCGGCCAGGAATTCTTCCGCTTCGAAATGGCCACCGCGGTGGCCGGCTCGATCCTCGGCATCAACCCGTTCAACCAGCCCGACGTCGAGGATGCCAAGATCAAGACCCGCGAGCTCACCGCGGCGTTCGAGAAGACCGGATCATTGCCGGCCGAGGAGCCCGCGATGTCGTCGGCCGAGGCCGATGTCTATACCGACGAAGCCAATGCGGCAGCCTTGCGCCAGGCGGGCGCCGATGGCAGCCTCGGCTCCTGGCTGAAGGCCCACCTCGGAAGATCGCATCGCGGCGACTACGTGGCGCTGCTCGCCTATGTCGAGCGGAATGGCGCCCACATCGATACGCTGCAGGACATGCGGCTGAAAGTGCGCGACGAGCGCCATCTCGCGACCTGCGCCGAATTCGGCCCGCGTTTCCTGCATTCGACCGGACAGGCCTACAAGGGCGGCCCTAACAGCGGCGTGTTCCTGCAGATCACCGCCGACGACGCCAAGGATCTGCCGGTGCCCGGGCAGAAGGCGAGCTTTGGCGTGATCAAGGCGGCGCAAGCCCGCGGCGATTTCGACGTGCTGACCGAGCGCGGCCGCCGCGCGTTGCGCGTTCACCTGAAGGGTGATCTAAAATCGGGATTGAAGATGCTCGATACCGCGATCACAGAAGCGCTGAGTTAGGTTAGGGAATCAAAAAAATGCAGCTTGGCATGATCGGCCTGGGACGGATGGGCGGCAACATCGTCCGCCGGCTGATGCAGCATGGACATACGACCGTCGTTTACGACAAGGATCCGAAGGCGGTCGCAGCCCTTGCCGCCGATGGCGCCGGCGGCGCCAAGGAATTGGAAGAGTTTGTCAAGAAGCTGGAGCGGCCGCGCACCGCCTGGGTGATGCTGCCGGCCGGCAAGATTACGGAAGCCACCATCGAGGCGCTGGCGAAGCTGATGGAAGCCGGCGACGTCATCATCGATGGCGGCAACACCTTCTGGCAGGACGACGTGCGGCGCGGCAAGGCGCTCAAGGAGCGCGGCATCCATTATCTCGACGTCGGCACCTCCGGCGGCGTCTGGGGCATCGAGCGCGGCTATTGCATGATGATCGGCGGCGACAAGGCGGTGGTCGACCGTCTCGACCCGATCTTCGCCGCGCTGGCGCCGGGCATCGGTGATATTCCGCGCACGCCCGGGCGCGAAGGCCGCGACCCCCGCATCGAGCAGGGCTATATCCATGCCGGCCCGGTCGGCGCCGGGCATTTCGTCAAGATGATCCATAACGGCATCGAATACGGCCTGATGCAGGCCTATGCTGAAGGTTTTGACATCCTGAGGAATGCCAATATCGAGGCGTTGCCGCCCGACCACCGTTTCGATCTCAATATCGCCGACATCGCCGAAGTCTGGCGGCGCGGCAGCGTGATTCCGTCGTGGCTGCTCGATCTGACGGCCTCCGCGCTCGCCAAAAACCCGACGCTTGCGAGCTATTCGGGATTTGTCGAGGATTCCGGCGAAGGCCGCTGGACCGTCAATGCCGCGATCGACGAGGCGGTGCCGGCCGAGGTGCTGACCGCGGCGCTGTTCGCGCGCTTCCGCTCGCGCAAGGAACACACCTTTGCCGAGAAAATTCTCTCGGCGATGCGTGATGGCTTCGGCGGGCACAAGGAGCCGCAACCGCACGCGACCGACGTCGCCAGCCCGAAGGCTTGACCTCAATGGCGAACGGCTCATTTGCACAGAAGAAGCCGGATTCCTGTGCCTTCGTCATCTTCGGCGTGACCGGCGATCTGACCCACCGGCTGGTGATGCCGTCGCTGTATAACCTCGCGGCAACCAACCTTCTGCCCGAAAAATTCTGCGTGGTCGGCGTCGCCCGCAAGGGCATGTCAAACGACGAATTGCGCGATAGCCTGATGAAAGGCGTGCGCCAGTTCGCCACCCGTCCCGTCGATGATGCGGTCGCCAACCGCCTGCTCGAATGCGTGACCTCGGTCGAAGCCGATCCGAGCGAGCCTGAAACGTTCGACCGGCTGAAGGCGCAACTGGAGAGGCTGGAGACCGCGCGCAGCACCGGCGGCAATCGCCTGTTCTATCTGGCAACGCCGCCGAACGCGTTCACGCCGATCGCGCGCGAGCTTGGCCGCACCGGATTGCTCAGGGAAGACCACGGCGCCTGGCGCAAGCTGGTGATCGAAAAGCCGTTCGGCACAGATCTGGCGTCGGCCAAAGCCCTGAACGACGAATTGCTGAAAATCGTCGACGAGCACCAGATCTACCGGATCGATCATTACCTCGGCAAGGAGACCGTGCAGAACATTCTGGTGCTGCGCTTTGCCAACGGCATGTTCGAGCCGATCTGGAACCGCCATTACATCGACCAGGTGCAGATCACCGTTGAAGAAAAGCTCGGCGTCGGAACCCGGGGCAGCTTCTATGATGCAACCGGCGCGCTGCGCGACATGGTGCCGAACCACCTGTTCCAACTGTTGTCGCTGGTCGCGATGGAACCGCCTGCGCACTTCGATGCGCACACCGTGCGCTCGGAGAAGGGCGAGGTGCTGGCCGCCATCGTGACCCAGAGCGAAGAGGACGCGCTGAAGAATTCGGTGCGCGGCCAATATACCGCCGGCAAGATCGGCGACTCCGGGATACCGGATTATCGCAAGACCAAGGACGTCAAGCCCGACAGCATCACCGAGACCTACGCCGCGCTGAAGCTGACCATCGACAATTGGCGCTGGGCGGGCGTTCCCTTCTATTTGCGCACCGGCAAGGCGCTCGGCGCCAAGCGCACGGAAGTGGCCATCAAGTTCCGCGAGGCGCCGTTTCGGATGTTCGCCTGCACGCCGGTCGAGGAACTGGCGGAAAACTATTTCGTGTTCGGCATCGAGCCCACCGAAGGCATCACGCTGCAATTCAACACCAAGGTGCCGGGACCGACGATCACCATCAACGGCGTCGATATGAAGTTTCGCTACAAGGATTATTTCAAGGCCGAGCCTGCCACCGGCTACGAGACGCTGCTCTATGACTGCATGATCGGCGACAACATCCTGTTTCAACGCGCCGACGGCGTGGAAGCCGGCTGGCAGGCGGTGCAGCCCTTCTTTGATGCGTGGAAGAAAGCGGGCGCGAAGGGCCTGGAATTCTACGAGGCCGGCAGCGACGGACCGCCGGGTGCGTTCGAACTGTTGAAACGCGACGGCCACAGCTGGCGGAAGCTCTGACCAAATGACTTCGCGCGACCATCGGGAAGTGATCACGATTGCCGACCCGGCCGCGCTCGCAACAACCGCCGCCGACCGTCTGATGAAAAGGATCGAGGCGAACCGCGGCCGCATCGCGATCTGCCTCACCGGCGGATCGAGCCCGAAACAGCTTTACCGATTGCTCGCAGCCAGCGCCTATCGAAACCGGATTCCGTGGGACCGCGCGCACTGGTTCATCGGCGACGAGCGCTTTGTGCCGGCCAGTGATCCGCTCAACAACATGGCGATGGCGCGGAAGATTTTTCTGGATGAATGCGCGCCGCCGTCCAACGTCCATCCCATTCCAACCAATGCGGCCAGTCCGGACGAAGGCGCGCGGCGTTATGAGGATGAGTTGAAATCCTTTTATGGCGCCGCTTCGATCGACTCCGCAAAACCGCTGTTCGACCTGGTGCTGATGGGCGTCGGCCCAGACGGCCACACCGCCTCGCTGTTTCCCGGCGATCCGGCCGTGGAGGAAACGGAGCGCTGGGTGGTCGGCGTCGCCAAAGCCCATGTCGAGCCGTTCGTGCCGCGGGTGACGCTGACGCTGCCGGTGCTCGCTTCCTGCCGTGAGATGCTGTTCGAGGTTTCGGGGGCCGAGAAACGCCCGATCTTGACCCGTGTCCTTGGCGGCGAGAATCTGCCGGCTAGTCGCGCGCAGTCGACCTTCGAGACGATCTGGCTGGTCGACCGCGCCGCGGTGGCGGAGAATTTTCGTGGAACGTAGCACCGGCGGAACACCCTGCGCGCTCGTCACCATGGGCGTATCCGGCTCGGGCAAAAGCACCATCGGCGGCGCGCTGGCGAGACGACTGGGCTGGGCTTATGAGGATGGCGACACGTTCCACCCCGCCAGCAACGTCGCCAAGATGCACGCAGGTCATCCCCTGACTGACGAAGACCGCTGGCCCTGGCTGAAAGCGATCGCCGCCGAGATCGACCGGGTCTGTGACGCCGGCGAGCACGTGGTGATCGGCTGCTCGGCGCTACGGCGGGTCTATCGCGACATCCTCGTGCATGGACGACATGACATCCGCATCGTCTATCTCCAGGGCACGCAACAACTGATCGCAAGCCGGCTCGCCGCGCGGAAAGGTCATTTCATGCCACCTGAACTGCTCACGAGCCAGTTTCAAACCCTGGAGCCGCCCGGCAGCGAGGAAAATCCGGTGACGGCGTCGATCGACGCGTCGGTCGACGCAATTGTCGATGACATCCTCCAGCAACTGAAACTGATCCCGGCCGCGGGCGATGTGTCGCACAGGAAATGCTCATGACCCGCATCGCGCTCGTGGTTTCCGACGTCGACGGCACGCTCTTGACCAAGGACAAGACCTTGACCGACGGCGCCAAGGCCGCGGTGCGAAGGCTGCACGACTCCGGGATCGGCTTCACCATCACCTCGAGCCGGCCCACGATCGGCATGCGTTTTCTGATCGAGCCGCTGGGGATCACGCTTCCGGTCGGCGCGTTCAACGGCAGCTCGATCGTCGATCCGCAGATGAATCCGGTCGAGCAGCATTTGATCCCGGCCTCAGCCGTCGAGCGTTGCCTCGAGATCCTGAACCAGTTCGGCGCCGATATCTGGCTGTTCACCCACGACAAATGGCTGACGCGCAACGGCGACGGCGAATACGTGCCGCACGAAAAGCGCGCGATCCGGGCCGATCCGACCGTGGTTGCGGATTTTTCGCCCTATCTGTCGAGCGCCTGCAAGGTCGTCGGCTCCGGTTCGGACCCGGCGTTGCTCGAACGTTGCGAAGCTGCGATGCAGATTGCGCTGGGCGCGCAGGCGACCGCGATCCGCTCGCAGAGCTACTATCTCGACGTCACCCCGCCCGGCTGCGACAAGGGCACCTTCGTGCAGGCGACGGCACGGCGTCTCGGCATCGAAACCGCCGCGGTCGCGACCATCGGCGACATGCACAACGACCTCGCGATGTTCAAGGTGAGCGGGGTGTCGTTCGCGATGGGAAATGCCAGCGACGATATCAAGCGCCAAGCGACGCACGTCACCGCCTCGAACGAGGAGGAAGGATTTGCCAAGGCGATCGAGATGATTTTGCGAGATAACCAGCCGGGTTGATCGCTAAAGCGCGATGAATTTTGATTGAGTCGGTCGATCCGTGCATTCGGTTTCACCTCTCCCCGACGGGGAGAGGTCGATTTGCGCAGCAAATCGGGTGAGGGGGCGCTGCTCTAACGAGAGACCGTAACCACTCACCCGGCGCTACGCGCCGACCTCTCCCCGACGGGGAGAGGTGAACGGAGCCCGCCGACAAATCGATCGAACCAAAAGCCATCTCGGCGTTCGCCGGGATGACGAGAGTCACTACTTCGACCTCTGCATCGCCGGCTTTTCGCTCGCCTGCTTCGCATCGCTCAGATTGTGCGCGGTATTGATCAGCGCGATATGGGTCAGCGCCTGCGGGAAGTTGCCGGTCTGCCGCCCCTCGCCCGAATCGAACTCTTCCGCCAGCAAGCCGAGATCGTTGGCAATCCCAACCACGCGATCGAACAGCGCCTGCGCCTTGTCGATCTCTCCCGCCAGCACGTAGGCGTCGGCAAGCCAGAGGCTGCAGGCGAGAAACGCGCCTTCGATCGGTTGCTTCTCGTCGGAAATCTCGCGCGGATCGTGGCGCAGCACGAATCCGTCACGCATCATGTATTGCTCGATTGCGGCGAGCGTGCCGCGAACGCGGGAATCGGAAGCCGGCAAGAATCCGACCGACGGCAGCAGCAGGATGCTGGCGTCGAGCAGTTGCGAGCCATAGGACTCGACGAAGGAGTTCAGGGAAGGATCAAAACCCCTTTCGCAGACCTCGCGATGAATGGTGTCGCGCAGCGACCGCCACTTCGCAAGCGGCGCCTTGAAGCCGAATTTTTCCGCGCTTTTGATGCCGCGATCGAACGCGACCCAGGTCATCACTTTCGAGAACACATAGTGCCGGCCCGCCCCGCGCCGCTCCCAGATGCCGTGATCGGGCTGGTCCCAGACCTCGGCGAGATGTTTCAGCACCGCGCATTCCAGAGCCCAGCTCTCGTCGTCGAGCTTCAATTCGGTCATTCGCGCCTGGTGAAAGGCGTCGATCAGCTCGCCATAGACGTCGAGCTGCAATTGCGCATGCGCGGCATTGCCGATCCGGACCGGCCGCGCGCCTTCGTAGCCGGGGAGCCAGTCCGCCTCCCATTCCGATAGCCGCCGCTGGCCCATGATGCCGTACATGATCTGCATGTTCGCGGGCGCGCCGGCCGCCGCGCGCAGCAGCCAGTTGTGCCAGGCCGACGCTTCCTCGGTGTAGCCGGAGTTCATCAGCGCCAACAGCGTGAAGGTGGCATCGCGCAGCCAGCAGAAGCGGTAGTCCCAGTTCCTCATTCCGCCGAGCTTTTCCGGCAGCGAGGTGGTCGGCGCCGCGACGATGCCACCGGTCGGGGCGTAGGTCAGCGCCTTCAGCGTGATCAGCGACCGCATCACGAGGTCGCGATGCTCGCCCGCATGGCTGCAGCGGCTGCACCATTCGATCCAGAAATCCTCGGTCTCCTGCAGCGCGGTCGCCGGATTGATCGGCTTGGGAACGGGAAGATGCGATGGGGCGTAGGTGAGCACGAAAGGCATGGTCTCGCCGGCGCTCACCTCGAAGTCGGCAACCGTGGTCAAGTCCTCGCCGCGGGTCTCGACCGGCGTGCGCAGCACCGTCATGTCCTGGCCGCAAATCGCCAGCAGCGCCGAGCCATCCTCGGCCCGCTTGACCCAGGGAATGTCGGTCCCGAAGCCGAATCGGATCACAAGCTCCATCCGCAGCTTCACCCGTCCGCTGATCCCGCGCACCAGGCGGACGACGTCGGAAGCGTGGCCGCGCGGCGGCATGAAATCGATCAGCGCAACAGCGCCGTCGGCGGTCTCAAAGCATGTCTCCAGGATCAGCGTATTGTCCCAGTAGCGGCGCGAGCTTTTCTTGATCTCTTCCACGGGCGCGATCAGCCAGCGGCCGTTCTTGCGCGTGCCGAGGATCGCGGCAAAGCAGGCATCGGAATCGAAGGCCGGCCAGCACAGCCAGTCGATCGACCCGTCGCGCCCGACCAGGGCCGCGGTCTCGCAATCGCCGATCAGCCCATAGTCTTCGATTCTGCAGGACAATTTCTCTCACCCACTGAAAAGTGCCTGCCCCTAGCTCGTACGTGCCCTTTCACTTGTCGCGGCCTTGAGCGCGTCGACATCGATGGCGGAAGCGATCTGATCGAGCGCGACCGGCAACCGCCGCCGCCAGTTCGGATGCTCGTTGACGGTGCCGGGAATGTTGGGCTGGTCGATCATCCCCAACAGGTCCTCCAGCGATATCGCAAGCAGGCGCGACCTGGTCCGCGCCAGGAAACCCGCCACCGCATAGAGATCGTGATTATGGATGGCGTGGTGGCGCAACACGTCGTCCAGCATGCCGAGCGCGTGCCAGCGCGCATCGTCGCTTTCGCCGGGATCGATCCCGAGCGAGCGCTTCAGCTTCAGGTCGCTGAACGAGCGCCAGCCCGCATAGGTCGACAGATCGTGGGTGTTGAAGGTGATCAGCGCGTTGGCCAGATAATGCTCGATGCCGCGGAATCGGCCGGCATCATCGCGCTCGAACATCATCACCAGGTATGACCAGATGCCCCAGTCGGCCATCTGCTCGCGAAACCCTTCGGGCACGGTGCCGAGATCCTCGCCGATCACGATGCAGCGGTTGGCTGTGCTCTCCAGCGCAGTCGCCGCCAACAGCGCCTCGAACGGCATCTGCACATAGGCACCGTCGGTGGCGGGAAAGCCGTGCGGCACCAGATAAAGCCGCTTCAATCCCAGCACATGATCCAGCCGGATCGCGCCGGCATGGCGCATCGAGGCCCGCAGCATTTGTCGGAACGGCTCGAACGATCTCATTTCGAGGCCAGCGGCATTGAAGCCCGCAAGGCCCCAGTTCTGTCCCGCGGTGTTCAAGGGATCCGGCGGCGCGCCGACGCCGAGGTGGCGCGAGATCGCCGCCTGCTCGTTCCAGGCATCGAAGCCGTCCGACTGCACGCCGACGGCGACATCGAGATAGAGCCCGACTTTCATGCCGAGCCGGCTTGCGAGCTCTTTGCAGGACTGCAACTGCCGGTCGGCGATCCATTGCACGAACTCAACGAACTCGACCTCGCGCCGGTCGGGTCCCTCGCGCAGGCTTGCGCACTTGGCCTCGTCCGGCCGCCGCCATTCTCGCGGCCACTCCCACCACGGCTTTGCGTAAGTGTGCCGCAGCACCTCGAAACAGGCGAAGCGCGCCAAAAGCTCGCCGCGCGCGGCGCGGAATGCCGCAAAATCCCGCCGGCGTGCGGCCGTCGCACTGGATACGAACCTCTCGAAGGCCGAACGCAGCGCGCGCCACTTCAATTCAGCGACCGCGACGTAGTCAACGACATCCATCGCCCGCAGCCGGGTCAGCGCCTTGCGGTTGCCTGATCGTTCGGAGAGCGGAAATTCCGGAATCTTCTCGACGTCGATATAGAGTGCATTCAGGAACAGCCGGCTGTTCGGCGAATAGGGGCTGCAATCGCCGGGCCGGTCGTCGAACAGCGCGTGCAGCGGATTGAGGCCGACGCCGTCCGCGCCCAACTGGTGCGCGAGCCGAAGCAGCCCTTCGAGATCGCTGAAATCGCCGATACCCCAGTTGCGCGTCGAGCGGACGCCGTAGAGCTGTACCGCCATCAGCCAGCGACGGTCGAAATCGCCGCCGAACGCCCGCAGCGGCGCCACGATCAGCGGCGCTTCCTCCTGTATCGACGCGGCGTCGGTCAACTGCAGCCGGTAGGCGCCCTCGGGCAGGCCTTCCGGCCAGACGATTGCACGCTCCAGCGTCTCGCCCTCCGCAACCGTCTTTGTTCCCGCCATGATCTTCCAGCGCACCGGCAACACGGCCGCTTCCGCCAGACTGGTCTCCGCGGACCGGCCCGGCCGGATCACGACGGCGCCCTGCAAGAACCGGTATGGCGACCGATCCGGCAGCGCTTTCAGGATGATCTTCAATACCGCCTCGTCCGTGACGTGGCGGCGCCCCTGTCCGTCGACATATTCGGTCAGGATTCCGAGGTTCTTGGCTGTTGTAAAAGGGTCCATCCGGCACGCCGCTTGCACGCAACGGCCGGGTGGGCGTTGCGAAATTCTTTTGACACACGAAGAGGATAGCCGTGCTTAACTCTCGGGCACCTCCGGCGTTCCCGGGGAACCAATGGCGAGCGAGCGGCTTTCTATAGGGGTAAAAACGCCTCGTTTCCAGCTAAAGAAACGGGACGTCATCTCCGTGTCAATGGCATCACCGTGAACAAAACCACTCAAATTGTCGAGGGCGCGGCCGTTGCCGGCGCTTTCCATATCGAGGACGTCTATCCCGCAATCGACGGCGGCCGCTTTCCGGTGAAGCGCATCGTCCGCGAGCGCGTCGAAATCTGGGCCGATATCTACCGCGACGGCCACGATATCGTCGCCGCCGGCCTGATATGGCGCCGCGAGCGCGACCACGAATGGCGCCGCGCGCCGATGACCCATCACAGCAACGACCGCTGGGTCGGCGCCTTCGCGCCGGACGAGGTGGGACGCCATGTTTATGCGATCGAGGCCTGGACCGACGAGTTCGCCACCTGGCGCCGCGGCTTTGAGCTGAAGCGGGAGTCCGGCGCAGATATCGCCCTCGATGCGATCGAGGGCGCCGGTCTCCTCACCAAGGCGCAGGCCGGCGGCCACGACGCCACCGCGATCATCATCCGGCAGTGCGAGGAGTACCTGCGAACCGGCAGCGCCGAGCCGCTGCTCACCGAAGCGTTGATGGACGCGATGACTGAGGGCCAGTTTCGGCCTGATCTGACGAGGTCGCAGCTATTTCCGCTGGTCGCGGACCGGGCGCGGGCGCGCTATGGCGCCTGGTATGAAATGGTTCCGCGCAGCCAGGGCAGTACACCCGGTCACCACGGCACCTTCCAGGATTGCATCGCGCGGCTGGCGGATATCGAAGCCATGGGCTTTGACGTCATCTGTCTCACCCCGATCCACCCGATCGGGGTGACCACCAACCGCAAGGGCGCCAACAATGCGTCGACTGCGGCGGAAGCCGCTCCCGGCAACTCCTATGCGATCGGAGGTGCCGAAGGCGGCCACGACGCCGTGCATCCGCAACTGGGGACGTTGGAGGATTTCCGTGAATTCGTCGCGGCCTGCGCCTCGCACGGCCTGGAAGTCGCGCTCGATTTCGCGGCGCAGTATTCGCCGGACCATCCCTGGCTGAAGCAGCATCCGCAATGGTTCAAGCGGCGGCCGGACGGCTCGATGCGCTATGCCGAAGATCCACCGGGGCAATGCGAGGACATCGTCAACCCCGACTTCTTTTCGGACGATGCCGGCGCGCTGTGGAATGCGCTGCGCGACGTCGTGCTGTTCTGGATCGATCAGGGCGTGAGGATATTCAGGGTCGTCCGTCCCCACACCAGCTCTCTGAGATTCTGGGAGTGGCTGATCCACGAGGTTCAGCTTCGCCATCCCGACGCGATCTTCCTGGCGCAAGCCATCACGCGCCCAAAGCTGATGAACGGCCTGGCCAAACTCGGCTTCACCCAGTCCTCAACTTATTTCACCTCCTGGACACAGAAATGGGAGCTCGAGCAATATCTCAACGATTTGATTCGCTATCCGGAGCGCGACTTCCATCGGGCGAATTTCTTCGTCAATTCGCCGGATTACCTGCCGGATCGTCTGCACAGCGGGGAACCCTGGATGTTCAAGTCCCGTGTCGCACTGGCCGCGACGCTGTCGAGCAGCTACGGCATCTATGACGGCTTCGAGCTTCTGGAGCAGGAGCCCATACCCGGCAGCGGGGAATACCTCTTTTCGGAAAAATATGAGATCAAGGTGCGGGATTGGGATAGGCCGGGCAACATCAAGCCCTATATAGGCGAGCTCAACAGGATCAGGCGGGAGAATCCGGCGTTGCAGCAGACCCTTGATGTGAATTTCCTCCCGGTCGATGACGTCAACGTGATCTGTTTTGCCAAGGAATCGGTCGATCGGTCCAACATGGTGGTTGCCGTGATCGCGTTGTCGCCCGAGGTGCGCGAGTTCTGGCTGCCATTCGGCGAGACAAAAGTTACAGCGGCCGACGGCAAGCGCCGTCATGTCACAGCGCTGGAGAACCTGATGACCGGCGAACGTTCGCCGCTCGATTGGGGCGGCATTCGTCTGCACATCGATCCAGCGCACGATCCCGCGTTGCTATTCCGCTGCCTGGCGTGAGGCCGCCATGAACCTGTTGTCCTCCATCGACGCCCATGAGCTGCCGGTCACCGCCCTCGACCGCGACGAGCTTTGGTACAAGGACGCCATCATCTACCAGCTTCACGTCAAGGCGTTTGCCGACAGCAACAATGACGGCATCGGCGACTTCGCGGGCCTGACCGAAAAGCTCGGCTACCTGCACGATCTCGGCGTCACCACGCTGTGGCTGTTGCCGTTCTACCCTTCGCCCGGCCGCGACGACGGCTACGACATCGCCGACTACGGCGCCATCAATCCCGATTTCGGGACCATGAAGGATTTCAAGCGCTTCATCCAGGAAGCCAAGAAGCGCGGCCTGCGCGTCATCACCGAGCTCGTCATCAATCACACCTCCGACCAGCACGACTGGTTCAAGCGCGCCCGCCGCAGCCAGCCCAACTCGAGCGCGCGCAACTGGTATGTCTGGAGCGATACCGACCAGAAATATCCGGGCACGCGGATCATCTTCACCGACACGGAAAAGTCGAACTGGACCTGGGACCCGGAAGCCGGCCAGTTCTACTGGCACCGCTTCTTCTCGCACCAGCCGGATCTGAATTTCGACAATCCGCGCGTGGTCAGCGCGCTGATCCAGGTGATGAAGCGCTGGCTCGACGCCGGGGTCGACGGCTTCCGGCTCGATGCGATCCCCTATCTGTGCGAGCGCGACGGCACCAACAACGAGAACCTTCCCGAGACCCACGCCATCATCAGGAAGTTGCGCGGCGAACTCGACGCCTACTCCAAGGGCAAGGTGCTGCTGGCGGAAGCCAACCAATGGCCGGAGGACGTGCAGGAATATTTCGGCAACGGCGATGAATGTCAGATGGCCTATCACTTCCCGCTGATGCCGCGGTTCTACATGGCG
>Ga0307479_10001444_pt1 | contig 21613 bp, 11 predicted proteins | sample atmos_gasesECM4C_FD_203743 | JGI IMG/M metagenome (GOLD analysis project Ga0307479, IMG submission 203743) | Hardwood forest soil microbial communities from Morgan-Monroe State Forest, Indiana, United States - atmos_gasesECM4C_515 | ecosystem: Environmental > Terrestrial > Soil > Temperate...
GCATGTCCAGTTCGAATTTCCCCACCTTCAAGTTCAACCACGGAGAATTCGCCAGGTTGTCGAACCGCACCCACGCGTTCTCAAAGTGGAAGGCGTCTCCCTCGGCCATCGACGGAAGCACCGAGAACGAAATGTTCTTGTAGAGAGTCCCCGCGGTCCAGATATCGAGGCCCGACAGATCGAACCCATGGGTGGTGATCGTCTGCTCCACCTGGGACGGCGTCGCATCCACCGCCACCTTGGTCTGGCTCTCCAGGTGCCATTGCGGTGTCACCCGGAACGTGATCGGCCAATACGCGTTGTTCTGGTAGATCGGCGAATCCCGATCGTTGCCCAGCTGGTACCCGTTGTCCCGGAATTGTTGCCCGAACACGTTCAGGATGGGCCAGCCAATGTGGCACGCCGAACACGGCAGCCCGTACTTCCGCGCGAAGGCCGGAATGGCATGACTTGGTTGGCTGCTAACGACCACAAAAGATGCGAGAAGAAGGGTGACGCCAAGAAACGACCGGGTAGCCGGAAAAGCACAAACCGGCGTCCATCTGCTGACAACTTGGTCATCAGAGAATTGCATAAGAGCTCCTGTCTGGGCGCGCTCCGCCATTATTACCGACGCTGATGTTGATTTGAAGGAACAAAGGAACAGAAGTGTTCAAAAAAACAGAGACGAAGTTCATAGTTCGCTTGAAACTCGAACTGCCGTCAAGAAAATTAAACAGAATGCTGAAGACCCCGGGAATGGCGGGAATGGTACATCGCCTCACGATGAATTGCAAATTATTCGTAAAATTTATTGCCACTTGAAAAATATTTGTAAAATTTTGCTACGAAAGGTTTATTGCGTGCCTTGTTTTGTCTTGACAGGATTGTTAGTCAGAGTTACCAATGCTGTCCTTGGGTGCAATCTGCGGCGCCGCGTGGGCAGATCCCGGGGTCAGGCCGTCCGACGCCCCTGCGGCCGTCAGTTCTCTAGAAGGGTTTGGGTGTCCGGGTCGCGACGCCCCGTAATCGGTTTGCGGATCGCGATCATCCCGCTTGCGAAGCAAGGTTGGGGCGGCTGCGCACCTCTGGCCAAGGAGACGAGTAGAACAAGATGAGCACCCTGTCTCAACCGCTGGCTGATCCCTTGAGCCGCGTTGCGCTATGGTTGCGCGACTACGCCGAACTCACCAAGCTGCGCGTTACCTCACTCATTGTGATGACGACGTGGTGCGGCTACTACTTCGCGGCGCACAAGGCGGGGGCCACGGCATTGGAATGGGGGCTATTTCACGCCCTGCTCGGAATCGCATTGGTCTCGAGCGGGACCGCGGCGCTCAACGAGGTATTGGAGTGTGATGCGGATCGCCAGATGCTTCGAACCGCCCGCCGACCACTCCCGACCGGGCGCATGAGTTTGCTTCACGCCAGCGTAGTCGGAGTTTCCCTGACGGTGGGCGGTTCGGTGTACCTGGCGAGGTTCACGAATGGGCTGACCGGAACCCTGACTTTCCTCACCGCCGTTATGTACCTCGCCGGGTACACGCCCTTGAAGCGCGTTTCACCGTTTTGCACCTTTGTTGGCGCCTTCCCAGGAGCAATGCCTGGGGTTCTCGGGTGGACCGCTGTGCGGGCCCGTATCGATTGGGAGACTGCGGTTCTGTTCGGAATTTTGTTCTTGTGGCAGTTCCCTCACTTTTTTTCGATCGCGTGGCTGTACTGCGAGGATTACGCCCGAGGCGGAGTTCGCATGTTGCCCGTGGTCGAACCAGATGGCTTGTCCACGGCGCGGCGCATTATTTTGTATTCGATCTTTCTGATCCCAGTCAGTTTGTTACCGAGCTTTATCGGCATGTCGGGCCGGACCTACTTGGTCGGAGCCGTGCTTCTCGGCAGCGGGCTGCTTTATTTTGGAGTACGGTTGACGGGTCCCAAGATGCCGGTGGCCAGCCCAGCTTCCAAACTGCGCGCCCGCCACTTGTTGCAAGCAACGGTGATCTATCTGCCGATTCTGTTTGTGATTATGATGACCGACGTAAAGCGGTAAGAAGGAAGGACGGACGAAGAAGGTTTATGCTTGGGTCGAGGGCCCCGGCGTGAGATCGACCGACATCCATCCCAGGATATTCACTGCAACATTTTGGGTTTTGTCGGTTTCACTCGTGCTGATCCTAGCCAGAATCACCCGGGCTGCGGGAGACGGTGAGCCGCCCGCGGTGCGACCCATCGGGCGGCGGGTCACCATCAAGGCCCCGCTTGGCCTGCCTCCAGTTCCCATTCCACCCGACAATCCCCCAACCGCCGAGACTATCGCGTTGGGCCGGCGCTTGTTCTACGAGCCGGGCGCTCTCTGTCGATGGGACCATAGCCTGTGCGTCTTGCCACAATCCCACGCTGGGATTTGCGGACAATAAGCCGGTAGCGGAGTGCAGGGCAAGACGGGAACTCGCAGCGCTCCGAGCGTGATCAATCGTGCGTACGATCGCACGTTGTTTTGGGACGGCCGCGCTCCGGACCTGGAAAGACAGGCCGAGAGTCCTATCCAGAATCCGCTGGAGATGGCACAAACGTTAGACGGCGTGGTGCGGCGCCTGCAGGCGAGCGATAGCTATCGGGAAGAGTTCGCCAAGGCCTGGGGCTCAGACCAGATCACGATTGAGATGGTCAAGAAGTCGATTGCCACGTTCGAGCGCACGATTTTGAGCGGCAATTCTCCATTTGATCGGTACTACTACGGTGGCGACAAAAGCGCGCCGTCGGCATCAGCCCGGCGCGGACTGCGAGTTTTCACCGATCCCAAGAAAGGCAACTGCGCAGTGTGCCATCTGATTGGCAAGACACATGCCCTCTTCACCGATCACAAGTTTCACAACCTGGGAATTGGCGCCAATACCGACGGTACTCTCACCGACCCAGGGCGCTATGCCGAGACAAAGAACGACGTTGATATGGGCGCATTCAAGACACCAGGTCTGCGCAACGTGACCCTGACCGCCCCTTACATGCACGACGGCAGCATGCCCAGGCTCAAGGATGTCATTGACCACTACATCGGGGGAGGCAATTCCAATCCCCACCTGGACAAGAAGATTCATGTCCTCGATTTCCTGAGCGGTCGAGAACGCGGGGATCTATTGGAGTTTCTGGAGTCTCTTACCGGCCCCCTTCCGCCTAATGTGGGACCGCCTGAAAACATGAAGCCGACTGTCGCAACGCAATAATGAAGTCCACCCGAAACGTTGGTCTGCCTCAGGTGGGCTGAACCAGTCCGTTCTTTTCCTTCGGGATTCTGGCAACGCTTCGGAAGCGGAGCCGCATCCGGTCGAGGTACAAATACACCACGGGAGTCGTGAACAGAGTTAGCATCTGGCTCACGATGAGACCTCCCACGATCGTGATGCCCAGAGGACGATGTAACTCGGAACCGGTTCCTCGCCCAAGCGCCAGCGGGAGGCCGGCGAGTAGTGCCGCCATCGTGGTCATCATGATGGGACGGAAACGCAAGACGCAAGCTTTGTAGATGGCCTCGTCCGGCGACAGCCCACCGGTCCGTTCCGCCTCCAGGGCGAAGTCGATCATCATGATCGCGTTCTTCTTCACAATGCCAATCAACAACAGGACGCCGATCAATGCGATGACGTTCAGATCGTTGCGCGTAATCAGCAGCGCTAGAATCGCTCCCACGCCCGCCGACGGCAGAGTCGAGAGAATCGTGATCGGATGAATGTAGCTCTCGTATAAGACGCCCAGCACGATGTAGACGGTAAGCAAGGCGGCCAAGATGAGGATGGGTTCGTTGGCCAAGGAATCCTGAAAAGCGGCGGCGGTCCCCTGGAAGCTGGGATGGATCGAACTCGGGAGATTGATGTCTCGATCGGCCTTTTCGATCACCTGCGTGGCTTCGCCGAGAGCAACACCTTCCGTCAAATTGAACGAGAATGTGACCGCGGGGAATTGTCCCTGGTGATTCACCGCCAGGGGCGTGTTGGAAGGCTCGTAGTGGCTGAACGTGGCCAGCGGGACCTGGATTCCTGATTTCGAGGGCACGTAGACAGCCTGCAGCGCGTCCGGCGTTTGCTGGTATTGAGGGTCGACCTCCATGACCACGTGATACTGGTTGAGCTGCTCGTAGATAGTGGACACCTGGCTCTGGCCGAACGCCTGGTACAACGCCGCGTCGATGGCTGAGGGTTGAATACCCAGCCGAGCCGCTGTGTCCCGATCAATCACTAGCTTCGCTTCCAGTCCCCGGTTCTGCTGATCGGTATTCACATCTTTCAATTGTGGGAGATGCCGCAGCGCTGCCAGCACCTTTGGAGCCCACTGATTCAGATCATCAAGATTCTCGGACTGCAGGGTGTACTGGTACTGGGAAGCACCGAGACGACCACCAATCTGGAGGTCCTGCGCCGACTGCAAATAGAGGGTCGCTCCGACCACGTGGGCGAGTTTGCCTCGCAACCGGCCGATGACGCGATCGGCGCTGATCTTGCGCTGATTGAGGTCTTTCAACATGATGAACATCCGTCCGGTGTTCGCGGTGCCACCACCTCCGACAAATCCGGTCACCGTATCGACCGCAGGGTCCTTCATGATGATGTCGACGTAGCTGTTCATCTTGTCGCGCATGGACTGGAAAGAAATGTCCTGCTCGGCTTGAATCGAACCAGCAAGACGGCCGGTGTCCTGCTGCGGGAAGAATCCCTTGGGCACAATCACGTAGAGGTACACGCTCAGGCACGCAGTTCCGATTGTGACCAGCAGCATCAGCATCTGGTGGCGCAAGACCCAGCGTAAGCCTTTCCCGTAGCCACTCAGGAGCTTCTCAAACGCCCCTTCGCTGACGCGGTACAGCCACCCGTGGTTCTCCCGCTGCAGGGGCCGCAAGAGCTTGGCACACATCATGGGAGTTGTGGTCAACGAAACGAGCAATGACACTCCAATGGCGGCGCTGAGCGTGACCGCAAACTCGCGAAACAACCTTCCGACAATGCCGCCCATCATGAGAATCGGAATGAACACCGCCACCAATGAGGTGCTCATGGACAACACCGTGAAGCCGATCTCCTTCGCACCCAGGAACGCTGCCGGGACGGGGGCGATGCCTTGCTCGAGGTGGCGATTGACGTTCTCCAGCACTACGATGGCGTCGTCGACCACGAAACCAGTGGAGATTGCGAGTGCCATAAGCGAAAGATTGTCGAGGCTGTAGCCAAGCAGATACATCACGCCAAATGTGCCAACCAGCGAGAGCGGAACGGCGATGCTGGGAATGATGGTCGAGCGCACATTCCGCAGAAAAACAAATACCACAAGCACCACGAGCACAACTGAAATCAGAAGCGTGATCTCGATGTCTCTCACGGACGCACGCACCGTCAGAGTTCGGTCCATCACCACATCGAGATTGATCGCGGGCGAGATCGAAGCCTTTAATTCCGGCAGCAGGGTACGCACGCGGTCCACGGTCGAAATGATGTTCGCGCCGGGCTGGCGAAAGATGACGAGCAGGACAGCGCGTTTGGCCTTGGCATTCCCGGAATCGGAAGCAATGCCAGAAATCCCCGCATTGCGGATGTCTTCCACCGAGTCTTGTACGTCGGCCACGTCCCCCAAACGCACTGCGCCGTTCTGATTCGAGGCGACGATGAGGGTGCGATACTGATCTGCCTCGAGCAACTGGTCGTTCGCATCAATCGTCCAGGCATCGATGGGACCGACGAACTCGCCCTTCGGCTTATTCGCGTTGGCGGCAGAAAGAGCCGTAGCCACTTGCTGCGTGCTGACCCCGAGTTTGTTGAGCAGCATCGGGTTCAGCTCGGCGCGAACCGCCGGATTTGCGCCTCCACCCACGAAGACCTGTCCAACTCCTGAGACCTGGGCAAGCTTTTGAGCCAGAATCGAGGTAGCCGCATCGTAGATTTTGGGCAATCGGATTGTGTCGGACGTCATCGAGAAGATGAGGATGGGGGCATCCGCGGGATTCACTTTGCGATACGAGGGATTGCTCGGCAGGTTGGCGGGCAACTGGCCACGGGCCGCGTTGATCGCGGCTTGCACGTCGCGGGCTGCGGCGTCGATGTTGCGGGTCAGATCGAACTGCAAAACAATGCCGGTCGAGCCCAGCTGGCTGGTGGAAGTCATCTGGTTCACGCCAGCAATGCGACCGAATTGCCTCTCCAGGGGTGTGGCCACGGAAGACGCCATGGTCTCGGGACTCGCTCCCGGCAAGCCTGCGCCCACCGAGATCACAGGAAACTCCACCTGCGGGAGAGGCGCCACCGGCAAGAACTGGAAAGCCAGCGCGCCGGACAACAGAAGTGCAATTGTCAGTAGACTCGTCCCGATCGGTCGCCGGATGAAGGGAGCAGAGATATTCATGATCTACTCCACGACCACCGCTTCCTCAATCGGATTGCCGACGCGGAACCGCGCAAACCGCTTGCCTAGTCGGTCGAACGCAAGATAAACCACGGGAGTCGTATACAGAGTCAAGAGCTGGCTTAAAAGCAGGCCACCGACAATTGTGATGCCCAGTGGATTCCGCAGCTCGGCGCCGGTGCCCGAGGTCAGGGCGAGGGGCAAGCCGCCCAGAAGTGCAGCCATGGTCGTCATCATGATGGGACGGAAGCGCAACAGGCAGGCCTGGTAGATCGCCTCCTCCGGAGGCTTCCCCTCCTTGCGCTCCGCCTCCAGGGCGAAGTCAATCATCATGATGGCGTTCTTCTTCACAATACCGATCAGCAAAATGATGCCGATGAGAGCGATCACGTTAAAATCGTTGCGCGTCAGCAGCAGCGCCAGAATCGCGCCCACGCCCGCGGAGGGCAATGTCGAAAGAATCGTGATGGGATGGATGTAGCTCTCATACAGCACCCCCAAGACGATATACACCGTGACCAACGCCGCCAGAATCAGGTAGGGCTCCGAGGAAAGCGAATTTCGAAATGCAGCGGCCGTTCCTTGAAAGCTCGTGTGGATGCTGGCCGGTAGGTTGATGGACTGTTCGGCCTGCTCGATCGCCTGGGTCGCCTCGCCCAGAGAAACTCCAGAAGCGAGGTTGAAAGAGAGGGTCACAACCGGGAACTGCCCCTGATGATTGATCGCGAGGAGTGCATTCGACGGCTGGAAATGAGTGAACGTCGAGAGCGGGACCTGGGAGCCGTTGGACGAATGGACGTAAATATTTTTCAGTGAGTCAGGGGACTGCTGAAAACTTGGATCAGCCTCCAACACGACGTGATACTGGTTTAATTGCGTGAAGATGGTTGAAACCTGTCTCTGTCCGAACGCGTCGTAGAGCGTGTCATCAATTGCCTGCGGAAGAATTCCGAGCCGGGACGCCGTGTCGCGGTCAATCACCAGATCTGCCTTAAGACCGTTCGTTAGCTGATCGCTCGCCACGTCTTGAAGTTCAGGCAGAGCATGCAGTTTATCTAAGAGCCGCGGCACCCAGACGTTCAGGTCGTTCGCATCCGCGGACTCCAGCGAGTATTGGAATTGCGTGCGGCTGACCCGGTCTTCGACCGTCAGGTCCTGCACCGCTTGGATGTAGAGAGTAATCCCCTCGACTCTTGCCAACTGGGGTTGCAACCGACGGATAACTTCGGAAGCGTTCTCTTTTCGCTGGTCCCGCGACTTGAGGTTGATCTGAATGCGGCCGCTGTTGGGCGTGGTGTTAACGCCGTCGACGCCGATAAACGACGACAGGCTGTCGACGGCAGGATCTTTGAGTATCACCTGAGCCAGCGCCTGCTGGCGCTGCGCCATGGCCTCGAAGGAGACGGTCTGCGGTGCGTCTGAGATGCCGAGGATCACCCCCGTGTCCTGCACCGGGAAAAAGCCCTTCGGGACGTACAGGAACAGCAGGATGGTGAACATCAGTGTGGCAACCGTCACTACGAGGGTCGCCGTTTGATGTTTGAGCACCCACTGCAAGGTGGCGCCGTAGCGATCAATCACGCGCTGGTAAAGCCTTTCCGAGGCTTCGTAAAAGCTCCCATGGTGCGAGCTTGCCCGAGTTTTCAGAAGCTTCGCGCACATCATCGGCGTGAGCGAGAGCGAGACGACCGCCGATACCAGAATCGTCACTGCCAGGGTCACGGCGAACTCGCGGAACAAGCGCCCGACCACGTCGCCCATGAACAAAAGCGGAATCAAAACCGCAATCAACGATACCGTCAGGGAGACGATGGTGAATCCAATTTGCCCGGCGCCCTTTAAGGCAGCGTCCAGCGGAGTGTCGCCTTCCTCCAGATAACGGTCGATGTTTTCAATCATGACGATGGCGTCGTCCACCACAAAACCCGTGGAGATGGTCAACGCCATGAGGGTGAGGTTGTTCAGGCTGTACCCGAGCAGGTACATCACTCCGAATGTGCCTACCAACGATAGCGGCACGGCCACGCTGGGAATGACCGTCGCGGGCAGGTTCCGCAGGAACAGGAAAATCACCATGACCACCAGGCCGATGGTGAGCAGCATTTCGAATTGCACGTCGTTAACGGAAGCGCGAATCGTCTGCGTCCGGTCCGTCAGGATCACCAGCCGGATCGATGAAGGCAAAGAAGACTGCAGGCGCGGCAAAAGCTTTTTGATCCGGTCGGCAACACTGATGATGTTTGCTCCGGGCTGGCGCTGGATGTTGACGATCACCGCCGGAGTCAGCTTGCCCTGGCTGACCCCAGACTTGTCCGCCATCCACGCAGCCTGGCGGGCGTTCTCGGCGCCATCGATTACGTTCGCGACGTCGCTTAGCCGAACAGGTGCACCGTTCTTCGACGCAACGATGACATCACGGTATTGACCGCTGGAAAACAGCTGGTCGTTGGCATCGATGGTGTACGACTGCCGCGGGCCATCCAGCACGCCCTTGGCCTGATCTACATTGGCCTGCCCCAAGACCGTGCGCAGATCCTCCAAGCTAAGCCCGTACGAAGCCAGTGCCGTGGGGTTCGCCTGAATTCGCACCGCCGGCTTTTGTCCGCCGCTGATCGATACCAGTCCGACGCCCGGCAACTGCGAGATCTTTTGAGCCAAAGTGGTGTCGGCGAGATCCTCCACCTTGGTGAGGGGCAGCGTATCGGAAGTCAACGCCAGAGTGAGGATCGGCGCATCGGCCGGATTCACCTTGCTGTAGATCGGTGGGTTGGGCAGATCCTTCGGCAGGTAGGTTGTGCCGGCGTTAATCGCTGCCTGCACCTGTTGTTCGGCGACGTCGATGTTCTGATCCAGATTGAACTGGAGAATGATCAGTGAACTGCCAAACGAACTGGTCGAAGTCATTTGGCTCAGTCCAGGGACTTGTCCGAACTGACGTTCGAGTGGGGCGGTAACCGAAGACGCCATGACCTCGGAATCTGCGCCGGGATAGAAGGTGACGACCTGGATGGTCGGATAGTCCACCTCTGGCAGAGCGGAGACCGGAAGTTGTTTGTAGGCCACGAGTCCGACCAGCAGCAGTCCGACCATCAGAAGTGTCGTCGCGACCGGTCGAAGAATGAATAAGCGGGAGGGACTCATTGCCCCACGGTTCCTGAAGGCTGTGCTGATTTTCCGGCAGGCGCCGATGTCGAGCTGTGTGGGTCAACCAGGCTGCCCGCCTGCAACTTGTCCTGTCCGTCAGTGACAACCAAGTCTCCGGGCGCAAGTCCAGAATCGATCGCGCTCACGTTCGCCTGGTTAAAAGCGACTTTTACTGGTCGAACCTCTACGGTTTTGTCCGCCTTTACAACATAGGTGAACGAGCCTCCTTGGGGGCCTCGCTGGATCGCAGCCGCCGGCACGACGATGGTGCCTTTACGTGTCTCCAGCAACAAGTGCGCGTTCACGAACTGGTTGGGCCACAGAGCGTTGTCGGTATTGTCGAACATCGCTTTCAACCGCCCCGTGCCGGTAGTCTGATCGATCTGGTTGTCAATCGTCAGCAACTTGCCGGTGGCAAGCTTGGTGTTATCGTCACGGCTATAGGCATCCACCTGCAGCGTGCCTTTTTTCATGTGCTGCGCAACGTTGGGCAGCGCATCCTCAGGAAGAGTAAAGACCACAGCGATGGGCTGCAGCTGCGTCACCACGAGCAGGGGATTTGTGTCGGCAGCATGCACCATGTTGCCGATGTCCACCAGGCGAAGACCAATGCGGCCGCTCACGGGCGCCAGGATTCGCGTGTACAGCAACTGCAGCTTGGCGTTATCGATGGCGGCCTGATCGGATTGAATCGTTCCCTGGAGCTGCCCAACCAGCGCCTTCTGCGCGTCGAATTGTTGCTGGGCGATGACCCCTTCCTTCACCAGTCCCTGGTAGCGGTCATAGTCAAGCTGGGCATTCTTCAACTGGGCCTGGTCGCGAGCCAACGCTGCCTGCGCCTGTTCCAACTGAACCTGATAAGGACGCGGATCAATAACGATCAACAAGTCCCCTTGCTTTACGAACTGGCCTTCCTTGAAAGCAATCTGCACGATCTGGCCATCGACGCGGCTTTTCAAGCTCACAGTATTTGAAGCCTGCACGCTCCCGAGTCCCTCTTGAAAGACCGGCACATCCCGACGCTCCGCAGCGGCCACGGCCACCGGTATCGCCTGCGGGCCAACACCGGCTTGAGCGGACTTGGTACTGGACCCCGCGCAACCACAGAGCACGGCAAGGAACGCCAAGGCAAGAATGAGCAGAGAGATTTTGTGCGGATATGGATGAAGATATCGATTCATAGACTCTTTCGTTTTGGAGAAAAGCACGCCCAAACTGTTCCGCTAAGATCGCCCCGCGCTGCCCGATTCCTATTGGGAATATGAGCGAAGAGAGCCAAGGCCGGCGACTGCGAATAGTCCTGCTATTCAGACGCCTCTAGTCTAAAGTAGGCATCATTAATTTTCATAGATTTACATACTTTTACACGCACGGTGGTGAGCGATAGTTGGGGAACTGCCTGAAGCAGGAGAAATCCCGGCTTTGGCGCGATCTTTGGTCGACGCCGATCCAAAATGACAACTTCCAAAGCCAGAGTAGGGTAGATTTTTCACCCGCGGCGCGGCCCTTAAAGTAAACTCACCGTGCATTCCACAATCCCATAATTTGCCCTAGATTATCGTTTGGGCACACTGGATCGCATCCATGAGAAATGCCTGCTCTGCCGCCGTCTTCTGCCTCGTGCTGGCCGCGAGCGTTGCCGTTCAAGCCCAATGGACCCCGATGAATCCCGTCACCGCAGTCGAACCGCAAACGGATGGAGTTCAGTTCAAAATGCAAACCGGCTTGCTGAAACTTCAGGTGTGTACCGACTCGATCATTCGCGTTCTCTACTCGCCGACTTCTTCCTTTCCGAATCAGCCTGAATACGTGGTTGTGAAGAGCAGTTGGCCCGCCAGCAAATGGACCATGACGAACGCGGACGATGCTGTAACGGTCACGACTTCGCGCCTGAGAGTAAAGGTCACACGCCAAGATGGCGCGATTGCCTATCAGGATGCCGACGGCAAACCAATCGTGCAGGAAGCCTCCCGAAAAATGACTCCGGTGAAGCTGAACGGGGAAAACACGTATCGCGCTGAATCCTTCGTAAACGTTTATGGGTCTCACGAGGCTTTGTACGGCCTGGGACAGCACCAAGCAGGGGTGTGGAACTATCGTGGCGAGTCAGTCGACATATCGCAGGACAATACCAACATCGCCGTACCGCTGCTGCTATCGAGCAACGGCTATGGCATCTTCTGGAATAGTACTGCGCGAAGCCGCTTCAATAACCGCTTCGCCAACTACCTCTACATCAGTTCGGAAGTCGCGGAGGTTATCGATTATTACTTCTTCTACGGTCCTGACTTCGACAAAGTCATTGCTGCCTACCGCGATTTGACTGGTCAGGCGCCGATGTTCGGGAAGTGGGCCTACGGTTTCTGGCAGTGCAAGAACCGCTACAAGTCGCAGGATGAAATTCTTGCGGTAGCTCACAAATATCGCGAGCTGCACATTCCAGTCGACGCCATCGTCCAAGACTGGTTCTGGTGGAACCGCAAAGGTGAACACGTCTTCAACAAGAACTATCCCAACCCAAAAGGGCTGGTGCAACAACTGCACGACGAGCACTTCCACCTGATGATCTCGGTGTGGCCCTTCTTCGAGCCAGGGTCCGCCGTCTATGACGATATGGACAAGCGTGGCTGGTTTGTCGACAAATTCAAATTCGCGAAGCCTCCTTATCACACCGCGGGCATGGCCGTGTACGACGCCACCGATCCGGAAGCCCGCAAGTATTACTGGAACCTGATGGAGAAAGCGCTGTTCGACATCGGCATCGATGCCTGGTGGCTCGACACGACAGAGCCGGAAACCGAAGGCCAGGAAGAAAATATTCTGCTCGGCAAGAAGCTCGCGATTGGCAGTGGTGACCGTTATGTGAATCTCTACCCTCTGGCTACGACCGGCGCGGTCTATAACGGTCAAAGGGGCGCCTCGGACAAGCAGCGGGTATTCATCCTTTCGCGGTCCGCCTTCGCGGGGGCGCAGCGGAATGCGGTCACTACCTGGTCCGGCGACATCAATTCCGACTTCTTCAGCTTCCGGCGGCAGATTCCGGCGGGCCTGAACATGGCCCTGTCCGGCATTCCCTATTGGACGACGGACATCGGCGGCTTTGTGTTCGGGAACCCGACCGATCCGGCCTTCCGTGAGTTGTTCATCCGCTGGTTTCAATTCGGCACGTTCAACCCGATCTTGCGGGTTCACGGAACTCGCCATCCTGACGAGAATGAACTCTGGTCGTATGGTCCCGACGCGCAGAAGATTCTTGTTAACTTCGACCGGTTGCGTTACCGCTTGCTACCTTATGTTTATTCCCTGGCCTGGAAGACGGCCAGCGAGGGGTACACACCCATGCGGCCGCTCGTCATGGACTTTCGCACGGATGTGCGCGCCGACAACATCGGCGACCAGTTCATGTACGGCCCCGCATTTCTTGTGAATCCTGTGACTGAACCCGCAGCGAATACCCGAAACGTATATCTTCCTCAAGCCAAGTGGTATTGCTTCTGGGACGGAACCCCGCTGGAAGGTGGCCGAGCCATTGACGCTCCTGCGCCCATCGACCGCCTTCCCTTGTACGTACGCGCCGGATCGATTGTCCCCATGGGACCGGAGATGGAGTGGTCCACCGAAAAGCCGGAGGACCCGATCGAATTGCGCGTGTATCGTGGTGCCGATGGGGACTTCACGCTATACGAAGATGAAAATGACACCTACGACTACGAGAAAGGTGTGTATTCCACGATCCCCTTCCGCTGGGATGATGCAAAACAGACGCTGACCATCGGCGACCGCCAGGGCACGTTCCCCGGCATGTTGCAGACTCGAACATTCAGAATCGTGTTTGTCGCCGAGAATCACGGGGCCGGAGTTGGCCCCGAAGACAAGCCTGACAAAATCGTTGGATATTCCGGAAGTCAGAAAACCATCGCACCGTAATCTTCACAATTTATTAAGGAGGTAAGACCCTTGGCCTCATCGCGCACGTTCACAGGGATTTTGGCTCTGGCAGCCTTTTGCGCTGTCGTCACTGCCCAAGCGGGAGGGCCCGCCTCTACAGGTCCGCCGACGCAGTTGCCCGGGCAAGACAGCATTCTGGTTGGGGTCGCATGGTATCCGGAGCAGTGGCCTGAATCACGCTGGGAAGAAGACCTGAAACTCATGCAGGCGGCGAACATCAAGGTGGTGCGCATCGCGGAGTTTGCCTGGAGCACCATGGAGCCCTCGGAGGGCCACTACGACTTCGCCTGGCTCGATCGAGCGATCGAACTCGCCGCCAAGCACCACATCGTATCGGTCCTGGGAACCCCAACTGCAGCTCCGCCGGCCTGGCTCACGCAAAAGTATCCGGAGACTCTGCGCATCGAATCGAACGGGCAACGGGCCACGCACGGGAATCGCGCTCAGGGCTCGTTCAGTTCCACCCGCTATCGCGAGTTCTGCCGCAAGATTGCCGAGCCGATGGCCATCCGTTTCGGACACAATCGCAACGTCGTGGGTTGGCAGATCGACAACGAGTACAGCGAGGTGTCGTATGACGACATGACTCGCAAACAATTTCAAGACTGGTTGCACGCCAAATACAAGACACTCGAGAATCTAAATACGCAATGGACTACGGCCTACTGGAGTCAGACCTACGACGACTGGAACGAGATTCCAATCGCCGTAGGCGGGCACAATCCCGGCCTGATGCTCGACTGGAAGCGGTTCGTCTCGGACACTTGGAACGATTACCAAAAGAACCAGATTGCCGTAATCCGACAGCATTCCGATCCGCGGCAGTTCATCACCACAAATCTGATGGGCTTTTTCGACCGGTTCGACCACTACATCATCACGGGCCCCCTGACGTTCGCCTCGTGGGACGACTACGTCGGCACCGGGCATGTCGATCCGGATCGCAACGGCCTGACCCATGACCTCACGCGCGGGTTCAAGCGCGAGAATTTCTGGGTCATGGAAACGCAGCCCGGCGCCGTAAATTGGCACTCGATCAACAACTTCTTGTACCCGGGCGAAGCGCGCGCGATGGCCTGGCAGGCGGTGGCCCATGGCGCCGATGAAGTCGGCTACTGGCAATGGCGCAGCGCGTTGAACGGGCAAGAGCAATATCACGGCGTTCTGCTTGGTCCCGACGGCACTCCCGTTCCCTTCTACCAGGAAGTGCAGCAGACCGCAGCGGACTTCGTTGCCGCTCAAAGCGCCTTCCGAGGCACCACGGTTGTGTCCCAGGTTGCGTTATTGTTCTCCTACGACAGCCGCTGGGCCATCGACTTTCAGAAACACAACCAAAAGTACGACCAGATCTCAATTCTGAAGAGCTATTACCACGGTCTACGGCGTGCCGCGCAGGCGATCGACGTGGTGAGCGCGTATGCGCCCCTGGACCAGTACAAGCTTGTCGTGGCGCCCGATCTGAATTTGATACCCCAGGATTTGGCAGAGCACCTTCTAGCCTATGTGAAGGGTGGAGGTCACCTGGTGCTGGGCCCGCGCTCCGGAATGAAGGACCAGTTCAATTCGCTTCTTCCACAGCGCCAGCCGGGCTATCTTGCTGAACCTCTTGGCGGTCGTGTTGAGCAGTACTACGCCCTCGACCAGGATGTTCCGGTGGCAGGGGAATGGGGAAACGGACAGGCTACGCTGTGGGCCGAGCAGATGAACGCGTCGTCAGCCGATACACATGTCTTGATGCATTACGGCAAGAGCAACGGCTGGTTAGATGATCAGGGCGCAGTCCTCTCACGTTCCTACGGCAAAGGCCAGATCACATACATCGGTGCTGTACTTGACGATAAGCTGACCGCGTCGGCGATCGACTGGATGATTAAACAGAGCGGCGTAAGCCCAGCATTCGGCCCGGTTCCGGATGGAGTCGAGGTCTCGCGCAGAAGCAGCGATCATCAGCAAGTTTTTGTGCTGATCAATTTCACGAAGGATAACCAGCACATCACGCTTCCACGTTCGATGAAGGCGTGGCTGCACCAGGGCACGACCGATTCGGTGGAACTTACCCCTTATGGGGTTGAAGTTCTCACTGAGGTCAAATAGTCGTGCGGCCAGAGGACCTCGCGACACCGCTCAGGCACGCCGGAGTGATTTGAGCACCGCAGAGACATCCTCGTCTCCGTGACCATTTGCAATCGCACGTTGGAAGATCGCCAGGGCAGACGCCGCAGTCTCCAGTGGAAGCCCGAATCGCGACGCTTCTTCGCTTGCGTAACGGAGATCCTTGGCCATCAGATTCAAGAAGAAATTGGGAACGAGATCCCTCGTATTCGCACACTCCCAAAACCTCTTGACCAATGGACTACCTGGCGCGCCGTTAATCAGGATCGACATGGCTCTCTCACTGTCGAGCCCGCACGCGTCGATCAGAGACAGAGCCTCGGCGAAAGATGCGGCTTGTACGCCACACACAAAGTTATTGATCAGTTTCATGTATGAGCCGCTTCCGTTCGGACCAAGAAGAACAGCGTCGCGGCCGAGCACGGAGAACACCGGCCTCGCGGTTGCGAGGACCTGAGCTGATCCTCCCACCAGGAAAAGCAGTTCGCCAGACTCGGCATGAGGCCTGGTGCCGGTGACGGGCGCGTCCAGAAATTCGCATCGACGCTGCCGGGCCTGGGCAGCAAGTTCGAGTACCCAGTTCACGGTAAGCGTGCTCGACTCGATCAGGACCGCGCCGGGCGAGACGCCGGCGAGCGCTCCGTCTGAGCCCTCCCAAACGGTTCGGGACGAGTTGTCATCGGCAACCATGCCGAGAACGATCTCGGCACGCGACGCCGCCTCGCGGGGAGTGCCCGCCACGAACGCTCCCAGCTTCGAGAACGGCGCGCTCTTTTCAGAGTTGCGGTTATAGACAGTCAAGGGAAAACTAGCGGCCGCAAGTCGCCGCGCCATTCCCGCCCCCATCGTCCCGAGTCCAAGAATCGCTACCCGCGGTCTCGTCGTCGCTTCACTCATAAGGAAGTCACCTTAACCAGAGTCGGCGCTCCCGTCACAACCCGCAGGGGGTTGCGCAGTGGACGCCCAAAACCCTCAGGCTTTATTTGCATCACATCGCCATCTTCCAGGTGTACGCCGTCTCCAAAGCTCAGGCAATCGGTCCCGAAGAAATGCACGTGCACGTCTCCGGGGCGCCGGTGCCCTTCAAACTTGAAATGATGGTGTTCGAGGTTCTCGAGGCTGTGACACATTTCCTGCTCGCCGGTTCGGAAAATTTTCGACCAGAGCGCAACCCCGGCGCGCTCGACCTTCACTTCTACCGGCACGGACTCGAATGGGGGGTCCAGCACCAGTTCGGGGCCGAGGGAACAAGTTCGGAGCTTTGAACCTGCAAGGTTGAGATAGTTTCTCTTTTCAAAACGGTGATCCGAAAACTCGTTGCCGCAGGCCATCCCGATGCGATACGGTGCCCCATTCGGAGCAATCACATAAATGCCGGCGATCTCCCCTTCTTCGCCGCCGTCCTCGGCGTACAAGGGAACCTCGAGTGCCTGTCCGTGCGCCCGCAGGAGGTTGCCCGTGCCTTTGTAGAACCACTCGGGCGGAATTCCGATTTTTCCGGACTCAGGCCGCCCCGCCTCGACACCCCAGCGGAACATCCGCATGCTGTCCGTCTCCGCCTCGCTCGAAGCATGCATCGCCTGGCGATCGCGCGCGCTGCCCATGTGAGTCAGGCCGGTTCCGGAGACGAGGCACCTTGTTGGCTCATCGGGATGATCGATCGGAGGAAGCAGATGCCATTCCGATTGCCCGTCGTAGACGTCGTCGTAATCTAGTGTTTGTCCAGTGGCTCTCTGCTCGGCCGCCTTGCTCAGCTTGACGTTTGCGGCGACGGCAAAATTTGCTAACTCATAAACCGAACTGCAGCCGTCGAGCCGCCGGAGATGCGGTTCTTGCACCAGGGCCACCCGGCGAACCATGCCCTTCTTGAGCTGAACGAGACGCGTTTTGGATTCGGCTCGACCGCTCATTCAGTCACCTCGAAGTTCTGCAGCGCCTTCTCATTAATCGTGAGGCCCAGACCCGGAACCTTCTCGTCGAGATCGATGAAACCGTCCTTCGCCTTCGGCTCACCCTCAAAGATGTACCAGAACAACTCGTTGCCAACTTCCACATCAACGATAGGAAAGTATTCCGCCATAGGAGAATTCAGGCTCGCCATCACCACGTGATAGTTGTGCATCTGCCCGGCATGAGGAATGACCGGCACCGAATGTGCCTCTGCCAGCGCGGCGATCTTGCGAGCCTGCGTGATGCCGCCCACGCGATTCGTGTCGAACTGAATGTAGTCGAGCGCCCGAGCTTGTAACAGGTCGCGAAACCCATACAGAGTGAACTCGTGCTCGCCGCCGGCGATCGGAATTCGTCCGTACGCTTTCAGTTCGGCATAGCCATGAATGTCATCGGGGATGACCGGCTCCTCAAGCCAGCGGAGGCGAAAGGGTTCGAGAAAAGGAAGCATTCGCTTGGCATAGTCCAATGTCCAGCCCATATAGGCGTCCGCCATCACATCGACGCTGTCGCCCACGGTTTCGCGTACGGTGCGAACCAGGCCGAGATTTTTTTGCATCCCCTCCGCGCCGTCCGCAGGTCCCCAGCCAAAGCGCAGCTTCATTGCCTTGTAGCCTTCGTCTTTATAGTGCTTCGCTTCCGCCGCCAGCGCGCTGAGTTCCACGCTGTAAAGCCGACTCGCGTACACGGGAACGCGGGGCTTGGTCCTGCCTCCCAGCAGACGGTACACCGGTTGCTTCGCCGACTTGCCAAGAACATCCCACAGCGCGATGTCGAGCGCGCTGATCGCGGCCATCCCGATTCCCTTTCGGCCGAACGCCGTGGTCTTGCGGTACATGTGCTGCCAAAGAAATTCGGTATCCCAGGGATTCTGGCCGATCAACAACGGCTTCAGATAGAGGTCAATGGTTTGTTTCGTGACCTGGGGCGCCAGGGCCGCGTTGCCGATGCCGACCAGTCCGTCATCGGTGAAGACTTCGACGATGAGCCATCCGTGGAAGGTGAAGGTACCCATGGAAGCTGCTGGCAGCTGCAGCAGATCCATGGGGTTGGTGCAGAAATGAGGCGGCAGCGGGACCGTCTTGCCACGCCACCTCACCACCCGCGTACGAATCTCTGAGATCTTCATCGAGCTCCTTCATAATTCAGCCTCCGCTCCAGATTCATCGGCTGGATGGAAGGAATGGCAAGCAGGATGACCAGGAAGGCAGTCAAGTGAAACATTCCCGCCAGGGTGAAAACGAGGCCGTAGCCAAAGCCGCGGTCCAACAAATAACCGACCAGTTGCCCGAACGCAATTCCACCCATGGCTCCGCCGAAGCCAACCAGCCCGGCAACGGAACCCACCACGTAGCGCGGAAACAAATCGGTAGGCAGAACCATGACCAAAGTCGACCACGATTGCTGCCCAAAGTATGCCAGGCTGAAGATCACGATGGCCCACGACACTGCCACGTGCGGGACCAGAATGATCAGAGGCATCGCTCCCGCACTGAGTCCGAGCGCCAGCTTTCTGGCAACTCCAACCGAGAATTCGCGACGAACCAGGTAGCTCGAGAACCAGCCACCCAACAGACATCCCACGCCAGCCGCCGCATAGGGAATCCAGGCAAACGTGCCGACCGCTTTGATGTTAAAACCGCGAGCATCGTACAAGTACTTCGGCATCCAGAAAAGGTAGAAGTACCAGGCCGCGTCGCTCAGAAACTTCGCTCCCACCAGTCCCCAGCACTCGCGGACTCTGAGTAATTCGATCCAGCGTATCTCTGGTTGAGACTTGCGTGACGCCGCCGGTATCTCCGCATCAACCTGATCGGAACTTTCACGCTCAGGAGGCAGTGCGGGTGTGAAATAGGAGTGACTCCACCAAGCGGTCCAAGCCAGTCCGATACATCCGGTGATCACAAAAATCCACCGCCAGCCCATAAAGCTTAAGATGATCGCGACCAGCGGCGCCGCCACCACGCCACCCACGGCGGTGCCGGCGTTGATGATACCCATCGCGGTCGCGCTTTGCGCAACGGGAAACCACTCGGCGACCGCTCGGGTTGCCGTGGGAAAGCCGCCGCCCTCCCCCATGCCAAGGAGCAGTCGGCTGACCGCGAGCATCGCAAAATTTACCGCCAGCGCGTGGCCCGCACAAGCCAGCGACCAGAAAAGCATGATGACGATGAAACTACGACGCGTGCCCAAGGCGTCCGAAAGCTTGCCCCCTGCGGCGTACATCAACGCATAGGACACCAGAAAGGCCGACTGCAGAACCGAGAACTGCTGATTTGAGAGCGGAATCTCTTGCCCGATCGCGCTGATGGCGATCGGAAGTGTCTGTCGGTCAAGATAGCTAATCGCGATCGCGACGCTCACCAGGATCGCAATTCGCCAGCCTCGCAACGGTCTCGTCCTCAAGCCGATTATTCTAGTGGAAAGCCAACCCGACTCTGGGTTTCTCCGCTCCGCGAGCCGGAGGGTGTCATTATAGCGCAACTCGGTAATCGTTTACCCTGGCAATCAGCGCATGGAACCCAGCGTTGGTAAAGCACCAAACCTAAGCATTATTGCTATCGAGATTACGTTTACCCGCTGGCTTTCAATCATCCACAGGCTTTATAGTTGGCTGCCGGGAAAACGACACCGGTCGGGGACGGTCGAATGAAGACATTGCGAAGTCAGGCCTGGTTCGGACGCCAGGACAAGAACGGTTTCCTCTACCGGAGCTGGATGAAAAACCAGGGTTGGCCGCACGATCTATTCGACGGACGTCCAGTGATCGGCATCTGCAACACGTGGTCGGAACTGACACCGTGCAACACTCACTTTCGCGAAATCGCCGAATACGTGAAACGCGGCGTTTGGGAAGCTGGCGGCTTCCCCCTCGAGTTTCCCGTGATGTCCCTCGGCGAGAGCGTGCTGCGTCCCACCGCGATGCTCTTCCGCAACCTCGCCAGCATGGATGTCGAAGAATCCATCCGCGGTAACCCGATCGACGGCGTGGTTCTGCTCATGGGCTGCGACAAGACAACACCGTCGCTTCTGATGGGCGCGGCCTCATGCGGTCTGCCCACCATCGGGGTTTCGGGCGGTCCCATGCTTTCCGGGAAATTCCAAGGCCATGACGTTGGGTCGGGAACCGGCGTTTGGCAAATGAATGAGCAGGTCCGCTCCGGCGAAATGAAGCTCGAGACTTTCTTCGAAGCTGAGAGCTGCATGCATCGGTCCAAAGGCCATTGCATGACCATGGGTACGGCTTCAACCATGGCCAGCATGGTGGAGTCTTTGGGGATGAGCCTGCCCGGGAATGCGGCGATCCCCGCCGTCGATGCTCGCCGCAATACTCTAGCGCAGATGACGGGGCGTCGCATCGTTCAAATGGTGAAAGACGATCTGGGTATCTCGCGAATCCTCACGCGCGAAGCCTTCGAGAATGCGATTCGCGCGAATGCCGCGATTGGCGGATCCACCAATGCCGTGATTCACCTGATCGCACTCGCCGGTCGCATTGGTGTGCCGCTCTGTCTGGATGATTTTGACCGCCTCGGCTCTGGCTTGCCGTGCCTGGTGGACATTCAGCCCTCGGGCAAATACCTGATGGAAGATTTCTTTTACGCGGGTGGGATTCCCGCGGTTCTCCGCGAATTGGGCGAAGCTGGGGCGCTCCATCGCGACGCCTTGACGGTGAACGGACACTCCATCTGGGAGAACGTCGTGGACGCGCCCTGCTGGAATCGTGATGTGATTCACGGTTTCGCGGAGCCCTTCAAACCCGCTGCTGGCATCACCGTGCTGCGAGGAAACCTTGCGCCCAATGGCGCTGTGATCAAGCTTTCGGCGGCGAGTCCACACCTGTTGCAGCACCGCGGACGGGCCGTGGTTTTCGAATCGATTGAGGATTTTCACGCTCGTATCAACGACGATGCGCTCGACGTCGATGAGAACTGCGTCCTGGTCCTCAAGAATTGCGGCCCGCGTGGTTATCCGGGGATGGCCGAGGTGGGCAATATGCCCTTACCTCCAAAACTCTTGCGCAAAGGCATCACCGACATGGTGAGGATTTCAGATGCGCGCATGAGCGGAACTGCCTACGGTACGGTCGTGCTACACG